>Ga0123339_10001211_pt1 | contig 18249 bp, 16 predicted proteins | sample lystaG_FD_89956 | JGI IMG/M metagenome (GOLD analysis project Ga0123339, IMG submission 89956) | Glacier valley bacterial and archeal communities from Borup Fiord, Nunavut, Canada, to study Microbial Dark Matter (Phase II) -... | ecosystem: Environmental > Aquatic > Freshwater > Ice > Glacier ... | reverse complement strand
GCGGTGAAGCTGTCCGCCGGCAAGAAGCAGCACCGGCTGGTGAGGGCAAGCTAGCTCCCCCTCCATCCGGGAGAGGGTTGGGGTGAGGGAAAGGCAACACGGACCGACCGTTGGGACGCAGGGCTTACATGCTCTCGCCCTGACCGGACATGGCGCTGCTCGGCCTCCCTTACCCCAACCGTAAACCATTTCACGGTTTGACCCCGAAGGGAGAGGGAGAAGCACCTACGCCAGCATCCGCGCCGCAAAGTCCTCCATATCCGACGCCACCACGTCCCACTCGCCCTCCGGCCCGAAGTCCCGCACCTGCAACGGCCCATACTCCGTCGGACGCGGCACGAACGCCGTCCGCAGCCCCAGCTTCTGCGCTGCCACCAGGTCGTAGTTGTGCGCTGCGCACAGCATCACCTGCTCCGGTTGCAACGACAGCATCCGGCAAGCGCCCAGATAGGTTTCGGGGTCCGGCTTGTAGTGCCCGGACACCTCCGCCCCCAGGATCACATCCCACGGCAGCCCGGCGCCGCGCGCCATGTCCACCAGCAGCGACACGTTGCCGTTGCTGAGCGGCCCCAGGATGTAGCGCGGGTGCAGCGCCCGCAGCCCCGGCACCGAATCCGGCCAAGGCCGCAGCCGGTGCCAGCCCCGGTTCACCCACTCCATGTCGGCGTCCGGCAGTCCCACCAGGCCGAACCGCGGCCCGATCTCCCGCAGCGTCGCCATATGCAGGTCGTCCAGCTTGGTCCAGGGCAGCTCGCCCCGGCGCACCCGGTCCATGCTGGGCGCATACGCACCGCGCCAGGTGTCCACCAGGCCCGTCCAGTCCGCCCCGATCCCGCGCGCGGCGCCCCACTCCGATAACTCGGCGATCAGGCTGCCGCGCCAGTCCACCACCGTGCCGAACACGTCAAATAGGATGGCTTGCACGTCCATGGGCACTCTCCCTCGAAGCAGGCCCGCGCAACCCCGCGCCGCGCAACGGGCCACGCACGCGGGCTCATATCAACCGACGTATGCTCTGACCCGTTCGTCATTGCGAGCTGCCCTTGCGGCGTGGCAATCCAGGAGTCTCCAGGACCGCCCCCTGCTCGTGCGGTCCCTGGATTGCCACGGCGCTGCGCGCCTCGCAATGACGGGCAAAAAGGTCAGAGCGACGGTCCGTTGGTATTATTCGAAGACCTTGAACAGCCCGCGCAAGAAGCCCGGCGTCAACGCCGACAGTGGGTTGACCGACACCGAAGGGTTCGCGATCGCCCCGCGATACGTGTAGTTCACCGCCACCAGCCCGCCCCCGCGCTCCGGGCTGAACAGCCGGCCGATCACGGGCAACCGTCCCAGCGCCGAGTTGACCATGTAGGCCGGCACGACCGTCCCCTTCAGGTCCAGCGCCTTCGCGCCGGTGTCAATCCGCCCCTCGGTCGTCAGGCCCAGCGACGCGCTCGACGCCCGGGCCTCCCGCAATGTCAGCACGCCGCCCTCCCACCGGAACGGCGCGGTCAACTGGCTGAACAGCAGGCCGGGGCCGCTCATTGCCTCGCCGATGCCATACACCGTCAGCGCCTGCAGCAGCTTGCCGATGCCGGGCGCGTCGCGCACATGGAAGGTGTTGACCGCGATGGTGCCGGACAGCGGCGATCCCGGGCGGGTGTCGTCGTACATCGCCTCCATCGCGACGACGCCGCCGTCCACCGTGCCGATGATGTCCAGCGCCCGTAGCAGGCCGCCAGCGTCGGCCGCGCGCAGGCTGACCGCGCGCCCGGCGCCGCGCGGCGTGATGCTGAGCCGCACCTGCTCCCGCCCGGTGGACTGCGCGTGCAGCACCCGCAGGCGGCGCCCGTCGCTCTCGGCATGGGCCGTCACGGCGCCGATGCCATGCTCCCCGGCCAATAGCACCTGGTCGAAGCGTATGTCGGCGACGAAGGGCGTGGAGGCCTCTTCCGTCCGGGGCACGGGCCGGGCGCCGGGGCGCGGGGCCGCGGTGCCGGACAACTGCGGCGCAAGGTCCAGCACAGACCCCTCCAGCGTGGCGCGGATCGGCTCGCCGGGGCTGCCGGGCAAGCGTATCTCGCCACGGGCGCGGGTCGGACCGAGGTGGATGGGATCGAGCACCAGACGCCGGGGCCGGTCGCCGACCATCTCCGCCCGGCCGCGCACCTCCATGCCGGGCCCGCGCGCATCCAGGCTGCGTATGCCCAGCAAGCGGTCGTCCCGCAGGACAAGCTGGGCGTTGGCCGTGGCCGGCTGGCCCGCCGCCTTGGTCCATCCCGCGACGGACAGCGCCACGTCGCGCAGGTCGGCCTGCACCTCGACCGTCGCCTGCCCGTCCCGACGCGCCGAGTAGGCCGCCTTGACCGCGGCCTGGCCGGCGCCCGCCAGCCCGCCCGCATCCAGCCCGGCCGCTGCCAACTGCCAGGCCGTCGCGCGCCCGGACAGGCTGGCCTGGCGGATGACCTGGGCCGGGCCGCCATCCCGGAAGTCCAGGTCCACCGCAACGGCGCCCAGGATGCCACCGACTGCCGCCTGCCCCGCCACATGCATTCCCTGCTGCGTCACGTCCACCGTCACGTCGCCACGGTCCAGGTCCCGCCCTGCCACCAGGCCGCCCAGCCGCAGCCCGCTCAGCTTTCCCTTGGCACGAATATCCACGTCCTCGAACTTCAAGTCGCTGTTCAGCGGCAAGGTGACGCGCAGGTTGCCCGCAAGCGTGCCCGCCGGGTTTTGGATCGGGATGGGCTTGCGGTCCAGCAGGTGCAGGCGCGGATGCTTGAGCAGCGTCAGCAGCACCGGCACGGTGCTGCTGACATCGGCGGACAGGGCAAGGAATTGGTCCTTCACCGCCAATCCAGTGATCCGCACCATGCCGTTGGACAGCGCCGCCTCGCCCTGGCGGCCGCTGGGGATGGCAATCTGGATCAGGTCGGGATTGACCAGCGTCAGCACGGCCTGCGCGTGCTCGATGGGCGGGACCGGGCGCAGCCAGTGGATGGTCACGTCGTCGCCGAGCAGGCTGCCCTCCGCGGCGGCCAAGTGCAGGCCGGTGCCGTCCGCAGCCGCCTGGAGGGTCGCGGTGATGCGGCCGTTGCGCGCGGTTCCGGCGGGAAGGTTCTGCACCAGCCACGGGCGGACCTGGCCGCCCCACGCCGTGGGCCACAGCGCCCCCAGGTCGGCGAACTCCACATGGTCCACGGTGGCGGCCACGTCGGCCCGGATGCCCCCGTCCTGCCGCACGGCCTCACCGGACACCGCCAGGGTCGTGGGCCAGCCGCCGCGCGGCGACGCCAGCACCGCCCGGGCCTGGGCGACCTGCACCCGGTCAGGCACGCGCCAGCCCTCCGCGCCGGTCCACGCTGCGGCGGCGTCGAGCGCCAACTCCTCGAACGGCACCGACGCATCCGGCATCTGCAACCGCCCAGCCCCGGCGCCGGCCGTGAGCGTCGCGGCGCGCGGCGCCAGCGTGGGCGAGAGGTCCACCGTCGCCGAGACCTGCACCAGCGCGTCCAGCGGCGCAAGCGGCGCCAGGCCCGGCACGGCGCGGGCCAACTCCGCCGGTGACACAGGGGCCAACGAGACGGAAACCCGGGTGCCGGCCCCAGTCTCTCCCAACTCGGCGCGCAGCGTGATGGCAGCCGATACGGGTCCGGCCTGCACCTGTCCTGATGCGCTGCCCAGTACGCCGCCGCCGGGCTGGCGCTTCAGGTTGGCGGCACCTCCGTCCAGGCGCAGCACGGCACCCAGGCGCTGGTCCTTCAGCTCGATCATGGCGTCTTGAACCGTGATGGACGTAAGCTGGGACAGGGCGGCGACGGCCGGCGACGGGGCGGACGCGCCGTCCCGCGCCACGGGTTGCCGCAGCAGGGCGATGGCGTCGGTCACACTCACGGCCGGGGCCGCCCCGTCCGGGGCCTGCACTAGGGTGCCATCGTCGAGGGCCAGCTTGCCGTCCCCGTCCCGCACCAGGTGCAGCCGCAGGCCATCGAGCACGATGGACCGCGGCTCCGCCTGCCCACGCAGCAGGGCGGCCGGGGATATGTGCAGGCGGGCATGGGCAACTGCCAGCGCCGGGGCCGCGGCTTGGGCCGGGCCGGGGATGGCCAGGTCGTCCAGGTCCAACTCGACCGCACGGCCGCCGCCGCCGTCGAAGGCCTGCCAGCGCAGCGCCGCCCGGCCGATGGTGGGGCGGCTTCGGCCGGGCAGCGCCAGGCGCTCCGCGGCGTGTTGCACCAGCCAACCGACCTCCAGAGGTCCCTGCGACAACCGCCAGAACAGGGCCACCGCCGCGACCGCCGCGAGCACCGCCATCCCGTCAATCAGGCACAGCGCCGTCCAGGCCAGCCAAGCAAGCAGCCGCACGGCCCGCTGGAGCGGTGTGGGACGTGGGACCGGCGGCGGAGGCGGTTGACGCGGCGCGCACGGGACCGCAACCCTGTCCGGCGATGTACGCTCCTCCACCTCCGCCGTATCGCTCATGGCCGCAACCCGGCGATCCCGCCGCATCGAAGCGCTTGACGGAGCGCTACGCCGCGCTGGGCGACCGGCAGGCCGCCTTGGCGGCGTCCCTGGACGGGGCGGCGGCCCTGGCGGCGCTGGGCGGCGGCAGCCCATACCTGTCGGACCTGCTGCTGCGCGACGCCGACGTACTGCCCCAGGTGCTGCACCAAGGCCCCGATGCCGCCGTGGCCGGCGCGCTGCAAACCCTGGCGGCCGTGCCGTTCACCGCCCCGCGGACGCAAATCGCCGCCGCGCTGCGCCAGGCCAAACGCCATGTCGCGCTGATCGCCGCCATCGCCGACGTAAGCGGGGCGTGGGGCCAGGCGGCCGTCACCGTAGCATTGTCCGAGTTGGCCGAACGCGCACTGACCCTGGCCGTGGCGCACCTGATGCGCGCCGCACACGACGCCGGGGAGATCGCGCTGCCCAACCCAAACGACCCGGCCCGCGGCTGCGGCCTGGCGGTGCTGGGCATGGGCAAGCTGGGTGCGCGCGAACTGAACTATTCCAGCGATATTGACCTCGTGCTGCTGTACGATCCCGACGCGCACCCCGGGCGGGGCGATACCCTAAGCGCAGTGTTCACACGCGCCGCGCGCGCCCTAGTTGCCTTGATGGAGACCCGGGACGCCAACGGCTACGTGTTCCGCACCGACCTGCGCCTCCGCCCCGACCCCGCCGCCACGCCCCCAGCCGTCGCCCTGCCCGGTGCCATCGCATACTATGAGAGCATGGGCCAGAATTGGGAGCGTGCCGCCATGATAAAGGCGCGGCCCGTGGCAGGGGACCTGGCGGTGGGCGCGGGCTTCCTGCAAGCCATCCGGCCCTTCGTGTGGCGCCGCGGCCTGGACTTCGCCGCCATCGCAGACATCCAGGCCATGAAGCGCCGGATCAACGACCACAAGGGCGTGGGCCGGCTGCCCGCGGACCTCGCCGGATTCGACATCAAGCTCGGCCAGGGCGGCATCCGCGAGATCGAGTTCGCCGCGCAGACCCTGCAGCTCGTCTGGGGCGGGCGCGACCCGGCCCTGCGCGGACGGGCGACCCTGCCGATGCTGCGCCGTCTGGCCCGCGCCGGGCACCTGCCGCGCCAGGCCTGCGCGGAGCTGACCGTCGCCTACCGCGTGCTGCGCCGGGCCGAGCACCGCTTGCAGATGGTGCAGGACCGCCAGACCCATGCGCTGCCTTCCAAGCCGCCGGACATGGAGCGGTTCGCCGCCTTCATGGGCTGCCCCGGTCCAGACGCGCTGCAATCGCACCTTCGGATGCACCTGGCCCGGGTCGCCGCCTGCTACGCCGCGGTGTTCGAGGGCGTGCCGGACCTGCCTGCCGGTCCTGCGGCTGCCGACGCGACCCTGGACCTGAGCGGCATGGACGACCCGCCGGAGACCCTGGCCGCGCTGGCCCGCATGGGATACCGCAACGGCTCCGGCATCATCGCCACGCTGCGCGGCTGGCACACGGGGCGGCTGCGCGCCCTGCGCTCGGCACGCGCACGGGAACTGCTGGACGGCGTTCTGCCGGCGATGCTGCGGGCGCTTGCGGCGCAAGCGGACCCGGACGCCGCCTTCGCCCGGCTGGACGCGCTGCTGTCCCGCCTGCCGGCCGGGGTGCCGCTGCTGTCCATGCTCCAGCGCAACCCGGCGCTGCTGGACCGGATCGCCGCCGTGCTGGGAGCCGCCCCGTCCCTGGCCGACCACCTCGCCCGCGTTCCCGCCGCGCTAGAGGGCCTGCTGCAGCCCGGCGGCGCCGCGCCCGACGCGCACCGGCTGCTGTCCGGCCGGCTGGCCGACGCGCACAGCCTGGAAGACATTCTGGCCATCACCCGGCGGGAAGTGCGTGCGGAGGAGTTCCGCCTGTGCGTCGCCCAGATGGAGGGCTGGCTGGACGTGGACGCCGCCGGCCTGGCCCGCACTGCCCTGGCCGACGCCGCGCTGTCGCTACTCCTGCCGGCGGTGCTCGCCGGGCACCAGGACCGCTACGGCGCGCTGCCCGGCGGTGAGGTCGCCGTCGTCCTGCTCGGCAAGGCCGGCAGCCGGGAGATGATGGCCGGGTCGGACCTGGACCTGATGCTGATCTACGACCATCCCGCCGATGTGGCCGAAAGCGGGGGGCCGCGCCCAGTGGCAGCCAGCCAGTGGTTCATCCGGGCGGCCCACGCCTACGTCGCGGCGCTGACCGCGCCGGGAATGGAAGGTCCGCTCTACGACGTGGACATGCGGCTGCGCCCCTCCGGCAACAAAGGCCCGGTCGCGGTGTCGCTGGCCGCCTTCCGCCAGTATCACGCGCAGGACGCCTGGACCTGGGAGCGCATGGCGCTGACCCGCGCCCGCGTCGCCGCCGGCAGCCCGGCCATGCGCGCCCGTGTCGAGGCCGCCATCACCGAGGCCCTGGCCGCCCCGCGCGACCCCGCCCAGACCCTGGCCGACGCCGCCGCCATGCGCGGACGACTGCTGCGCGACCTGCTGCCCACCGGACCCTGGGACACCAAGCTGCGCCCTGGCGGCGGGATCGAGGTCGAGTTCATCGCCCAAACCCTGCAACTCGTGCACGGCGTCCGGCCCGGCTGCCAGGCAACCGGGACGGCGCTGCACGCGCTGTCGGACGCCGGCCACCTGCCCGCGTTCGACGCGGCGATGCTGGCCACGGCGGACCGCCTGTGGCGCACGGTGCAGAGCATGGTCCGCGTCACCGTGGGCCGCGGCGCGGCGGACCTGCCCGCTCCGGCGGCCCAGGCGCTGCTGCGTGTCGCGCACGCCGGGTTGGACGTGCCGGCGCTGCGTGCCACCATGGACGCCACGGCGGCAGCGGTCCGCGACGCCTTCATCCGCCACGTCGGGCCACCGGCGTAGGGACCAACAGCACAGGGATTGCAGCATGGGCTTGCGGGAAGGCGACGCCGCACCGGACTTCGAGATGCCAGCCAGCGGCGGGCGCACCGTCAGCCTGGCCGGGATGCAGGGCCGCCCCTTCGTCCTGTATTTCTACCCCAAGGCGGACACGCCGGGCTGCACGAAGGAGGCCCAGGCCTTCCAAGAAGCCTTGGCCGACCTGTCCGGCATCGGCGTCGAGGTGGTCGGCGTGTCGAAGGACGCCATCAAGCCAATCGAGCGCTTTGCCGAGAAATACGGCCTCACGTTCCCGCTGGCGTCCGACCCCGGCGGCGTCGTGGAGGCGTACGGGGCCTGGGTGGAGAAGTCCATGTACGGCAAGACCTACATGGGCATAGACCGCAGCACGGTGCTGGTGGACCGCGACGGCCGGATCGCGCGCATCTGGCGCAAGGTGAAGGTGCCCGGCCACGCGGCAGAGGTGCAGGCGGCGGCCCAAGCATTGGCCTAACCCGGCGCTGTCACCCCAGCAACGGCGCCACAGCCACCGCGGCCACGCCCAGCGCGGACGGCAGCACCAGCAGAGCCGCCCCGCGCGACACCGGCCAGCTCCGCCACGCAACCACGATCCCACCCGTCACCGCGGCAATGCCCATCGCCACCGCCGCTGTCTGCTGGTCGCTCACCAACGCCAGCGGATACAGCGCCGCAGCCAGCCAGAACAAGTCCAGCGCCAGGCCCCGCCCGCTGCCCCGCAGCCAATGCCGGCCCAGCCCAAGCAGCCCGAACAGCGCCAGCCCCACCGCGACCGGCACGGTCAGGGACACGCCTTCCGGCAACACGTCGTCCAGCCCCCACCCCAGCGTCCAGCACACCGCCGGCGCCAGCAGCGCCCCCCCGGCATACAGCAGCACGGTGTAGGCCGGCCGCGCCCCAAACGCGCCTTGGCCCAGCCCCCGCACCCACGCCGCCAGCGCCACGGCCAAGCCCAGCACCAGCACCAGCCCGGCGGGATGCACGCCAAAGGCCAGGTCGAACTCACCCCGCAGCACCCGCATCGGGTCAATCTTGGTGCCGAACCGGTACCAGGCGAACTCGGCCGCCAGCGTCACCACGGCAGACGCCACGGCCAGCCCCAGCAACGGCACCGGTCCCCGGTCGCGCCCCGCCGGCAGCGCCCGCCACAACATCAGCCAGGCGAACACCCCGGCCGCCACCGTCGCCGCCGACACGTCCGCCTTCGATTGCAGGAAGAAGTGCGCCGCCGTCAGCACGCCGATGCCATAGACCCAGCGTTGCAGCCGCTTCCACGCCGCCCCCATGCGCTTGACCCAGTAGTCCGACGACGTCCACGCCAGCGCGCCAAGGCCCACGAAGGCCACGAAGCCGATGGTCAGATAGAACCGGGTCGCAACCTCGGTCGCCACCGTCCACAGCCGCCAGTTCTGGTCCGTGACATACAACGCCAGGTGCAACACGGCATAGCAGGCGGCGGCAACGCCGACCTGCCGCCGCACCACCACTATGTTTGGCAGGCCAAACACCGCCTTGGCCGGCGACACCACCAGCGCCGCCAGCAGGATCCAGACCGCCCAGTACCCCGTCGAGTGGATCGCCACGGTCAATGGCCGCGCACCCAACAGCCCCGCCAGGGCGCGGTAGGCCAGCCACAGCGCCGGCAGCAGCAGCAGCCCGAACACGGTCCCCCGCACCAGGTCGAACCGGCCCCGCCGGTCGGCCCACGGCGCGCGCTCCGCCAGGAACCGCTCGAACGGTGACCGGACGGCCGGCGTCCGCGCCGCGCCGCTCACCGCGTCCCCCGCGAGCTGGTGCGGGCATAGCCCGGCGGCACGGTGAACGCCGCCGGGTCCAGCCCGCCATAGGCGACCCGTGCCGCAATGACCAAGACCTGGGTGCCGCGCCGCGCCCGCAGCAGCACGCCGTCACCCGTGAAGCACGCCAGCGTGGGCAATCCGGCGGTGTCGGCCGTCTCCCACTCCGTACAGGCCAGGCCAGCGACCTGGTCCGTCCCGCGGCGCACGAAGCCGGCGCCAGGCTGCCCGGCGGGCACACCCCCTGGCACGGCGCCAGCCGGGGCCGGCATGTCCAGCACCGCGCGCTCGGCGTCGCTGACCATCGCCAGCGTCCGGGTGCGGTAGTTTACGATGGCGTAAACGCCGGGCGTCGGCGTGTCCACGCGCAGCAGTTGGTCGGACGCCCGGAACCTGGACCGCTGCTGCACCACGGTGCCGCCCTGACCCGCACGGTACGTCACGTCCACGTCGCGGGTCGGCGAGGTGGGTGGCCGGTCCTGCGCCCAGGCTGGCGCAGCGGCCGTTCCCGCCGCCAGGACAGCAAGCAGGGCCAGACCCGCCGGCTCCCTCACGGCACACCGGGCTTGGGGATATTCAGGTTGAAGTAGCCCGGCGGCGGCGCGAACAGCCCCGGGGCGACCGCCCCGTACACGACGCTGGCAGCCGTGAAGCTGCCGCGCCGCCCGTCCACCGCGCCATCCGCCCGAAGCGGCACGCCGTCCGCGGTCACGCAGACCGTGCCGGTCCCGCGCGCGGACTGCACGTCCCACACCGTGCAGGCCAGGCCCGCGACCTTGTCCTCCCCGCGCCGGGTCATGCGCGCGCCGGCCAGCGTCAGCGGCTGCAAATCGCGCTCGCGCACCGGCAGCGCAACGGCAGCGCGCATCGTGCTGTCCAGCACGGTGGCCGTGCGGTGCGGCAGGTCCACCAGGATCGCTTGCGGACGGCTGGCCGCATCCGCGGGCAGGCGTTGCCGGGCCGAGTCCCACGACACGCGCAGCGGTCCGTCAATTCCGCCGGGGACGCTGGAAACCGCCGCGCCGTCCACTTGGTAGGTCACGGTCACATCGCGGCTTGGTTGCAACAGCGGACGGTCCTGCGCCTGCGCCGCAGCCGCCAAAAGCAAAAAGGCGGCGCACGCAGCGGGGAGCAGAAGAGCGGCACGGCCCGCGGGGAGCACACGAGTTGCGCCGGACGCCAGGCGCAGACGGGCGGCAGAGGCTACCGGGCGGATGAGGGCGGCGCAGGCCGCGGCTAGCCTCATTGGACCGCAGCCTCCGGGCTGGGGCCGGCCATGTGCTCGAAGTCCGGCGGCGGCAGGAAGTCCGCGGCCGGGGCCGGGGTGTAGGACACGCTCACCGCCTCGATCAGGTTGCGCCGGCCCTGGGCGTCCAGGCTGACGGAGCGCAGCAGCACCCCGTCGTCGGTGATCCACATGATCGCCCGGGTGCCGTCCAGCACCACGTCCCAGCCGTTGCAGCGGATGCCGGCCACGGTCTCGGGGCCACGCTTCGTGAACCGCATCCGGGGACTGAGCAGGAACTGATCCTGCAAGCCGGGCTGGTAGGGCATGTCCAGCACCATCAGCTCGCCCGGCACGACCAAGGCCATCTGCTGCTCGGCGGGGGTGACGAGCATATAGGTGTTGTCGGGCATGTCCATGCGCAGGACCTTGCCGTTCGCCTTGATCGTCACCCTGACTTCGGACGGCGGGCTGTTGCTGGCGCCGATGCGGTACAGCACGGAGGCCTCCCGGGTCGGCGCCAAGGGCGGACGCTCCGGCGCGGCAGGCCGCTGGGGCGGGGTGGCTGCAGCAGGCGCGCCAGGCCCCACAGCAGGCCCGGCAACCGGCGCCGGCCCGGCAGCGGCAAGCACCAGGGCGGCCGCAGCAACCAGGCCGGCGCCGGCCAGCCTCACGCCAAGGCCTCCTGGACCGCACCGGGAGACTGGGGCGCCGACCGGACGGCGGACTCGGCGTAAAGCATCCGGAACGTCTCCTGCAACAGGGCCAGGCCGGGGGCGGGCAGCCACCGGGCCGGCGTCGCGACGGCGGCCGCGAGTTGCACCTTGTAGCGCTCCCGCGGGATTTCGTCCGCACCGAATTGGGCCAGGTGGCTCGTCACGAACTGCGTGTCCAGCAAGGCGTAGCCACCCAGCCGCATCCGCGCAACCAAGTGGACCAGCGCCACCTTGGACGCATCGCGCGCCGTGCTGAACATGCTCTCCCCAAAGAACACCCCGCCCAGCGACACGCCGTACAGCCCGCCCACCAGCGCCCCGTCCAGCCGGCACTCGACGGAGTGCGCGTGGCCCATCCGATGCAGCGCGCCGAACAGCCTCTCGATGTCGGCGTTGATCCAGGTATCCTGCCGCCCCGGCGCCGCGGCGGCGCAGCCGGCGACGATGGCGGAGAACGCCTGGTCGGACGACACCTCATACCGGCCCGACAGCACGGTCCGCAGCAGGCGCTTGGGCAGGTGGAAGCCATCCAGCGGCAGCACGCCCCGCAACTCCGGGTCAAGCCAATACAGCCGCGATCCGTGCCGGGTCTCCGCCATCGGGAACAGCCCGGCGCGGTAGGCCCGCAGCAGCAGGTCGGGCGTGACGTCTATCGTTCTGCGCGACATACCTGGGAAGGTGGCCCGGCGGACCGCGGTTGCCAAGCGGTTATCCCACCGATGCGTCCACCGCCAGGCTGGGTGACGCGCCGGGTGCCAGGCCGGATGACGGGACGGTACGGGCCGCCACGAACCGCTCCAGCCAATGGATCGTGTAGTCGCCGGCCACGAACTCCGGCGCCTCCATGATGCGGCGGTGCAGCGGCAGGCTGGTCTTGATGCCTTGGATCACGAACTCGTCCAGCGCCCGGCGCATCCGCGCGATGGCCTCCGGCCGGGTTGGCGCATGGACGATCAGCTTGGCGACCATGCTGTCGTAGTAGGGCGGCACCAGGTATCCGGCATACAGCGCACTGTCCACGCGCACGCCCAGCCCGCCCGGCGCATGGAACACGTCCACCCGGCCCGGCGCGGGAATGAAGGTCTCGGGGTCCTCGGCGATCACCCGGCACTCGATGGCGTGGCCGCGGAAGTGGATGTCGGCCTGCGTGTAGCCCAGCGCCTGCCCGGCGGCGACGCGGATCTGCTCGCGCACCAAGTCCACGCTGCACACCATCTCGGTCACGGGATGCTCCACCTGCAAGCGCGTGTTCATCTCGATGAACGCGAACTGCCCGTCCTGGTACAGGAACTCCAACGTGCCGGCATTGCGGTAGCCGAGCTGGCGCAGCCCGGCCGTCACCACCGCGCCCAGCTCGTCCCGCTGCGCCGGGGTCAGCGCAGGGGACCCGGCCTCCTCCAGCAGCTTCTGGTGGCGGCGTTGCAGGCTGCAATCGCGCTCCCCGAAGTGGACGACATTGCCGTGGGCGTCCGCCAGGACCTGCAACTCGATGTGCCGCGGGCGGTCGAGATACTTCTCGATATAGACGGCGTCGTTGCCGAACGCCGCCTGGGCCTCGGTCCGGGCAACCGTCCAAGCCTCCTCCAACCCCTCAGCCGAGTGCGCCACCTTCATGCCGCGCCCGCCGCCGCCGGCTGCCGCCTTGACCAGGATGGGATTGCCGACGCGCTCGCCCACCGCCCGCGCTTCGTCCAGGTCCACCACCTCCCCGGCCGAGCCGGGCACCAGCGGCACGCCCAGCGACGCCATGGCCGTCTTGGCGCTGATCTTGTCGCCCATCATGCGGATGTGGTCGGACGACGGGCCGATGAAGGTCAGCCCGTGCGCCTCCACCATCTCGGCGAAGCGCGCGTTCTCCGACAGGAAGCCGTAGCCCGGGTGGATCGCGTCGGCGCCCGTCACGGAAGCGGCGGACAGCACGGCGGCAGTGTTCAGGTAGCTGTCCCGGGCCGCCGGCGGGCCGATGCACACGCTCTCGTCGGCCAGGCGCACGTGCATGGCGTCGCTGTCGGCGGTCGAGTGGACGGCGACCGTCGGGATGCCCAGCTCCCGGCAGGCGCGCTGGATGCGGAGCGCGATCTCGCCGCGGTTGGCGATCAGGATCTTCTGGAACATCCCCAATGCTCCCGCGGCTACTCGATGACCATCAGCGGCTGGTCGTATTCGACCGGCTGGCCGCTGGCGACCAGGATGCCCGTGACGGTGCCGGCGCGCGGGGCCTTGATCTGGTTGAAGGTCTTCATCGCCTCGATCAGCAGCACCGTCTGCCCGGCGGTCACGGCCTGGCCCGGCGTCACGAACGGCGCGGCGCCGGGTTCGGCGCTGAGGTAGGCGATGCCGACCATCGGGCTGAGCACGGCGTTCGCAGTGCCGGCCGGTTCCGGCGCAGGGGCCGCCGGGGCCGCAACGGCGGCAGGCGCCGCGGGCAGCGCGTAGGTCACAGGGGCGGCGACGGACGGGACAGCGCGCGCAAGGCGGATGCGGCTGTCGGCCTCGACGACCTCGATCTCGGTCAGGCCGGTGTCGCTCAGGATATTCGCCAGCGCGCGGATCGTCTCAGGGTCGAACTTGATGCCGCTCAACGTGGGTTCCTTGATGCGCGGGGGGACCGCGCGGCCGTGTCGGGCGGCCCGTGGGACAGCCCCGGGCTAGCATGGCGGGGGCGCGCCGTCCAATCCCGGGCAGGCCGAACGGCCATCCGGCACAGTCGGATGCTTCGGCAACGCCACCCGGGCCCGCGTTGACGGCCATAACCGGCCAGGGCTAAAGCCCGCCGCCAATCCGGAGGCGACCCCCGTGACGACCGTGCTCGGCGTTGACTTCGGCACCACCAACAGCGTCATCGCGGCCCTGGACACCAGCACCGGGCAGGTCCGCACCGTCCGCTTCGGCACGGGCGACGCCATCCATGACGTGTTCCGCACGGTCCTGTGCTTCTGGGCGGAGCCGGAGCGCGGACGGTCCATCACGCGCCATGCCGCCGGACCCGCTGGGATCGCCGCCTACCTCGACGACCCGCAGGACAGCCGGCTGGTGATGTCCACCAAGACCTACCTCGCCAGCCGCAACTTCACCTCGACCCGTCTGCTTGGCCAGGTCTGGACGCTGGAGGGGTTGATCGGGCTGTTCCTCCGCAGCCTGTTCGCCGCCGCCGGCCTGGACGGGACAGGGTGCCATGTCGTCGCAGGCCGCCCAGTCCGCTTCGCCGGGGACGGCCCCGACGATGCGTTCGGAGAGTCGCGCCTGCGGGCCGCCTACGTCGCCGCAGGGATCGGCGCAGTTGACGTGGCGCTGGAGCCGGAGGGCGCAGGCTACCGCTTCACCCGCTCGCTCGATGCCCCGGCCACCGTACTGATCGGCGACTTCGGCGGCGGCACCAGCGACTTCTCGGTCCTGCGCTTCCAGCCCGGACGCGCCGCCGCGGTGACGCCGCTGGGCCAGGCCGGCGTGGGGATCGCGGGCGATGCGTTCGACGCCCGCATCATGGACCGGGCCGTCGCGCCGCTGCTGGGCAAAGGCAGCACCTACGCCCCCTGGGGCAACAGGCTGCCGGTCCCTGCCGAGTGGTACTCCGCCTTCGCCCAGTGGCACCGCCTGTCCCTCATGCGCTCCCCCCGCACCCTGCGCGACATCGCCGAGGTCCGCCGGACGGCCGAACACCCGGAGGGGTTGGACCACCTGCTGCACCTGATCGAGGACGAGCAGGGCTACGGCCTGTATCGCGCCGTGTCCGACGCCAAGGCCGCGCTGTCGTCCGCAGACAGCACCGTGCTGCGCTTCGCCCATCAGGGCTTCAGCATGGAACGGACGATCAGCCGGACCGAGTTCGAAGGGTGGATCGCGCCGGACCTCGCCCGGCTGGACCAAGCCGTCGGGGACGCGCTGGCAAACGCAGGCGTGGGCGAGGCGGCTGTGGACAAGGTGTTCCTGACCGGCGGCACCGCCTTCGTGCCGGCGGTGCGCGCGCTGTTCGAGCGCCGGTTCGGCCCGGAGCGGCTGTCCGGCGGCGGCGAGTTCGTCTCCGTCGCCGAGGGGCTGGCCCTGATCGGCGCCGAGCGCATGAAGGGTTGAGCCGCCGGCACCGCATATCCGCCTGCTTGCCCAAGCCCTGGCAGTCTTCCATATGCCGGGCATGAGCGATCCAACGATCACTGTGAACGGCGCGTCCCGGCCCGTTCCCCCCGGCCAGACCGTCTCCATCCTCCTGGACGCGCTGTTGCTGGACCGGCGCAAGGTGGCCGTCGAGCGCAACGAGGCCATCGTGCCCCGGTCCAGCTACGATTCGACGGAGCTGGCGCCGGGCGACCAGATCGAGATCGTGCATTTCATCGGAGGGGGCTGACCCATGGACGGATACCAAGCAACGGACGCCGACACCTGGACCGTCGCGGGCCGCAGCTTCCGCTCGCGGCTCGTCGTCGGCACCGGCAAGTACAAGAGCCTGGAGGAGACCGCCGCCGCCATCGAGGCGTCAGGCGCCGAGATGGTCACCGTCGCCGTCCGCCGGGTCAACCTGTCCGACCCCGGCGCCCCCATGCTGCAGGACCACGTGGACCCCAAGCGCTACACCTACCTGCCCAACACCGCCGGTTGCCACACCGCCAACGACGCCGTCCGCACCCTGCGCTTGGAGCGTGAGGCCGGCGGCTGGAACCTGGTGAAGCTGGAGGTCCTTGGTCCGCCGCCGCACCTCTACCCCGACATGCGCGCCACGCACGAGGCGCTGGACGTCCTGGTCGCCGACGGGTTCGAGGTGATGGTCTATTGCGCCGACGACCCGATTGCGGCGCGTCGGCTGGAGGAGGCCGGTGCCGTCGCCATCATGCCGCTGGGCGCCCCCATCGGGTCCGGCCTGGGCCTGCAGAACCCGGCCATGCTGTCCATGCTGATCGAGCAGGCTGGGGTCCCGGTGCTGGTGGACGCCGGCGTCGGCACGGCGTCCGACGCCGCCATCGCGCTAGAGCTGGGTTGCGACGCCGTGCTGCTGAACTCCGCCATCGCCAACGCCCGCGACCCCATCCTGATGGCGCGCGCGATGAAGGCCGCCGTGGAGGCCGGGCGCCTGTCGCACCGGGCCGGGCGGATGCCCCGGCGCATGGGCGCCGACCCGTCCAGCCCGCTGGCGGGCCTGATACGGTAATAGCCGGAAACGCTGCGTGATGACCGGACGGCGCGCCTTGGGGCGCGCCGTTTGTGTTTGGGGCGCTACTGAATGGCAACTTGGCTTGACTTGCCAGTCCAAGTATTCACGGCGGCGTCACCCGCCAGTCCGGGACTAATGCAAATAGAACAAAATGTCGGTCGAACCCGGAATGAACATGGATATGACTACAAAGCTCTAAGCTTCGATCCGTATATACCTCCTGGCCCAAGTGGCGTGACTGGACCTCACATGGAAGTTACCGGTTGATCTTTGCCCCCGCTTTGGTGTCAAACCGTCTGTAGGAACCAAACGAGGCGATTGATGACCAAGCCCACTGCCCGACTTCTGGCCGGCATTGCCCTAGGCACCCTGATGATGACGGGCGCCGCGCAGGCGCAGTACATCAGGCTGGGACAGCCCCAGGCGGACCAGGCGGCGGGCCAAGCGGCAGGTCAGACGGCATGGCAGGAAGCGGGGCAGGCAAGCTGGTACGGCGGACGGCACCACGGCCGGCGCACCAGCAGCGGCGAGGTCTTCAACCAGAATGCCATGACCGCCGCGCACCCCCGCCTGCCCCTGGGCAGCCGCATCCGCGTGACGATGCAGGACACCGGCAGCAGCGTCGTCGTGACCATCACCGACCGCCAGCCCGACCACGGCCGCCGCATCATTGACCTGTCGCGCGGCGCCGCGTCACGCATCGGGCTGCTGAGCCAGGGCACGGGCAACGTGACGCTGGCCAGCGTCGCCGCCGACGAGCCGGTCGAGGTTGCGGAGGCGCCGGACGACGGGATTGACGCCGGCGTCAGTCCTCGGCCACGTGGTCGGCCACATACGCGCCGCGGCGTCCCAGCGGCAGCGGCGGGCCATCGGTCGAATCCACAACCGTTTGCAATTCAAGTTCGGCATTCAGTTCAGCGCCAAGCAACACGGCGTACACTGTAACCCAGAACCACATCATGATGCCGACGACGGTCCCCAGCGGGCCGTACATCGCATCATAGCTGGCGAACTGCCCGACATAGACCGAGAACAGGGCCGACACCGCCACCCACAGCACCGTCGCCACCAGCGACCCCGGCGTCACCCAATGCCACCGCGGACGCTGGCGGCACGGCCCGTAGCGGTACAACAGCGACAGCCCCGTCATCAGTGCCACCACTAGCAGGGCAAAGCTGGCCAACCGGATCAGCGCCTTCTGGTGCGACGCGAACCCCAGCCAGGTCAGCGCCGCCGGCAGTCCCACCAGCAGCCCCAGGCCGACCACCGTGCCGAAGATGCCGATCAGCGTGATGGTGAACGACACCACCTGGAACTGCAGGATGCTCCGCCGCTCCTTCTCCTCATAGGCGATGTTGAGGGCGGTCAGGATGGACTTCACGCCGGTGGCGCTGCTCCAGAGCGTGATGGCAGTGCTGAACAGCAGGCTCAAGCCCAGCGACCCCGGCCCGCGTGACACGAGCAGGTGGATGCGCTCTTCAATCAGCGTGTAGGCCGGCCCCGGCAACAGCCCGCGCAGAACCTCCAACTGCGGCTCGACCGTCACCGGGTCGAACACCATGCCGTAGATGCTGATGAGCATCGAGATCGCCGGGAACAGCGCCAGCGTCCCGTAGAAGGCGCAGCCGGCGGCCACCAGGCTGATGCGGTCGGTCAGCATCTCGATGAAGGTGCGGCGCAAGACGGATTTCCAACCAAGCCACGGAATCTGCGCCGGCGATGCCGCATGACGGCCTAACGCGATGGAAGCCGGCTCCACCGCAAGGCGTACCGATTCCGGGCCTGGCCCGGCGGCGTCGGCCCGCGGCGACGGCTCCTGCGGGATCGGCATCGCGTCGGACGCAGCCTGGACAACCACGAGGTTCGGCTGGGATTCAGTTGGCGTCATCGGCACTTCCTAAGCAAAGCAACGGTCTCCGGCAGGCAGGCCCGTATCCGCTGCATGAAAGCGCGGAGGATTGGACCAGGGTTTCAAGGCGCAGCCCGGATCGTGCGCCACCCATGAATTATCACTTGC
>Ga0123339_10001209_pt1 | contig 18256 bp, 11 predicted proteins | sample lystaG_FD_89956 | JGI IMG/M metagenome (GOLD analysis project Ga0123339, IMG submission 89956) | Glacier valley bacterial and archeal communities from Borup Fiord, Nunavut, Canada, to study Microbial Dark Matter (Phase II) -... | ecosystem: Environmental > Aquatic > Freshwater > Ice > Glacier ... | reverse complement strand
GGCTGATTTGAAATCACCTGAAAAAATCAAAAATGAAGCTGGAGGTTTAAGTGGAAAACCACTTCAAACCAGGTCGACAGAAATTATCCGTTACTTGCATACTCAGTCAAATGGTTCTTTTCCGATTATTGGCGTGGGTGGTATACATTCTGCTGAAGATGCTTTTGAAAAATTACAAGCTGGCGCATCTCTGGTTCAGATTTATACGGGCTTTATTTATGAAGGTCCTGGTATTGTCAGAAAGATCAATAAGGGGCTGGTTAAATTGATTGCTCAAAGCTAGTTTGAAGACAAGACATCAATAGATTTATTACCTCTAATCTTAATTAGCCGTATTAATCAGCAGGTAATTTCAGCAGGATTAATCGACCGTACTAAACAGCCGTACTAAACATCAGTACTAAAATTTAGTCTTATTCAGCGGTTATTTTAGATGGTTATTAGATATCCATGGTTGGTTACCCCCAAACCGATGTATTAACGTGTGAAAAGATGAATGCGTTTGAGCCGAATGGTAACCTACACTTGAATCTGGCGATAGATATTTCTACCAATGCCCTGAATACAGCCTTTCCAGATCAGTATGGGTATGCCAATACCTCAGCACCTGGTGCTCTTACAGGCCCTCCTTCTAATGTATAATAAGTACCAGTTGATGATAAAACTGCTTGTAAAGGCAAATAGAACAAGATCAGAACTGTCAAATCATGCCCAAAGTAATTAAACTATAGCCGCAATTAGGCTATTGTGCAATTAAGCCTGACAAGCAATTATGCCTGCCGAACGTAATTAAACTATAGCCGCATTCAGACTATTGTGCAATTAAGCCTGATGAGCAATTAAGTCATAAGCAAATTGACATAAACCCCGATTTAGCCTTTGTGTTTTTAAGCTTAAACTGAAATTCAGCCGATTATGGTGTCATGCAAAAAGTAAAATTAAGGAATTACAAAAGTTTTACAAAAACAGTATAAAACTATGAATAAACTTATCCTAAATACGAATGTATTCGTATTTAGGATAAGTCAAGACCGGTTATAGCTATTTTATTCTTATACTTAGAACTGAAAAATAACATTGTTTAATTTTCACTAGGTGCTGGGCTGGCATTATCGTCCTTTTCTTTCCCGCCTTTAAATTCTAGTTTTCCAAACTTATAACTAAAGCTGATTCCAAATGACCTGAATGGTAACTGACGTAGTTCGGTCTGGTTAAAATTGGTGCCATAGGTTGAAGAATGCTGTACGATATATTTATTGAATGGATTAGCAGCGGTGAGACCAATACTTGCCTTTTTATTCATGAACTGCTTGCGTACGGCAAGGTTATAAAAAGCAAATGCGGCGTTATGGCCCTGGATGGTACGCTGGGTTGACCGGTAATTCACGAAAAATTCTGCAGCCAGATTATGTTTAAATTCATAACTGCCATTAAGATTTATCCGGTAAGCAGGTCCGCTTACTGTTGGGCTACCAGGGTTGCTGGTAATACGGTCAACGAAGAACATATTTGAGCGCAGGTTTAAATTAGGGCCGAGCTTTACTGAGCCATAGATATTAACACCTGCACTTATTTCTGAACCTATATTATACCGCTGGTTGATAGAAACATTTGAGTAGGTGATGCCATTTATTGTTTTTAAACTATAGAATGTGTTGATAGCCTGTATGTCATCTGTATTTTGCCTGTAAATACCTGCTATATAAATCGAAGAACCTTTTTCAAAAGACTTATTAAATCCCAGTTCAAAATTATGACCTATTTCAGGCCGTAGATTCACATTTCCCACATTAATATTATGAGGGTCACTTACATTGTAAAATGGGTTTAAATCACCGTAATCAGGGCGCTCTATACGGTAGGTATAGCTGATTTTAATTAATTCCTGCTCATTCAGTTTATGCGAAAATACAAGCGTCGGGGAATAAATATGACTTGGAGGAATTGAGGTGCCGGCAAAATCTGCGCTGGTCAGGGTATACTCATAGCGCAGCCCTGATTTTATATCCAGAAATTTATTAAACAGGGAAAAAGAAGCTGAGAAGTAATAGGCAAAGATTTTTCGGTTATAGTTAAACCCATATGATTGCCCGGCATTGCTGGCGTAGGTTTTATTGCCCAAAAGTGTGTCGGTCAATACCGTGTTTGAAAGTTTTTCTATGATGGCCTTGGCCCCTGTTTCGATGGTAAATGATTTTGAAATTGGCTGGGTATAGTCAACGGAAACAGCTGTTTCATGATCATTACCTGGATTACTGCTTCTGGTGCCTGTACTGGGGGTAGTACTGTTCATATAATCCTGCTGCTGCTGGGTATGATTAATAGTTTGCCCCGATGTTGAACTATAGAGGAACTCAAGTGCCTGATCTTCTTTTTTAAAGGTTTTCTTATAATTTAATGACCAGTCTGTTGACTTCTCATCGAATTTATTCACTGAATTACGTAGGCTTGTCAAACTATTAATTTGGGCCATATATGCAAGGGTAGTTTGAAACTGGCTGGTAATACCCATTCTGTGATTGCCAAACCGGTTTAAAGAAGTCGAGGCCGTCAGTTCATCTTTAGGGCTAAGACTATAGGTAAGGTTAAGCCCGCCTTCAAAGCCACCCCTTGTAAACTGATTACGACTGTCCTGTGTTAAATTGGTAATCGTATCACGTGTTTTATTAAAAGATAAGCGGTGATTATTCACATGGCTACGGCTATTCAGCTGTTCATTACCACTGAAAAATAAATTAACTCCGAATTTCCCTTTCTTCGCATTTAAATTAAAAGATCCATTTTCAAGTCGGGTTCCAGCTGATAAATTGATACTGCCATTTATTCCTTCTACCTTATTATTCTTCAAAATGATATTAATCACACCACCTGTTCCCTGGGCATCATATTTAGCTCCCGGTACTGTCATAACCTCTATATTCTTAATTTGACTGGCAGGTATAGATTGCAGGGCATCAGCCAGACTGGCTCCAAAAATACTTGAAGGTTTACCGTTAATTAGAAAGCGGATATTGGGGTTACCCTGTAATTCAACATTTCCATCTATATCAACTGTAATCTGAGGCACCTTTTTTAATACATCAAGTGCTACCCCTCCCTGGGAGGTAAGGTCATTTCCTGGGCTGTAAACAAGCTTGTCAATTTTATTAACTACCGTAGCCGCGCTTGCGGTAACGGTAATTTCCTGCAGCTTATTTTGAATAGGCTGTAACATCAACTGGCTGATATTAACGCTGGCCGTTGTTGCTGAAAGGGATATATTTCGTTTGATAGACTGATAGCCGATGAAATCAACTTTCACCATATATGACCCGGCGTCCAGGTTTTTAAATGTAAATTTACCCAGAGCATCGCTACTTACACCCGTCTGAGGTACAGAACTGCCACTTAGAAATAAAGAAACAGTAGCAAATTCTATGGGCTTTTTGGTAATAGCATCAATCACCTGCCCGTTGATCTGCCCATTAATTGATATCGGTAATCTTTCTGCGTTTACTTTCTGAAAACATATTATTAAGAAAAAGATGGAAACTAAAATTTTATGCATGAAGAAAAATTAATTTGATCATGATAACCCAACATTTAGGTGTGAATCTGTAGCTAGCCCTAATTTTACATGATTCAGCATTTATATGCTCGCCTGACAGACATAATAAATTACCCGGGGGAGTCTTAAAGAATTATCCTAGCATTGAAATAAAGTGAAAATTTTATTAAAAATAGGGTGTAAAATGAGTCTAGCATGCTGTAAACTTTAAAGAAGTCTACCTTCTTTATTTACTGCTCACATCAAGCTTAGCAGACTTTAACCCAGGTGAGCTTGCTTCAAGCTGTATTAAACCTGCTGTATGATTTCCCTTTATCACTACTAGTGCCATACCATTAAATGCCTTACGTTCACTAGCCTGAAAAGGTTCAAGGCTGATTTCATTTCCATTATCAACTCCTGCGACCTCACCCGCACCTTTTACAGAAAAGTGTATTTGGTTACTGGCATCTGGCACCTGAATACCGTTTTTATCGAGTATGCGTACGGTTACAAAAGAGAGGTCCTGTCCTCCTGAATGAATTGTTTTACGGTCAGCAGAGGTAGAGATACTAAAGGCTTTATCAGCTGTCTGTACTGAATCTTTCACAACCTCATGACCATTTTTATAACCGACTGCCAGCAGTTTGCCTGGTTCAAAAGGCACTTTCCAGCTAACATGAAATTTTTCCTGGTCAGCAAAAAGTTTAACCCCTAAAGGCTTACCATTTAAAACTAGACGTACTTCATCACAATTTGTATAGGCCCAGACATCAATTAACTGTCCTACAGTCCAATTCCAGTGCGGTAGTAAATGAACAATTGGTTTAGCGGTCCACTGACTCTGATACATGTAAAAACCATCCTTTGGAAACCCACAAAGGTCTATAAAACCAAAATACGATGAATGTGCCGGATAATCGTAGGGTGTTGGTTCTCCGATATAATCAAATCCTGTCCAGACGAATGTGCCTGCTATGAAATCACGGTCTTTGACAGCTTTCCAACCTGCTTCTGCTGATGAACCCCATTCTATAACACAGTTATCATATGAGGAACAGAAAAGATCAGAAGTCTTTAAAATAGTAGAGTCTGCAGGCATATGGTAAATACCACGGGTTGATAGTGCAGAGGCCGTTTCACTGCCAAAAAACTTTCTTAATGGATACTGCATATGCTGTTTATCATATTCATAGATATGGTAGTTTATACCTGCTACATCAAGGGCATCTACGAAACCGTTCTTATCTGCGGCCACAATATTATCACAAGCTGAAGTGACAAACCTGGTGGTATCATATTTCTTAACGATTGATGCCAGTTCTGCTGCCATCTTACCACCTTCAGGCATACGCTGTTCTGGAATTTCATTACCAATACTCCACAAGATAATACTTGGATGATTGCGATCACGAAGTACCATATCTGAAAGATCCCGTACATGCCAGGCAGCATAATCGAGGTGATAATCATACGGGTTCTTTGCAACCTGCCAATAGTCAAATGCCTCATCAACAACAAGAAGCCCCATACGGTCACAAAGATCAAGTAGTTCAGGTGCAGGCGGATTATGGCTGGTACGAATGGCATTTACACCCGCCGATTTAAGAATTTCAAGCTTGCGCTGCATAGCCCTGTCATTAAAGGCCGCACCCAGACAACCTAGATCATGGTGATCACAAACACCAAGAATTTTAAGTCTCCTGCCATTCAGGTAAAATCCACTATCAGCTGTAAAATTGATTGACCTGATTCCAAATGCCTGTGAATAGGTATCAAGAATGACCTTACCCTCATTCAGCCGGCTGACAATTTTATATAAATTTGGTTTATTGACATCCCATAGGGCTGCTCCTGAAACCTGAAATTCTGTTTTTATTTTTATACTATCACCTCCAGCCAGAGAAAAAGCCAGGTGGTTACTGCTGAGAACCTTGCCATCAGGTGTCAGCAGATCATCCGTTTCTGTTATGGTATGGTTCTGTTTTGAGTGATTATAAATCCAGTTCTCCCCATTTACCCGTGCATTTTTTTTAAGAATAGTAGCAATAATGGCAGAGCGCCAGGGCTGAATCTGAACCTCATGGTTTCTTATAAGCCATACATGCCGGAAAATGCCTGAACCTGAATACCAGCGTGAATTTGGCTGTTTAGAATTATCAACTTTAACAGCCAGTACATTCGTTTGCCCGGCAGGATTCATGTAGGGGGTCAGATCATAAATAAAACTGCTAAAACCGTATGGTCTGATACCCAGGTAATGTCCGTTGATCCATACCTGGGCATTTTTATAAACTCCATCAAACTCAATTGACAATCGTTTGCCGAAAACTGAATTCTCGCTGGTAAAATGCTTTCTATACCATCCCAAACCGCCTGGTAAAGCACCCCCATTTGCACCTGACAGACTGTTTTTGCTAAACTTGCCACTGATGCTCCAGTCATGGGGTAAATCCAGAAGTAACCAGTTTTTTTCATTAAAATTAATTTTTTGGGCTCCTGAATTCTGTCCAGATTTAAACAACCAGCTCTGATCAAAATTGATACGGCCTGTCGATTGTGCCAGTGTAGATTGAGCTGCAGAAAAAATCAGGCATGCCGCAATAATTAAATGTTTAAAGAACTTCATAGATTAGTCGAGCGAACAAATACAGATTGGTAAGGTTTCAATACAATCTAAAATAACTAATTTCAACGCATAATTCAGCTCTTGAAAAAACTCCTGGTAATATTTGTTTTGCTTGCCTGCTATAATCTTGCCCTTGCACAGCAATATCCTGATTCAGCCGGTAAAAAAATCAGTGCCGTGATCAGGATTTTTAAACCGAAAACAGGGAGATCAGTTTATGATAGATTCTATAATCGTTTCTGGGCTGTTGATACTGCGCACTCAATTGCATTTAACAGGGCAAAATCTTCACTGCTATTTCTGCCTGCACTTTCTTATGCTCAGGAGACGCATTTAAACGCCCAGCTAATTTCTTTATTATCATTTTACACCGCCCCTAGCGATACGTTGCAACGAAATTCAACCTTCTTTACTACGCTTGCTTATAGTCAGCTTGGACAATCGCGCATTCATCTGCGCCCAAATATCTGGACACGTGGCAATCGCTGGCATTTACTGCTTGATTTGAGTTATCAGAATGCAGATTATAAATTTTTTGGTATAGGAAATCATACCCGGCTCAGTTCCGAAGAACTGCTCAGGAATATCATAACTCAGGCAGATTTTGAAGCTGATCATTTGCTGGCTCCCCATATTTACGGGGGAATAAGTCTGATTTATCAGGGGTTCAGAAATTTTTCAACCGGAGGGAACGGTATTTTTGAGAATTCAGCCTTGAAGCAGCAAAATAACGGGTATGCACTATTTAGTGGTGCCAACTTTATTTTTGATACCCGAGATAACCAGAACTATACCAGGCATGGTCATTACTTTAGGCTGAACGCAGATTTTTCACCAGGTTTTCTTTCTTCAGCAGGTGTCATGGAACACCTGAATATTGAATCAAGAGATTTCTGGTCATTGAATAAGAATATGGTCCTGGGTCTAAATATCCTCTTTAATTCTAATACTGGTAAAAGCGTGCCTTTCTACTTTTTAAACCAGTTAGGAAGTGACCAGATGATGCGGGGATATTATAAAGGGCGTTTTCGTGATCGTGACTTACTGGCTTCACAACTTGAATACAGATGGTTATTTTGCCCTCGTCTTGGTCTAGCCGTTTTTGGGGGCGAAGGTCAGGTTTTCGGTAATACAAGATTCGCAGTGAGTGAATTCAAACCAAATTATGGTTTTGGTGGCAGGTATATCTTTGATCTAAAATCTAATCTTACCATAAGAATTGATTATGGCAGGGGTTTGCAGCCTGAGGGTGAGAAAACAATTTCAGGGGTTTACCTATCCCTGGGTGAGGCTTTTTAATTTACCAGACTACCACTCAGGCGCAAAAGGGCACTCTCAGCAATTTTAGTCTTATACCTTGCTATTACCAGCCGGTTTAAAGAGGCAACCAGGCTTTGTTCAGCCGTCATCAGCTCTATCTGGGTAGATGCTCCCAAGCGGTATTTAGCCAAGGCAATATCCAGGTTTTCATGGGCGACCTTAATATTTTGTTTTTCAAGTTCAAGCGTGGCCAGACTATTTTGAAAATATTTATACTGGGCAGTGATATTCGCAAGGGTCACCGTGTAGACATTCTGATACTGCATCTGGGTAGCATGTATACTGATTTTCGCGTTTGAGATGCGTCTTTTTACATTAAACCCGTTGAAAAGATTCCAGTTAAGGTTCAGGCCTAGCTGGGGGCCATAAGACTGATTATATAAACTAAACCCCGCCGTATTGGTGCTTCGGTTATAAAAATAACCTGCAATGCCTGAAATTTGAGGGTAAAGATCGGCTTTCACCTGTTTTAAGGTGTACTCACTCAGACGCATTGATAAACGGGCATTTTTAAGAATAACGTTTTTAGCCACTGCACTATCAATTACCTGGGTATAGGAAGGCATAAATTCAACAATCAGATTGGTATCAGCAGGTTCAAAGGTTGTATTCAGATCTCTGGCCATAAGCTGGTTTAAAAACACCTTGGCACTATCTATACTTATTTGCTGAGCCATCAGGGCCGACTGATCCTGATTTCGGTCAACCGTAGCCTGTAAAAGATCAATTTTATTGCCTGCACCTACATCAAATTTTGTTTTTGCTGTGGCCATACGTTCATCATCTATGCGTATGGCTTCAAGCGTGACATGCTGGGTTTGTATGGCCCGAACAATATTATAATAACCTGTCATCACCTGCAAAATAGTAGACTCGAGTTGCACCTTAAAAGAATTTTTCGATATAAATTCAAGCTCTTCTAACCTATGTTTGGTGGCAAACATGCGCAGCCCGTCAAAAAGATTATATGAAACGACAAGATTTCCGGTTTTCCCAGTTGAAACAGCCCCTTTTTTGATAACATCGGGTCTACCGGCAAATGCCTGATGCAGGTTACTATTGCCATATGTTAGCCCGTCTGTTGTATTCACTACAGGTAGCATACCGGCATTCCCGATCGTATTATTCGCACTGGCAATTTTTGTACTGTCACTATAAACTTTCAGGTTATAGTTTTGGTTTATAGCCAGTCCGATTGCATCCTTTAGCCCCAGGAGCTGCTGTGCACAAGCCACAGCGGCACAAGCGAATATGATAAAGGCAGTAAGCAGAATTTTCTGACACATAAAGTAAATTTGTTAAAAATTATTTCTCTATTTCTGCCAGATACAGACGTTCTTTTTCGTCTTCCTCTTGTTTCTTAATGAAGGCTTCTCCACTGATATGTTTTGAGAAATACGTGTAAATAGCAGGAATAACAAATAAGGTCAGTAATAATGAGAAGCTGAGCCCTCCAACAATGACAACCCCTAAACCGATACGGCTGGCTGAACCTGATCCTATGGCAAGGGCTATTGGCAATGAACCTAGCACGGCAACAATACTAGTCATCAGTATAGGCCTGAGTCTTGAGACCGATGCATCAACAATAGCATCATGTACATTCAACCCTTTTTCTTTTAGCTGGTTACCGAATTCAACAATTAAGATTCCGTTTTTTGTAACCAGACCAATAAGTACTATAATACCTATTTCCGAAAAGATATTCATGGTCTGGTTGGTATACCAGAGTGAGAATAAAGCTCCTGCCATGGCCAGGGGTACTGTAATCATAATGATAAGTGGGTCTCTGAAACTTTCAAACTGGGCTGCAAGCACCAGATAAATAAGGATTAGGGCAAGAGCAAGGGCGAAGTAGATGGTTGAATTACTTTCAGCATAATCGCGAGATGTACCACTTAATGCAGTGCTGAATGAATCATCAAGAACAAGCTTTGATATTCTGTCCATTTCTTTGATGCAGTCACCAATGGTATACCCTGGTGCAGGATCACCTGATATGGTAGCTGATTCATAGCGATTAAATTTATAAAGTGCAGGAGGCTGGCTTTTCTCATTTACTGTTACCAGATTATCTACCTGTATCAGCCCACCATTGGCACTCTTAACATATAAAGACCGTAGGTCAGAAGGTCGATCACGACTGGCCCGGTCTACCTGCCCGATTACTGAGTACTGCTTACCGTTCATGATAAAATAATCATAACGTGTACCACCGAAGGCCAGTTGTATGGTTTTTGCCAGATCAACTACATCGACTCCAAGTGATTTTGACTTATTCCTGTTGATTGAAATATCAAGCTCTGGTTTATTAAATTTAAGATCTACATCCCAAATCGAAAAGTAATGGCTTTTTTGCAATTCCTTCAAAAACAGGGGCAGTTTAGCCCTTAACTTCTCGAAATTTGCGGCCTGTAGTACATATTGTACTGGCAGCCCACGGGTAGAACCAACTGAAATAGTTTGCTGCTGTATGGCAATTACCCGAACATCAGGAATTTTTTTCAGGTCATGAGTAATTTTCTCTGATAATTGCTGCTGTGATCTTTTCCGGTTTTCAGGATCAACAAAGCCGAGCCTGGCAAAGCCTGAATTAGCACTACCTGTGCCTGAAAACCCAGGTGAGGTAACCATTATATCTAAATTTGTTTCAGGAATAGAATCTTTAACATAATGATCAATCTTCTGCATGATTGCATCCATATAATCATAAGAGGTTCCTTCAGGTGCTGTCATACTAAGCCGAACTGCACTTCTATCATCAAGTGGGGCAAGTTCATAATGCAGAGTTGAGGCCAGGTATACAATCACCACCAGACAAATACCAATGAGCCAGATTGCAACCCAGCGAAAGGCCAGGAATGTAATAAGTGCATTTTTATATGTGGTATTCATCCACTCAAAGAAAGGCTCACTGCGCTCATAGAACTTGCTTTTCTTTTGATCTTTACGAATCATATACGCATTCAGCATTGGCGTGAGTGAAAGCGAGACAAAGGCAGAAATAAGTACCGAACCAGCAACAACGATTCCAAATTCACGAAACAGCCTGCCTATAAAACCTTGCATAAATACCAGGGGTAGAAAAACCGCTGCCAGGGTTACTGAGGTAGATATAACAGCAAAGAATATTTCTTCAGATCCTTTGAAAGCTGCTTCCTTAGGTGACATGCCTTCTTCTACTTTTTTGAAAATATTCTCCGTTACGACAATACCATCATCAACTACCAGCCCTGTTGCCAGTACAATACCCAGTAATGAGAGTACATTCACTGAGAAGCCCGCTACATACATAATAAAGAATGCACCTATCAGGGCTACAGGAATATCGAGCAGGGGTCTGAGTGCAATCAGCCAGTCACGAAAGAAGAGGTAGATCGTGAGCACAACCAATATGAAAGAAATAAGTAAGGTCATTTTGACCTCATCGATCGCCTTAATAATGAATAATGTATTATCAAACATTACATTAATATGAATATCACGGGGTAATTCTTTTTTAAGTTGTGCGACCCGTTTATAAAATTCTTTGGCTATCTGTATGTAATTGGCACCAGGTTGTGGTACAATGGCCAGGCCAATAGTCTGGTTGCCCGCTTCCCGAAGTACGGTCTCTTCATTTTCAGATCCAAGTTCTGCGTAACCAACGTCTTTGAAACGTATCGTCTGATCGCTATCCTGACGCAAAATAATATTATCAAAATCAGCAACATTGAGTAGTCGTCCCTTGGTATTGATAATCAGTTCAGTCTTATTGCCTTCAATTTTTCCACCTGGCAATTCTCTGTTCTGGGCCATTTCGGCATTCAGCACATCTGTTGGGCTCAGACCATAAGCAGCAAGTTTTGCAGGGTCAAGCCGCATACGCATGCTGTATTTATGCTGACCCCAGACCTGTATACTGCTGACATCTGGTATAGTCTGAAGGCGCTGCTGCAAGACATTCTCAGCATAGTCATCAAGCTGTTGTAAATTGCGGGTATCACTACTTACAGCAATTGTAAGAATCGCATCTGAATTTGCATCAGCTTTTGAAACTACCGGGGGCGCATCAATATCAGCAGGAAGCTGTCTGATGGCCTGGGCAACTTTATCACGTACATCATTGGCAGCCGTTTCAAGGTCTGATCCAAGATTAAATTCAACGGTTATATTACTTGCACCCTGTGAGCTGGTAGAACTCAGGGTACGTATTCCCTGTATGCCATTAATGGCCATCTCAAGGGGTTCAGAGATCTGGGATTCTACGACATCAGCATTTGCACCTGTATAAGCAGTTCTGACACTGATAATTGGTGGGTCAATGGCCGGGTATTCTCTGACACCCAAAAATGTATAGCCCAGAATACCAAAAAGTACGATGACAATTGACATCACAATTGCCAGTACTGGTCTTTTTATGCTTATGGATGAGAGACTCATACCTTATCAGTTGATTTTATCGAGCAGTACAGCATCACCTGGTCTGGTACTCAGCAGACCGGTTGTTATTAGTGTGTCTCCAGCGTGTACACCGGCAGTTATCTGAATTTGGGCATCGGTTCTGATACCAATTTCAACAGGTACTTGCAGTGCTTTACCGCTTTTATAAAGAAATACAGTCTGCCCTTTTAAAACTGGAACAATTGCTTGTGTTGGCACCAATAATGCATTATTGGTGGCTTTCAGCACAAGCTGAACATCGGCAAAGGCTCCTGGTAATAAGGCAGGCTCTTTATTATTTTTAAACAGGGCCCGCAAATGAAATGTTCTGGTAGCCATATCAATTTTCGGCTCCATGGCTGTAATTTGTGCTTCATATTTGTGTGTAAATCCCTGAACGGTAAAAAACACCTGATCACCGGTATGTATAACACCTGCGTACTGGCCTGGAACTGAAAAATCTAATTTCAGGTGATCAATTTGTGCTAATGAGGCAATTTTAGTACCTGGATTTATATATGTACCCATACTCACATAACGTAAACCAATACGTCCGTTGAATGGTGCATAAAGGCGGGTCTTAAGTATAGTGGCTTTTGTGAACTCAATATCAGCACGGGTTGATTCTACTACATTTTGAGCGGTATCATATTCTTGCTGGCTAATGGCATGTATAGCCAGTAATTTCTTTTGCCTGAGCGCATTTTGGTTGGCAAGACTAAGGTTTGATTGCAGTTTTGTCAGGTTTGCAATCAGATCCTGGTCATTGATCTTCAGCAGTAACTGGCCTTTTAATACGGGTGTTCCTTCTTTGATATACAGGCCCGTTATTTTGCCTGAAACTTCTGGTTGAACCTGAACTTCTTCATTGGCGATAAGTGAGCCTGTTGAAGACAGGGTATTATCGAGTTTTTGCAGCTTTATAATAGTTGCACTCAACCTGATCTCAGAAATTTTTGATTTTGCTGCTCCTAATGTATTTCCGCTTTCCTTTTTGGCAGCTGGAAACAACAGAAATTTAAGCAAGATGAGTGTGCCAATAATCAGTAAAATGATTAATGGTGTTCGTAGCTTACTCATAATAATAGTGTATCCCTTCTTTCAATTCAAGCATTATAAAATATCTGCCAGAGTAGTCTGGTCAGGGTGTTTGGTTTAAGTTTATGAATTTTTCAGCTGAAGGCTGAAAAAATGAGATAAAAGAAAATCGCGGAGAGAATAAACAGTAAGAATTATCGACTGAACAAAAAAAAAGCGTGAAACCACGCAATTTATTTATGGAAATTCTTAAAGAGATTATAGCCCTGCTTCTTTCCTTGCTATTGCAATAGCAGCACGGTTTTGAACGGCTAGATGAGTTTTTTCAGAAATTGCTCTGCTGCCTATTTCAATATTGGTTCCCAGCTTTTTAACTTGAGTTTCCATGCGTGAAAACATCTTATTACGTCTGTCTTTTCTTTTTAATCGGGTAACGCCCATGTCAATTATATTTATTTGAGGTCGAGAGCGGATTCGAACCGCTGTAGAAGGTTTTGCAGACCTCTGCCTAGCCACTCGGCCACCCGACCAGTTAATTGGTAACGTGCAAAGATAAAAAAAGGTCGTGAATATTATTAAATGTTAAAAAATATTTGTTGCAGCAATCAAATAATATTCGTTCTCCTGATCTCAGCGCAAATAATTGCACCTGCAATAGCTACGTTAAGAGACTCGGCTGCACCGGTTCGGGGAATTGTAATTGCATGATCAATATAGGGCATCGTTGATGGGTTTATTCCTCTTGCCTCATTTCCCAGAACAAGCACACCGTCAGCCTTGAAATGGATTGAATAAATACTGCTGCCATCTAAGAGTGCCCCGTAGACTGTCTTAGTATTTGACTTAAAAAAATCAGTCAGCGGCATACTTCTAGTCTTTACACGCAAAAATGAACCCATACTAGCCTGTATAACTTTGGGGTTCTGCCATTCAACTGATTCAACCGAGGTGATCAGGGTAGGGAAGCCAAACCAGTCTGCTATTCTGATCAGGGTTCCTAAATTACCAGGATCCTGAATGTCATCGGCGATGATTACAGGATAAATAATTGGCTCATTGGTTGGTTCGCAGTAATTTACGAGGGCAATAACTTCACGGGCAGTTGACAATAGACTAATTTTTTCTAGCTCATTGTCAGAAACTGTACTGATTTCGATATTTTTACCTGCTGATTTTGTTAATTGCCTGATAAGCGGGTAAACTGCTTCAGTACAATATAAAGCGCGGATAGTAAAATCAGCAGCTATGATTTCTGAACAAATTTTAAGACCTTCTGCCAGAAATAGCTGGTGCTGGACACGGTATTTTTTTTGATGTAATGACCTAATTAAACTGAGCTGAGATTTTGACAACATGTATCGATAAAAGTAAGGTTTGCAACGGGATATTGTTGTTGATCTTTCTCATTTTAACCTCATGTAGCCCAACCCGCTACATTAAATCGTATCAGGCGCTGGTTTCGAAGGTCAAAATAACCGGACCCAATAAAGAGCTGAATGATCAGGCTGCTTCTTATGTTAAACAAAAACCGAATCGTCGTTTTCTTCTGGCTCTGTACAATACTTTTAATACAGAAAATGGTCATTATAAGCCAGCATCACGATTAAAAGAGGGCATTGGTGAGCCACCTGTCATATATGATACGACCCTAACAGAACAAAGCGCAAAACAGATCAAGTTATTTTTGAAAGACAATGGTTACTTTGATGCTAGGGTCGAATTTCTGACAACCCAGCGCAAAAAAAGAGCTTCGGTTGTTTATTCCATTATTCCTGACAAGCCGTATACGGTTTCAGGCCTTACAACTACCATTCAGGATACCAGCCTGGGAAGAATTTATGCCAGTATGGCCTCAGCAAATCTGATAAAGACAGGCACCATATATACCGCTTCAACACTTGATGATGAGCAAATCCGGCTGAACAGTCTGTTCCGGGAGAATGGTTATTACCGCTTTACCAAACAATATATAAGATTTATAGTAGTTGACACCCTGCATAATCATACTATAGGCGTTACTGAGATTGTCGATAATCCTGATTCTGGCGCACACCAGAAGTTTTATATTGATTCTGTACGCATTAAAATCCACGCCGATACCAATAATATTTCACAGAAACAGGCACTTGATACGGTCAGAAGGTTACCAAATTATCTTTACTTTGAAGACCCGTATGCTCACTTTAAGCCGATTATCACCAGAAATACTATTTACCTTGAACGCAATCATCTCTTTAGACTTAAAGACCAGTTGGTCAGCTATAACAGGTTATCAGAATTAGGTGTATTCAGGGAAATCAAAATAACCTATAAAGAGAATCAAAAAGATTCACTTGCCCGTCTTGAAGCCCTGATTGATGTCACTGAGCGTAAAAAGCTCAGCGTGTCTCTTGGTGTTGACGGCAACTTTAACAGTAGTTTCTATGGCATCAATCCAACTGCTACATATACTGACCGAAACTTTTTTAAGGGTGCTGAAGTATTTGAAATAAGAGTAGGCGGAACATTAAATAATACGATTCATCAACGGGATATGGGAGTGTATAATCGGCGTGAATTTTCAATTCAGGCAAGTCTGACCTACCCATTTTTATTAATACCGTTCTATCATTCCCGCATGGGCCGTGAAGGCGATTTGCCTCATACAACGCTTTCTAGCAGGTACAATTACGTATTTCAACCCCTTTATAACAGGCGTGAATTTTCAGCAACACTGTCTTATGTTTTTGACGATACCCGAAGGTCTATACATACCATTACCCCGATTGAGGCCAGTTTGCTCAAAGCAAACCTTGACCCTACTTTCAGACAGTTATTTATTACCTATGGTAACCTGTCAAGGTTGCAAAGTTTTACTTCCAGTCTGATATTTGGCTCCCAGTATAATTACCAGCGCAATGCCTACCTGCTGCGTACACGATCAAATTTCTTTTACCTGAATGCTAATATTGAAGTTGTAGGTAATTCACTTTCCCTGATCGGCCATTTTTTTCCATCTAAAGCAACCCGTGATAATGGGAGACTTTTCGGCCTACCCTATTACCAGTATATCAAGCCTGAGATCGATTTAAGATTTTATCATAAAATTGGCGCTTCTGCTGAGTTAATCTTTCGAATCAATCCGGGTGTTGCTTATGCATATGGTAAAACAACAGAACTGAAATCGATTCCCTTTGACCGACAGTTTTTTGTAGGTGGCCCAAATAGTGTCAGAGGATGGCTAACCCGGCAGTTAGGCCCTGGTTCTTATCTTTCAAAGATCTCTAAAAACCCTGATTCAGTGACTATTGGAATACAAAGAAGAGCGATAGATCAAACTGGAGAAGTAAAAATAGAGGGAAATGTTGAGTACCGTTTTAACATAACCCGGGAAATATTAGACCATCAGTTAAGTGGTGCTACCTTTGTTGACTTTGGTAATATCTGGCTTTTAAGGGCTGATTCAGGACGGCCAGGAGGCAACTTTCAATTTGACAAAGCGCTGAAACAACTTGCCCTTGGCACAGGCTTTGGATTACGTTATGACCTTGGCTTTTTCCTATTCCGTTTTGATGTAGGCCTGAAACTCTATGACCCTATCTACGCAAATACAGATGGCTGGGTGATCAAACATTTAGGGAGTAAGTCCTTTCAGGCTGATTACCTGAACCGGTTTGGCGATGACCATACAGGAGGCTATCATTTCCTTTCTTATAATTTTGGTATAGGGTTTCCTTTTTAAAAACCGAAAGATCGGTAATTCTAAAACTTGCCAGAGCCCAATACGATCTTGGTTGCCGGTGTTTCTTACTATCTTCACCTATGTCATGCCTACTGCTCAGATATGTAGATGAATCCAGTCTTTTACTGCACTGAGATAGCTGCTAACACTTAGGCCTTTGTTAAATAGAAAAAATAATAATATAACGATAAAGGCAAGAATAATCAGTCTTTTAAACACAAAAGAACCTAGAATCAGTATTACTGGCACGACCAGTAACCAGAATAATGAAATCTTAAAAGGGGAAAGTCCGGTAGCAGTCCTGTAAACATAGAACAGACGTGAAACAGGCCTGTCTACTGGTCCGCATTTCATATATAGAAAAGTAGAACTGGTTAAGTTATCTGGATACTCAGCACTGCCACCCAAAAAAAGAAGGCGCTTTTCAAAGCCATTCACTGAAAACGTATAGCGTCCGTTAACCAGAATGTCTTTATCACCGGACTCATTAAGGGCCTTGATATGAATACTATTATTTTCAAATAAAGCAGGTGAGAGCTTAAAATCGTGAATTGGCACCCTTGCCAAACACAACCCCAGATCCAGGAAAACAAATAGAAATGAAAAAATGAATTTAAGAAAAGCCTTGCTCCTGAAAATTTTATGATAAATAAGTTCAGGCATTAAGATAATAGTTTCTGTCGCAATAAAAATTCTAGCTGTTCATTGACTCTGATCAGATCACGGGTTAAATTTCTATTTTGTTCACGCAAACGGTAAATCTCTGCTGCATTAAAAACAAGACTGCGTAGCTGATTCTCGTTCCAGGGTTTTGAAACATAATGATAAATCTGCCCTTTATTTACAGCATCAATAACTGCCTGAATATCGGCATATCCGGTAAGTAAAATACGGATAGGATCAGGATAAAGTGGTAAAACTGATTCAAGAAACTGAACACCTGTTTCTCCAGGCATACGTTGATCAGTGATAATAACTTCAATCTTCACTTCATCGAGAATCTTTCTGCCCTGGTCAGGAGAATTTGCTAAATAAACATTCCAGTCACGCCTATATGCGGCTCTAAAAGAGTTAAGATTATTTTCTTCATCATCAACATATAAGACTGCTATTTTTTCTTCACTCACTAAAGTCGAATTTTGATATTTTACATGAAAAAGAGGTCTTTAAATATACACAAAACGAAATTTTATTTCTAGTAAATTTTCAGGTCAATAGAGAGAAGAAAGATTTTTTACTAATTTCAATGCATGACAAAAAATATTCTCCTTAAAGACCGCTTCCCTGTAGTTGACAGTGGAGCGAATATTTTTAAGCCCTTGTTTTTTCGCTTATCAGACCAAAGCCAAAAGATAAAATTAGATGCTCTTATTTCAGTCACACCAGGAATCAGAATTTTCGATCAAATTGAAAGTCAGGTAATTGAATTATTAAAGATACGGAATCCGGCAAAACCACTTACTGATGAACAGAAACAAGTTGCACTCTCAGCACTGCACGATCCGGGAAGTGACCTGTATGGTGTATGGGTTTATTACCCATGGTCTGCCTATCTGCTTCATATTTTAGATGAGCAAGAGTTCTTCGAACTTCGAACCTC
>Ga0123339_10001207_pt1 | contig 18265 bp, 16 predicted proteins | sample lystaG_FD_89956 | JGI IMG/M metagenome (GOLD analysis project Ga0123339, IMG submission 89956) | Glacier valley bacterial and archeal communities from Borup Fiord, Nunavut, Canada, to study Microbial Dark Matter (Phase II) -... | ecosystem: Environmental > Aquatic > Freshwater > Ice > Glacier ... | reverse complement strand
GGACCTGGTTGAGCACGCCGCGGACGGCTTGGGCGGCACCGAGCAGAGCGGCGCTCTCGACGATCGTCGTCCCGTACGAGAGCGCCGCTCTGCTCGGTGCCGCCCAAGCCGTCCGCGGCGTGCTCAACCAGGTCCCGACGCTCTCCGGCCCAGCCGCCAAATAGCGGAGCCGATGCCAGAGTCATCCGCTGTTGCGCAGGCCCGTCGCCAGCCCGTTCAGCGTCAACTGGATGGCGCGTTCGACGAGTTCGTCCTGATCCCCACCGCGGTAGCGGCGGAGCATGCTGATCTGCAAGTGGTTGAGCGGCAGCAGGTAGGGGAAGCGGTTGCGGATGCTGCGGGCCAGCGCCGGGTTGTCCCACAGCAGTTGGTCATGCCCGGTGATCCGCCGCACCCACGACAGGGTCCGTTGGTGTTCAGCGGTGATGCGGCCGAAGATGTCGTTCGCGACAACCCGGTTCTCGACCATCGCCGCGTACCTGGTGCCGATGGCGATATCCGTCTTGGAGAGCACCATTGCCATGTTCGACACCAGCGCCCTGAACATCGGCCACGTTTCGTACATCTGCTGCAATATCGTCAAGCGATCGGCCGAGTCGCCGGCATAGGCCTCGAACCCTGACCCGGCGCCGTACCAGCCTGGCAGCATCAGGCGGGCCTGGCTCCACGAGAACACCCACGGGATCGCCCGCAGATCCTCGATGCGGTTCGAGGCCGTTCGTGATGCCGGCCGGCTCCCGATGTTCAGCTTCGACAGTTCGGTGATCGGCGTCGCCGCCCGGAAGAACGTCAGGAAGCCGCTCGACCCGTAGACGAGCGAGCGGAATGCGTCGTAGGCGGCGTCGGATACCGACTGCATGACACGGTGGAACGGGCCGTCTGGTCCTTCGTCGGCGACACCCGACGGGTCGGTCACGACGGTCGATTCCAGCACTGCGGCGACGATCGTTTCCAAGTTCCGGCGTGCGAGATCGGGTTCTGCGAACTTGGCGGCGACGTTCTCACCCTGTTCGGTCAAGCGGATCGATCCATCGACGGATCCTGGCGGCTGGGCGAGGATGGCGTCGAACGTCGGTCCACCGCCGCGACCGACGGTGCCTCCGCGACCGTGGAACAGTCGAAGTCGAACACCATGCCGGTGGGCGACTGCGACGAGACCCTCCTGCGCCTGGTATTGGGACCAGTTGGCTGTCAGATATCCTCCGTCCTTGGTGCTGTCGGAGTATCCGATCATCACTTCCTGCACCCCGCCGCGCCGTTCGAGTTGCAGGCGGTAGATCGGCTCTTCCAGCAGCGCGTCGAGCGTCGCTGCTGCCCGCCGGAGGTCGTCGATGGTTTCGAACAACGGGACGATGTCGAGATCGAGGCCGGCTTCCTTCGACATCAGCAACGCCTCGAAGATGTCCGATACTGACGTGCATTTGGAGATCACGCAATGGCGGATACTGGCGCTGCCGAGGCGGCGCACGCCGGCCGCCGCCGTATCGAGAATCGCCATCTCGCCGAGAGCCACTGCGCCATACGCTGCGCCGGGAATCCGCAGCCGGCGGGGGTCTTTGATCGCCAGCCGCAGGATGTCGAGGCGTCCTTCCTCGTCGAGGAGCAGGTACTCGGCTTCCATCCCGGCGTGGAGGACGAGGTCGGCGACGACGACTTCGTGGACGTCGGCGTTCTGACGCAGATCGAGGGCGCAGAGATGGAATCCGAACAGTTCGACGGCGCGCTTGACGGGCGTGACCTTCATCTCGGCGAGTGCAGCAGCACCGTGGGAGCGGAGCGAGTCGTCGATGACGTCGAGGTCGGCGAGCAGCTCGACGGGGCCCTCGTAGGGCTCGCCGTCGTGTTGCAGCACGGGGACCGGGACGTCTCCGACGGTGCGTCGGGTCGTCGCCGCGAGGCGTCCCTGGATGCCGCGAAGCGCCCGGCGATACGGCTCGTCGGCTCGGAACGGCGAGCTGTCGCCGGACTTGTCGGCGAGTTGCAGGAGTTCGAATGTCGGAGTGATCAGCCGAGAACTCATCGACAGTTCGATCGCCAGGCGACCGATCGCGCTGAGGTGCATGGCGAACGCTTCCTTTGCGTGCTGTTGTAACGCTGCGGCGACGACTTCGGCGGTGACATACGGATTGCCGTCGCGGTCGCCACCGATCCAACTGCCCATGTGGACGATCGGGGGAAGGTGGAATCCGTCGAGTTCCGGCCAGCGGCGAACGACCTCACGTTCGGTGTCGGCATGCAGTTTGACGAGCGCCTCGGAGATCGACAACGGGTAGAAGCGGAGCGACTCCTTGACCTCGTCGGTGACGCGGAGCTTACTGAGGCGCAGGATCGCTGTCTGCCAGAGCGTCAGTACCGCAAGTCGCAGCTCGTTCTCCCAGTCGTCGAGTTCAGCCGGGGACATCAGCGAGCGATCGCGTTCGACGAGCTTGTTGGCGATGACGGCACGGGTATCGAGCACCGTTCTCCTGCCGACCTCGGTCGGGTGGGCGGTGAGCACCGGACTGATGTCGATACGTCTCAGCATCTCAGCGACGGCCTCCCCGTCGATCGGCAGCTGTTCGATCCGGTCGAGAGCCGCAGCAACGCTCGCAGCCTGCGGTTCGCTGCCGGCGACGCGATGGAAACGCCGGCGGCGGCCGGCGTGGACGTCCTCGGCGACATTGGCGAGCAGGCTGAACCAACTGAACGAGCGAACGACGTTGAGTGCATCCTCGACGCTCAACGAATCGAGGAGACCCACCAGCTCGTGGTCGGTACTTCCCTCAGTCTGTACCTGTCGGCGGTAATCATCGATCGCCATCCGCCTGACCCGTTCGACGAGTTCAAACGTCGCCAGGCCCTCCTGTTCACGGATGACGTCGCCGAGGATCCTTCCGAGCAGCCGGATATCCGCGTCAAGCGGCGCCTCCTTCAGCGAAGCCGCCTCACTTCGACTCGCTGCGACGAGGTCGGCGAACACGCCGATGGAAGTCTGGTCGTCAGCGTGCGGGCGACTGGGTTCGGCGTCTGGTGTCGTGGTGATGCCCCCATTGTGGCCTGGCCGGGTAGCACACCGGAACGAAGTCGCGTTACGTGCGCGTGAAGTGCCGCCAGATCCGATCGAGTATTTCCGTGACCTCGCCGTCCGATCGAGTATTTCCTTCGCGCCGTGGGGCGTGTTAGTACTCGATCAGGATGAGGGCGTGGCGGGTGATCCGTGTTCGGCGTACTCGTCGAGTGTCGCCATCAGTTCGTCAGGTACTGCGACTCCGTTCGCCTCTGCGATTGCGCGGTTGGCGATTCGACGATCGCCTGGAAGGCGGACTCCCGGCTGCGATGTCATTGCGGCCAGTTCCTGCTCGACCCGATCGAGGAACGCCGGTGAGGACACCGACGGGTCGATGGCGATGACGACCTGGCCGACGTCGGGCGGACCGCCGGCGTTGCCGCCGAAGCCGGAGGCCTCGAAGGAGAAGTTCGATCCGGTGACGCCGCCGGCGAGGATGTCGACGAGCAAGGCGAACGCCGATCCCTTGTGGCCACCGGATGGTGCCATCGAACCGGCGAGACCGACATGCGGGTCGGTTGTCGGCCGGCCGTCGGCGTCGAGCGCCCATCCGACCGGAATCGGCTCGTTCGCCGCCGCCGCGGCTGCCACGTTCACCCAGGCGACCTGCGACGAAGAGAGGTCGGCGACGAGCGGCACGCCGCCCGTTCTCGGTACGGACCAGGCGATCGGATTGGTCCCGAAGAACGGCGTCGCCCCGCCGTGCGGTGCCATCAACGACGAGGAGTTGGCGAACATCATGCCGACGAGCCCGGCGTTGGCGACGCGCTCGACGAACCACCCGAGAATCCCCGCCGAGTACGAATGCGAGACCATCAGCACCCCGACCCCACAGCCGGTCGTCGCCTGGACCAGCGGGTCGAGTCCCGACAGGAATGCCGGATGGGCGAATCCGTGTCGTGCGTCGACATGGACCACCGCTGGTCGTGGAGTCGTGACCGTCGGGACGGCATCGCCGACGACCTTGCCGACGGCCAGGTGATCGCAGTAGATCGGCAGGTAGCCGAGGGCGACGTTGCGGATGCCGTCTGCCTCGCCTTCCCGAATACTCAGAGCGGTGGGCCCCGCCTGCAACGGCGTCGCTCCGGAAGCAACCAGCATGCGGTAGCTGAGTTGTTCGACTTCGTCCAGCGTCAACACGGTTGGCATCGGCCCATTCTTGCTCGACCGCTGCGCTACTCCGGCATGCAGTCGACAACTGCCTGCACCCGCGTCGACAGATACTGATTCAGGTGGCGAGGTCGATGATCGCTGGTGTCGGTGCCGAGGCGTGACGGCGCATCAGGGCGATGACCGTCAACGCCATCACCGGAACGACGAGCGCAGCATGGCGCAGGCTGATCGAGTCGGCGATGACGCCGAACATCAACGGCCCAATGGTGATTGCCGTGCCGGACGCCAGCGCGCCGACCGCACCGAGGGCGACCGTGTCGACGCCGTCGACCTTGAACAGATCGTCGATACTCACGGGATAGAGCGGCCCGGCGCCGATCCCCATGATGAACAGTGCGACCACGCGAACCCAGAGAACGGGGACGCTCCACAGGCTGACCGCACTGACGGCCATCGTCATCAGTCCCGCCGAACGGAGCCTCGTGCCGAAACGGCGCAGCAGCCGGGGCAAGAACATCCTCGAACAGAACAGGCCGACGCCATAGACGCAACTGAGGCCTGAAGCGAGGCCCGATGATGCGCCGCCGACCTCGTGCAGGTACGTACTGCACCATACGCCTGGGGGAAATTCGGTGAGCACGGCGATCATCGTGATGAACCAGAACCAGCGCACGTCCGGCCGCTGGATCAACAGGTTGATCGGTGAGACAGGTCGCTCTCGGCGCAACTCTGAGGCGGTGGCCGTGGTCGTCGTAGAGGTGGTGGCTGGCAGACGGGCCGGTAGACCGGTGATGAGCACGAGCAGCAGCATCAGCGCGCCGATAAGGAAGTACGGCGTCCGCCACGAGGCACCTGCGCCGATGACGATGCCGAGAGCGATGGCGATCGGAACGGCAACCAGGCCAGGGATGCCGTTGATAGCGGCGAGCGCAGCACCGCGCTGTTCGCCGTGATGATCTGCGATGATGCCGGGAGCGACCATCACGATCATCGCCGCCCCGACAGCAATTGCTCCCGCACCGAGCAATGTCAACTGGACCCGGTGGCCTGCGGAGAACGTCGTTATGCCGACGAAGGTCAGTACGACGGAGAGATACAGCGTCTTCTTGCGACCGACATGCGTCACGACCGGTCGTCCGACGAGACCGGCGATGAGCAGCCCGATGCCGAACATCGAACCGTGCAGGGTTGTCATCGTCGCCGACAGGTGCAATTCGGAGCGCACCTCGGCGAGCACGGCATTGAGGCTGAGGCCGGCGACGAGTACGCAGAAGGCGAGAATCAATGTGACCGTGACGCGGTCGTACTCCAGATCCTGCTGCCCCCTCGTCACGCAGTCGTTTGTAGCACCCGGGCGGCCGCTACGGCTGTTGGATTGCGGTGCTGATCCTGCGGTGTGACAAAAGAACCTCCTCGACGCGCGGGCTGACCAACTGACCATGGGCGACCACGCTGCTGCCATGGACGATCGTGTGCCATGCACCAACCGGTCCGCATCGGAGCCAGGCCTCGATGGGGTCGGCGATGGCGCCGGCGAACTTCGGCCCGTCGAGTTTCCACACGGCGATATCGCCGACCGACCCGACGGCGATCGTGCCGATCTCGCCGATCCGCCCGAGGCATCCGGCGCTGCCGATCGTCGCCATTTCCAATGCCATTCTGGCTGTCGAGTTGGCTGGTCCGCTGCGCAACTTGGCAAGCAACATCGCCTGTCTCGACTCGAGCCACATCGATGCCGAATCGGCGGATGAGGAACCGTCGACACCGATACCGACGTGCACGCCGGCGCGACGCATGTCGATCGTCGGGGCGATTCCGGAGCCGAGGATGAGGTTGGAACTCGGGCAGTGGGCGACGCCGACGTGGGCGGCGCCGAGCCGGACGACCTCGTCGTCGTTCGGCATCACGCAGTGGGCAACCCATGTCCGTTCGGTGCACCAGCCGACGTCCTCGAATTGCTCGATCGGTCTGCAGCCGAACGTCGCAATAGAGAAGGCGTCGTCCTCGGCGTTCTCCGCCAGATGCGTGTGCAGGCGGACGTCGAGGCGTTCGGCGAGTTCCGCTGTGCGTTCCATCAAGGACGGCGTGACCGAGAACGGTGAGCACGGTGCGAGCGCGATCCGTGTCATCGCCCCGTGACCGCGATGATGGTGGCGTGCGACCTGCGCCTCGCATTCTGCAAGGATCGTGTCGTCGTCCTGGACCACGCTGTCGGGTGGGAGTCCGCCGTCCTTGACACTCAACGACATCGACCCGCGGGTCGGGTGGAATCGCATGCCGAGGTCGGTGGCCGCAGCGATTTCCGCGCCGAGCAGGTCGCCACCTCCGCTCGGATGGACATAGAGATGGTCCGTCGAGGTCGTGCATCCCGATAGCGCCAACTCGGCGAGTCCGACCCAGGCACTGACGTACGCAGCCTCCTCGTCGAGCCGCGCCCACAACGGATAGAGCGACTGCAGCCAGCCGAACAGCGGCGCATCCGTCATCGGCGGGAATGCCCTCGTGAGGTTCTGGAACATGTGGTGGTGAGCGTTGACGAGACCAGGAGTGACGAGGCAGCCGCGGGCGTCGATCGTCCGGCCGGCGACCGGCTGCGGGTCTGCGGCAGTACCCACCGCAGACACAAAGCCACCGGTGATGGCCACCCAGCCACCGCGTAGTTCTCGCCGCTCGACGTCCATCGTGGCGACGAGATCGGCCCCGGTGATCAACAGGTCCGCAGTCGCGCCGGGTCCGGTGTGGGATTCACCGTCCGGGATGACAGCGGTGGTCGGGGCGACACTCATCGGGACTCACAATCGGTAGAGGCGTTCGTGCACAACGACCACGTGACATCGCTCAACTGCACAAACGGTCGAATTCGGAGGGTCATAGCAGCGAGAAGAGGCGGGCGGCCTGTTCGTGGGCGTGGGTCCGGACCTCGACGGCATCGACGAGTTGGGCGACACCGTCGCGCAACAGGATGGTGCCGTCGTTGCGGACGACGTCGAGGGCGCGCATGCCGGGCGTAAAGGCGACACTCCACGGGTCGTCTGCGGTGTCGTACGTCCACGTCACGCGGTCGCCAGCGGCATCCGGGAAAAAGGCGTAGCTGTTCTCCAACCACTGCCAGACGGTCGATGGTGTCGACGTCACGTCGAACTCGCGCAGGCGAACGTAGGCGAGGCGGAACTCTTCGAGCATGTCCGCGCCGATGCCGTCGGTGCCGAGCACGATGGGATTCGAGAACCGTGTCGGCTGCGCGTACCCGACGGCGTTGTTCATGTTCGAACGCGGGTTGTGGGCGATCGTTCCCGGCAACGGACGGTCGAGGTGGACACAGTGCACGAGGAGCCAGTCGTCCGCCGCAAGATTCTCCAGCCGTCGGCCAGCCGGCGCGTCGATCGAGCCTTCGGCGACATGCACGTGGACGCCGACGCCGAGGTCCTTCGCCAGTCCTGCTGCCGCCTCGAGCGTTTCGTCGCTGCACGTGAACGGGGCATGGACACCGACGAGGCCGCTGCCGCCGCCGGCAATGAACTGCTCGCACTCCTCCAGGCCGCGTCTCGCCGCATCGGTCATGCGCAGGGGAGGGGTCGACCAGTCGTCCCCGAACCCCGATCCGTCGTCCTGCCACCGATCGGTGACGCCATAGGTCGTGTTGACCCGAACCCCCACCTCGGCACAGGCATCGGCGATGACCTGCAGCGAACCGTCGATCACGTGAGGCGATTCGTGGTGATCGATGATCGCCGTCGTGCCGCACTCCAGCGCCTCCAACGCGCCGAGGCGGGCGGCGGCGCGCAACATATCCAGGTCGAGGGCGACGTCAATCCGCCACCACACCTGTTCGAGGATTTCCAGGAACGTCGTCGGTGTCTTGGCGGGGGCCGGCATGCCGCGGGCGAGCGCCGAGTACAGGTGATGGTGGCCGCAGACGAGCCCGGGGGTAACCGCTCCCATGGTCAGGCGTCGGCGGCCGGTGGCGGCTCGACGACGCCCTTCTGGCCGGTGATGATGCCGTAGACTTCCGGCCGCCGGTACGTTTCGAAGTCGAACAACGTCCCCTTGTAGCGCTTGCACCAATCGAGGTCGCATGTCGCCGTGATCAGTTCGTCGCCGGTCGTCAGTGTCTGGGCGACGATCTGACCGGACGGGGCGATGATGCAGCTCTGCGCCAGGCTCTCGACGCCCTCTTCGTTACCGCCCTTGGCGACACCGATGACCCACGTACCGTTCTGATAGGCGCCGGCCTGCATCACGAGAGCATTGTGGAAACCCTGGAGGATGTCCTGGCTGGGGTCCGGCGCGTAGTTGATCGGCGTGTTGTAGCCGCAGAGGATCAACTCGACACCCTGCATCCCCATCACCCGATAGGTCTCCGGCCAGCGACGGTCGTTGCAGATCATCATCCCGACGATGCCACCGAAGCCACGCCAAACGGGGAATCCATCGGGACTCTCCTCGAAGTAGTAGCGCTCGAGATGCTGGAACTTGCGCCACGGCTGATGGTCGGCGTGGCCGGGGATGTGCACCTTGCGGTACTTGCCAATGGTCTGACCGGTGCGGTCGACGAGGATCTGCGTGTTGTAGTGATGGCCGTCTGGCGTCAGTTCGGCGTAGCCGAGGCTGAAACCGATGCCGAGGTGTGCAGCCTCGTCGAACAGCCGCTCTGTTGCCTGCCCCGGCATCTGCGTCTCGAACCAGTGGTCGGCGTCGGCGCGGTCCTCGACCCACCACCTCGGGAAGAACGTCGTCAGCGCCAGCTCCGGATAGGCGAGCAGTTCGACGTTGCGGGCAGCTGCCTGATGAAGCAGATCGATCAGCCGGTCGACGACGTGCTCACGCGACTCGTCCATCGAGATCGGCCCGAGTTGCCCGGCCCCGACGGTCAGTGTCCGTGAGGGTGGCGGGTCGATCACGGGTTCCATCGTAGGCGAAGCAATTATGGGCTGGGGCCACGTCTCGCTGGCAGCAATCCTCGCAGAATCGGCGACGATTCCTGCCAGCGACGTCACCTATGGGAGTTGGCCGGCGTGGGCGAGGGCGAGGCGGACGAGGCGGTCGTGCCCACCGGTCATCTCGCGCTTGACACGGTCGCTGACGGCTTCCGCCGGCGTGAACCACACGAGATCCAAGGCTTCCTGCGTCGGCTGGCAGTCGCCGTCGACCGGTACGACGTACGCGAGGCTGACGGCGTGCTGGCGAGGGTCGTGGTAGCCACTGATGTCCGGGTCCGGGAAGTACTCGATGACGGTGAACGGTGCAGGATCCGTCGGCAACCGGGGGAAGGCCATCGGCCCGAGGTCCTTCTCCAGGTGGCGGATCAGGGCGTCACGGATTCGCTCGCGGAACAGCACCCGCCCGGACACTGCGGAACGGCTGATCGTGCCATCGGGCCGCATGCGCAAGAGCAACCCGATATGGGTGACCTGGCCGAGGGAATCGATCCGCACCGGGATGGCGTCGATGTACACGATGGGCATCTGTGCCCTCATGGTGGAGAAATCGTCGTCGGACAGGTAGATCGTGTCGGTCTGTGTCGGCGTCTGCGTGGAATCGCTCACGTGGCTCCTCGTGGTGGCGGAACGGAAATTCTGGCACCTCCGAGGGTCACGAATGAAGCATGATCGATGACCGCCTGCGCTCGGCACCTCTGTCGGGCCGATACCGTTGCTCTTCAGATGTCCGTTTTCCCGACGATTTCCGTTTGCCGATCAGATACGTGCGTCACTCGTGTGCGCATGACAAGGCGAACTGCATGACCGCCCCCAGCGCCGACGTGACTGTCGTCGTCCCAGCCAACCACCTGATGGCCCCCCTGCTCGGCCAGCGCGACGAGCACCTCCGATCGATCGAAAAAGCCTATCCGGCCGCCACGATCCGCGTCCGCGGCAACGAGATCGCCATTGGGGGCATCGACGCCGCCAAGGTCGGGACGCTGTTCGACGAATTGATCGTGCTCGTGCAACGTGGCCAGCAATTGGACGAGGGGTACGTGAAACGTGTCCTCGATATGGTCGGTGCCGATGAGAAGCCCTCGAAGGTGCTCACCGACGAGGTTCTCAAAGGCGCAAAGGGTCGGTCTGTCCGGCCGAAGACAGCAGGCCAGAAGCGCTATGTCGACGCCATCCGCCAGAACGTCATCACCTTCGGCGTCGGCCCCGCCGGCACCGGCAAGAGTTGGCTGGCTGTGGCGATGGCGATCAAGTCGTTACAGGCCAAGGAGGTCGCCAGGATCATCCTCACGCGCCCAGCGGTCGAAGCAGGGGAGCGCCTCGGGTTCCTACCTGGCGACCTGATGGCCAAGATCGACCCGTACCTTCGGCCGCTGTACGATGCGCTCTACGACATGATCGAGCCAGAAGGCGTCACCAAACTGCTTGAACGCAACGCGCTGGAAATCGCTCCGCTCGCATTTATGCGCGGTCGCACGCTCAGCAACAGTTTCATCATTCTCGACGAGGCGCAGAACACGACGCCGGAGCAGATGAAGATGTTCCTCACGCGCATCGGATTCGGCTCGAAGGTCGTGATCACCGGCGACTCGACGCAGGTCGACATGCCGGGCGGGCGCAGCGGTCTTGCCGGTTTGCAGCAGGTACTCGCCGGCATCGAGGGCATCGAGTTCGTGATTTTCGACCGCAAGGACGTCGTTCGCCATCGCATCGTCGCCGACATCGTCGAAGCGTACGAACGACTCGACGAACAGAACGCACTGCTTGCCCAACAGGCGCCGGTCGCCAACGTTTCCCAACAGAACGGATTCAACCGACGTGGCTGAGGTTGCCAAACCAAAGGTCGCCGGCATCCGCAAGATCGGCGGAGACGGTGACCCCGAGGTCTTTGTGTCCGACGAACAGAGCGACGTCGAACTCGATCTGCAGCGATGGCAGTCACTTGCAGAATCGGTACTGCTCGCCGAAGGCGTGCGCGGTGCGACGGAACTGTCGATCCTCTACATCGGGGAGACGGAGATGATCGAACTCAACGAGGCACACATGGGTGTCAACGGCCCCACCGACGTACTGTCGTTCCCGATCGATGCCGAAGACATCGAGGTCGTGAGTGGACCGAATTCGCTGAGTCGTGGTCCAGACCGCTCACCGATCGACACCGGAGACCTTCCGCTGCTGCTCGGCGACATCGTCATCTGTCCGGCGGTCGCCAACCGTCAATTCGCAACCCACGCCGGCACACTCGACGACGAACTGGCGCTGCTGCTGGTGCACGGCATCCTGCACATCTTGGGCCACGACCATGCGGAGGCCGAAGAGGGAGTCCGGATGCGGACCCGTGAGCGCGGATTGCTCGAGTCGCTGCATTGGAACGGTGCGGCACCCGATGCCTTCCGTCAACTGCACACGGACGAGCCGGACGACATTGACGCAGGCACTGTCGTCGAAGACGACATGTCGTGCCCTCCGACCCCACTCGACATCGAGCCGCCATCGTGATCGCCTCCAGTTTCACGACCGCTGACCTGTGGATGCTGATCGCCATCTTTTTTCTGTTGATCATCTGTGCGTTCCTCGCTGCCGCCGAAACCGGCCTCACCCGCATGTCGAAGCCGCGGGCGACGGCGCTCGCCGACGAGGGTGGCAGGCGCCCGCGTACGCTCGTCAAGCTGGTCAGCAAGCCGGAGAACTTCCTCAACCCGCTGCTCCTCAGCCTGCTGCTGTGCCAGACCGGCCAGTCGGTGCTGACGACGTTGCTCGCCGACAACCTCTTCGGCGGCTGGGGCGCGCTGATCGGTTTCTTCTTCTCGATCATCGTCGTCTTCGTCTTCGTGGAGGCGATCCCCAAGACCTGGGCGATCGTCAACTCCGACCGTGCGGCGTTGCTCGCTTCGACCCCGGTCGCTGCGCTCGCCAAGTTCCCGCCGCTCAAACTGGTGTCTCGTGGCCTGATCGGTCTCGGCAACATCCTGTTGCCAGGCAAGGGGCTCAAGCAGGGCCCGTTCGTCAGCGAGGGCGAATTCCTGGCCTTTGCCGATGCTGCGCTCGAGGGCGATGTCATCGAACACGAAGAACGCAAGCTCATCGAATCGATCATCGAGTTCGGCGACACTGTCGCTCGCGAGGTCATGGTGCCGAGGCCCGACATGGTGTTCGTGCAGCACGACCATACGGTGAGCAAGGCCTTGGACACGGCGATCGAGCACGGCTACAGCCGGCTCCCCGTCCTCGACGGCAAGGAGGACGAGGGTGTCATCGGACTGGCCTACACCAAGGATCTGATCAAGGCGGAACGCGAGGGCGGAGGCAGCGAATTGGTGTCGACGTTGGTACGTTCCGTCAATTTCGTCCCGGAGAACAAGCTCGTCAACCGCCTGATGCGTGAGATGCAGGCGCAGAAGTTCCACCTGGCAATCGTCGCCGACGAGTACGGGGCGATCGCTGGTCTGATCACGCTCGAGGACTGCCTTGAGGAACTCGTCGGTGAAATCGTCGACGAGTACGACACCGAGGACGCTGAATTCGAGCGCCTCGCTGACGGCGACTATCTCGTCGATGGAGGCATGAACATCGACGACCTCGAGGACCACCTGCACGTTCATTTCCCCGAGGAGGGATGGGACACGATCGGCGGATTCGTCTTCGGAACGCTCGGTCACCTGCCGGACGTCGGCGACGAAGTCGAGTTCGAGGGATGGAAATTTGGTGTCGAGCAGGTCGATGGTCGTCGTATCCGTCGCGTCCGCGTCGCTGTGATTCCCGGCTGGCAGCCGCATGATGATGGGGACGGGCACGATCGAGATCGCGATCGCGATCGAGATCGAGATCGAGATCGAGATCGCGATCGAGATCGCGATTCGCCGTCGCGTCATTCGGACGTCGAATCATCGGCCTCCTCGCCGGCGGATTCGACCTGATGCGCTCGGGATTCGTCACCCTCGCCGGCCGTCCGAATGTCGGTAAGTCAACTTTGCTGAACAGGATCTGCGGGCAGAAGATCAGCATTGTCTCGGACAAGCCGCAGACGACCCGTCTGCCGATCCGCGGCATCGTCAACCGCCCTGATCTGCAGATCGTCTTCGTCGACACGCCAGGGCTGCACAAGCCGGTCACGGCGCTCGGCGAGCGGGTCAACAGCGCAGCGCTGACGTCGCTCGACGATGTCGACGTTGCCTGTCTGGTGCTCGATGCGACGCAGGCGTTCGGTCGCGGCGATGAATGGGTCGCTTCGCGCATGCCCAAGGACTTTGTGGTCATCCTCAACAAGACCGACCGTGCCAGCAAGGAACGCATTGCCCGCCAGTTGATCTCGGCATCCGGCTTACAGGCTTCGGAGTTCTTTGCCGTCTCGGCGCTCAGCGGCGATGGTGTCGACGAACTCGTGACCTATCTGGCGACGCGTCTGCCGGAGGGTCCGGCATGGTTCCCGATCGATGCCGTGTCGGACAACGACGAGGATCACTGGGTGGCCGAACTCGTCCGCGAACAACTGCTCGCGGTGACTCACGACGAACTGCCGTACTCGATCGCCACCCGTGTGACCGAGCACGAGGGCAATCGCATCCGGGTCGAGATCATCGTCGAGCGCGACAGCCAAAAAGGCATGGTGATCGGTAAGCAGGGCGCAGTGCTCAAAGAAGTCGGCACGCTCGTCCGCAAGCAACTCCCGGCTGGCACGTTCATCGAGCTGTTCGTCAAGGTGGACAAGGACTGGCAGCGCAAACCCGACCGCGTTCAACGCCTCGGCTACTGAGATTCGTCATCGGAGTCACGGGATCTCATGCGCACGGCGAGATGCGGTGACTTCGACGGATGACGGGATGGCTGACGGTGGCTCAGCTGACGACGAGCGGCCTGTATTCGTCGAACGTCAACAGTGCGCCAGGGGCGCTGGAGGTGTTGTCGCCTCGGGGGACGACGATCCCCACGCCGTCGATCGAAAAGGTCACCTGACCGATACCCGGGAGCTGAAGCGAGAGCACGATCTGGGCGATGGCGAGGCGTTGGTCGAGCGACGGGATGAGCGTGCGGAAGTCCTGGACGACTTGGACATTGGCGACGCCACCGGTGACCGTGACGTTCTTGATGGCACCGGCGGGAACAGCGGATCGAAGGCCGGTGCCGATGTTTCCTGGTGGCACTCCCTGTTCGAGCGCTTCGATCACCTGATTCGGTCCAGCCGGCTTCGCCAGCGTCCGCTGCATCGCCGTGAGTTGTCCACCGGTGATGAAGTAGAGCTCGACATCGACGACGGGAAACACCGTCGTCGGGGTTTGGGTGACCGGAACCGTGGTGGAGACGGCGGTCGTGACCGGTGCAGTCGTTGTCGGTGCAGTCGTTGTCGGTGCAGTCGTTGCCGGTGCAGCGGTCGCCGGCACCGTCGGCGGAGTGGTGGTCGGTGTCGTCGTCGTACTGGGACTCGTCGGGGTCGTGGAGATCGTGACGGGCGCCGTGTACGTGGTCGAGGTGGATGTGGTCGGAGTGGTTGTCGTCGGGAGAGCTGTGACGCTGGGACCGAGCGGTGAATCGACGCGCTTGATCGTCGACGATTTCGGAACGCCGCAACTGGCGATCGCCAGCGCGCAGACAGCGCACGTGGCGACACAGATCCACGGCGCTGAGACGCGGCTCATACATCACCCACGGGCAGGCTGACGATGAATCGTGAGCCGCCCTCGCGCCGGTCCTCGACCCACGCCACCCCGCCATGCGACTGCGCGTGCTCGGCGACGAGCGCCAATCCGAGGCCTGTGCCCACCCGCCCACGAGACGCGCTCCCTCGCGTGAAACGCTCGAAAATCCGTGTCCGTTCGCTCATCGCCACGCCGGGTCCACCGTCCTCGACGACGAGATTCACGGTTGGGACACGCTCCAGGCGATTTGGTTCGATGACGATCCGCGTCGGGCCGCCTCCGTGCTGTTTGGCGTTGTCCAGCAGGTTGGCGGCAATGCGTTCGATCCGGCGCTTGTCGACACTGACGATCGTCGAGGCGCCGGCGACGACCTCGATCGGGACATCGCCGAAGCCGTAGCGTTGGGCAATCCGGCGCAACAGGTCCGGCAGGCTGATCGCCTCCGCGTGGTTGTCCGTAGCGCCTGCGTCGAGCCGAGAGAGTTCGAGCAGGTCGAGCACCATCTGATCGAATCGTCGCACCTGGCTGGTCACGACGTCGAGCGCCTGCTGTGTCCGGTCCGGGAGATCGGCACGCCTGGCGTCGAGTACTTCGACGGCGGCCGTCAGCGCGGTGATCGGTGATCGCAGTTCGTGGCTGACATCGGAAGAGAACCGTACCTCGCGCTGGATCCTCGCCTGCACTGCGTCTGCCATCTCGTTGAACGACGTTGCCAGACGATCGAGTTCGCGATCGCTCTCCGGCGGTAGTCGTGTGTCGAGACTGCCGCTCGCCAGTTGCCCCGCAGCGTTGGAGACGCGCGACAGCGGACGCAGTAGTCGCCTACTTGCCCACCAGCCGAGACCGGCGCCGAAGAGTGTCGTCGAGATGGCACCGATCGCCAGCGCGGTGGCGATCAGTCGCAGGTTGTTCTGAACGCCGTTCAGCGAGAATGCCTCGAAATAGGCGGCGTTGGCACCAGGGATCGATACGCCGACGACGAAGAACGGCGAGCCGCCGATCTGGTGGATCTGGTAGCCGGACTGCCCTTGGGTGAGCACGAGCGTGTAGATGTCCGGCGGCAATTGCGACTGGTTGAACTGCAGCGAGTTCTGCGAGAAGAACCGGTCAGGGGGACCGCCGACGTGGAGCAGGCCGAGGCCCTCCGTGGGGATCACCGAGATCAACGTCGAGTAGTTGATGTCCTTCTGCGACAACCGGTCGCTGACAGAACGGGCGTTGGTATATGCCTGCGACTTCGCAGACTGCTCGCGCTGCTGGACGAGGTAGCTGCGGGCGATGAAATAGGTGACGAGCGCCAGTGCGGTCGACGTGAGGAGGCCGGCAATACTGAAGAACAACGTGACTCTGGTGCGGAGACTGGTCGGGCGCAGCAGCCGACGCTTGGTGCGGGTCACCTCTCCAGTGTGGCTGATCCGCTCCGACGTCGGGGTAACGGCATGAATCATCGTCCCTCGCAACGCTGTCTCCAGCGCAAGATCGTCTACGCCAGAACCCCGATCGTTTCAACGCTGTCCGGTGAAGTACCAGGGGGAGGTAGGTACCTCACCGGTGCAGCGTGAACAAATGCCACTGTGGTCCGTCTGTGTGACAGCCCGCTGTTCGTATTGTGCGTTTTCGGTAACAAAGAGTGGTTGCTGCGTCACAGAAGCATTTCGGGCACAATGGCATCGCTGTGCATTCGCTCCTGTTCATCGAAGACGACGACCATATTCGCCTGGCGCTGCGCCTGGCGCTGGAAGACGAGGGCTACGAAGTGCGCGAGGCCCCGGACGGGCGCGCCGGGCTCGAGAGTTTCGAGCAGGCCGAACCGGACCTCGTGCTGCTCGATCTGCGCCTGCCTGACGTTTCCGGGTTCGAGGTGTGCCGGACGATTCGGGCGAACAGCATCGTGCCGATCATCATCGTGACCGCTCAGACCGACACCTACGACATGGTCGCAGGCCTCGAAGCGGGTGCCGACGACTACGTCACGAAGCCGATCGTTCCGAAGGAATTGGCGGCGAGGATTCGGGCGCATCTTCGGCGTGTGCAATTGCAGGGCCCTTCGCTGGCGTCGTCGTTGGCGGTCAAGTCGTTCCATGTCGGCGACGTCGAAGTGCGCCAGGAACAGGGGATCGCACTCAAAGGCGGTGTCGAACTGAACCTGACGAAGACCGAGTTCCGACTGCTCTGTGAGTTCGCGGACCATGCCGGCATGGTGCTGTCTCGCGACCAACTCCTCGAGCGGGTGTGGGGTTACGAGTACCTCGGAGACAGCCGCTTGGTCGATGCCCATGTGCGTCGTCTGCGCGTCAAGATCGAGGATCAACCGGACGACCCGAAGCTCATCGTCACGACACGCGGCATCGGCTACCGGCTGCTCGTCACGTCGTAGCCGCCCCTCGCAGCGACGCAACTCGACGGCGAGCTTCGTTGATGCGCAGCGCTCTACAGGTGACGGCGAAGTCCCTGTACATCTCGACAACGCCGTCTACCGTCAGTTCGTATTTCCTCGGCAAGAGCGCGCGCTGCTGCAGCACCGCGAGCACAACCAGATCGAGCAGCGCGAGTGCAGCCACTGCCGAGTGGTCATCGAGTGCGCAGCCGAATCACATTCGGCCATCAATCTCGTCAGGTTGGTCGGCGGCGTTCGGCGTTGCGGCGTCGTAAATCAGCGCCTGCAGCAGCGGCGTCTCGGCGCCGATCGTCGTGGAGTCGCCGTGGCCGGTGTGGACGATGGTCTCCGCCGGCAGCGTCAGCAGTTGCGAGCGGATGCTGGTGAGGATCGTCGGGAAGTCGCTGAAGCTCCGACCGGTTGCGCCTGGCCCTCCGCAGAACAGCGTGTCGCCGCTGAAGACGACGCCGCTGGTGGCGTCGTAGAAGCAGCAGCAGCCTGGCGAATGCCCAGGTGTGTGGCGAATGGCGAGTTCGACCCCGCCCGTCTTGAGTGTGGTGCCCGGAACGATTGCCCTGTCAGGTTTGCGGTCCGGATAGACGACGCTCCACAGCATCGTGTCGGCTGGGTGCAGATGGATCGGGGCGTCGGCGTCGTCTGCGAGCGCAGCGGCTGCGTTGATGTGGTCGTTGTGGCCGTGCGTCAGGATCACACCGGTGACGGTACGGCCGTTGACGGCATCGACGATCGGTCGATGGTCATGGGCTGCATCGATCACGAACACCCGGCGATCGTCGCCGACGAGCCAGATGTTGTTCGTCACTTCCCACTCGCCGCCGTCAAGTGCGAAGATGCCCGTTGTCGTGACCAGTTCGATTCCCATGCCAAATCGAGGGTATCGGCCGGGGTGACCGAGGGGTTCACAGGCGGGCCGCTCTGAGGGCGCCTCGACGGACTTTTCCGGCGTCGTCGCGCAACGTCTCCTGCGTGTATTCGAAGGTTCTCGGAATCTTGTAGATGACGAGCCGATCAGCGAGGAAGGCGCGCAACTCGGCCTCCGGGAGCTGTTCGGGATCGGCCTCGACGATGGCGTGGACGACGTTGCCCTTGTCGTCGTCCGGCAGTCCGACGACCGCGACCGAATGAACGAGCGGGTGTT
>Ga0123339_10001205_pt1 | contig 18269 bp, 18 predicted proteins | sample lystaG_FD_89956 | JGI IMG/M metagenome (GOLD analysis project Ga0123339, IMG submission 89956) | Glacier valley bacterial and archeal communities from Borup Fiord, Nunavut, Canada, to study Microbial Dark Matter (Phase II) -... | ecosystem: Environmental > Aquatic > Freshwater > Ice > Glacier ... | reverse complement strand
ATTATGGGAAAAGGCAAAAGGAGCAATGGTATAGGAGAGAACAGCAGAACCGGACTCGATTTAAATATTAACTAACTGACCTTACATATATAAATACTGATTTGACAGATTATATGGATTTTTATATAAAAAAGTCAGTCTAAATTTGTCCAGAGTACTCAGGGCCAGTCAAATTAATAGTCCCTTTTTTGATTTTTTTTGTAATTATATAAGTATTCACGCACAAGGTGAGTTAATCAGTTAATCAAAGAAATCTTTTCCTTTAAACTTCTTTCAAATGGCCTCTTATTTCCAGAGAACAGTTAATAAAATAGAGCAGCAAGGTCGAAAGTCCAAATGGAAAAAACCATTGCTACTATTGATTTTCGTTATTGTGGTATTTGTGGGGATAGTTATCCTGTTTGTTTCACCTATCACCAAGTATATGGTCGAGAAGTATGATTATAAGTATACAGGCAGGGAAATTAAGATGGATAGAGCCTATGTTAACCCTTTTACAGGCTTCATAAACTTCACTAACTTCAGTATTTATGAAAATAAGAGTGACAGCATTTTCTTTTCGGCTCATGATCTTACATTAAATATTACACTGAATAAATTACTTTCCGGAACCTACGAATTAAGCCGGTTAACGATTGATAAGCCTTCAATAAAAATCATTCAGAATAAAGATATTTTTAATTTTACTGACCTGATAACCAAGTTTTCAGGCGAAGAAGATTCAGGCAAAGTGTTAGACACGTTGGAGGTGCCCATTCATTTCAATGTTTTGAATGTAAAAATAAAGGACGGCACCTTGTCTTACAATGAAAGCCAGACCCCTGTCGATTACTCACTTATAAAAATGAATATTGAAAGCCCCGGGATGCGGTGGGACAATGATTCTATTACTTCACACTTTTCATTTTCATCAGGAAAAGGGAGCGGTGATGTAAAAGGGGACATGATGGTAAATTTTAAAAGCATGGATTATAGGTTGGCCACTGTGATCCAAAAGTTTGATCTCAACATTCTTGGCCAATATATCGATAATATGTCAAACTATGGAAGTTTTAGGGCTATGCTTGACGCAGATTTAAAAACAAGCGGTAACTTCAATAGTGTTGACAGTGTAACTTCATCAGGGATGCTGTCGATCAATGATTTTCATTTTGGCAAAAACCCTGATGAGGACTATGCGTCTTTTGACACATTGACCATAGCTATGAAAGAGGTCAGTCCAATGAACCGAAAGTACTTTTTTGATTCAATATCCGTAAAGCGTCCTTATTTTAAATACGAACGTTACGATTCTTTGAACAACATTGAAACAATATTTGGTAAAAAAGGATCAAATATTGTAGCTGTGAAAGCTGATGAGACCCAATTTAACCTCGTTATTGAAATTGCCGATTATATTAAACAGTTGTCCAGGAATTTCTTCAGGAGCGATTTCATAATTAATAAGTTTGCCGTCTACGATGCGAACTTAAGATTTGAGGATTATTCAATCAGCGAGAGATTTGCAATGGCTTTAAACCCATTTTCTATGGTTTCAGATTCAATAGATAAAAATAACAAGCGGGTAAATGTGTATGTTAAATCAGGTATAGAGCCTTATGGAGCGATGAATGTAGTTATTGGGCTGCATCCGAAGGATACTATCGATTTCGACCTTCATTATCTAATAAATAAAATACCAGCAACCATGTTTAATCCATACCTTATTTCTCAAACATCCTTCCCTTTAGACAGGGGTACGCTTGAATTTAATGGGTCTTGGAAGGTTAGAAATAGTAAAATTGATAGTGAAAATCACTTGTTAATAATAGATCCAAGACTAACCAAACGCGTCAATAATAAGCTTATAAAATGGATACCAATGCGGCTTATAATGGCCTTTGTGCGTGAACAAGGGAATGTTATCAACTATCAGGTTCCAATTACTGGCGACCTGAATGATCCTAAATTCCATTTACGCGATGTAATTATTGATGTGGTTAAAAATATTTTTATTAAACCTGTCACCACTCGATACAGAATGCAGGTTAAGACGGTGGAAACACAGATTGAAAAATCACTGGCCTTAAATTGGGACATGCGAGAGGCTTCTTTAGGTTCGACCGAAGAAAGATTTATTAAAAGTATGGTTGAGTTTCTGGATAAAAACCATGAAGCAACCATCACAGTTACGCCCCAATATTATGACCTAAAAGAAAAAGAATATATCCTGTTTTATGAAGCTAAGAAAAAATATTTTGCAGCGCAGCATAACTTGACCAATACTTTTAAAAACCCATTAACAGTTGATCGCGAGGATTCAGTAAAGATTGACAAGATGTCGATAAAAGATTCAATGTTCGTTAAATACCTCAATAGCCATATTCAAAATACGCTACTTTTTACAATTCAGGAAAAATGTATACAGTTAGTTGGCCAAAATGTGGTTGAAAAGAAATATCATCAACTGAAAAAATTAAGAGAAGAGAAATTTATGGCACATTTTAAGGATAATAATTTGGAGAAGAGGGTTAAAATTACGGAAGGCAAAAACATCATTCCTTTTAACGGATTTTCATATTATAAAATTGAATACAAAGGCGATTTCCCCGAATTCTTAATGAAAGCTTACCAGAAAATGAATAAGCTAAATAATACATCTCCAAGAAAGAAATTTAAAGAAGAACGAACTTAACATTGACATAAATATTAAATGATTAGTAAAAATATGGTAGTAATTTTTACAATGATGTAAGTCAAATATATTGTTGGGTAAGAAATGTTTTTCTAACCAATTTATTGAGATCTATAAAAAAGTGTCTTGAATGATTTTGGGCAAAAGTGTAATCATGTAAAATAAAGTCAAAATTTTGTAACAGCAAATAATGCTATAATACTCAACTTTGTTCTGTAATATTAAAATGAAAATTTAATTATAAACTTAAAATTAAACAAATGGCAACAAACTCGAATTCCGGTCAACCAAGCAGTAGAGAATCCGGCTCTAAAAGTATAAAAACAAACCCTGATGCAGTTCAAGGACTTAGGGCTTTACTGGAAGAACAATTACAAGATATTTATTGGGCTGAAAAAGCGTTGACAAAAGCAATCCCACTCATGATTGAAAATGTAACAACGCCAGAATTATCAGATGCACTTTCTGAACATCTAAATGTTACCGAAGAACAAGTTTCACGAGTAGAAGAAATTTTTGAAGCACTTGGAATGGAGGTAGCGGAAAAAAGATGCGCTGCCATGGAAGGTTTAATCAAAGAAGCACAGGAAATAATGAAGTCCACCAAAAAGGGGGTTGTTAGAGATGCAGGCATTATAGCAGCCTCACAAAAGGTTGAACATTATGAAATCGCCACTTATGGCACTCTTCACTCTTTCGCAACACTTTTAGGTGAATATGAAGCTGCAGATTTATTGGAACAATCTTTAAATGAGGAAAAAGAAGCAGACGCTAACCTGACCGCAGTTTCTGAAGCTATCAACATGGAAGCCATAGATTAAATGATGAATGGTTAGAAGTTTAATAAAATTACTATTTAAGATTTATATATCAATAAAATAAAAGTCATGGAAAATTACAAAAGTGAAAGTAACAATCTAATTACTGGGTCTTTTAGAGATCGTGAAAGCGCTGAAAAAGCTTATAACCGAATGATAGAAAAAGGATATACCGATGATGAAATTAATGTCATTATGTCGGATGATACGCGCAAAAAAAACTTTGATAAGAATAAAATAAATGAGTCTGAGTTTGGCAATAAGGCCATGGAAGGTGCTGGCACAGGCTCTGCAATTGGTGGAACTATTGGGGCAGCCGTTGGAATTATTGCAGCTATTGGAACCAGCTTGGCGATACCTGGTTTGGGGATTGTGATTGCCGGACCAATTGCCGCTGGACTTGCAGGAGCAGGCGCTGGAGGCCTCACCGGAGGAATTGTAGGAGCATTGGTGGGAGCAGGGATCCCTGAAGATAGAGCCAAAGAATATGAAAAAGGGATCAAGGAAGGACAAATTGTTATGGGTGTTCGGCCACGTAGCGAGGCAGATGCCAATTATCTGGAAGAAAATTGGCAACAACATGAAGGTGAGGATATTCACCGATAGTAAAAAACATCGAGCTTAATAATATTAAAGTTAAACTTTATCACATTTAAAAACTATACATTATGGCAAAAAGTCAAAAAAATCAGGGAGGTAAAACTACCAAAACTGGCGGATCAAAGACATCCGGTAAATCCGGTGGTTCAAAGTAAACCTTATAAAGTTTATATATATATTCAAAATATAGTTTGTAATTATCGTACGCAAATCTAATTTACAAATTAAAAACAAAACACAATGGCAGAAAAAGAAAGTGGCCAGCATGGCAAAGGCAGCCAAGGCGGTCAATCAGGTTCACAGGGCGGTTCCAAAGGTGGAAGTCAAAAACAAAGTTCCGGTTCCTCGAGAAAATCATCAGGAAAAGAGGACGAAAAAGGAGGATCTTCGGGACGCAGTGGTAGTAATAAATAATTGTTAGTTTTTTTTATGCACGTTAAAAACAAAGCAATGGCAGAAAATAAAAACAACCAACAGTTTGGACAAGCTTCATCTGGTCAACAACAGAATAATGGCAGCCAACTAAACCAAGGAGGCCAAAACAGAGAAGATTCTTCTACTTCCGGCTCACCAATGAACATGGAAGATTTTGAACAGGATGGTTCAGATACTACTTCTACTGGGCAACAAAGTGGTTCAATGAGTGGCGAATATGCACATAGTAGTAATCAATTGGACGGAATGGAAGATGATGACATGCAGGATGATGACATGGTTTCAAGGTTTGATGAGGAAGTTGATGACTCTGATATGTTAGATGATGATGATGAAAATTCTCAAAAGAACCAGCAAGGAAGCAAAGGCTTCGGATCCGAATAAAGTAATACTGAAGATTGTTAGAAATAATGATTTCGATTAAGGTGAGCAATATTATCCCATAGGGATTGCTCACCTTAATCTTTCGACTTCACAAAAACTAAAAATTTGAATAATTACAATTAAAATTACATTTATGAAAACAATAACTTTTAAGCTATTAATAATGGCTATACCTTTTGTTATGATGTCTTCTTGTGGAGGCTCACAAAACCGCAACACAAATAATAACGCTGATAATAAAGATAGTTTAGCTGGCAATAATGCTATGATGAGTGACAGTGTTAACAAAACCGCAGTTCTGGTTGACGATGACAACAACATGGATGACAATGATCAAAATAGAGACCAGAATTTTATAAAAGAGGCTGCCAGTGGAGGGTTAATGGAAGTTGAAATGGGTAAATATGCCCAACAGAATGCAATGAATCCAAGAGTTAAAAGCTTTGGGGCTATGATGGTTCGGGATCATTCGAAAGCCAACGATGAACTAAAGAGTATTGCGACTAGCAAAAACATGGCTCTTCCTACCACTATGGAAGATAAACATCGCGAGATGATGAGCGATATTCAAAAGAAAACAGGTGCCGATTTCGATAAAGAGTATATTAAAGAAATGGTGGATGACCATGAAAAAGATGTAGAAAAATTTAAAAAACATGCAGAAAAAGGCGTTGATCCTGATTTAAAGACTTTTGCTTCGAAAACACTTCCGATATTGTTAATGCACCAGGACTCTGCTAAAAAAATCAATGATGCTATCAAGTAATAGTAGTAAAGGTCGTATGTTTATTTATTTGAAAAATTAGCCTGTTTTAATATATTAACGACAAAAATAATAGTGAAGGTTTTTATTCTTTATAAATAAAGGTATTGTTAATTAATCCTGATTAAATTAACAAAATGGAAAATAAAACAATCTTAATCGCCTCACTTATCTCCCTGCTATTTAGCCTTTCGGGTTGTGAAATTGTTGGTACTATATTTCAAACAGGAATGGGAGTAGGTGTTATAATTGTTGTACTTGTCATTGCTCTTGTTCTATATTTATTTCGCAAAAGGCGAGTTTAATAAAATCAAGGCAATATCATGAATTAAAGATTAAAATGACAATAATAAATCAATGGTAAAAATATTTACACCTTTTTATTATTTATAATGGAACGAGATGGACAAACAATGAGCTTATGGCAGCATGAAATTGTATCTTACAATGCTATCATTCACGATTTTCCCACAGAAGCCGATGTAGTAATTGTAGGGGGAGGAATTACGGGTTTAAGCACTGCTATTAAACTACAGCGGGCTGGGAAATCTTGTGTGCTGGTTGAAGCACATGAAATAGGATTCGGGACAACAGGAGGCACCACAGCACATTTGAATACGATTCTTGACACTCCGTATTATCAAATTAAAAATAATTTTGGAGAAGATAATGCAAAAAAAGTTGCGCAGCTTACCAAAGAGGCTATTGGACTGATAGAAAGTTATATTGAAGAATTTGCTATTGAGTGCGGATTTAGTAAGAAATTGGCTTACCTATTTTCACAGAATAAGGAGCAAAATATTGAATTGGATAAAATTATTGTAGGTACTCAAGAAGTGGGGATTGATATTCAATATTGTACATCGCTACCGATACCTGTTCCATTTGAAAGCGCAGCAGTTGTTGGTGGCCAGGGTCAAATGCATGTCATACAATATTTATTCGGATTGGCACATGAATATGAAAATGCGGGTGGTAAGATAATTCAAAATTGCAGGGTTAAAAAAGTTGTGAACGAAAACGATGAAACAGTTGTAATCACTTCTAAAGGAAAAATAAAAACCAATTATGTAGTTTATGCAACCCATATTCCACCCGGTGTAAATGTATTACATTTTAGATGTGCGCCCTATCGCAGCTATGCGATGGCCGTAAAACTGAAAGAAGAAAATTATCCTGATGATTTAATTTATGATTTATACTCACCTTACCATTATTACCGGACACAGGAAATAGATGGAATAAAATATTTAATTGTAGGAGGTGAAGACCACAAGAGCGGCCATACAGAAAATACCCATTACAGTTTCATAAAATTAGAAAGCTATATTCGCAAATACTATGATGTTGAGACTGTTGCGTTCCAATGGTCTTCGCAATATTTTGAATCAGTTGACGGGCTGCCATATATTGGGCACTTACCCGGTAATCCTGAAAATATTTTAGTAGCTACAGGCTTTGGTGGCAATGGAATTACCTTTGGAACTGCGTCAGCAATAATTCTTACGGATATAATTTGCAATGGTGGCAGCGAATATAAAGAATTGTTTAATCCTAATCGTGTAAAACTAGTGGCAGGTTTTGAGAACCTTGTTAAAGAAGCTACTGATGTAGTAGGGGTATTTATTGGTCGAAGATTGGGAATTAAAGAAATCGAAGATGCAATTGAATTATCAAAAGGAGAAGCAAAAGTAATAAAATATGAGGGTACCTCCCTGGCCTTGTACAAAGATGAAACCGGAAAATTATTTGCCTTGAATCCTTCCTGTTCACATTTAAAATGTGTTGTTAGTTGGAATAATGTGGAGAAAAGTTGGGATTGTCCGTGCCATGGATCGCGGTTTTCTTTTACAGGTGAAGTACTGACAGCACCGGCTACAAAAAATCTTGTAAAAATTGATTTAAGTAATTGGGAAAAAACCAATAGAAGTTAATTTTTCTCATTGCCCAAAAAGATACAAGTGGTTATATGTAACTTATTCTAAAAATTGTGTAAGGCCTAAAGGTCTAAAGTTCTTTAACTTTACTAATAATTCATTAATAATGTGAAAGTATTTTCAAGGTAAAAAACATGTCATAGTTACCTTGTATACTTTAAAACAATCATTAATAATTTAAAACGTAAAGTTATGTTTTATCACGTAATAGAATTACAATTTAACGCCAGAGTTTCAAAGCCCGATGTACGTTTCGCAAAACTCCTTCCTGAACAATTTGGTGGCGGAAATGGAGAGCTAAAAGCAGCTATGGAATATTTTGTTCAGGCCTTTGGTTGTAAAAAACCTTATCCTGACAAGTATGATTTGCTTATGGACATTGCTACAGAGGAATTTTGCCATCTTGAAATTGTAGGGGCTACTATTCAAATGCTTTTAACGGGTGTAAATGGAGAATTAAAAAACACCGCAGATGAATCAGACCTTTCAAAAATGTTGGATGGTCAAACTGCAAAGCAAGATTACATTCATCAGGCAATTGTAAATCCTCATTTCTTCCTGCTAAGTGGTTGTAGCACAACAGCTACTGATAGTCAAAGTATTCCGTGGTCAGGAGCATTTGTTAATGCAATGGGAGATTTAACCGTTGATCTTCGGTCGAATATTGCAGCTGAAAGCCGTGCAAAATTAGTATATGAAAACTTATTGAGTTTTACGGATGACCCATTAGTTAAAGAATCGTTGCGTTTTTTGATGACAAGAGAAGTCGCACATTTTCAGATGTTTGAGTCAGCATTAGAAAGTTTCCAGCCAAATTTTCCTCCGTGTATATTACAAAGTGATCCCCGCTATAGTAATAAGTATTTCAACATGTCACAAGGCGATGATTTCAAAGGTCCATGGAATGAGGGTAAAAGCCCCGAATTTGGTGAAGAGTGGAAATATATTGATGATCCAATAGATTATGTACGTAAAACCGATGGTCTACTTAAAGAAAAAGCTGAAGGATCATCCCGAACTGAAATGTCGGTACAAAAAAATAACAAATTATTAAGTGCTGAACGGAATAGTGAAGTGGATAAAGCCACAACTCATGACAATACAGAAATTAGCTGGCAACACTGACCTATAATGATTTGAAATTTTGAAGAAAAGACTAGATAAGCCTCAATTTTTACATTTCAATGTTAAATAAGTTGGCCACATATAAGTCGATGATGATTATTAGAAATACTGTCATAAATCAATATGTATAATAATCATTAAAACAAATTATAAACAAATGAGACTTAATTTGTTTAAAGTAATTTGTTTTCTTAATTAATAATGTGCAAAAAGGCGTTAAGGCGTTTTCTTACATATCATTTTTTTTTATTCAATCTTAATTTCTATAAAATGCCCGAAGGTCCTTCTGTGGTTTTATTAGAAGAAGAAGTTCGACAATTTATTGGTGAAAAATAATTTTTTTAAAAGGAAATAGTAAAATTGAACAAAGCTGTTTAATAAATACACAAGTTGTTGCATTTAATAGTTATGCTGATACTAACTGTAGGCACGTTCCCGAAGGATTAACAGACGAAAAGGTTTTGTTTTTAACAGATATTTTTCCAACAGGATATGCTGCAATTGACTGGGCCCAAATGAAGGGGGGAGAAACCGTTGTGGTATTCGGTTGTGGTCCAGTTGGGTTGATGGCTCAAAAAACGGCATGGTTAAAAGGCGCTGCCAGGGTTATTGGACTAGATGTTGAAGAATACCGCTTGAAAACTGCAAGAGAGGTTTGTAAAAGCGAAACCATCAATGCCACCGACGGATCGGCGATTGATAAAATAAGGGAGATGACCGGTGATCGTGGTGCTGATGTCGTTGTCGATGCAGTAGGGATGGAGGCTGATCGATCAATACTTGACCGTGTGGCAAGTGTAATAAAGTTGGAAAAAGGAACTATTAATGCTTTGAAAATGTGCTTCGATGCCGTAAGGCGGGGTGGAATTGTGTCAATTGTTGGAGTATATGGAATGAACTATAACAATTTTCCACTTGCTCAAATTTTTGAAAAGGGACTCACTATTAAGGCCGGACAAGTTCCAGTTCATAAATACATCGATCATCTGATGACACTTGTCGTTGATGGGAAAATTACCTTAAGCGATATTATTTCACATCGGTTACCACTTGCAGAGGCTGAAAGGGCTTATAGTATTTTCAACAAAAAAGAAGATAATTGTGTAAAGGTGGTCTTACAGCCTTAGAAATTTTTAGTACTTGTGCCGTCAAATGCCAAGTACATGCAAAAATGTGTATGTAACGTAGCAACGAATGTGCAGAGGTATGCTACGAATGTGTTGAAGCCTGTGAGCAATTGTCAACTTTCACCTAATCAATCCGGAAATTCTCTTACATAAGAGTATCAGCAAAGGATTTATTCAAGCTTTTTGGTTCACTGACGAGGTGATTTAAAGTCACCTCGTCAATGCCAATTTCGGTTTTTAAGAATTTTATCTTTAGTTTCGATTGTGAAAATTTATTGATAGAAAGCAGTGAAATTTATTTACATGCTGCAACTTAGGCATTGTCAATAAAATATAGTTGACACATTTGTTGACAATACTTAGTTCCATTGGCCATGAAATTTATTCACTCCATCAATGGAAATATAAAATGGGAGGCCTGATTCTTTTTATAGAAACCTATCGGGTGAAATTAAGTTAAAATTTTTATGTGAATTCATGGTGAAGTCATCCATAATTCATCTGATAATAAGTAGGTAATAAGTAAATAATAAGAAAATAGTAAGTAGACAATAAGTGTCTTTACTTATTAGTTACCAGTTAGGTAATATATAAGTACTCATTTAGTAATTACTCCTGGATGGCTAAAGGAAGAGACCAACCAGACTTAGGGTATTTTTTGGAAAAGTAGAAGGCAGTAATATTTGTACAGTTTAATGGGAAAATTTAGACTTTACATCCCAATGCACCATGAATTAACCAATCATCTTTGTCGGGTCAACCCATTCAGTAAATTGCTCATCGGTTACCAATCCAAGTTCGATGGCCGATGCACGAAGGGTTTTATTTTCATGAAGTGCTTTTTTTGCAATCTTCGCCGAATTTTCATAACCGATGTGCGGATTGAGTGCTGTTACCAACATCAGTGAATTCTCTACATGTCTTTTTATCACTTCCTCATTGGGTTCAATTCCAATGGCACAATGATCGTTAAAGGACTTGCAGGCATCGCCAATCAGGCGGGCCGACTGCAAAACATTGGCAGCAATCAGCGGTTTGAATACATTCAATTCAAAATGGCCTGTCGCTCCGCCTATGGTAACTGCTACGTCATTTCCCATTACCTGGGCACATACCATGGTCAATGCTTCAGCTTGAGTAGGGTTCACTTTACCGGGCATAATTGATGATCCGGGTTCGTTGTCTGGAATAATAATTTCACCAATTCCACAACGTGGGCCAGAACTAAGCATTCGGATATCGTTGGCAATTTTCATGAGCGATACAGCGCTACGTTTGAAGGCTCCGCTAAGTTCAACCATAGCATCATTTGTTGCCAGGGCTTCAAATTTATTGGGCGCTGTCACAAAGGGTAAACCAGTTAGTTCAGCAATGTGGGCAGCTACCAATTCGGCATAACCCTTTGGAGCATTCATGCCGGTACCAACAGCTGTGCCGCCAAGAGCAAGCTCGCGAACCATTTCCATAGCATTGCGGATTGCCCGCATTGAATTATCTATTTGCTGTACATATCCTGAAAACTCCTGGCCGAGGGTAAGCGGGGTTGCATCCATAAAATGAGTACGTCCGGTCTTTACAATGTCTTTAAAAGCTTTCGATTTTTCAGAAAGGGTGTTTCTCAATATTTGTAATCCAGGCAGAGTAACTTCAACGGCCAGTTTGTAAGCAGCAATGTGCATCGCTGTGGGAAATGTATCATTCGATGATTGTGATTTGTTGACATCATCGTTTGGGTGAATTAATTTTTGTCCATCAGTTAACTTTCCACCTGCCAATACATGAGCACGATTGGCAATTACTTCATTCACATTCATGTTACTTTGTGTTCCTGAACCAGTTTGCCAGATTACCAGTGGAAACTGATCATGGAGCTTATGCTCAAGAATTTCGTCACAGACAGTTGAAATCATTGCACGCTTTTCGTTCGATAATATTCCCAATTCGAAGTTGGTATGGGCAGAAGCTTTTTTCAAGAATGCAAAAGCATAAATAATTTCCAAAGGCATACTGGCTTCTGTACCAATCCTGAAATTCTGTCTGGAACGTTCTGTCTGCGCACCCCAGTATTTATCGGACGGAACCTTTACTTCGCCCATGGTGTCATGTTCAATTCTGAAATCCATAGTTTATTATTTTAGTCGTTTTCAATTTCAGGATAACCCATGAGATAAGCAATGCTCATCCCATATTTATTTCTCACTTTTCCTGAAATCCATGTATAGTTGTCACTCTCTGTTTCCTTCGCCATTTTCAACATTTCATCAGGCCTATAAAGTCTTGAAATGGAAAAAATCCCATCCCAAACGGTACAAAAAGGAATGATTGGAATCAGATAAGTAAGCAGTAACCTTGAAATTCTGAATGGTCTGAAAAATGGAGTGCACAAAAATAAAAGAACTGGATGAACAATGATTATGAGCAATATCATCCATAGGCTTCTATTTCCTCCATCAAAAATTCCAATTCCCTTCCTGGCATCAACTACATTTTTCAAAACAGCTACCGCCTTTTTTTGTTCGAAATGATGAAAGCCGGAAAACAAAGTTCGAAAGCCTTTCAGTTCAGAAGGTACATCACAAGCATCAACTGGTGTACTAATATGGGAAATGCCTCCGTCGGTAAGGTATTGTAAATGCTGATATACCAACACGCTTGGGAACAGATCAGATAAAGTTATTTTAATATCTGCACTGAAAGTTCGGTTTAGGTTTTCGTAAATGCCTTCCATGGCACCTCCACTTCCAGAACATAAATCGAGTATCTGATGGGAATTGGTCATAATAAGCGCATCTTTTAATAATGGTAGAACAGGTTGATAAAGCTCAAAGGTTTGAAACAGAAACCGCAGATAATCAGTCATGCAGTCCCTGATTATTTTAGGAAACCATGGTTGATCTTCAAATTCAAAGCCACGGAGTTTCATTTCATGAATTTTAGAAGGTAATTACCAAAGCTTATGGCATTAAATTCCTGACTTCGCCAGGCAACGAAATTGTCAGGACGTATGAGGTAACAGCCTTCATTTTCAAGACCAAGGCTTTTAAAAACACCTTGCGTACCCACTTCCTTTGCAATGTATATTACGGAGATAACATCTCTGTATTTATTGATCACCGTTTGAAAAGGTGAGGGCAGCATTTGTTTTCCGAAGATGAAAAGATAAAAAGTTGAAGAAACGAATGAATCGTAAATAGTAACCTGTTTGCCACTTTTTTCATAAGTCAAATATGGAAGACGCTCACCAGGTTTAGGCGCCAGATCGGGGAAATTTCCTGATGCCAAATCTGAAAGTAAACCACGTTTATATTTTACACCAATTCCTGAAATCGAAGTAAAAATACGGCTTCGTATTTTGGAATTCTTTTGAAGACAGTATAAAAGCAACGGCATTAGTAAAGGAACAATCTTTAAACGCAAGAATCGGATTAGAAAAAAATTGGTCGTCATAAATGAATACGCTAAATCAGTAGAACGGATAATGCTCAAAGATAAAGGCCTACGTTCTTCCTCGTAGGTATCCAATAATTTTTCTGAAGCTTTCCCGTGGATAAAACAGGAAAGTTTCCATGCCAGGTTATGCGCATCCTGAAGGCCCGTGTTCATTCCTTGCGCACCCACCGGACTATGAACATGGGCAGCATCGCCAATTAAGAAGCAACGATTTTTTCTAAACAAGCCCGCACAGCGCGAATGTGACCGGAATACGGAAAACCATTGTGGATGGTGAAGTTCTAATCCTGAATGAATTTTACTTCCAAAGAAATTTCTGACATCTTCAAAGCCAACCTCTTTTTGTTGCATTAACGGGATCAGCCCATCAACACGCCAACGATCATGGTGCAATGGGAAAAGCCCGGAAGTATAATCAGAGGCAAATGAAAAAGATATTTCGTTGGCTGGTAATTGCAATTTAGCTTCACAATCGGTAATGAAAAGTCGTGTCTGTTGGGTTCTTCCCGGAAATGGAATATTTAATTTTTTGCGTATTAGGCTGTTACTGCCGTCAGCTCCAATCAAGAACCTGGATTTTATAATCTCAATTGACCCATCCGGCTTTTGTATTTCCGATGTAATCATTTGATTTTTCTGTGTAAATGCAAAAATAGATGTATTGTTTTCAACTTTATGCCCCCGCTCGTTAAGAAAGTCTATCATCAGATTTTCAGTATGCCATTGTTCAAGCATCAGGAGAAAAGGAAAACGTGTTGAGTTTTTACCAATACAGCTAATATCCAGAGCGTAATTTTTGTGTGGATTAAATCGAAGGTTGATTGTTTTTGCAATTATGCCCGCTTTCATTGCCTTTTCAGCAAGACCCATCTGGTGCAGGATTTCAAGGGTACGGGCATGGATAATCAGGGCGCCTGAATGAATGGCAGGTGAATCTTTTTTATCAATAATCCGGAAAGAAATATTATGAAGGTCAAGTTGGCACGCCATCATCAAACCTGCCGGTCCAGCTCCCACAATAAGAACATCCACTGTATTTTTTTTACCTGATTCCATCATTAGAGCCTGTTTTTACTACTACCAGGAATCTGAAAGCCCATCGCCATTGTATCGCAATTTCTTTTAAATCAGCTTGATGTAGTAGCTTTACTAATTCTTCCTTTGTAAACGCCCGCAGTACCGAAATTGGCCCATCGTGTTTAGATAAAATGGAACCATTGAGCAATCTGGTAAAAAACCAAACGCTGTAATAGGCGATTGAACTTCGCTGTAAATCATTAATGACAAATCCATCAATGGTATAAGATTTCAAATTCTGGAACAGTTCTAATAATTCGTAGTTGTTTAGGTGATGACAAAATAGTGAACAATGGACGATATCAATCTTCGGACCTGTTTGAAGGTATTCCTTATAATCGCTCACTAATCCATTAATCTCAGGATATTCCGAACAGGCATTGACCAGATATTGTATGGCATCTGAATTTTTATCTACCCCCGTTAGCTTTACCTTATATTGATTTGACCGGGCCCATGTAGCAATATATTTCAACACATCTCCGCTGCCACATCCCAGATCCACAATGTGATAGACTTTTTGCCGATCAACCATCAACCGCTTTATTCCTTCCAGTGAAATTGAATGCCCTCCAAGGTGCCGGTTCAGAATATCCAATTCCCCAAGGTTTTTATGAAGTAGTTTTTCAGGAATATCCGGACTGTCCATCAATTCAGACTGGCTGGAACGAATGTTAAACGAAACCATGACAAACTATTGATGCTGTTTCTATACTGATTCCAGGTCCAAAACCCATGGCAAACACAGTCTCTCCAGACTTCGGATTACTTTTAAATATTTCATTCAACACAAATAAAATGGTGGGCGACGACATGTTTCCATACTTATACAAAACTTCGTAGGAGTGTCTTAATTCGTTGTTTGTGAGTTGTAGACCATGCTGAACGGTATCCAATATTTTTTTGCCTCCCGGATGTACAGCCCAATGATCAATAGTATCAATGGTAAGGTTCAGTTTTTCAGATACTTCAATCATCAATTGTTCCAGTTCCTCTCCAAGAAATTCAGGTACACCGGCAGCTAAAATCATTTCGAAATTAATGGAAGTAATATTCCAACCCATCAATTCTTTTCCTCTTTTGAGAAAAATAGGGTAAAAGCCTGTCAGCGAAAATCCTTTTAGTTTGTGTTCCATTGCCATGGTTTCGGAAACCATTATTACTGCCGCGGCCCCATCTCCGAATATGGTATTGGATAGTAAATTGTCACTATTACTTTTAGGTTGAAAATGTAAGGTACAAAGTTCCAAACAAACGATCAGTATATGTGCATCTGACTGTGATTTTACAAGGCTATCGGCAATTCTTAAAGCCGGGAATGCGGCATTGCATCCCAAAAAGTTAAGTGAGGTGTGAAACGTATCTGCAGGCAAATTTAATGCCTGTAATAATTCGATATCAAGACCCGGAGCATAAATTCCAGTACAAGTGACTGTTATCAGGTGGGTGATACCAAATTCAGCAATAGAGGTTTGAAGGTTTTTAAAAGAATTTTCTACAGCCCTAACAGCAAGCGGCAAAGATTGTTGCTTATAAACGTCGATACGTTCAGACACCATGGGCAACTCGTGCGTAAGTGGAAAAAGCATACGCTCATCAGTGTCCGAAAAATCGGGTACTGCTGAATGCCTCGAATTGATAGCACTTTGGTGGAACAATACATTTAACTTTCGGGAAGCCGTCGGATCCTGGTATTCTTTTTGCATAAATTTAAGAATCGTATCCTGGCTCATTAAATACTTCGGAACAGCAGTCCCAATAGAAATAATTCTGCCTGCCTTAGAACCAGTTTTCATAACGATTGATTATTAATAGTAAAAAATAAAGGTTCATAATTGTTGAAGTGAGCATGTTCATGGCCATGGAATTGTCAAAATTGGCATTAATGATATCCTTTCGCACTTTTGCAAACCAAACTGAAAGTTTATAAATAACAGGAAGCATCATCAATAAAAATATGATCAGGGGAATAAACTGATGTTTAAGGTTAAAATAATAAAAGAGCAAAAGAATGGCTATTGAAAAAAGCATTCCGGAAAATACAAAAGTGCCTGTGTATCCCAGTTTATAACTCAACGAAATTACACCATCGTTTTTGTCGGCCTGGTGCTGGTATATTTGTGTTAAAGGGTAGATACTTCCAATAAACAAACTGGAAATGATCATGCAGATAATAGAATTCTCAGAGAATAAAAATATCCTATCTGCACCGCTTATCGCGGTCAATGACATTAAGTAAACAAAAGCTCCTTGAAAAATAAACACAGTAAGAAAACCTTTTACCGGATATTTCTTCAGCCGGATTTGCCTGTAACTGTATGCCCTTGACATGATAATGAACACCAAAACCATGATGGAGAAATAGACCGAAATAAACAATCCAGTTAAAAGTGCTACAATATCAAAAAGCAGTGTGACTTTGTATAAGTTGGCAGTTACTTTCGGAGGATATTTTATTCCGCCAATGCTGGTTTCATCCCGGTCCTGGTAACTATTATAGCCATTGCTGGATGGGAAAACCAATCCATGTAAAATCAAAAAAGCCAACAACGTATTCAACCAATTTATTTGGTTAGATTGGCTGAGTGCAAACAAAAATACGGGTAACAGAAAAAAAGAAAACGGTAACCGCAAATGCTTTACCGTACTCGTATCGAACCATGAAACCAGTATTTTAAAAAATCTCATCAGCTAAGCTGTTTTGGATGGTTGATAATTTGATTCATGTTCAATTTGCATTAACAGATAATTTTCCAGACCCATTTGGCTAATCTGAGATTGTTGTTTTTCAGCCCAATCCACATGACCTTCTTCCATTTTAAGGATTTTAGTCAACAAGTCCACAGTGCCCTGATCTTCAATTTCTCTGGCTAAACTGATGGCAGAGTTATATGCTTTCACAGCATTCAGTTCGTCGTTAATATCATTGTTAACCATCTCAAGCACCGAGGCGCCAATGCGCATTATATTCAGCTTTGATACAGTTGGAATTCCTTCAAAAAAGATAATTCGTTCAATTAACCATTCGGCATGATGCATTTCGTCCATCGCTTGTTTTCGAATTGCTAAATGAAGTCGGCCATAGCCCCAGTTTTCGCACATTTCAGAATGTACCATGTATTGATTAATGGCCGTAAGTTCATCAGCCAAAAGGGAATTCAATACTTCCAATAATCTTTCATTACCTATCATTGTTTATTTTGAATTATAGTGTTTGTAAATTTTGCACCAGACAGTTCATAATTAGCACTTCATCGGGAGTTCTGATCATTCTGGCTTCAGCTATTTTTTTTACTAAACTAAAAATTAAAACCAATAACTGTTCAAAATGTTCATTTTAAACAAATCGAGTTATTAACTGTTTTTAAATGATATTTTAGCCAAAAGGAATAAGCATAATATAAATCATTAAAAATTTTATTCATGAAAGCATTAACGACTGATGAAGTGGATGGTTATCTGGCAAAACAATTACAAAACTGGACCTCGAAAGAAACTGCCATTAACAGAGATTTTAAGTTTAAAACATTTGTAGAGGCCTTTTCTTTTATGACTGCAATTGCATTGGAGGTAGAGAAATTGGATCATCATCCTGACTGGACCAATAGCTATAATAAGGTAGGCATCGCTTTGTCGACTCATTCAGCCAAAGGTATTACTCAATTGGATTTTGATTTGGCCAATAAAATTGATCAGATTTATAAAAAGTATGAATAGTGATCAACATATTACTTTTTATAAATATACGCCAACGCTCAAATAAAGTGATCTCCATCACATAGGGACCAATAAATCAACTTCATTATAATTATAACCCTGATCAATTTGGCCTCTGTCACACCTGTGGATAAAATGAATTGGAGACTCAAAATGTGTGAT
>Ga0123339_10001204_pt1 | contig 18271 bp, 15 predicted proteins | sample lystaG_FD_89956 | JGI IMG/M metagenome (GOLD analysis project Ga0123339, IMG submission 89956) | Glacier valley bacterial and archeal communities from Borup Fiord, Nunavut, Canada, to study Microbial Dark Matter (Phase II) -... | ecosystem: Environmental > Aquatic > Freshwater > Ice > Glacier ... | reverse complement strand
TGCAGCCGCGTGTGCGTGATGTATGCCGGCCGCGTGGCGGAGGCCGGGCCGGTCGCCGATGTGTTCGCCCACCCGCGCCATGCCTACACCGCCGCCCTTCTCCGCTCCATGCCGCGGCCCGGCCCGGCGCGGGAACGGCTGGCGCCGATCCCAGGGCAGCCGCCCCGGCTGGACCGGGCCATCCCTGGCTGCCCCTTCGTGCCGCGCTGCGGCCTGGTGGAGCCGCGGTGTCCGACCCACGCGCCCCCGTTGGTCCCGGTCGCGCCGGCCCACCAGGCCGCGTGCTGGTCGTCGGCCCGGGTGGCGCCTTGACCATCCCATTGCTGGAAGCCGCCGGCCTGTCCAAGCGCTTCCCGCTGCGCCGCCCGGCGCTGGACTGGCTGCGCGGGCGCCCCGCGCCAGTGCTGCACGCCGTGCAGGGCGTGAGCCTGGTGGTCAACCGGGGCGAGACGCTGGGCATCGTCGGCGAGTCCGGCTGCGGCAAATCGACCCTGGCGCGCTGCCTGGTGCGGCTGCACGACCCGGATGCAGGCACGGTCCGGCTGGACGGGCAGGACGCCTTGGCACTGACCGGCCCGGCCCGGCGCGGCTACAACCGCCGGGTCCAGATGGTGTTCCAGGACCCCTATGGCTCGCTGAACCCCCGCCTGCGCGTCGGCGATGCGCTGGCGGAGGCGCTGCTGGTGCATCGTGTGGTGCCGCGCGCCGCCGTCCCGGCCCGGGTGCGGGCGCTGCTGGACCTCGTTCACCTGCCGGCGGATGCGGGCGGGCGCTATCCGCATGAGTTCTCCGGCGGGCAAAGGCAGCGGGTCGGCATCGCCCGGGCGCTGGCGGTGGAGCCGTCCGTCATCATCGCCGACGAGCCAGTGTCCGCCCTGGACGTGTCCGTGCAGGCGCAGATCGTCAACCTGTTCCTGGAATTGCAGGAGCGCCTCGGCCTCGCGCTGCTGTTCATCACCCACGATTTGCGCCTGGTCCGCCACATCGCCCACCGCACCGCGGTGATGTACCTGGGCCGCATCGTGGAGACCGGGCCGACCGAGGCGATGTTCACCGCGCCGCGCCACCCCTACACCGCGGCGCTGATGTCCGCCGTGCCGCAGGTCGATCCCGGCGCGCGCCGGCGCGGCCCGGCGGTGAGGGGCGAGTTGCCCAGCGCCATCGCCCCGCCGCCCGGCTGCCCGTTCCACCCCCGCTGCCCCATCGCCGAACCGCGCTGCACGACCGAGCCGCCCGCGCTGATCCCGCGCGGTTTGCCGGACTGGCCCGTGGCGTGCCACCTAGCCAGCGCACCAAACGCCAGGGACGCCCCATGACCAGCCTCTCCCACTTGCACCTCGTCCGCGGCGTGGACCGAATCCTGTCCACCCTGGGCGACGGCCCCGGCGCAGCCATCGGCGTGGTGCAGGGTGGGGACCTTACCGTCCACCGCTGCCGGGGCATCGCGAGCCTGGAACTCGGCGTGCCCATCGGGCCGGACACCACTTTCCGCGTCGCGTCTGTCACCAAGCAGTTCACCTGCGCCGCCATCCTGATGCTCGCCGCCGACGGGCTGCTGCGCCTGGACGACGACGCGTGCACGCACCTGCCGGAGCTGCCGGATATGGGCGCGCCGGTGACGGTCGCGCACCTCATGCACAACACCAGCGGCATACGCGACATGCTGGGCATCATGCGCCAGGGCGGCGCGGACCTGGGCCAGCCCGTGCGGCCCGACGAGCTGATGGCCGGCATCCTGCGCCAGCGCACCCTAAACTTCACGCCGGGCAGCCGCTTCCTCTATAGCAACTCCAACTTCCTGCTGCTCGGCCGCATCGTGGAGCGCGTCAGCGGGGAGCGGCTGGCGGACCTGCTAGCCCGCCGCATGTTCACCCCCGCCGGCATGACCCGCACCCGGCTGGTGGAAGGGGTGGATGAGGTCGTGCCGGGCCTCGCCACCGGCTACGTGCGGCCGGCAGGCGCATGGCTGCGCGCCCGGCACGCCTTCCCGCTGCACGGGGAGGGCGGGATGGTATCCGGGGTGGAGGACCTGGCGCTATGGTCCCGATGGCTGGACGCCAACCCCGACCTGGCCGATGCCCTCGCCACCCAGGCCCCGTTCACCAACGGCCACCCCAGCCTCTATGCCCGCGGCCAGGTGGTGCGGGACTACCGCGGCGTCCGCACCGTGGGGCATGGCGGGCTGTGGCCCGGCTACCGCACCGAGTTCCTGCGCGTCCCGGCCGAGGGCATCACCATCGTTGCCATCGCCAACCGCGGCGACGCCGACCCGAGCCTGCTGGCGCACCAGGTGCTCGACCTGGTGCTCGACGGCCGGGCCGGCACGCCCCCCACGCCGGCGCGCCCCAGCCCAGCGGACGTGCAGCCGCTGGTGGGACGGTGGCTCGACGACAAAGCCTCCGCAACGCTGGACATCGAGGTCACCGCCGCTGGCACGTTTAACTGCGCCAGTTTCGGGTTGCCGTTCCTGCCGTCCGTGCTGCCGGATGGGCGGCTAGGCGCCGTCCGCGGCATGACGCCGTTTGCCCTACGTCGGTTGGAAGACGACAGGATCGAGGTGGAGCAGGATGCCGGATACCTTGGCGCCTACCGGCGGGTCCAGCCCGGCGCGGCGCTGCCTGCCGGCCTGGCAGGCGCCTACTTCAGCCCGGAGATGGACACCGCCTGGCGCGTGTCGGTGGACGCAGGCGCCGCCCAGGTCGCGGCCACCGGCCCTATCGTCTCCGGCGGACCCTGGCCCGTGGTGGCCGTGGAGGGCGACGTGATCCGTGTCCACACGCCAGACGTGCTGACGCCGACCTGGCTGGACGTGCGGGTGGACCGCGACGCCGCTGGGACCGTCCTGGGGCTGGAGGTGAACAGCGGCCGGGTCAGGCGGGCCTACTACCACCGGCAGCCCGGCGTTTAGCCCTTGTTCAGCCCGCCCGGCCTAACCTGCCGCACGAGCAGGAGGTTCGTAGCATGGGCGACACCACCGATCCGGCACCCGCGCCAAACGGCGCAGCGCCGGACAAGGTCCTGACGCAGGCGGAGATCGACAGCCTGCTCGGCTTCGACGGCGGCCCGGCGGGCAGCGGGGACCCGTCCGGCATGCAGCGCATCATCAGCGCCGGGCTGGTCAGCTACGAACGCCTGCCGATGCTGGAGATCGTGGTGGACCGCCTGGTCCGCATCATGTCCACCAGCCTGCGCAACTTCACCAGCGACAACGTCGAGGTCGGCATCGACAACATCGCCTCCCTCCGCTTCGGCGACTACCTGAACAGCATCCCGCTGCCGGCCATGCTGGCGGTGTTCAAGGTGGATGAATGGGACAACTACGGCCTGCTGGTCGTCGACTCCGCCATGATCTACTCGATCATCGACGTGCTGCTGGGCGGGCGGCGCGGCACCGCCGCCATGCGTATCGAGGGCCGGCCCTACACCACCATCGAACGCAGCTTGGTCGAGCGCCTGATCCGCCTGGTGCTGCACGACGTGACCGCCAGCTTCGAGCCGCTGACCCCCGTGACCTTCCGGTTCGAGCGGCTGGAGGTGAACCCGCGCTTCGCCATGGTCTCCCGCCTGTCCAACGCCGCCGTGTTGGTAAAACTGCGGATCGACATGGAGGACCGCGGCGGCCGGCTGGAGCTGCTGCTGCCCTACGCCACGCTGGAGCCGGTACGCGAGCTGCTGCTGCAACGCTTCATGGGCGAACGCTTCGGCCGCGACAGCATCTGGGAAACCCACCTGGCCGAGCAGCTTTGGGACACAGACGTCGAACTGGACGTGGTGCTGGACGAGCAGACGATGCGCCTGTCCGACATCATGGCCCTGCAAGTCGGCGACCGCATCCTGCTGGGCACCACCGCCGGCGCGCCCGTCCGCGTCCGCTGCGGCACGGTTCCTATGTTCGATGCCCGCGTGGGCCGCCGCAAGGACCGCGTCGCCGTCCGCATCGACCGGGAGTGCAGCCGCCCCGGACGGCCCGATCCTACCGCAGCCTGAACCGCTGCAGCTTCCCCGTCTCGGTCCGCGGCAGCGCGCCCACGAACTCGATCAGCCGCGGATACTTGTAGGGCGCGATCTCTGCCTTCACCCAGTCCTGGATCGCCCGCGCCGCCTCCGGCCCGGCCTCCCGCTCCCCGCGCAGCACCACGAACGCCTTGACCACCATGCCCCGCGCCTCGTCCGGCACGCCGATCACCGCGCATTCCGCAACGTCCGGGTGTTGCAGCACCACGCCCTCCACCTCCGGCCCGGCGATGTTGTATCCAGACGAGACGATCATGTCGTCGGACCGCGCCTGGTACCAGAAATACCCGTCCGCATCCCAATGGTAGGTGTCCCCGGTGACGTTCCAGCCATCCACAACGTAGCGCCGCTGCCGCTCGTCGGCCAAATAGCGGCACCCGGTCGGCCCGCGCACCGCCAGCCGCCCGGTGCTGCCCCGCGGCAGGTCCTGCCCGGCGTCGTCGATCAGCTTGGCCTCGTAGCCCGGCACCGGCAGCCCCGTCGCCCCCGGCCGTATGCGGTCCAGCGGCGCCGCGATGAAGATGTGCAGCATCTCCGTCGCGCCGATCCCGTCCATCAGCCGCAGGCCCGTCGCATCGTGCCAGGCGTGCCACGTCGCCGCCGGCAGCGTTTCCCCGGCCGACACGCAGATGCGGAGCGACGCGGTGTCGCCGGGCTGCAAGGCGGCCAGCATGGCGCGGTAGGCGGTGGGCGCGGTTAAGCAGACCGTGGGCCGCAACGTGCGTATCACCGCAAGCAGCGACTCCGGCGCCGCCTGCTCGATCAGGATGGCGCTGGCGCCGATCCGCAGCGGGAACAGCACGACGGCGCCGAGCCCGAAGGTGAACGCCAGCGGCGCCGTACCGATGAACACGTCGTCGGGCCGCGCCCGCAGCACCTGCGCGCCATAGGCGTCGCAGATAGCCAGCATGTCCCGGTGGAAATGCATGGTCCCCTTCGGCTGCCCGGTGGTCCCCGATGTGAAGGCGATCAGGCACACGTCGCCCGCGCGGGACGGGTAGGGCGGGAACACGCCGCTCTCCGCTGCCATGAGCGCCAACAGGTCATCCGCGCCCGGCCCGCCCATAGACACGATCCGCGCCAGCCCCGGCACCGTCGCCTGCGCCGACTGCAATTCCGCCAGCAGCCGGTGGTCGCACACTGCCAGGCCGATGCGCGCCTTGTCGATGATGTAGGCCAGCTCCCGCGCCCGCAGCAGCGGCATGGTGGCGACGGCGATGCCGCCGGCCTTGATGACGGCGAGGTAAGCCGCGACCATCATCGGCGTGTTCGGCGCCCGCAGCAGCACGCGCCCGCCGGGCCGCAGTCCGCACGCGCCGGTCAGCGCCGCGGCGATCCGGTTCACCCTGTCTGCGAGGTCCGCATAGGTCCAGGACTGCGTGGGCGACCGCATGCAGGGACGCCCGCCCCGGCCCGCCTCGATATGGCGGTCCAGCAGCTCCGCCACGCAGTTCAGCCGTTCTGGATACTGAAAGGCCGGATCGTCCAGCAACAGGTCCGGCCACTCCGCCCGCGGCGGCAGGTTGTCACGCGCGAAGGTATCCACGTCGGCAACACCGGGCATCGCACCCCATCCGCCAGTTTGCTAGGGCAGGATGCGGGGTGTGGGCGAATGCTTCAAGCTTAAAGTATAATGCGGCACCTGTTATTGCGAGGCGCACTTGCGCCGTGGCAATCCAGGGGCCGCAAGTGCAACCCTGGCCGCCCCTGGCCGCCCCTGGATCGCCGCGTCGCTAGGCTCCTCGCGATGACGGACGGACGAGGCGGGTGCTACTCCGCTGCCGCCGCAGTTGGCGCGGCATGCGCCCACGGCTTCGCCTTCCGCCGCAGCGCCTCCACCGCCTGCTGCTCCAGCCTGTACAATTGCTGCGCCCCTGGCGCGTATTGCGGCGGCACCGCCTGTGCCGTCACGCCGTATCGGGCGGCGGCATGGAGCGTGAAATACGGGTCCGCCAAATGCGGCCGCCCCAGCGCCACCAGGTCGGCCCGCCCCGCGGCCAGGATGGTGTTCACCTGGTCGGCACTGGTGATGTTCCCCACGCACATCGTCGCCAACCCGGCCTCGTTCCTGATCTGGTCGCTGAACGGCACCTGATACATCCGCCCATACACCGCCCGCGCATCCGCCACCGTCTGCCCGGACGACACGTCGATCAGGTCGCACCCGGCGTCGGCGAACGCCCGCGCGATCCGCACGGCCTCATCGGCCCCGATCCCGCCCTCCGCCCAATCATGCGCGCTGATCCGCACCGACATGGGCCGGTCCGCCGGCCACGCCGCGCGCATGGCCGCGAACACTTCCAAGGGAAAACGCAGGCGGTTTTCCAGCATGCCGCCGTACTCGTCCGTCCGCTGGTTGGTCAGCGGCGACAGGAACGTCGCCAGCAAGTAGCCGTGCGCCGCATGCAGTTCCAGCATGTCGAACCCGGCGCGTTCGGCCCGCCGAGTCGCCTGCACGAAGCCGTCCCGCACCCGGTCCATGTCGGCCCGGTCCATCGCCCGCGGCACCTGGCTGTCCGGGTAGTAGGGCAGGGCGGACGGCGCCAGGATCGGCCACGCCCCGGACGGCAACGGCCGGTCCATGCCGTCCCACATCAACTGCGTCGCCCCCTTGCGCCCGGCATGGCCCAACTGCAGGCACATCCGCGCCGGGCTGGTCCGGTGGACGAAATCGACGATGCCCGCCCAGGCCGCCTCCTGCTCGTCCGTCCACAGCCCGGCGCAGCCCGGGCTGATGCGCGCATCCGCCGACACGTCCGTCATCTCCGTGAACACCAGACCGGCACCGCCCAGCCCGCGGCTGCCGTAATGCACCCAGTGCCAGTCCCCTGGCACGCCATCGACGGCGGTGTACATGCACATCGGCGACACCACCACGCGGTTCGCCAGCACCATCCCGCGCAGCCGGAACGGCTGGAACATCGGCGGCACGTCCCCCGCCGGCAGCCCGGCCGCCGCGACCTGGCCCGCAAACATCCGGTCCGTCTCCGCCACGAACTCCGGCGCGCGCAGCCGCAGGTTGTCGTAGGTGATCGACCGCGACCGGGTCATCAGCCCGAACGCGAACTGCGTCGCGTCCATGTGCCGGAACCGGTCCAGGTGCTCGAACCAAACCAGCGACACGTCGGCGGCGTGCTGCGTCCGCTCCACCTCCTCCCGCCGGGTGCGGTCGAACGCCTTCAACGCGGGCGCAACGCCGGCATGGGCACGGAAGCTCTCATACAGCGCCACCGCATCCTCCATCGCCAGCTTGGTGCCGGACCCGATGGAGAAGTGCGCCGTCGCCTTCGCGTCCCCCAGCAGCACCATGTTGCCCCGCGTGTAACGGGCGGTGCGTATCATCGGGAAGCTGCGCCAGACCGAGCGGTTGGTGACCAGCCGGTGCCCCGCCAGGTCCTCGGCGAACACCCCCTCCAGGAACCGCGCGCTCGCCGCCTCGTCCATCCCATCAAGCCCGGCGGCGGCCCAAGTCTTGGCATCCGTCTCAAGAACCCAGGTCGATCGGCCCGGCTCGTACTGGTAGGCATGGGCGATGAAGATGCCGTGCGGCGTCTCCCGGAAGCTGAACAGGAAGGCATCCAGCGGCCGGGTCGATCCCATCCAGGTGAACTTGTTGGGCCGCACGTCCACACTCGGCTGGAAATGGTCGGCGAACCGCTCCCGCATCGCCGAGTTGATGCCGTCCGCCGCCACGACCAGGTCGGCATCGGCGAAGGCGTCGAGGTCGGTGATCTCCCGCCCGAACTCCATCCGCACGCCGAGCGACCGCGCCCGGTCCTGCAGCAGCATCAGCAGCGTGCGCCGGGCGCAGCCGCAGAAGCCGTTGCCACCGATGCGGTGGACGGCACCCTTGAACCGCACCTCCACGTCCTGCCAATAGGCGAAGTTGCTGGTGATGGCGCGGTGGCTGATGGGGTCGTATCGCTCGAACGTCTCCAGTGTCTGGTCGCTGAACACGACGCCGAAGCCGAAGGTGTCGTCGGGCCGGTTGCGCTCCCACACCGCGATGTCGTGGCCGGGCCAGGCCTGCTTCATCAGGATGGAGAAATACAGGCCCGCCGGCCCGCCGCCAAGGATCGCGATCCGCATCCCGTCCGCTCCACAACTGGTCCAAATACTTTAAGCTTGAAACATCCCGCCCGCAATGGTCAGGTGCGGCGATGGACAGTTTGGCGTGAACGGGCGGCATACCCTGGTGACCGGCGGCAGCCGCGGGATCGGCCGTGCGGTCGCCGCCACGCTGTCGGCTGCCGGCGCGCACGTAACTATCCTGGGCCGGGATGCCGCGGCGTTGCGGGACGTTGTTGCGGCGGGCCATGCCGCATCCTGGCACACCGTGGACGTGACCGACGCGGACGCCCTGCGCGCCGCGCTCATCCAGGCCGAAACGGAGCATGGCCCCCTGCACATCTTGGTCAACAACGCCGGCGCTGCCGAGACCGCGCCCCTGGCCCGCACCGGCCGGGACCTGTGGGACCGTGTCCTGCTGCTGAACCTTACCGCCGTTTACGAGGCCTGCCGCGCCGTCCTGCCCGGCATGATGGCGCGCGGCGCCGGCCGTATCGTGTCCATCGCCTCCACCGCCGGGCTGACCGGCTATCCCTACGTGTCCGCTTATTGCGCCGCCAAACACGGCGTCATCGGCCTGACCCGCGCCTTGGCGATGGAGGCTGCCCGCAGCGGCGTCACCGTCAACGCGGTCTGCCCCGGCTTCACCGACACAGACCTGGTGGACCGCAGCGCCGCCGCCGTAGCTGCCAAGACTGGCCGCGACCCGGCGGACGTGAAATCCTCCTACGCCCGCGCCAACCCGCAAGGCCGCCTGGTGCATCCGGACGAGGTTGCCGCCGCCGTGCTGTTCCTGTGCGGCCCTGGGTCCGACGCCATGACCGGCCAGGCTATCACCGTCGCGGGCGGGGAGCTGATGTAGATGGACGTTCACATGCCTCTCGACGCCGAGACCAAGGCCATCGAGCGTCCCGCCGACCACAAGGCGGAGCTTCGGCTGTGGCTGCGGCTGCTGACCTGCACCAACATGGTCGAGAGCCTGATACGCACCCGCCTGCGCCAGCGCTTCGACGCGACCCTGCCGCGCTTCGACCTGCTGGCCCAGTTGGACAAAACCCCGGACGGGCTGACGCTCGGAGAACTGTCCCGACGCATGATGGTCAGCAACGGCAACGTCACCGGCCTGGTGGAGCGTCTGACCGCGCAGGGCCTGATCGAGCGCCTGCCGCACGCGACGGACCGCCGCGCCGCCACCGTCCGCCTGACCGACGCCGGCCGTCGCGACTTCGCCGTCATGGCGCATGAGCATGAGGTCTGGGTGGCGGAGGCATTCGCCGGCCTCGCACCAGGCGACGTCACCGCCCTGATGCGCGGCCTGGCTGACCTGAAGCAGTCCGTGCGGAACGCGGCATGACCGGCATACGCACCCTCATGCCGCAGCACTTCCTCCTGTCGGTGTCCGGCAAGGTGGCGACCGTCACGCTCAACCGGCCCGAGCGCAAGAACCCGCTGACGTTCGAAAGCTACGCCGAGTTGCACGACCTGTTCCGCGCCCTGGCGCACGACGCCAGCATCGGCGCCGTGGTCGTCACCGGCGCCGGCGGCAACTTCTGCAGCGGCGGCGACGTGTATGAGATTATCGAGCCGCTGACCCGCATGGGCATGACCGGCCTGCTGGGCTTCACCCGCATGACTGGGGACCTGGTCCGCGCCATGCGCGCCTGCCCGCAGCCCATCGTGGCAGCCATCGACGGCGTGTGCGCCGGCGCCGGGGCGATCATCGCCATGGCGTCCGACCTGCGCGTCGGCACCGCCCGGTCCCGCACGGCGTTCCTGTTCAACCGCGTTGGCCTGGCCGGCTGCGACATGGGCGCCTGCGCCATCCTGCCCCGCATCATCGGCCAGGGCCGCGCCTCCGAGCTGCTGTTCACCGGCCGCGCCCTGCCCGGCGACGAGGCGGAACGCTGGGGGTTCCTCAACCGCCTCACCGACTCCGAAACCCTGCTGGCCGACGCAACGGCCCTGGCCGAAAGCATCGCCGCCGGCCCCACCTTCGCCAACGGCGTCACCAAAACCCAACTGCACCAGGAGTGGAGCATGTCCGTGGACCAGGCCATCGAGGCCGAAGCCCAGGCCCAAGCCCTGTGCATGGCCACCAACGATTTCCGCCGCGCCTTCGAAGCCTTCGCCGCCAAGCGTCGCCCCGTGTTTGAGGGCAATTAGGATGGTAGGTGCAATCTGCTCCCTCTCCCTCCGGGAGAGGGTTGGGGTGAGGGGGTCTGTCCACACGCACCAGCGTTGTGCGCAACTGGACGGACCCTCTCGCCCCGTCGGTTCGCCCTCAAGACCCCCTCACCCCAACCCTCTCCCAGGGGGAGAGGGGGCAGGTAGCCAGTCCCCATGACCGACCGCACCTACCTCGACTGGCCGTTCTTCACCGCCGGCCACCGCGCCCTAGCCGCCCGCGCCGAAGCCTGGGCGCAGGCCCACGCCGAACGCCTGGCCGACGAGCATGACGTGGACGCAAGCTGCCGGCGCCTCGTCGCCGCCATGGGCGAGGACGGCCTGCTGGACCTCGCCGTCCCAAAGCCTGGCGGCCGCCTGGATGTCCGCTCCTTGTGCCTCATGCGCGACATCCTCGGCCGCCACGCCGGCCTGGCCGACTTCGCCTTCGCCATGCAGGGCCTCGGCACCGGCGCCATCACCCTGTTCGGCACCGACGCGCAGCGCGCCCAGTGGCTCCCGCCCGTCCGCGCCGGCGCCTCCCTGGCCGCCTTTGCGCTCAGCGAGCGCGACGCCGGCTCCGACGTGGCCGCGCTCGCCACCACCGCGCGCCGCGACGGGGACGCCTGGGTGCTGGACGGAGAAAAGACCTGGATCAGCAACGGCGGCATCGCCGGCCACTACGTCACCTTCGCCCGCACCGGGGAGGCGCCCGGCACACGCGGCCTGTCCGCCTTCATTGTCCCCGCCGACGCCCCTGGCCTCCACATCGCCGCCCGCATCGACACCATCGCCCCGCACCCCCTGGCAACCCTGCGCTTCGAGGGGTGCCGTGTGCCCGACGCCAACCTGATCGGCGTTCCAGGCCAGGGCTTCCGCATCGCCATGTCGGTGCTGGACGTGTTCCGCTCCACCGTCGGCGCGGCGGCGCTGGGCCTGGCCCGGCGCGCCCTGGACGAAGCCCTGCGCCACGCCCGCAGCCGCACCCTGTTCGGTGCCCCCCTATCCGACCTGCAGATGACCCAAGCCGCCCTGGCCGACATGGCGACCGAGGTGGACGCCGCCGCCCTGCTGGTTTACCGCGCCGCCTGGACCAAGGACGCCGGCGCCGAGCGCGTGACCCGCGAGGCCTCCATGGCCAAGCTGTATGCGACCGAGGCCGCGCAGCGCGTCGTGGACCGCGCCGTGCAGATCCACGGCGGCCTGGGCGTCACCAAGGGCAACAAGGTCGAGGAACTCTACCGCGAGGTCCGCGCGCTCCGCATTTACGAGGGCGCCAGCGAGGTGCAGCGTATCGTCATCGCCCGCGCTTTGATGGATGGGATGAACTAGTGCTCGATATCCTCCAACCCGCCGCGTGGCCGCGGCCCAAGGGCTACGCCAACGGCATGGCCGGCACCGGCTGCGTCGCCGCCATCAGCGGCCAGATCGGCTGGGACAGCACCGGCGCCTTCGCGTCCGGCCTGGTGCCGCAGGTGCGCCAGGCCCTGCTGAACATCCTGGCCGTGCTGGCGGAGGCCGGCGGCACCGCCGAGCACATCGCGCGCCTGACCTGGTATGTCACCGACATGGTCGCCTACCGCGCCGCCGGCCCGGCGCTCGCCCCCGTGTGGCGGGAGGTCATGGGCCGTCACTACCCCGCCATGGCCGTCGTCGGCGTCACCGCCCTGGTGGAACCCGAAGCCTGCGTCGAGATCGAGGCCCTCGCCATACTCCCCCATGGGACCGCGCCATGACCGCCTGGCGCGCCGCGGCGCACGGCCTCGCCCGCATTGATGAGGGGAACCGCCAAGCCACCCAGCAGGAGTGGGAGCAGCAGCGTATGCACGGCGGCATCACCTACCTGGATGCCGGGTCGCCCGCCGCCACGCCGATCGTGTTCCTGCACGGCATCGGCGGCAGCGCCCGCAGCTTCCTGCCGCAGCTCGACCATTTCAGTGCGGCCTGGCGCGCCATCGCTTGGGACATGCCGGGCTATGGCGGCTCCACCCCGCTGGAGATCGTCAGCATCGACACCCTGACGGCCGCCCTGGCCGGCTTCCTGCAGGAACTCGGCCTGGACCGCCCCGTGCTGGTCGGCCACAGCATCGGCGGTATGCTGGTGCAACGCCTGCTGTCCCTGCGTCCCCACGCCGCCCGCGGCGTCGTGCTGGCCCAGACCAGCGCCGCCTTCGGCAGCCGCGACCCGGCCTGGGCGCAGGACTTCATCCGCACCCGCCTCGCGCCGCTGGACGCCGGGCAATCCATGGCGGACCTGGCCCCAGGCATGGTGGCGGACCTGGCCGGCGACAGCCCGGACCCGGACGGCATGGCGCTGGCCCGGGACTGCTTCGCCCACACGCCGGACATCACCTACCGCGACACCGTCATGGCGCTGCCCGGCTTCGACCTGCGCGACGCCCTGCCGCGCATTGCCGTCCCCACCCTGGTGTTGTCCGGCACCCAGGACCGCAACGCCCCGGCGCCGGCCATGGAACGCATGGCCGCCCGCATCCCCAACGCCCGCTACGTTGCGCTGGATGGCGCCGGACACCTGGCGCACCTGGAACAGCCGACCCCCTTCAACACCGCCGTGCAATCCTTCCTGGAGGGCCTGCCATGAACGTCGTCACCGCCCGCCACCTGCTCGATGCCGATCTGGACGCGCCGATCTTCGACCCCGGCGCATTCCGCTTGACGGGGGACCAAGCCGCCCTGCTGGACCGCGTGCGCCTCCTGGCCGCCACCCGCTTCGCCCCGCGCGCCGCGACATATGACCGAGAGGCCCGGTTCCCGACCGAGAACTACGCCGACCTGCGCGACGCCGGGCTGCTGGCGGTGTGCATCCCGCGGGACCAGGGGGGCCTGGGCGCCAGCTACCAAACCTATTCCCTGGCCGGCGCCGAGATCGGCCGCCACTGCGGCGCCACCGCGCTGTCCTGGAACATGCACGTCTGCTCCACGCTTTGGTCCGGCCCGCTGGCCGACGACCTGGACATGACGCCCCAGGACCGTGCCGACCATGACCGCCGCCGCCGCATCCACTACCGCCGGATTGTTGACGACGGCGCTATCTACTCCCAGCCATTCAGCGAGGGCGGCGCAGCGTCCGCCGGCCATGCCGCCTTCGGCACCGAGGCCCGGCCCGTCGATGGCGGTTGGCTGGTGTCCGGCAAGAAGATCTTCGCCAGCCTGTCCGGCCACGCCGACTACTACGGCATCCTCTGCACCGAGATCGACGGCGATGCCAAAGCCTCCCGCCGCAACACCCTGTACATCGCCGTGCCATCCAGGGCCGAAGGCGTGTCGGTCAGCGGAGAGTGGGACCCGCTGGGCATGCGCGGCACCGTGTCGCGCACGCTGCACTTCCGGGACGTGTTCGTGCCGCACGACGACTCACTCATGCCGCGCGGCATCTACTTCCAGGCCGCTGCCCGTTGGCCGCATATGTTCCTGACCCTCTCGCCAACCTACATGGGCCTGGCGCAAGCCGCCTACGACTTCACCATCCGCTACCTGCGCGGCGAGGTGCCCGGCACCCCGCCCGTGAAGCGACGCATGTATCCGACGAAGCAACTTGCCGTGGCCGAAATGCGGGTGAAGCTGGAGGCTGCGAAGTGCCTTTGGTTCCAGGCCGTCACCGAGGCCGGGCCGAACCCGGCGAAGGAGCAGGTGATGCGCGCCTGGGCCGCCCAGTACAGCACGATGGAGACGGCCAACGACCTCGCACGACTCGCCATACGCACCTGCGGCGGCCAAGGCATGCTGCGGTCCCTGCCGCTGGAACGCATGTACCGGGACAGCCGCTGCGGCAGCCTGATGCTGCCCTGGACCGCGGAACTGTGTCTGGACCGCATGGGCCGCGCCGCCCTGTATAACGAGGGCGAAACGGACGACTAGCCATGGTCCTAGCCGACCTGGTGGACCTGCAAGCCGCCGCCACGCCGGACAAGGCGGCCATCCAGTCTCCAAACGGTGTGCTGACCTACGCCGCCCTGTCCGCCCGCGCCGCCACCCTGGCGCGCGGGCTGGCCGGGCAGGGGGTATGCGCCGGGGACCGCGTGGCGGTGCTGGCGCATAACCACCCGGACACACTGGCGCTGCTGCTGGCCTGCTCCCGCCTCGGCGCTATGCTCGCGCCGCTCAACTGGCGCCTGGCCGCGCCGGAGCTGCTCTGGATATTGCAGGACGCCACTCCGCGCATCCTGGTGGTGGACGCAGCTCACGCCGGCGTGCTGGACCCAGCGGCGCTGCCCAGCATCCAGGTCCTGCCGCTCGAAGCCCTGCCCGCCGACCTCGGCCCAGCCCCGCACGACCCGGCGGCCGGGCACCAGCAGGGCCTGTTGCTCGTCTATACCAGCGGCACCACCGGCCGCCCCAAAGGCGCCGTGCTGACCGGCCAGGCCATGCTCGCCAATGCGGCCATGAGCCGCCACATGCACGCCTTGATGGCCAAAGACCATGTGCTGACGGTTCTGCCGCTATTCCACGTCGGCGGCCTGAACATCCAGACCGTCCCGGCCCTGCTGACCGGCGCCACCGTCACCCTGCACACCCGCTTCGACCCCGGCGCAACCCTGCACGCCATAGCGACAGCCTGCCCGACCCTGACGGTGCTGGTTCCTGCCACCTTGCACGCCCTGTACGCCCACCCGGATTGGCCCGGCGCCGACCTGTCCAGCCTGCGCGCCGTCACGACGGGCTCCACCACCGTCCCACCGGCGGCCACCCTCCCGCTCACATCCCGCGGCGTCCCCGTGCTGCAGGTCTATGGCGCGACGGAGACGGCCCCAATTAGCATCTACACGCCCTATGGCTCGAACCTCCCCGGCACCGGCGTCCCCGGCCCATTCTGCGAGGCGCGCGCCGTGGACGCTGCCGGGCAGGACGTGCCGGATGGCACTCCCGGCGAGGTGCTGATCCAAGGTCCCCAGGTCTTCACCGGCTACTGGAACAACCCCGATGCCACCCGCGACGCCCTGCGCGGCGGCTGGTTCCACACCGGCGACATCGGCACACGCGCCGCGGACGGCACCTGGACCGTGCACGACCGCAAGCGCAACCTGATCGTGTCCGGCGGCGAGAACATTTACCCCGCCGAGATCGAACGCGCGCTAGAGGAGCACCCGGCCGTCCAGGAAGCCGCTGTCACCCGCCGTCCCGACCCGCGGTGGCAGGAGGTCCCCATCGCCTGGGTCGTCCTACGCCCCGGCGCCGCCGCAACCGGCGCCGACCTGGCCGCCCACCTCCGCACCCAGATCGCCGGCTTCAAGGTCCCGCGTGAGGTGCATTTCCTTCCCGCCCTGCCGCGCAACGCCATGGGCAAGGTGCAGCACGCCGCGCTTCCGTCATGCTGACGACCCGCTCATGCTGACGGATCGCATCGAGGGTAAGTGGATCGATGCCTTCCGCGAGGTTCTAGCCCTCTGTGCCGTCCAGCCCGGCGAGGCCGTCGCCATCCTGAGCGAAACCCAAAGCCGCCCCCTGAACGTCCACCTGGCCGAACTGGCCCTGCACCAACTTGGCGCCCGTGCCTTCCATCTGGTCGTCCCAACCCCGCGCAACCCACATCCCGTCCCCGTCCGCTCCACCGGCGCCAGCGAGGCCATCGCCGGCCTCGCCCCCGTCATGTCCGCCCTGTCCCAATCCAGCCTGGTCGTGGACCTGACCCTCGAAGGCCTGATGCACGCCAAGGAGACCGCGGCCATCCTGCAAGCCGGTACCCGCATCCTGCACATCAGCAACGAGCACCCCGAAGCCTTGGAACGCCTGCGCCCCGACCCGGCGCTGGAAGCCGCCACCCGCGCCGCCGCCCGCCTGTTGCGCGGCGCCGCCGCCATGCACGTCACCTCCCCCGCCGGCACCGACCTGCGCGTGGACCTGCGCGGCGCCAGCACCGTCGGCGTGTGGGGCTGGACCACGAAGCCCGGCACCCTGGCCCACTGGCCCGGCGGCCTCGTCGTCGCCTTCCCCGCCGCCGGCACCGTCGATGGCACCCTGGTGCTGGACCGCGGCGACCTGAACCTCACCTTCAAGCGCTACCTCGAATCCCCCCTGCGCCTGCACATCGAGCACGACTACATCACCGCCATCGACGGCTCCGGCGCCGACGCCGCCCTGATGCGCGGCTACCTGGACGCCTGGGGCGACCGCGACGCCTATGCCGTCAGCCATGTCGGCTGGGGCCTGAACCGCGCCGCCCGCTACGAGGCCATGGCGATGTACGGCCGCGCCGACACCAACGGCACCGAGCTGCGCGCCGTCGCCGGCAACTTCCTGTTCAGCACCGGCGCCAACGAGTTTGCGGGCCGCCACACCGCCGGGCACTTCGACCTGCCGGTGATGGGCACCACCATCACCGTGGACGGCACCGTGGCCGTGCGGGATGGCGTTCTGCTGTAGGCTGGCCTAGCCCTCATTGGCCAGCAGCCCGAGCATCCCGCCAAACGGGACAAGCAGGCGCTGCTCCTCCAACGCGTCTTCGCCGTTCCATATCGCGATGACGCAATGGCGCGTCCCGCTCGGCGCCACGGCCAGGACGGACAGGGCATACACCCCGGTCTCCGAACCGCCCTTGTAGGCCACGCTTTGCCATCCGCCCCCGGCTGCCGGCCCCGGGTTGATGTGCAGCGCCGGCAGGTGCGCCGTCGCGTCCAGCAAGGCGCATAACTCATGCGCGGTGAACAGCCACTCGACCCCCAAGGTCGCCTCGCGGGCGAGGTCGGCCGCGTCCGGCAACGGCAGTCCTGCTGCGGCGTCCAGCAGCGCACGGCGCCCCTCGGCGTCCGCCGCCATCCATCGGCGCCTCAGCTCACCAGCCGTGCGGCCTTTCAGGATGAACGCCTCGCGCGTGCTGAGGAATGGCGTGTTGCGCGGGGACACCGCCTCGACGGCCGCCTGCCCGGTGATCCGCAGCATCGCGTCCGCCGCCGTGTTGTCGCTGATCGAGATCATCAGCGCCGCAAGCGTCCCAACCGTGAGCGGCGTCCCCGTCGGCCAGTCCTGCAGCATCCCGCCGGGGAGCGAGCGCCACGCCGGGTCAAACGAAACGACCTGGTCCCACCGGAGGCGCCCGGCATCGCACGCCAGGGCGGCCGCGTGCAGGACGGCCAGCTTGAACGCCGACCCAACCGCCAGCGGCGCATCCGCAGCGTGCGCGGCCCGTGTCACCCCGTCCGTCACGACCAGGACCGCCGTGCGTCCGGGCAGCCCGGCGATGGCCTGCACGTAATCCTGCAACGGCCCGCCCGTGGGCACGGCAGGCTGCAGCACCAGGCCCGAAACGTGGCCCTCCCCATCGAGGCTGATCTGAGCCGGGATGTTCGCCCTGGCGAGCCGCCCGATGAACCCTTCACTGGCCCGGTTCACCTCCCGCACGTCACCATGCCGCTGCCTCAGCGCAGCCATCCCGGACACGACGGCAGCAAGGGGCACCCGCGCCAGGAAGCCCGGCGCGAACCATTCGCTGCGGGCCGGCCCCTCGGTGAACAAGCGGCCCAGGACATCCGCGCGCGTGGTCTCGGGTGGCATCGCGCCAGGGTGCGGCAACCGTCAGTAGCGCGCAATCAGCCCCAGCCCGGCGAACATGAACAGCGCCCCCGCGATCCGGCCCCACCCGGCGGGATGGACCTCGAACCCGACCAGCCCATAATGGTCCAGCACCAGCGACATCGTGACCGACGCCGTGACGGTCATGGCGATGAACACCCCGGACCCGACCTCCCCGGCCACGAAAAGCTGCGCCATGATGAACGTCGCGCCCAGCACGCCGCCCACCCAGGCCCACCAGGGCGCCCCGGCCACCTTGTCCGCCGCCGGCCATGCCAGCCCCCCTGCCACCAGCCCGAACGCCACGGCGCTGCCGGTGGCGATCAGCCCGATCACCACCGCCGCCGGGAACTGCCCGATGCTCTTGCCCAGCGTCGAGTTGCAGCCGGACTGCACCGCGTTCATCAAACCCGACCCGACGGCGAACAAGTACAACACGATCTTCACGGCGACCCCCCCCTTGGCCTGCTGCAAAGCGCCGGCTGCGCCAGGGTTGCCG
>Ga0123339_10001203_pt1 | contig 18281 bp, 19 predicted proteins | sample lystaG_FD_89956 | JGI IMG/M metagenome (GOLD analysis project Ga0123339, IMG submission 89956) | Glacier valley bacterial and archeal communities from Borup Fiord, Nunavut, Canada, to study Microbial Dark Matter (Phase II) -... | ecosystem: Environmental > Aquatic > Freshwater > Ice > Glacier ... | reverse complement strand
CGCCGAGCACGATCATGGTGCGAGTCATCACCCTCGCATCGATCCAGACAGGAACTTCGGCCGGGAGACCGAACGGTGTGACGCCGCCGATCGCCATACCGGTCAGCTCGGCAGTCTCCGCTGCAGGAGCAAACGAGGCCTTCTTCGTTCCGAGCAACCGTCTGACGGTGCCGTTGACGTCGAGTCGCGTCGTTGCCAGCACCACGCAGCACACGTAGCGGCGAGGGTCAGACTTGCCGACGACGACGATCGCGTTCGCCGAATCAGTCATCTCGTAGCCGTACGCTGCGCAGAACTCTGCGGTGTCGGCGAGCGCCGGATCGCACTCGACGATGTTGAAGGGAACGCCCAGTTCGGCAGCGATTCGCAGTACAGCATTCTCCTCGGCCATCCACGCAGTATTCCCCCGAACGCTGCATCGACACAACGTTGTACCGTCCACGGCGTCACGACCGAATCAGCCCAGTCCCGCCGCTCCGCATTCCTCGAACTCCATCAGCTCGGGATCTTCGTGATGCCGAATCCCTCGGACGCCGGGTCTGCAAAGCTGCTTGTCTCACTCGGCTTCCAGGCATTGGCGACGCATAGACCGCTGAGCGGGGTCGCTGTCGGCGGAAAGAGCACGCACTACGACGTCTCCCGACAGCGACTGCATGAGTGCTCAACCGCTCGAGATCAGCCGGCCGGGAAGAGGCAGGCGGCGTCGACATCGTCCGGGGAATTGGTCATCGTCTTCAGCGCAACGCAACCGGGATCGACGACGGGAACGGTGGCGGCTTGGCCAGCCGGGGCGGGCGCGCCGGGCCAGGCGTGGCCGAGTCCGGTGACAGCGACGAGGGACACCGTCTGACCGCGGGTACAACCGCTCCACGTCGAGGCGTTGCTGGCCTCGCCAACGAGAGCGACTGCTGCGCTGACCGCGCATCCCGCCCTCGCCGCCCATGCCGCCGCTGAGATCGGCACCGGGTCGAGGTGGACCGTCGAGTTGCCGACGACCTGGTCGCCCCCGTTGAACGGGACAACCTGGTCGGCGAGGCCATGGCTGATCTGGATGATCGGGCTGTTCTTGTCGGGGCAGATCGCCGGGGGGAGCCCGGACACCATCACCAGGCCGGCAAACTGTGCGGCGCGCGCGCAGCCGTAGACGCCGGTGAAGGCTGATCCAGCGCTGAAACCGGCGAGCCAGACGTTCGCCCGATCGATGCAGGACGCCGAGGTCAGTTCGCGGAGCAGCGCATCGATGAAGTCGTTGTCGCCGAAGGAACCGTCGACGTGCCAGCTGGTCGGTGAATCGACACCCTGCGGTACGGCCAACACGACTCCGGCGTTGACGGCCTGCTGGTCGAGGCGGGTGTCGGCGGCGATCTCCGTCGCGGTGCCGTTGTACCCGTGGAAGAGCACCATCAGCGGGAGTGGTCGCCTCATGAAGCTGAGTGCCGCCGGGACGTACAGCTGGAACTGCCTGGCGACGCCGGCGATCTCGATGGTGTGCGTACCGTTCGTCAGCTGATCGCACCCGGTAGTCACTGCTGGGCCGGTGGTCGGCACCGAAGAAGCAGCCGAGGAGCCAGCAGATCCAGCCGCAGTGGTTGGCGCGCCGAGACTGACCGCAGGCGCCGTCCCGAGCACAGACGACGCCGGGCCTGCAGACGTGCCGCCCGATTCCGTACCGGCCGACGTCGACGCGGCGAGCGTCGTCGGTGCGGCTGATGAGCCAGGCGTGCTCGATGAGCACGCCACCAACACGACGCTGACGGCGAGCAGTGCGGTCATCCGGGCAGGGCGCATGGCCCTCATGGTAAGGGAACTGCGCTGTGTCACGACCGCACCGATGTCCGCGCCCGCACCTGTGCCCGCCCCGTGCCCGCACCCGTGCCCGCACCTGTGCCCGCCCCGTGCCCGCACCCGTGCCCGCACCCGGCCGCCGGCGATTGCGGCACCGAAGGCCGCCGAACGGAATCGGAGCAAGGCTGCGAGACTCGACCATGACGCGATCAGGCCACCCGGTCGAGCGTCAGGAGTGCACGCGGGATGTTCGGAACCAAGCGACGGCGACTGCAGCGGGAGGCGTTCGAGCAGCCATTCCCTGAGCACTGGCGGCCGATTCTTTCGCGCAACTGGCCGCTGTGGAACTCGCTCACCGACGAAGCGCGCGAGCGGTTGGAAGAGCTGACCAAAGTGTTCGTTGCCGAACGGCGTTGGGAGTCTGCCCGCGGTTTCGAACTGACCGAGCCGATGAAGGTGCTGATCGCAGCTCAGGCATGCCTGCTGATCCTTGAACTCGACGAGGACTACTTTCGCCATGTCAGCGTCATCATCGTCCATCCGACAACGGTGGTGTTACAGGGCCCACGAGCATCCGACATTTCCGGCATGGTGTCCGATGGCCCGCAGCCGATCCTCGGCCAGGCCACGGATCGAGGACCGGTCGTTCTGGCGTGGGATGCGGTGGCCTTCGACGCACGGCACCCTGCCAGGGGCCAGAACGTGGTGTTTCACGAGTTCGCCCACAAGCTCGACATGCTCGACGGCACGGTCGACGGCACCCCGCCGATGCCGGACGAGGCAGCTCGGCAACGCTGGGTCAAGGTGTGCACCCGCGAATTCAAATCGGTTCGCGACGACGTATGGGATCCGGTGTTGCGCGACTATGCGGCGACCAACCCCGGTGAGTTCTTCGCCGTGGCGACGGAGGTCTTCTTCACCCGTCCGGACGCGTTGCGAGACGCCAAGGTCGACCTCTACGAGGTACTCGCCAATTTCTACCACCAGGATCCAGCGTCAGCTGCCACGCCTGGCTGACGCTGCACTCGACGGGAAGTACCGGCTCTCGAGAGGCGACCTCCACATCCCGTCGACGTCTCGTTGCCCACCGACCCGGGTAAGCGACAGGTCATGATGATCGACGAGGAACCTGAGGACGTCGCCGCTGACGCTGATCTCGTCGACGCCGCATTGCGTGCCCGCGGGTTCGCCTACGTGCCATATTCACGGTTCGCGATGGGAGCCGCGGTGAGAACGGCAGGCGGACGGACGTTTCCGGGAGCGCTCGTCGAGAACGTTTCCCTCGGCCTCGCGATGTGCGCCGAACGTATCGCGCTCTTTTCTGCAGCGGTGGCGGGTGAGCGCCCTACCGAGTTGGCGCTCGTCTCCAGGCGAACGGCGGGCGAGTTGACATGGCCGTGTGGCGCTTGCCTGCAAGTCGCGCTCGAGCTCGCAGGGAGCGGGTTGATCGTTCACGTCGGGGATCTCGATGGCGTGCGGTCGAGCCGTCTCCTCAGCGAACTCCTCCCGTTCGGACCGAAGACCGTCCTGTCAGGCGGCTGACCTCAGGAATTCGGCATTCGACCGACCGGGAACGGTGCATGGCCCAGAGGATCGACGCGACCCGGGACAGTCGGTGCGACTGGACCTACCGCAGCACCGCTGGATGGTGTCGTATCGCTTGAATGGAGCCTTCCGTCGAGCCTGCACATCACGAGGCGACGGCGGACACAGCCGGGTCGGCGACGATGTCCGGCGGTTCGAACGGTCGCACACCACGCGAAGCGGACGACGCAAGCAGCTCGCAGCCAGGCCATCGATGGGTGGTGGTAACGGTGGCCCTCGTCATCGCAATGGTCGGTCTGGTCGGGGCCTCGGTCGCCGGCGTGGCGCTGGCGAGCGAGAACGCCGCACGTGCTCGGCAGAGTTTCGAGCGATCATCTGCCGACGTGGCTTCAACGCTGCAGTTGACGATCCGTGAGGAAGAGTCGCTGATCATCAGCGCAAGCGCTTTCGTGCTCGCAAGCCCGAACGCCTCCGATGCCGAGTTCGTCAAGTGGTTGGGCACAGTGCACGGGTTCGATCGTCATCCCGAGGTCGGGGGAATGCTGTTCATCGTGTTCGTGCAATCATCGGATCTGGCGCCGTTCATGGCGAGCGTCGCCGCAAATTCGGCGGCGGAATTCGGCCCGAAGGGACCCGATGAGATCGTGCCTCCCGGTGAGAGACCGTTCTACTGCTTTGCGGCATTGGGCACACAGTCTGTCGTTTCGGCGGTTCCGTTGGCTCGCGGAATAGACCTGTGCGCAGATCCGACGGGGGGTTCGGCATTGATCTCTGCGCGTGATTCTGGCAAGGGCTCGTACGAGCCAGTGGTGGGCGGGCAGGGGACCGTGCAACTGGGTTTGCAGACACCGGTGTATCGCAACGGGGTGGTGCCGCCGACAGTCGAAGCGCGACGGGCCGCATTCGTCGGATGGACGGGTGTCACTCTGAACCAGACGTCGGTGCTCGAGCGCGCGCTACAGAACCATCCGGGAATGACGGCGTCGATCCACTACTTCCTGAACTCATCCGACGTTGCATTCGCCAGTGGTCCCGTGCCAGCGGGCGCCCAGAGTACCTCGATCGATTTGCACAACGGGTGGACCGTGCAGACGTTCAGTGTGATCGATCACGGTGGTGTTTTCGACAATTGGAGCGCCACGATGCTGCTGTTGTCGATCGCAGCGATGAGCTTCGTCATCGCCGTATTGGTATTGGTATTGGTCTTGGGAACGGGGCGATTGCGGCCGTTGCGCCTGGTGGCACAGCGGACCGGCCAACTCCGACATCAGGCCTTGCACGATGCGTTGACGGATCTGCCGAATCGGGCGTTGATCATGGACCGCATCGACCAGCTGCTCGCCCGCAACCGTCGCGAAGGCACTCCCGAAGCGGCGTTGTTCGTCGATCTCGATGACTTCAAGAATGTCAACGACACACTCGGTCACCTGGCTGGCGATGGTCTGCTGATTGCCGTTGCGGCCCGGTTGACGACGACGCTGCGCGATGCCGACACGATCGGGCGACTGGGTGGTGACGAGTTCGTCGTACTGATCGACGGAGGGCCGCAGCACGCAGCTCCTGCGCTCGTTGCCCAACACTGCTCGACGTGATGCGCCAGCCCTTCGACATCGATGGCGCGCCGCTCCCGATCATCGTGAACACCAGCATCGGTATCGCCATTGGTCATCGGCCAACCGCCGGGGATCTGCTCCGAGACGCCGACGTCGCCCATTACCAGGAGAAGGGCGCCGGCAAGAATCAGTTCGCGCTCTTCGATGCCGCAATGCAGACAGTCTTCAACCGGCAGTTGGAACTCGAATTCGACCTCCGCTCTGCACTCGACGCCGACCAGTTCCGACTCGCCTACCAGCCGATCTACAACCTCGACGACCTCACCGTCATCGGTGTCGAGGCACTCCTTCGTTGGGACCACCCGACGATGGGGTTGATCGAACCCGACGAGTTCATCCCACTCCTCGAACAGCCCGGCCAGATCGATCAGATCGGGAGGTGGGTGCTGCAACAGGCGTGCAGGCAGATGTCCGCGTGGCACGCAGCCGGCGACACACTCGACGTGTCTGTCAACGTGTCCAGCCGACAACTGGACCATGACGCAATCGTCGAAGACATTCGACAGGCGCTGGTCGACAGCGGGCTCCCGCCAGCTTTCCTGATCATCGAAATCACCGAAACCGCACTGATGGTCGACGCCGCAGCCACCGCCGTCCGGTTGCGGGCGATCCGAGAGCTCGGTGTCAGGATCGCTGTCGACGATTTCGGCACCGGCTATTCCTCTTTGCCTACCTGCAACAGTTCCCGGTCGACTCGATCAAGATCGACCGCAGATTCACCCACGCGATCAGCACGTCACCCGAATCGAGAGCGCTCATCCGGACCCTCGTGCAACTCGAACTCCGGCGGTCAGGGCGATCGCACGCCTTGAGCGTCGACGCCGGGCCGCCGACGTTGATCCGTCCGCTCTGACCGGGCCGAGCTCTGGCCCGATCAATCGTCGTCGTCGTCTGCTCTCCGGTCGGGCTTGGCGGCTCCACGCCTGGCGGCGCCGCGACCTTCCGGTCGGACCCGTTTGAGCATCGCCCGCAACACCAGCGGATCAACCAACGATTCCAACGCTGCACTGATGATCGCCGACTGCGGCAGGTTGTGGGCGACCGCCAACTTGGCGACCGTTGCCGCTGCGTCAGAGGTGATGAAGGTATTCAGACTGCGCTTGTCGGCGGGCATCGGTCGGCAACACCGCTTCCTTTTTGTAGAGCTGCCCGGACAGCATATGTGCGCAGCTGCCTTTGGTATTTTCGGGCGATGCCAGAGCCGCCTGGTGTGAGTGACTTCGTCCGGGTGCTCGGTCCGGTACAACTGGTCACCGCCCTGGGAACAATCGTCGATCTCCCGAGCGCAAGCCAACGACGTCTGATGGCCGTACTGGCGCTCCACGGGCGCCGATCCGTCCGTGCGTCGTGGTTGGCCGACGTCCTGGGGGTGTCGCCTGGCGGATTGCGAAATTCGATATCCCGGCTGCGGTGAGTGCTCGGTGATGACCTGCTGGGGACGACTGCCGTCGGCTACCGGCTCGACATCGACGTGGACGCTGACCGCTTCTTCCACGACGTGGCAGCAGCGCTCACACGCGACGACGGTCGACTGCTGGGGCTGGATCGGGCGTTGGCGATGTGGACCGGGCCGGCGTTCGGAGAGTTCGAGTGCGAAGCATGGGCAGTGGCCGAGGTCGCCAAACTGAACGAGATCCATGCCTCGGCATGCGAGGAGCGCTGCGCCGACCTCATCACCGCCTGTCGCTGGGCAGAAGCAGTGGCATCGCTCAGCGGGCTGGTGGCCAGACATCCGTTCCGAGATCGGCCCAGAGGCCTGTTGATATCGGCGTTGGCCGGTGCCGGCCGCCAAGCCGATGCACTGCGCGCCTACCAGGAGTATCGGGCATTCCTGGCCGAGGAGGTCGGCACCGAACCATCGGCGGAGGTGCGCGAGATCGAACGGCGTGTGGCGGCTGGTTGGAACGGGGTCGATGCAGGTGCGGACCGGGACACGGTGGTCACGCCGCTTCGAAGACAGTTGGAACAGCCGCCAGACCCGACAACAGTCCCGCTGCACGGCGAACTCGCTCGGAATACTGCATTGGTCGGTCGGTCCCGAGAGCTGGACCTGCTGGCAGCCGATCTGGCGCAGGCGCGAGTGACCGGGATGCGCTCGGCGATCGTCGCCGGGGAAGCGGGGATCGGCAAGACGACACTCATCGCCGCGTTCGCTCGCGAGTTGCACGACTCGCTGGCTGCAACCGTCCTCTACGGACGATGTGACGAAGGTTCCGCCATCGCCATGCAGCCGTTCGTCGGGCTGGTTCGCTGGCTGGTCGAACATGCGCCGATCGACCTGCTCGGCGCGCATGTTGCGCGTTGCGGCGGAGATCTGCTTCGCATCGCTCCGCATCTCGCCGACCGTCTCCCGGTCGCTCCTTCTGCGAACGTCGACGAGGGCACCGAGCGCTACCTGTTGTTCGAGGCGGTCGCCGACCTCCTTCGACGAATGGCACGACGACAGCCTGTAGTCGTCATCCTCGATGATCTCCATTGGGCGGAGCCGACCGCGATTCAGCTGCTCCGCTCGCTGGGCCACGCCCTTGTCGACGCACCGCTGTTGCTGATCGTCACATTCCGGGAACCTGGCGAGCAACGATCCGACGAACTGCGCACGGCGATCGCCGGGCTCGAACGGGGGCACGCCCGTCGTCTGGGACTAGCCGGCTTCGATGCGGTCGAACTCGCCGATCTCGTGGCTTCGGTGACGACCGCGAGCCCACGCCAGGCTCGAGTCGTGGCGGAACGCCTTCGCCACGAAACCGGCGGGAACCCTCTGTATGCGTCCCATCTGCTGCAGCACTGGGTCGAAGCGGATCTGCTCGACCAGAACGCCGACTCGCTCGGTTTCGCCAGTCGAGCGATCACCGCTCCGGTTCCACCGAGTCTGCGCAACGTGTTGTGGAGTCGAGTGCGAGCGCTCGGCTCCAGTGGCCCAGCGACGCTTTCGGCGGCTGCCGTCCTCGGCCTCGAGTTCAGCAGCGAGGTGTTGATCGACATCCTCGACCTCGGTGAAGCTGCGGTGACGACCGTGCTCGACGACGCAATCGCAGCGGGGTTGCTCGTCGAGGTCAGATCGGCGACGGGCACCCTCCGTTTCACACACAGCCTCGTCGCCAGCGCAGCGTACGACGAACTGCATGCGCTGCAGCGCATGCGACTCCATCAGCGAGCAGCCCGCGCCTTGCGCAAGTGCGAGGATGCGCCGGCACCGGCGATGGTCGGCCAACTTGCCAGACACTGTGAACTCGGTGGTCTGGTCGCGGACGCTCTGCGTTGGGCGTCGGACGCCGGCGACCTCGCCGCCGCCGATCTGGCACAGCGCGAGGCCGCCGACTGGTACCGCAGGGCAATCGACCACGCGACGACGCTCGGCCGACCCGATCCCGAACGGGCAGATCTGCTCGTTCGGCTCGGCGAAGCACTCCACCGTGCAGGCGATCCGCTCGGCCTCCAGACGCTCTATGAAGGCGCAGACCTCGCCCAGCGATGCGGTGCGCGGGCGACACTCGTCAGGGCGGCGCTGGCGAGCGATCGCGGGTTCGTCAGGCTCGGAGCCTTAGCGCCGAAGCAGTTGAAGATGGTCGAGGCAGCGGTCGAGGTCGCCGATCAGAGTGACATTGCTTCGTACACCCGTCTGCTTGCGCTGTTCGAGCAAAGCCTCATCCACACGCCGGACACCGCGTTGCGCCAACAGGTCGCCAAACAGGCAATCGACCTGGCGACGGCGAGCATCGATCCGATGCTGCTGCCCCGAATCGCCAGAGCGGTCGTCTTTGCCCTGTGGGGCACAGCTTCGAGCGAGGTACGTACCGAGGTGGTGACCCGTGCGCTGGCGGCCGCCGAACTGTCGAGCGATCCATTCCTGCAGTTCGGCGTCCACCACAGTGCGTACCTCCTGGCGATCGAGTCGGCGGATGCGATGCGGCCGTCAGGAGCTTTTCCCAGTTGCGGGCGATCACCGAAGAAGTCGGCGAGCCGCGTATGCGCTGGCTCGTCGGCATCTTGGAGACGTTCGACGCGACGATGGCCGCTCGCCTCGACGACGCCGAACGGATCGCGTCAGAGATGTTCGAACTCGGTAGTCAGATCGGCGAATCCGACGCCTTCTCGGTGTTTGCCGGTCAGTTCTTCGTCATCGGAACCTTCGCCGGCCGCCATGGCGACCTCTTTCCGTTGGTCGAACGGGCGGCGACGGACAACCCGGAGATGCTGCCCTTCCGCCTGGCGTACGCAGTCATCTGTTCCGCCGTCGGCCGGCTGGAGACGGCGCAAGAGATCCTCGCGGAGGTCATGACGCATGCCTTCGCGAACGTCGCGTCCGATATGTGGTGGATGACGTCCGTCATCGGCTACACCGTGCTCGCCATCGAGCTCGAGGACCGCAACGCTGCCGAACTGCTGCTGGCGATCATCGAGCCGTTGTCCGCCGAAGTCGCCTTCAACGGCGCAACGAGCCATGGGCCCGTCTCCGCGTATGTCGGCAAGCTCGCTTCACTGCTCGGACGCCACGAGTGCGCAGAGTCCCATCTGCGGGCGGCGCTGGCGACCGACATATCGTTCGGGTGGGAGTACCACCGCGCGACCACGCTGTTCGATCTCGCTCGGACGAGATTCCGAAGAGACCGCCACCTCGATGCCGAATCCGTCTGCTGGTTGAACGAGGCGGCAGCAATCTGTGGCGACCGCGGCATACGCAGTTGGGCGGCGCGGATCGACACGCTCCGACGGGACGCAGGCGTGACGCCCGGATAGCGCGCCGAGAACGCGCCGATGACGCGCTGATGACGCGCTGATGACGCGCTGATGACGCGCTGATGACGCGCTGATGAGACACGACGATGAGACGATTCCAGCGCGTTGCGGGCACCGTGCCTGCGTTGCACATGGGAGCATGTCATGACTGGGAACAAGCGGACTCGGGCGATCGGAACGAGCTTGCTGGCGCTCGCGATATTGGCGCTCGCGATATTGGCGCTTGCGCTGATCGTGCAGAACCAGGCGAACTTCGCTAACGACTACCTGCACGATCAACTTGCCGAACACGGCATCATCTTCACTCCGACGGCTGGACTGCTCCCGGCGCAGCAGAAGGTCCCGTGCCTTGTCGCCAATGCCGGCAAGCCTTTGCTGACCGGCGGGCAGGCGGAGTGCTACGCCAAGTACCAGATCGGTATCGACCTGACGTTGGTCGCCGGCGGGCAGACCTACTTCCAGGGCCACTACAACGGCTATCTCATGCGCCAGAAAGCTCTGGCAGCGGCAAAAACCGCTCCGAACGATCCGGCGACGTTGGCACTGCAGACGCAGGCGCAGCAGGCGGAACAGACCGCCAACGATCTGCTGGCCGGCGAGGCGACCAAGGGCCTGCTGCTCACCGGCTATGCGTTCAGCGTGATGGGTGAGCGGCTGGCGCAGGCGGCGATTGCCCTGTTCATCCTCGCAGGGCTGTTGTTGATCGCCGGCCTGGCGCTGTTGATCAGATCGTTCCGCAGGCTGGCACCAGAGCAGCCCGCCGCCACGCGCAACAGCGAATTGCTTGTGGTCTGACGTCGGAGTTCAGCAATCGATGTCGCCTGACTCTCGTTGAACGCGGTCATGGCGTAAAGCTGCAACGCATGACTGCCGTCTTTCCGCTTCCGAACGCATCCAACGATCTCACCGGCCACGTCGCTCTTGTCACCGGAGCGAGTTCCGGCCTCGGTCGACGCTTCGCGCTGACGCTCGCTGCTGCGGGTGCGCAGGTTGCTGCTTGTGCGCGTCGCGCCGACAAGCTCGCGGACCTCGCCGTCGAGATCCGCGCCAACGGGGGCGTCTGCGAGGCGATCTCACTCGACGTCACCGACGCCGACCAGATCGTCCGGGCGGTCGGCGAGGCGGAAGCGGCGTTCGGTACCGTCGACATCCTCGTCAACAACGCCGGCGTGCCGGACGCCCAGCGCGCCCACAAGATGTCGGTCGAGTTCGGCGACATGGTGTTCGCCACCAACGTGCGCGCTCCGTGGCTACTGTCCAACGAGGTCGCTCGGCGGCTCATCGCCGCCAAGATCCCCGGACGGATCATCAATATCTCGTCGATGGGTGCGTTTCACTACGCAGGTCAGGGCGCTGCGCTGTACTCGATCACAAAAGCGGCGGTGAACCGCATGACCGAGGCGCTGTCCGTCGAATGGTCGCGCTTCAACATCAACGTCAACGCCATCGCCCCCGGCGCGTTCTCGTCCGAGATGATGGATGGCATGCTGCAGCGGATGGGCGATTTCACCGGATCCTTCCCGCGGAAACGACTCGGCGAGCCGGCGCAGATGGACAGCACCCTGCTGTTCCTCGCCTCCCCCGCCTCCGAGTGCGTCACCGGCACGGTCATCAAGATCGACGACGGCCAGTCGTCGCGCTGACCGCTTCGGCAGTTCCGATGTATGGTGAATGATCATTCAGTCATTTCCACAGCGACCGGGAGCCCACCATGCCGTACACCGTTTCCAACATTCCTGATCTCTCCGGGCGCGTCGCCGTCGTCACCGGCGCCAACGGAGGGCTCGGACTCTCCAGCGCCAAGGCACTTGCCGGGGCTGGTACACATGTCGTGATCGCAGCCCGCGACCAGGCCAAGGCCGCAAGGGCGCAGGCCGAGATCCTCGCAGTGCATCCGCAGGCATCGTTGGAGATCGTCGAACTAGACCTCGGCTCACTCGCCTCCGTCGCCGCTGCAGCGGAGCAGATCCTCGTTGCTCATCCGACGATCGACATCCTGATGAACAATGCCGGGCTGATGGCGATGCCAGAACGCAAGACCGCCGACGGTTTCGAGATGCAGTTCGGGGTCAACCACCTCGGCCATTGGGCACTCACCGCTCACTTGATGCCGGCGCTCCTCGCCGCGGAGGCCGCCAGGGTTGTCACCGTGACGAGCACCGCGCACCACATGGGACGAGCAGTGAACCCTGCCAACCCGCACCTCGTGGGGCGCTACAAGCCGTGGCGCGCCTACGGCCAGTCGAAACTTGCCAACTTCCATTTCGCCATCGGGCTGCAACGCCAGTTCGAGGCAGCCGGTCGACGGGCGACGAGCCTGCTCGCCCATCCAGGCCTGTCCGATACCGAACTGCAGGCGACCACCGTTGCCGAGGGCGGCGGTGGATGGATGGCCGGTGCCTCGCACTTCCTGTCGATGAAGACCGGCATGACCCCAGACCAGGGAGCGATGCCACAGCTCCGGGCGGCGACCGATCCTGCAGCCAAGGGTGGCGAGTTCTACGCGCCGCGGTTCATCAACAACGGTGCAGCGGTACGGCGGCCGATCATGCGTCGGTTCCGCCTGCAGCATGCGATCGACAGCCTGTGGGCGATCTCGCTCGCCGAGACGAAAATCCCGCTCGTCGTTCCGTCAGCGGTCACCCCATCAGCGGTCGCCCCATCAGCGCTCGCCCGATCAGCGGTCGCCCCACCAGCAGCTGCCAAAGTGGGTGCATGACTTCGACCGAAACGTATCGTCCGGTGGCCACACTCACCGGCGCCGAGAAGGTCGATCGGGCTGCCGCTGTTCGCCGGGCGTTGCGTTCGCTCGTCGCCGAGCACGGTTTCCACGGCTCCTCGATGAGCGCCGTCGCCAAGCAGGCCGGCGTCGGCACCGGCACGGCGTATGTGCACTATGAATCGAAGGAGGCGCTCGTCTTCGCAACGTACCTCGAAGTGAAACGCGAGCTCGGGACAGCGGCGATGAGCGATGTCGATCCGTCGGCGTCTTTCCACGAACGCTTCCTCAAGATGTGGTTCGGGATCTACCGGCATCTGCAGCTCGAACCCGAGCGCGCCCGCTTCCTCGTCCAAGTGGACAGTTCGCCGTTCGCCAGACAGGCTCACCAACTGGCGATGAGCGCATACGACGACCCGATCATGGCAGAAGCCACCCCGGAGACGTTGGCCCTCCTCGCTCCGCTGCCGCTCGACATCATCTACGAGCTCGGGCTGGCACCGGCGATACGTCTCGCCGCAAGCGGCATCGAACTCGACGAAACGACACTCGGGTTGATCGCCAACGCGTGCTGGCGGGCGATGACGACCGCCTGAGTGCAGGGTGCCTACTTGACGAGGTAGATGATGGCGACGATGACGCCGAAGATGATCACGAAGGCACGCAACCTCTTCGGCGGTAGTTTGCCGGCGACGCGGCCGCCGATGTTGCCGCCGATCAGCGCTGCGGGTGCCATTACGGCGACGATCGTCCACTCGATCTTTCCGGAGAACATCAGGAACGAGGCTGCGAAGAGGTTGATGACGAACGCCAGCAACAGCTTGACGGCGTTGAGTTTCGTCAGTGTCAGGTCCGAGAAGAGCCCGAGCACGGCAATCAGCATGATGCCGAGACCGGCCCCGAAATAGCCGCCATAGACCGCAGCGATTCCGACCGATGCGACCTGCATCGGGATGCGCGATTTGTGTGTCGCGCCAGGCTTGAAGATCCACGCCCGCAACCTGTCCTGCACCGCCAGCAACAGGCAGGCCGAGAGGATCAGGAACGGCACGATCTGGCGGAACACCGACTCGCTCGTGACGATCAGCAGGATCGATCCGGCGAGGCCGCCGATCGCCGAGGCGACGAGCTGCGGTTTGATCGTCCCGGTCAAACCGGCGAGATCCTTCCGCTGCGCGTAGGTGCCGCCCAGATAGCCCGGCAGCAGCGAAACCGTGTTGGTGGCGTTGGCACGTACGGAGGGGATGCCGATCGCTGTCATCACCGGAAAGGTGATGAGCGTTCCACCCCCGGCGATCGCGTTGACCATTCCGCCGGCGACTGCGGCGAACCCGGCGCCGACATATGCAAGCGCGGAAATGTCAGTCACAGCAAGGCCGAACCGAGTAGACGACGAGGAGACTTCTGGCACCAGATGGCGCGCAGAAGCGACGAGTCGGCGTCAGCACGACCGGTCAGCCTGCGTCGTACGGATTGATGTTGTGACCGGACGGGACGAGCGCATCGATCGCCGCGACGACGTCATCGCTCACGTCGACGTGGCCGGCGGCGAGCAGGTCGTCGAGTTGCGCCAACGTCCGAGGTCCGATGATCGCTGCGGTCACCGCCGGGTTGTGCAGCACGAAGCCGAGCGCCAACTGCTTCAACGAGATGCCGGCGCCGGCGGCGATGTCGATCAGCGCAGCGACGATCGAGCGTTTCGTCTCGCGTATTTCAGCGTCGCGATGATCGAAGTGCTCCGGTTTGCGAGCGGCGCGCGAGAACTCGTCAGCTTCGTCCGCTTGATATTTTCCGGTCAACCAGCCCCCGTTCAGCGGCGCCCACACGAGCACGCCGATGTCGAATCGCCGACACGTCGGCAGCACTTCACCGTCGACGCCGCGGGCGAGGATCGAATACGGCGGCTGCTCGCTGATCGGGCCGGCCGTGCCGATCGACGCGGCGACATCCTGCATCGCCTCGATCTGTGCGGCCGAGAACGTCGACGTCCCGAACCCGCGGATCTTGCCGGCGGCGATCAACTCGTCGAACGCCTGCAGCGTCTCCTCGAACGGAGTGTCCGGATCGGGACGGTGCATCTGATAGAGATCGATGCAGTCGACGCCCAAGCGGCGCAGGCTGTCCTCGCACGCCTGCGTGATCCACCGTCGAGACAGCCCGCGTTGCAACGGATCGTCGCTCATCGGGTTCCCGCATTTGGTGGCGATGACGAGTCCGTCGCGCCTGCCGCGGATCGCCTGGCCGAGGATCTCCTCGGAGCGGCCGGCGTCGTAGATGTCTGCCGTGTCGAACGTCGTTATTCCGGCGTCGATCGAGCGATCGACCATCCGCACACACTCGTCGACGTCGTCGTTGCCCCAACTGCCGAACATCATCGTTCCGAGGGTCAGCGTGCTGATCTCGATGCCGCTGCGCCCGAGGGTTCGGTACTGGATCGCCGGCGTTGCGGTGCCGGTCATGCCATACCCGCCTGGCGCTGGAAGACGAGGCTGTCCCAGTAGTCGGTGCGCTTGGCGACGAGTTCACCCTCGACACGGAAATGCATCACACCGCGAACGGCGATATCGCGGTCGTTGACGTGGGCGTGCAACGTGTACGCCGCGTAGACAGACGGGCCGTCGGCGGTGATGTCTTCGACGTCGTACCGCAGTCCCGGCATCGAGGCGAGGAAGCCAGGGACGCGACGTTCGTACTCGTCCTTGCCGGTGCATCCGGAACCGAAGGCGGCGGTGTGCTCGTTGACGAAACCGTCGGTGACCATCGCCGTGACGTTGTCGGGAATGCCCGTCGCAAAGGCTGCGAGGTAAGCAGCGCACACCTCGGACGGCGTCAGTGGCGTCAACGCCATCTAACCCCAGACCTCTTGCGCCTTGGCGTAGACGCCCTGGTCGTAGGAGAACTCGATCATGTTGCCGTCGGGATCCTCGAGGGCGCAGATGTACCCGATCGGGTCGGGCATCTGCGTGGGCGCCCACTTGAGGCAACCCTCCTCCGCACCGCGACGGGCGATGTCGTCGACCTCGTCTTTGCTGGCGACCTCGAGACCGATGTGGGCGAACGGCGCCATGACCGGCTGGCGGCCCTTGTCCTGGTCGCGGAAGAAGCTGACCAGCACGAGGATGAACGGCTTGTCACCCTGGTCGGGATGGCCGAGCCACGCGCCGTACCCGTCTTCGTCCTCGCGGCGGTCGAGGAGTTGTAACGGTGTGAACCGCGTGTACCAATCGATCGTCTTCTGCATGTCGGTGCACGGCAGGGCGATGTGCGTCCAACGCATCGACTTCGGGCCTGGCTTGTGGGCGGCGGGATCGACCGTTGCGACGTCGGATGTCCCCGTGCCGGATGCCCCCGTGCCGGATGTCCCCGTGTCAGATATCTCGGTTGTGCTCACATCATTCACCGGTGTAACCCTCCGGAAGCTCTGGGTCGTCTCCGCCCTTTGACCACAGAATAAAGGTGTTGCCCCACGGATCCTCGAACGCCCCGTTGAAGCCGTTGAACTCGGCCCAGTAGTGATGGCGCCAGAGCACCGTCGCGCCGAGACGCTCCGCTGTGTCGAGGATGCGATCCTCGGAATCATCGTCGTCGACGAGAATCCATGTTCGAGCAGTGCGTCCGCCCCGAGCGAGCTCACGCGGATCGACGCCGGCGGCGTCGGGGTGCGGCCGAGCATTCGCCGCGTCGTACAGCCCCATGTGGAGATTGCCGATCGGCGACGGCTCACCGTTGTCCAGCGGGAAATGGCCTCCGGGGACGATGCGGTAGAACACATTCGCCGGGCGAGGCTCGACGACCCATCCGAAGACCTCTTCGTAGAACGCTGCACTGGCGGTGATGTCGTCAGAAGGGAAGTCGACGAAGATCAAGGTGTTGGGCATAGGTTCACGATCCTAGTCGAATGGACTGATGGTCAGACCAGTGTAGTTGTCATAGACTTGGGCGATGAACATGATCCTGACCGACAATCCGGCGCTGCTGTCGAGCTGGTTCGCCGTAGCCCGCAGCATTGAAGTTGGCTCGGCACCGGTCCAGATCACGTTACTGAACCGCAAGGTCGTGCTGTGGAGAGGCCCTTCCGGCGAGGTCATCGGAGCACCCGACCGGTGCCCACACCGTGAGGCGCCGCTCTCGAAGGGTACCGTTTCCGACGGCTGTCTCGTGTGCCCGTACCACGGATGGACGTTCGGCGAGTCGGGCCGGCTCGTGCGGGTGCCGTCGGCGAACGAAGGAGTGCCGACCCCCCCTCGCGGTAATCTGCAGACGGTCCAGGTCTGCGAGCGCTACGGGCTGGTGTGGGCGTGCATCGGTACACCATCGGCTCCGATCCCGACGATCGCCGAGGACACCGATCCCGTCTTCCGCCGCATCAACACCGAGGTCGATGTGTGGAGGGTGTCGGCCACCCGGATGGTCGACAATTTCCTCGACATCACGCATTTCCCCTACGTCCACACCGGCACCTTTGGCAGGGCGCAGGACACGCGCGTGCCGAAGCTCGACCTCGAAGCGCTCGACGACGAGTGGTTCGGCTATCGATACGGCGTCACCGCCAACAACAGCGACCTCGGCACGCTCGCAAGCGGCCAGACCGATGGTGTCGTCGAACGCAGGATGACGTCGGGTTTCAACCTGCCGTTCAACGTGCGCAGCGAAATCCACTACGGCACCGGCCTGTCGCACATCCTGCTGCTGCTGTCGACGCCGATCGACGACGTGACGTCGTATTTCACGTTCGTCGTCTGGCGCAACGATGACTTCGCTATTTCCGCTGAGGAGATCATTCGCTTCGATCTGGCGATCGGCGCAGAGGACAAGCGGATGCTGGAAATGCTCGAAGGCGTGCTGACGCTCGACCAGACGACGCTCGTCAGCGTGCAGGCCGACAAGTGCAGCGTCGAATGGCGCCGCAAACTGATCGAGATGATGGGCATCGCCACACCGGGCGCCGTCGCCGTCAGCAGCCCGTCCGCCGCCGGATACTGAGTTCATCGACGCGCACGCAGCGTTCCGACGACGACGATACGCACCCGAGTATGTGCGGGACGGCCGAGTATGTGCGGGACGGCCGAGTATGTGCGGTCCGCCCAGCGGACCGTGCGTACTCGCCCGGACCGTGGGTACTCGCCCGGACCGTGGGTACTCGCCCGAGGCGGGACAACACGGGGGGCCGGGGTACCGAGATGAATACTTGTTGGAAATCTTCCGTTAACCGGTTCTCGTTACCTTGCGGCTCATGGCCTACGACCTCACAGCTTCTCTTCCAACGCCAGGAGCACAGCACGTGCTGCCGGCGACTCCGGACACCTGCTACTGGGGCTACATCGATCGCGACCAACCCCCGTGCCTGACGATCGACAGCGGCGACATCGTCCAGGTCGAGGCGATCACCCACCACGCAGGCGACGCTCCGGATCTGTTGATGGACGACGGCATCCGCTCGATCTGGTCGTCGATCGACCCGGCAGACCGCGGTCCCGGCGTGCACATCCTCACCGGCCCGATCGCCGTGCGCGGCGCCGAACCGGGCGACACACTCGTCGTGCGGATCCTCGGGATGAAACCGCGCCTGTCGTTCGGTTCGAACTGCGCTGCCAACTGGGGACTGCTGTACAAGAAATTCGTCAAGGAGCGCATCACGATCTACGGGCTCGACCAGGCACCGGACGACTTGGACGAATTCGCCGCAACCGCACATCCGGAGTTCGGATTCGACTTCACGGCACTCGCTGTCTACGACCAGCCCGGTGTGATCAGCAAACCGAATCCGTCGGCGCGTCAGCCCTTCAGTCGCCCCGTCAAGGTGCCGGTGCGTCCGCACTTCGGCGTGATGGGTGTTGCTCCGGCGGAACGTGGCCGCCTGTCGTCGATCCCCCCGAGTGTCT
>Ga0123339_10001202_pt1 | contig 18281 bp, 15 predicted proteins | sample lystaG_FD_89956 | JGI IMG/M metagenome (GOLD analysis project Ga0123339, IMG submission 89956) | Glacier valley bacterial and archeal communities from Borup Fiord, Nunavut, Canada, to study Microbial Dark Matter (Phase II) -... | ecosystem: Environmental > Aquatic > Freshwater > Ice > Glacier ... | reverse complement strand
GGTCAGCCGCAGCACCTACGTGGCCCCTCCCAATCTCATCATCCCCGGCGTCACCGTCCTGCCCGGCGGGGCCGGCGCCACCGCGGTCGCCAGCGCCGCCTACCCCGGCGTGTTCGCCAACGAAACGCCGGACCCCTCGTTCGGCATCACCAGCCCCATCATCATCGACCAGCTCACCCGCGCGGGCACCCTCGTCAGCACCCAGACCATCAACGGCATCACCACGAGCTTCCCGAGCAAGAGCGAGCTGGGCCTGTCCCTGTCCGCGGACCGCACGAGCGTCACGTTCATGGGCTACAACGCCGCGGCGAACACGCTGGACGTGTCCAACGCCAACACGCCGGGCCACCCGGACAGCACGAACCCCGTGCAGCTCACCTACCAGCGCAGCGTCGCCACGCTGAACACCGGCGGCTACGTCACGCTGCAGCCCGTCGATGCCTACAGCGGCAACAACGGCCGCAACGCCGTCACCGGGCTGAACGGCACCACCTACCTGGTCGGCAACGCCGGCAACGGCACCAAGGCCGCCACCGCCGCCGTGCTGGCCGACCAGCTCGCCAACACCGGCGTCCAGATCGTCAAGCCCGGCACCAGCACCACCACGTCGGCCGGCGCCTACAACGTGACGCAGAACGGCTATGCCGCCGACAAGCCCAGCAAGGACAGCAACTTCCGCGGCGAGACGATCTTCAACAACACCCTCTATGCCACCAAGGGATCGGGCGGCAACGGCATCAACACCGTCTATCAGGTGGGCGCCGCCGGCACCCTGCCCACCGGCGGCAGCGCCATCACGATCCTGCCGGGCTTCAACACCCGCCTGGCCGCGGACGACACGGCGAAGGCCAGCCCGACGCCCATCGACCAGCAATTCCACCCCTTCGGCCTGTTCTTCGCCGACGCCACCACGCTGTATGTGGCCGACGAGGGCGTGGCCGGCCAGGGCGCCAACGGCACCGCGCTGCCGGCGCAGGCGGGCCTGGAAAAATGGAGCCTGGTGGGCGGCACCTGGGTCGAAGACTACGTGCTGCAAGCCGGGCTGGACACCGGCGCCTATGGGGTGCCGGGCCTGGACCCGCAATACAACCCCACCACGACCGGCCTGCGCAACCTGGCCGGCATCGTGAACCCGGATGGCACCGTGAGCCTGTATGCCGTCACCGCCACCAGCAGCGCGCTGACCGACCAGGGCGGGGACTCCAACAGCGTCGTCGCCATCACCGACAGCCTGGCCGCGCGCACCCTGCCGGCCGGGGAACGCTTCACGACGCTGGCCGGCCCGGCCTATGCCACGGTCTACCGCGGCGTGTCCGAGACCCCGGTGCCGGAGCCGGCCACCCTGGCGGTGTTGGCGGCAGGGCTGCTGGGCCTCACGGCCTACCGCCGGCGGGGGTAGCGCCCCGCACGCATCCTACCGTTTCCTGACACGGCCGGCGGCGGGCGTTGCGGTAGCGTCATGGCATGGCACAGCAGAACCCTGCGTCCCGCGCCGGCCCACGCACCGGCGGCCAGACCGTGATGACGCTGCTGCTGGGCGTGTCGGTGCTGGCCGCCGCCGGGTCGGGCGCGGCGGCGCTGCTGCTGACGCACGGGTCGGGCTGGTTCAGCCTGGTGCCGCCCGGCCCGGCCCGGCCCGCGGCGCCTGGCCCGGCTGCCGCGCCCGCCCCCTCTCCTGCCGCGGCGCCCACTTTGGCCAGGGGCGCCGCCCTGGTGCCGCCCCTGCCCATCCCGCCGCAGGGCCGCCAGGCCACCGCCCGGCGCGCGGCGGACGGCCAATACTACTTCGACACCTCCATCGGCGGCGGCAGCGGCGGGGTGCGCATGATGTTCGACACCGGCGCCAGCATGGTGATGCTGCGCGCCGAGGACGCGGCCCGCGCCGGCATCGCAGTGGCCGGGCTGGACTACTCGTACATGATACGCACCGCCAATGGCACGGCGGACGCGGCGCTGGTGACGCTCGACACCCTGCGGGTCGGGGAGGTCACGCGCTGGGCCATCCCCGCCCTGGTGTCCCGGCCCGGCAAGCTGCCCGTCAGCCTGCTGGGCCAGTCCTTCATGTCCAAGCTGTCCGGCTACCGGTTCGAGCGCGGGGAGCTGGTGCTGCTGGGGGACTAGCGGACCGCCCCCTAACGCACGGCCAGCCCAGCCGGCGCCTGCCGCAGCCGCCCCGTCATGACCGCCGCGCCGATGCCCGTCAGCAGCAGCGCCGCCACCCAGCGCGCCGGCCCGGCGCCCGCGCCATTGGCCAGCGCCAGGAACAGCAGCGTGACCACCACCAGCGCCCCGCGCGACGCGCCGCCGCGCCGGGCCACGGCGAGGCCCAAGGCCACGAACGTCGCATACAGCCCGATGGCCCCAGCCCGCACGAGGTCGAGCGACACCAGGGACAGGTCCTCGATCAGCTCGGACAGGCGCCAGCCCAGGACGTGCAGCGTGTCCATCAGGCGGAACAGGAAGCGGTCGGGGCCGACCAGGTAGACCAGCACCGCCAGCAGCAGCCCGGCGCCCCAGGCCAGCAGGATGGGATCGCGTCGCATTGTGGGGTCCTCGATGGGGGTTGGAACGGCGGGGATATGTGCAGGCGGGGCGGCGGTTCCAAGAACCGCCTGCGCCACCCTGGTCCGCGCCGCACGCCCGCGCTATGCCCGGTGCATGGACGACACCCCCTCCGACTCAGCCCCCTTCGACCCAGCCCCCTTCGACCCAGCCCCCTTCGACCCTGGCGCCCACGGCTGGCGCCCCCTGCCGGTCGGCGGCTTCCCCGCCCATGTCGGCCCGCTGTGGCACCGCACCGACGGGGGGGACCTGCCCCGGTTCGCCCTGCTGGCCGATGCGCGGCACGTGAACGTCCACGGCATCGTGCACGGCGGCATGGTGATGACCTTCGCCGACACCGGGCTTGGCATCACGGTGTGGGAGGCGGTGGGCCGCCGCCCCTGCGTCACCATCCAGTTCGCCTGCCAGTTCCTGGACGCTGTCCACCCCGGCGAGTTCCTGGAGTTGGACGCCGAGGTGCTCCGCCGCAGCAGCACCGTGGTGTTCATGCGCGGCACGCTGCGCGTGGGGACCCGGGTGACGGGGTCGGTCGATGGGGTTTGGAAGTTGATACGGGGTCGGTAGGGGGGCAGGCGGGTCCCTTGCCGGCTTGCCGCAGGCGCTAGAAGACAGGTGACGCAAGCGGCGGAAGGAGAATCGGCTTATGACCACCCCCGGCGCCCCAAACCCCGCGGCGGACCTCCTTGCGGCCACGGATGGCCAGAAGTTCGCGTGCGTCCTGGCCGACCCGCCCTGGCAGTTCATCAACCGCACCGGCAAGATGGCGCCGGAGCACAAGCGCCTGAACCGCTACGGCACCATGGACCTGGCCGCGATCTCGGCGCTGCCCGTGGCAGGGATCAGCGCACCCACGTCGCACCTGTACCTGTGGGTGCCCAACGCCCCGCTGCCCGAAGGCCTGCACGTGATGCGCGCGTGGGGGTTCAGCTACAAAAGCAACATCGTCTGGCACAAGCTCCGCAAGGACGGGGACAGCGACGGGCGCGGCGTCGGCTTCTACTTCCGCAACGTGGCGGAGCTTGTGCTGTTCGGCGTGCGCGGCAAGAACGCGCGCACCCTGCAGCCTGGCCGGACGCAGGTGAACCTCCTCGGCACCCGCAAGCGCGAGCACTCCCGCAAGCCGGACGGGCTTTAACCCCATCATCGAGGGGTGCAGCCCGGGGCCGCGGATCGAGTTGTTCGCGCGCGGCCTGCGCCCGGGCTGGACCGTCTGGGGCAACCAGGCCGACGCAGGATATGAGCCGACCTGGAAGACCTACGCCAACCATTCACAGGCCGGACGGACCCAGGCAGGGCTATTCGAGTAGGGCGTCCCCGTCCGCGATCAGGCGCTCCACCTCCACCTCTGGCTCCCCGAACGTGACCAGGCCAACGGGCAAGCCGATCAGCAGCAGCGGGCATGGGTTGCCCACCCCGCGCGCCACACGGTCCTCCAGCTTGCGCCAATGCGTCGTGGCGGCGCCGAACTTGTCCGGGACGAACGACGCCGCCCAGGCTTGCGCGAACGTCGTGTCCCCACGGGTCCGGCGGGCGTAGTCCGCAAGTTGGCGCCGGGTCGGGTTCAGCCCGATGCGCTCCAGGTCGTCCGGGCCGGTGATGCCCGCCTCCCTGGCATACCTCTGGACCAGCGCGCGCATCCCGTCCTGGAGCGACAGGCCGCGCGTGACCAGGATGCCGATGGAGATCGCGCCATCGGCATGCAGCCGCTTGTAGTTCTCCAGGTCGCGGTCGAAGAACGGGTCCTTGTTGTTCCATTCGATCTCCAGTGCCACCACCCCGACCGGGAACCGCGCGATGTGATCGACCTCATGGGACACGGCCTCTCGCTGGATGCCGTCGATCATGCGCTGAACCTCGAACTTGTGCTTGCGCCAGCCATGGTCGTGCGACGCCTGGCGCAACCGCTGGGTGCCTTTCGTCTCGCCCCCACCGGACCCGATGCCTGGGGTTGTTGGCAAGACCCGTTAACCTGTGACGGACGCAGGGATTGCAAGCCGCCCGCCTGCCGATGGCCATGCAAATCCGGCAGGGCACCACTATGCAAACGCCGACATGCAACCAGATGCGTATTACGGTACGTTCCCGGCCGAGCAGGCATGTGCGCCTGACATATCGAACCAGCAAAGAAGCGAGACGCCAATGGTCCCGATCAGCATCGCACAATTCGACCTTGTGTATAACGCCTTCTCGTTCACCATCGCCGTCATGGGCGCTGCAACGATCTTCTTCTTCCTCAGCCGCACGCAATTGGCCCCGGCCTACCGCACGGCCATCACAATTACTGGGCTGGTCACGCTGATCGCCTGCTACCATTACTTCCGCATCTTCGAATCCTGGGTCGGCTCCTACGCCGTCACCGGCGATGCCATCCGACCCACCGGCCAGAAGTTCAACGAGGCCTACCGCTACGTCGATTGGCTGCTGACGGTGCCGCTGCTGCTGGTCGAGCTGATCCTGGTCATGCGCCTGCCGCAGGCCGAGACGGTCCGCCGCTGCGTCAAGCTCGGCGGCCTCGCCGCGCTCATGATCGTGCTGGGCTACCCCGGGGAGATCGCAACCTCGTTCGCCAGCCGCTGGCTGTGGTGGGCGCTGGCCATGATCCCCTTCGTGGTCATCGTCTATGACTTGTATATCGGCCTGCAGCAGTCCATCGCCTCCCAGCCGCAGGATGCCCGCGGCCTGGTCAGCATGGCCCGCTGGCTCACGGTCGTGGCGTGGTGCTTCTACCCCGTCGTGTTCATCTTCCCGATGATCGGCTTCACTGGCGCCGGGGCGGAAACAGCGGTGCAGGTCGGCTACACCGTCGCCGACATCGTCGCCAAGGCCGTCGTCGGCGTGCTGATCTACATGATCGCCTCCCGCAAGTCGGCCGCGGAGGCGCCGCAGACGGCCACCTCCAGCCTGCCACTCGTGGCATGACCCCACCCCGCCGGGGCCATGCGCCCCGGCGGGCCTCCCTTCTTGCACCCGCCCCCCGGCTTGCACCCGCCCCATGCCTGCGGCATAGAGTGGCGTGACCGTGCCGCCCTCTAACGCCGACCTCATCATCCTCGGCGGCGGCTGCGCCGGCCTCAGCCTTGCCGCCCGCCTGGCCGCCCTGGGCGACGCCGCGCCGCGCACCCTGGTGCTGGAGCGCCGGGCCGCTTATGCCGACGACCGCACCTGGTGCTTCTGGGATGACGGCACCGCGCCTGCCGCACACCTGGCCCGGCACCGCTGGACCCGCATGGCGCTGGGCGGCCCCAGCCACCGCTTCACCATCGACTGCGGCGCCACCCCCTACCACATGCTGCAAGCCCTCCCGTTCTACCAGGACGCCGCCGCGGCGGTCGGGCGCAGCCGCCGGGTCTCGCTGCTGCCCGGCACGGACGTGCAGGGCGCCCCCCGGCGGGATGGCGCGCACTGGCGGATCGACACCGCCGCAGGCCCGCTCCATGCCGCCCAAGTCATCGACACCCGCCCCGGCCCGCCGCCCGCCGCCGGGGGCGCCATGCTGTGGCAGTCCTTCCATGGCCGTGAGGTCCTGTGCGGGCACGACGCATTCGACCCGGCGCTGCCCGAGCTGATGCACTTCGCCCCCCCCAACGCCAGCGCCGTCCATTTCACCTACGTCCTGCCGCTGTCCGCCCGCCGCGCGCTGGTGGAGGCCACGGTGTTCGGCGCCGCCCCGCTCGGCCCCGGCGCGCTAGCGGCGGAGCTGGACGCCGCCATCGCCCAGCGCTGCGGCCCCACGCCCGTCCAGGTCCTGCGGTCCGAGCACGGCATCCTCCCCATGGGGCCGCCGCCCCGGCCGTCCGACGCGGACCCCACCTGCATCCGCGCGGGCCTTATGGCGGGCGGCGCGCGGCCCAGCACCGGCTATGCCTTCCAGCGCATCCAGCGCTGGGCCGGCGCCTGCGCCACGGCGCTGGCCGCGGGCCGCCCGCCGCTGGCCCACCCCGCCGACAGCCGCCTGGTGAATGCCATGGACCGCCTGCTGCTGACGGTGCTGCGCGCCCGCCCGGACGCCGGGCCGGGCCTGTTCCTGTCGTTGTTCGAGCACGCCGACACCGCCCGCATCATCCGCTTCCTCAGCGACCGCGGCACCCCTGCCGACTACGCCGCAATCGTCGCCGCCCTGCCCAAGCTGCTGTTCCTGCGCCAACTGCCGGGCGCGCTGCTGCGGGGCCTGCGGTGACACGGAACCCGTCATTGCGAGGAGCGCAGCGACGCGGCAATCCAGGGGCCGCCAGCACAGCCCTCGCCGCCCCTGGATTGCCGCGGCGCAAGCGCGCCTCGCAATGACGAACGCATGATGACGGGCGCAAGATGACAACCATACGCCGCCAGGGCGCGGCCTTCTGCGCCGTCGCACTCCTGGCGGCCGCCCTGTCCCCCCTGCTGGGCCAGGCCGACCCGGCGGCGGCGCTGGCCGTGCTCGCCGCCCTCATCCTGCTGCTGGGCGTGCCGCACGGCGCGCTGGACCCGGTGTTCGCCCGCGACGTGCCCGGCGTGCACGGCTGGGTCAGGTGGGCCGGGTTCTGGCTGGGCTACCTGGCGCTGGCCGCAGGCGTGGTGCTGATGTGGCGGCTGGCACCCCCGGCGTTCCTGCTGGGCTTCCTGGCCATCTCCGCCGCCCACTTCTCCGGGGACCCTGCCGCCGGCGCCCCCCCGCTCGCCCGGATGCTGCACGGCGGCGCCCCCATCATCCTACCCACCCTGCTGCACGGGCAGGAAGTCGGCCGGCTGTTCACCCTGCTGGCTGGCGCGGACGCCAGCGCCCTGGTGCTGCCGGCGCTGCACGCCCTGGCCTGGCCGTGGCTGATCGGCCTGGCGCTGATGGCAGCGTGGCGGGCACGGACGGACGGGCTGGCGGCGCTGGAGCTGGCATCGGTCGGCGTGCTGATGGCCGTGGCGCCGCCGCTGCCGGCCTTCACGGTGTTCTTCTGCGGCATGCACAGCCCGCGGCACATCCTGCGCACGGCGGCCTATGCCGGGTCCCCCTTGCGGGCGGTGCTGCTGGGCTGCGCCGGGCCGATGCTGCTGACGGGCCTAGGCGCGCTCGCGGCCTGGTGGTGGATGGACGGCGTGGCGGTGGAGGCCCGGGTGATCCAGCTGGTGTTCGTGGGCCTGGCGGCGCTGACGGTGCCGCACATGGCGCTGGTGGAGCGGGTGCGGCTGCGGGGGTGGGCGGGGGGGTAGGGCCGTGCGTTCTGCACACGCCCCGGCCTGTTTCAGCCAAAGTGTGCAGAACGCACGGCCCTACGCCCCCGGCCCCACCCCAACCCGCTCCGCCACCACCTCCACCCCCGCCGCCCCGGCGCCCCCCAGGAACCGCGCCGACAGCACCGTGATGTCGTCCGCCTGCTCCGCGCCTGCCGCGAACTGCAGCACCGCCGCCTGGATCGCCGCCACCACGCCCTCCGGCCCCGCCTGCGCCAGCCCGGCGATGCCGGCCTCCAGCCGGGCCTCCCCGAACATCGTGCCGGACGGGTCGTGCGCCTCCGTCACGCCGTCGGTGAACAGCACCAGGCTTGCGCCAGGCGGCACCAGCACCTCCTGGTCGTCGTACTCGGCCTCCTCCAGGATGCCCAGCGCGATGCCGGGCAGGGTGCCGGGCGGGACGGACAGCGGCACCACGCCGCCTGCAGGCCCCAGCAGATACGGCGGGTTGTGCCCCGCGCTCGCATACGTCAGCCACCCCGTCCGCAGGTCCAGCACGCCCGCGAACACGGTCGCGAACATCAGCGTGTGGTTCTCCACCGACACCGTCCCGTTCGCCAGCGCCAGCGCCTGGCCCGGTGACGCCCCGCGCACGATGGCCGAGCGCAGGATGCTCCGCGCCATCGCGATGAACATCGCTGCAGGCACCCCCTTACCCGACGCGTCGCCGATCATCACCGCCAGCCGGTCCCCGCCCAGCAGCGCGAAGTCATAGAAGTCGCCCCCCACCTCCTTCGCAGGCGCCATCGCCGCATACACCTCGAAGTCCGCCCGGTCCGGGAAGGGCGGGAACACCTGCGGCAAGCTGCTGAGCTGCAGGTGCCGGGCGACCTCCAACTCCTGACGCAGCCGGCTGAGCTGCGCCCGTTCGGACAATGCCTGGCGAACCACCTCCAGGTCCCGCGTCCGCTCCGCCAGCAGGTCCGCCAGCCGGGCGTGCTGCGCCATCACGCGCCCGGCCATCAGCTTGAACCCGTCCGCCAGCGCCTCGCCGGGCGCAGCCTCGATGCCGCGCAGGTCGGCCGCCAGCGCATCCCGCTCCTGCGCGTCCAGCGTGCCGGCCAGGCGCTCCATCTCCCGCCGGATCAGCGCCTGCTGCTGCGCCAGGCGCATACGCTCCAGCAGCTTCGCGCGCGCCAGGGCCACGATGTCCCGCCGGAACACCTCGACCGCCGCCGCGATCTCCCCCACCTCGTCCCGCCGGTCCGGCAGGTCCGCGCCGCTTGCGGTGTCCCCCGCCGCCATCGCCCGTATCACGCCCGTGATGCTGGACAGCGGGTCGAGCGCCGAGCGCAGCACCGCATGCAGCCCCAGCAGCAGCAGCGTGAAGGTCAGCGCCGCGCCGCCGCCCGTCAGCAGCAGCACCAGGCTGCGCCGCTGCGCCGCCGCCGTCACGTCCCGCTGGCTGACCAGGGTGCCGATCTGCAACCCGGCGGTGTTCCGCAGCGGCGTCGCCGTGCTGCTGTAGCTGCGGCCCGCCCGTTCCGTCTCGACGGCGCCATCCCCCGCGCCCGCCCGCGCCGCCCGCAGCGCCGGCCAGGCTGCGTCGTCCGTGGACAACAGCAGCGCCCCGGCGCGGTCCACCAGGAACCAGGCGCGCGCGCCGCCCCACACCCTGTCGTCCCGCAGCAGGGCATCGAGCACCGGCCCGGCCGGCGCCGCCACCGACAGGAACTGCCCGCTGCGCAGGCCCGAGGTCACGACCAGCAGCAACCGCCCGCCCTGCCCGGCCTCGATCCCCACCAGCCACGGGTCGGCCTCCACCCGGTTGCGCAGGTTGTCCGTGCCGATCAGCGGCGCCTCCGCCGCCAGCCCGGCGGACGACGCATACACCCGCCCCTCCCCCGCCAGCACGTCGATCCGGGCCAGCCCCGGCGCCCCCTCCTGCACGGCCAGCAACAGGCGGGACACGGCGGGCGCGTCGCCGGCCAGCAGCGCGTCCACGAGCGCCGGGTCGGCGGCCAGGTGCGCGGACAGTATCTCCTGCGCGGTCGCGGCATCCGCCAGCGCCGCCGTCCAGGCCGCCGCCTGCGCCTCCCCGCGCGCGCGCGCCAGGTCGGCGTCCTGCAAGCCCTGCACCGCCAGGAACGGCGCCGCCGCCAGCAGCAGCAGCAGCAGCAGCGTGCCGGCGCCGAAGATCAGGATGATGCGGGTACGCAAAGGCACCTACACCGCCTCGGCATAGCGCAGCAGGGACAGCGGCGGGTAGAAATCCAGCCGCTGCGCCGTGCTCATGCGCACCAGCAGGCTGAACCGCGTCAGGGTCTGGATCGGGATGCTGCCCGCAGGCGTGCCGGCCAGCACCTGCTCCGCCTTGAACCCGGCGAACTGGCCGATGTTGTAATACCGGCACACCAGCCCGGCCAGGCCGCTGGAATAGGTCACGAACCGCTCGGTCGCGGAGAACGCGGGCAGCCCCTGCTCCAGCGCCGCCGCCGTCAGCACGTTGCGCTGGTCATTCAGGAAGGTGTCGGGCGGGATGTACAGCCACTCCGCGCCCGCCGCCTTGAAGTCCCGCACCATGGCATACAGCGCCGCCGCCTGCGGCTGCCCGTCCACCAGCGGCACCGGGCGCCCGTCCAGCACGAAGCCCTCCCGCCCCGCCAGCCCCGCCAGCGCCTGCACCGCGGCGCCGCTGCTGGCCTCCAGCGGGTTGAACAGGGTGGCGATGCGCCGGAACGGGCGGTAGGCCTGGATGGCGCGCAGCTGCACCTCGATGGGCGCCACGTAGATGGTGCCCGTCACCGGGCGCCCCGGCGCGTCCAGGCTGGCCACCAGCCCGGCACCCACCGGGTCCGACACGATGGCCAGCACCGCCGGCACGCCCTGCAAGAACCGCCCAGGATCTGGCGCATCATGCCGCCCCAGCGCCGCCAGCGCCGTCGATCCGCCCCACACGAAGGCCAGGTCCGGCCGCATCCGGTTCAGCTCCGCCACATACCCTGCGATGGGCGCCGTCGTCTGCCCGGCGTCCCGCACGATATACTCGGCCTCGATCCCCCGCCCGTGCAGGTAGTCGCGGAAGCCGTCGCACGCCTCCTCCCACCCGCGCCACAGCAGCATGGCGATGCGCGGGCGCGCCGCGGCGCGCGCGATGGCCGGCGCGCACAGCCCCCCCGCCAGCACCAGGCGCCGCCCGATCATGCGCGCCGCCCCACCACCCAATACGCCCCCGCCGACACAAGCGACACCGCCCCCAGCACCGCCACCGCCGCCGTGAAGCCCGCCGCCGCCGCCAGCCCCGCCGCCACCAGCGGCCCGGCGATGCTGCCGATCCGCTCCCCGACCCGCAGGTAGCCGTACAGCGGCGCCACCCCAACCCGCGCCACCAGCGCCGGGCACAGGGCCGGCACCACCGCCAGCATCGGAGCCGACGCCACCCCCTGCGCCAGCCCGACCACCGCAATCGCCACCGGCACCGCGACCGCCAAGGGCAGCACCAACGGCAGCAGCAGCGCTACGCCCGATGCCGCGCCCGCCCAGGCGATGGCCGCCGCCGGCGCGCCCACCCGGTCCGCCACCCAGGCGCCCGCACGGACCGTCAGCAGCATGGCGCCCGCATACAGCATCACCTGACGCCCGATCTCCGGCTGCGTGTCGCCCAGCCCCAGCAGCACCAGCGGGCACAACGTGAACACGAAGCCCGTCAGCACCAGCTTCGCCGGCACCGCCGCGCACAGCACCAGCGCCCGGAACCCCCGGTGCGCCATCGCCGCCCGCCACGCCCCGCTGCCCGCCACAGCCGCCCGGCGCCCGGCCGCCCCGTCCATCGTCCGCAGCGCCAGCACCCCCGCCGCCAACGACAGCGCCGCCGACACCAGGAACGTCCCGCCGTAGCCCACCCGGTCCGCCAGCACCGACCCGATGGCCGTCCCGCACAGCGCCCCCGTCATCGCCGCCATCACGAACACCGCCATGCTGCGCCCGCGCCCAACTTCGCCCCGCGTGTCACCGGGCGCGTCCACCAGGTAGGCCTGGCAGGCGATGGTAATCAGCGCATACCCCACCGCCGACACCGCCCGCGCCAACATGAACACCCCGATGGACTCTGCCGCCGCCGCCAGCAAGTATCCCGCCGCCGCCGGCACGCACCCCAGCGCCAGCACCCCGCGCGCCCCGCGCTGCCCGACCAGCCCGGCCCCGGACGGAGACGCCAGCGCCACCACGCCCGCGAAAACCGCCACCGGCAGCCCCGCCGCCAGCGCCCACCCGCCGCCGTCCAGCGACCGCGCATAGATCGGCACGAACGAGGTCGAAAGCTGCTCGGCCAGCACATACAGGAACAGCGGCGCCCGGGCCGTCGCCGGGCTGCGCAGCGGCGCCTCCCGGCCCACAGGCGCATCGAACCCCGCCGCTTGAGCAAAGCCTTGGGCCTCCACCCGCGCCAGCGCCGCCCGCGCCGGGCCGCGCGCCTCCGGCGCCTCCCGCATCACCTCCCCGGCCAGCCACGCCACGTGCCGCCGCCGCTCGTTCATGCGGCGCACCACGCCGTTCAGCCGCGCGAGGTAGCGCCCCGCCGCGTCCCCGCCCACGGCCTGCGCCCGCACCGCCCAGTCGCCTGCCGCGATCCGGCCCTGCAACCGCTCCACCCGGCGCAGCGGCAGGCTCACGGTGCGGTCGGCCAGCAGCGCCAGCACCTCCACCGTCGCCAACAGCGCCACCAGCAGCACCACGGCGATGTCCCACTTGCTGTCCCGCGCCGACCGCTCCAGCCGCTGCGGGTTCACCCCCAGGTGCAGCGTGCCCGCAGCGCCCGCGCCCAGCCGCACCGGCACCGCGATGTCCTGCGCCCGGCCCGCGCGCGGCGTCCCCACCTGCGTCCTGGCGCCCGGCAGGTCCAGCGTGATGCTGTCCAGCATGGGCCGCCCGGCCAGGATGCCGCCCAGGAACGGCTCCAGCCCTTGCAGCCGGTCCGGCGGCACGCCCAGCGCCACCGCGCGCTCGATCTGCGCGGCGGCGGCGGCGCCGATGGCCGCGGCCTCCCGCCCCATCTCCGGGCGCACCTCCTGCTCGAACGAGCGCAGCGCGGTGCGGGAGATCACGCCCGTCACCCCCACCAGCAGCAGCAGCGTCACCCCGGCCACGCCCAGGATCAGGCGCCGCTCCATCGCCGCCGCACCCGGAATCACATCGGATATGGCGTCAGGCCGCACGCTGCGCGCCCCCGTTTGCATCGGCATCCGGCGCGCCCAGGCCCAGCCGCATCAGCTCCGCCTCCGCCGCGTCCAGCACCGCGCCGGTGTGCGCGATGGCGGCCATCACCGCCTCCGTGCCCGGCACGGGTGGTCCCGCCGGCACGCCCGTGGGCGCGTCCAGTTGCGCGGTGGCGCGGGCCAGCCAGGCGGCGTGGCGCCGGGTCAGCAGCACGGCGGCGGCGGCGGCCAGCGCCCCGGCCCCGGCCAGCGCCAGCAGCGCCGTGCGCAGCATCGCGAGCAGGATGGCGTTCATCCGCGTCTCGATCCCGGCCGGGTCATATCGCACGACGACGCCGCCGGCGGGCTGGCCGAAGGCGTTGGTGATGCCGGCGCCGACCAGGTAGGCGTCGCCCAGGTCCGCCCGCCATTCCGTCTGCGATCCTGGTGCGCCGCGCGGCCTGTCCCACTCCGGCGGCAGGAGGTTGCCGACGCGGAAGCGGTCGGTGTCGAACAGCACGGCGCCTGCAGGGTCGAACACGCCGATGCCCAGCGTCCCGGCCTCGGCCGCGCGGCGGCGCCCGATCAGTTGCTCGGTGGCTTGCAGGGCGGCCAGCGGCAGGCCGAGGTTCAGGCTGTCCTCGATGGCGCCCGCCAGGTCGTTGGCGACGAACTGATAGACCAGGTCGGCCTGCGTCCGAAGCACCCGGCGGAACCGCAGGTAGTCCATCGACACCGTCAGCGCCGACGCCGCCAGCAGCACCGCCACCATGACGGCCGCCAGCCGCGCCGCGAAAGGCACGGCGTTCATGCGCGGGTGGGCCGGTCCGTCATGCCGGAACCTTACCCCCCCGTTCCGTCCGCCGCCAGCGTGGGCGCGGCATCCAGCACCTCCCGCAGCTTCGCCGCCAGCGCCTCCACCGTGAACGGCTTGCCGATCAGCTGCACGCCAGAGTCCAGCACCCCGTTGTGCACGACCGCGTTGCGGGTGTAGCCGGTGGTGAACAGCACGCGCAGCCCGGGCCGGCGCCGGCGCGCCTCGTCGGCCAGCAGGCGCCCGTTCATCCCCGGCATCACCACGTCGGTGAACAGCACGGACACCTCGGGGTGCGTGTCCAGCAGCCGCAGCGCCATGGCACCCCCGTCGGCCTCCAGCACCTGGTAGCCCAGCCCGGCCAGCGCCTCGGTGCTGAACGCGCGCACGCCGGGTTCGTCCTCCACCACCAGCACCACCTCGTCCGGCTCCCCACGCGGCAGGCCGCCGCCGCCGCGCGCCGGCCCGTCCGCCGCACCCCCCATCTGCCGCGGCAGGTAGACCTTCACCGTCGTGCCCTGGCCCGGCTCGGAGTAGATCTTCACGTGCCCGCCGGACTGCTTGACGAAGCCATAGACCTGGCTCAGCCCCAGCCCCGTCCCGCGGTCGACCTCCTTGGTGGTGAAGAACGGGTCGAAGGCGCGCGCCGCCACGTCGGGCGGCATGCCGGTCCCGGTGTCGGTGACGGCCACCAGCACGTATTGCCCAGCCGGCACGCCCAGGTGCTCCGCCGCATACCGCTCATCGAGGAAGGTGTTGGCCGTCTCTACCGTCAGGCGCCCGCCGCCTTGCATGGCGTCCCGCGCGTTGACGGCCAGGTTCAGGATCGCGTTCTCCAGCCCGCTCGGGTCGGCATGGGTCCGCCACAGCCCGCCGGCCAGCACCGCCTCCAACCGGATGTCGGCGCCCAAGGACCCGCGCAGCAGGTCCGACATGCCGGACACCAGCTTGTTGGCGTCGATGCTCTCGGGCTGCAACGGCTGCTGGCGGGAGAACGCGAGTAGGCGGGCCGTCAGCACCGCCGCCCGCCGCGCGCCCTCCATCGCCGCATCCACGTAGCGGCGCGCCCGGGCATCCCCCTCCCCCAGCCGGCGGCCCAGCAGGTCCAGGGACCCGATCACCACCGCCAGCATGTTGTTGAAATCATGCGCGATGCCGCCGGTCAGTTGCCCGACCGCCTCCATCTTCTGGCTTTGGCGCAACGTCGCTTCCGCCGCTTGCAGCGCCGCCTGCGCCTCCCGCTCCGCCGTCACGTCGCGGCCGCTGGAATAGACCTGCCCGCCTTCGTGGGACGCCATCCAGGACACCCAGCGTATGCTGCCGTCCCGGTGCAGCATCTGCACGACGTGGTCCCGCACCGGCCGGCCCTGCACCGCGGCCAGGGCATCAAGCGCCATAGGGTGCTCCGCGGCCAGGCGGAACCGCAGGAAGTGGGAGCCGACGACCTCCTCCGGCGGCCAGCCCAGGACGGCGGACCAGGCCGGGTTGGCGGCGCGGTAAACCCCGTCCGTGCCCATGATGCACAGCAGGTCCTGCGTGTTGGCCCAGGTGCGGTCCCGCTCCGCCGTACGCGCCAGCACCAGCGCCTCCAGCTCGTCGCGCGACCGGGCCAGCACGTCCCGCGCCGCCACGATGTCCTGGATGTCGGTGCAGGTGCCGTACCAGCGGGCGATGGCGCCGGCCGCATCCCTGACCGGCTGCGCCCGGCCCAGCACCCAGCGGTGCTGCCCGGCGTGGTGGCGCAGCCGGTACTCGATGTAGTACGGCTCCCCAGTCGCCAGCGAGTGCCGCCAGACCGCCCAGGCGCGCTCCTGGTCGTCCGGGTGGAACAGCCCGTTCCACGCCTCACCGTCCACCGAGCCTGGTGGCACACCGGTAAAATCGTACCAGCGCTGGTTGTAATAGTCGTGGTAGCCGTCCGGCAGGGTGGACCAGACCATGTGGTCGATGGAGTCCGAGATGCCGCGCAGCCGGTCCTCGGCCTCCGCTTGGGCGGACACGTCCGTGTTGACGCCGAACCAGCGCGCCACCCGGCCCGTGCCGTCCCGCACCGGCTGCACCCGCGTCAGGAAGGGGCGGAACCGGCCATCGGCGCCGCGCAGCGGGAACGTCATCTCGAACGGCTCGCCGGTGGCGATGGCGGCGGTCCAGCGCTCCATCACGCTGGGCAGAACCGCCGGGTCGTGCACGGCGGTCCAGCCCCAGCCCTCCACGTCGGCGGGCGTGGTGCCGCAGTACTCGTGCCAGCGGCGGTTGTACCACACGATGTAGCCGTCCCCGTTGGCGATCCAGCACAGGGTGGGGATGGCGTCGGCCAACATGCAGGCCGCGCTATCGGCCGTATCCGCCGTCAGGTCCGGCAATGCCTCCGCCACGGCAGGGGCGGACCGCCAGTAGCGCTCGCCGAAGTCAGGCACGTCGTCGCCAGGCACCAGGGTGTCTCCATCGGGTTCAGCGAGGCTTATATGCGGCAATGATCCGGGATGTCAGTGGCCCGTGCCCCTAGGCCCGGTAACGCCGCGGCACCAGCAGGCCGCCGCACGCCACCAGCCCCAGGGTTACGCCCATCAGCAGCAGCGCCATCGCCGAGGCGAAGGGCCAGTTGTTGTTGGTGCCGAACTCCCAATACAGCAGCGGCGCCATCATCTGGAACCGCGGGCCGCCCAGCAGATAGGGCGTCGCATAGGCGTTCATCGCCAGGATGAAGCACAAGACCCCCGCCGTCAGCGTGCCCGGCAGCGCCAAGGGCCACACCACCCGCCAGAACCCCCGGCCCGGCGCGGCGCCCAGGCTGCGCGCCGCCTCCTCGATCCGCGGGTCGATGGTCTCGATGGCCGCCTGCATCGTCAGCACCGCGAACGGCAGCGTGATCGACACGATGCCCGACACCACCGCGAACGTCGTGTACATCAGCTCCAGCCCGGCGCCGCCCAGCCCGCGCACCACGCTGTCCACCAGGCCGCCCCTGGCGAACAGGATCATCCAGCCCACCATCCGCACCGTGCTGCCCACGAACAGCGGCAGCACGACGGCCAGCATGCACCAGGGCTTCCACCGCGGCCCCATGCGCGCCAGCCGGTAGGCGATGGGCAGCCCCAGCCCCACGCACAGGGCTGCCGACGCCGCCGCCACCCCCAGCGTCGTCCGCAGCACGCCCAAATAGAACGGGTCGGACACGAAGCGCAGGTAGTTGGCGGGCGTCACCGCCTCGATCATCAGCTCCGTCGCGTCGTAGCGGTTCAGGCTGAAGCGCAGCAGCAGCAACAGCGGCAGGCCCAGCATTACCAGCACCATGAGCGTGGCGGGCGCCAGCAGCGGCGCCGCGCCGCGCCCTGTCATGCCAGCGACGCCCAGGCTGGACCGGTCCAGAAACCCGTCATTGCGAGCCGCCCTTGCGGCGCGGCAATCCAGGGGCCGCACGCACCGTCCTGGCCGCCCCTGGATCGCCACGGCGCAACGGCGCCTCGCGATGACGGGGTGCTTGCGGGCACGTCAGGTGCGCTGCACGTTCTTCTTCCACCATTCGGAGGCCGGGCCTTGCAGCTTGCCGGTGATGGCGTAGTCCGGCAACATCATGCGTGGCGCCGGGTCCGGCAGGGCCATGCGCTGGCCGAGCGCGCCCTCCAGCGGGGAGTTATCGACGGTCGGGAGATACCCCATCCGGTCGGCGAAGCCGCGCTGCGCGGACGGCTCCATCATTGCGTTAAGATAACGGTAGGCCGCGGGCTTGTTGGCCGCGTTCTTGGGCACCACCATGCCGGAGAAATACAGCACCGAGCCTTCCGTGGGGAACTGCGCCGCCACGGGAATGCCGGCGTTCTGCCACATCAGCACGCGCGCCAGCCACATCAGCCCCACGTCGATCTCCCCGGACTTGATGCCCGCGCCGATGCTGTCGGTGGAGGGATACAGCCGCAGCCCGTTGGAGTTGAGGCGCAGCACCTGGTCCCGCGCCGCCTCCGCCTCCACCCCGTTGGGGTTGCCTGCCGTGGCGAGGGAGGCCGCCATCAGCACGTACATGTAGTTGATGTCGCCCACCCCCACCCGGCCCTTCCACTTGGGGTCGGCCAAGTCGGCGAACGTCCGCGGCGGCTCCTTCACGCGGTCCGGGTTGTAGATGATGACCTGGGGGGACCAGATGTGCGGGCCGTAGAACGTGGTGCGAAGGTTGGGCAGCACGTGGGCCAGGTTGGGCACCTTGGTGGCGTCCAGCGGCTCCAGCAGCCCGGCGGCGTCCATCTCGTGCGCGCGCACGCCCTGCAGGCACACCACGTCCGCCGCCCCGCGCGGCAGGCGGCGCTGGGCATACAGCTTGGCCACCCGCGGGTCCTCATCCCCAAGGTCCTGCACGACGGTGATGCCTTGCGGCGCCATCAGCGGCTCATCGACATTGGCGCGCAGCAGGTTGGCATAGTCGCCGCCCCAGGTGGCCACCACGATCTGCTCCGCGGCGCTGGCCCGGCGGGCAGCGAGCGGCAACGCGGCGGCGGCACCCAGCACGGCACGGCGGGAAACGGTCATGGGATCATCCTTTCAAGTTGAGAACGCACGGCTCCCTCTCCCTCCGGGAG
>Ga0123339_10001200_pt1 | contig 18291 bp, 19 predicted proteins | sample lystaG_FD_89956 | JGI IMG/M metagenome (GOLD analysis project Ga0123339, IMG submission 89956) | Glacier valley bacterial and archeal communities from Borup Fiord, Nunavut, Canada, to study Microbial Dark Matter (Phase II) -... | ecosystem: Environmental > Aquatic > Freshwater > Ice > Glacier ... | reverse complement strand
TCGTCGAACTGGCGCTGCTCGGTGACCTCCCGCTGGCGGTCGCCCCGACAATCGAACGCCTTGCCGGCCGAGCGGCACTCGACGCAGACATCAGCCAACTGATGGATGCGCTCGCACCGCTCGCCAGGGTTGCGCGCTACGGCGATGTACGTGGCACCGATGCGACCTCACTGGCGACAACGCTCGATGGCCTGATCGTACGTATCTGTGCAGGGCTCGGCCCGGCGTTCGCCTCCCTCGACGACGACGCTGCGGCGAGTGCGGCCGACCGGCTCGGTTCGACCCAGGCGGCACTCGCGCTCGTCGATCATGCAGCACGCCACGACCTCTGGCCGCGTGCGCTCGAAGGTGTTGCCAACAGACACGGCGGCCACGGAGTCGTGCGCGGCCGGGCGATCCGGCTGCTCGTCGACAGTGAGCGGTGGTCCGCAGAACAGGCGGGCGCGGCGTTATCGAGGGCGTTGTCCGGCGGAACCCCTGCGCCGGCAGGCGCCGCCTTCGTCGAGGGTTTCCTCGCCGGCTCTGGCACGGTGCTGCTCCACGATTCCCGTCTGCTGGAACTCATCGATTCGTGGCTCGGCGGTCTCGACGCTGCATCGTTCGTCGACGTCGTCGCCCTGCTGCGCCGTACATTCGGCAGCTTCGAACTCGCCGAACGCCGTCAACTCGGCCTGCTCGTCGCTGGGCACGGCGACGGCCGACCGCCGGCACCATTCGGTTGGGACATCGACCCCGAACGCGCCAGACGGGGTCTGGCGACCGTCGGCCTGCTGCTCGGAGCATCGTCGTGAGCGAGTCGGGTGGCGCTGGCGGATCGAGTGGTCGTCCTCCGGATCGCCGTGTCTCCGATGCAGAACGGGTCCGGCGGTGGCGGATGGTCCTCGGCGGCGGCAGTGCAGCAGAGCCGGATGAAACCGGCGTCCGTCTCGGCGGAGATGACGTGCGCATCGATGCTGCTCTCTCGGCGCTCTACGACATCACTCCGTCCGGTCGGCACGGGCGTGCACGCCAGGGAGGGCTCGGAGCATCGGCACCTGGCGTTGCCAGGTGGCTCGGCGATATTCGTACGTTCTTCCCGAGTTCCGTGGTCCAGGTCATGCAGCGCGATGCCATCGAGCGCCTGCATCTGCAGCAGATGCTGCTCGAGCCGGAGATGTTGGCATCGATCCAACCGGACATCCATCTGGTGGCGACGCTGCTCGAACTCAACTCGATGCTGCCGGACGCGACCAAGGCAACGGCCAGGGCGGTCGTGCGGATCGTCGCCGATCAGATCCACGCACGGCTGGCAGACTCGGTCCGCCAGGCGGTCACGGGTGCAGTGAACCGCTCCGCCCGATCTCGGCGGCCACGGCTCAACGACGTCGATTGGAACCGCACGATCGGTGCCAACCTGCGCCACTACATGCCGGAGCACAAGACGGTGATCCCGGAGAAGTTGATCGGCTACGGGCGTCGGCAGAACTCGATTGCCAGGGACATCATCCTGGCCATCGATCAGAGCGGGTCGATGGCCGAATCGGTCGTCTACGCGAGCGTGCTCGGCTCGGTGCTCGCCAGCCTGCGGACGCTGCGAACGTCGGTCATCGCCTTCGACACGGCAGTCGTCGACCTCACCGAGCAGTTGGACGATCCCGTCGACGTGCTGTTCGGTGTGCAACTCGGCGGCGGGACGGATATCAATGCCGCTGTCGCCTACTGTGAGTCGCTCGTCACCCGGCCGAACGACACGGTGCTGATCCTGTTGTCAGACCTCTTCGAGGGCGGTGTGCGTGATGGGCTCGTCAATCGGATGGCGCACCTCGTGCGCTCGGGCGTCACCTGCATCGCTCTGCTGGCGCTGTCGGACGAGGGAGCCCCTTCGTTCGACCGCGACCATGCCGGTGCGCTTGCAGCGGTCGGTGTCCCTTCGTTCGCCTGCACGCCGGATCAGTTCCCGGATCTGATCGCTGCTGCCATCGATCGAGTCGATATCGAACAGTGGGCGGGTGCTGCCGGAGTGACGACGACGGCACCCGCTGTGAACGGCTGAAACTCGGCCTGTCAAGGTGTTGCCGTTGTCGTACAATGCAACCGAACTCGGGCGAGTCGAGCCAAAGGTGGTCGGATCGAAGGATGACGGGTACAGCGAACACCCCAGTTTTGTTGTCACACAGGGCGACCCAATCGCGGTCATCCGTCATACGCGAACTGCTCAAGCTCACGGAGCAGCCACACATCCTGTCGCTCGCCGGCGGCCTGCCGAATCCTGCCGGTTTTCCGATTCAAGAGATCCGCAAAGCGGCGCAGCGCCTCCTCGACCCGAGTGGCGAAACCGCTGCGAAGGCACTGCAATACGGACCGACAGAAGGCGTCGAGCAGCTTCGTCACTTGGTCGCAGAGCACTTCAACTGTCCGGCAACAGGTGTGATCATCACCACCGGTTCGCAGCAGGCGCTGGACCTCATCGGACGGACACTCATCGATCCCGGTGACGTCGTCGTCGTCGAATCGCCCTCGTACGTCGGTGCGATGCAGGCCTTCAACGGGTGGGATCCGCAACTCGTCGGTATCCCAGGCGATCGTCATGGCCTGCGTACGGATCTGCTCGAGGAACGCCTGCGGCATGGACTCGAACCGAAGTTCGTCTATGTCGTCGCCAACTTCTCCAACCCTTCGGGGGCGACGTTGTCCGACGCCCGTCGCGTCCACCTCGCCGATCTCGCCGACCGCTTCGGGTTCGTCATCGTCGAGGACGATCCCTACGGCGAACTCCGATGGGAGGGCACGGAACCGGCGCCGCTCCGCGCCCGTTCGGAACGCGTCATCAGCCTTGGCACCGCCTCGAAGATCCTCGCCCCGGGTCTACGCGTCGGCTGGGCGGCGATGCCGCAGTGGCTCGTCGACCCTTTCGTCCGCGCCAAACAGGGCGCAGACCTGCATACGTCGACGCTCAATCAGTATCTCGCCTACGAACTCCTCAGCGATGTGTCCGGTCAACGGGCGCGCCTCGGCGCCTCCGTTGCCAGATATCAGCAGCAGGCGATGGCGTTGCATTCTGCGCTGGTCAGTGAACTCGGCTCGGCGATCGACGTCGCGCCTGCCGCCGGCGGCATGTTCCTCTGGGCACGGATGACGGCAGACTTCATCGATACCGAAATCCTGCTGCAGCGGGCCATCGAGCACGGCGTCGCCTTCGTTCCCGGCTCGGCATTCTTCGTCCCGGATCAGGCTTCCATGTCGCGGGACTATCTCCGCCTGTCGTTTGCCACCCTCGATCCCGACAGTCTCGCTGAAGCCGCTCGCCGGCTGAAGGCGGCGGTGGAGTCCTTCGCCTGAGCGCTTCCGCCCGAAACGCCGGACTATTCGGTTGCCGCCTGGTTGTTCTTCCACTTGGCGAGCGCTGCCTGGCTGCGGGCGAGCAGCGCGGCCGGGACGCGTGAGTCGGCGACAGCAACGCCGGCTCCGATCGCGGCGGGGGCAACGTCGCCCCCCGCCCCGCCCCCTGGCATCTCGGCCATCAGTTCTTCCGGCGACGGCGGCACTTTGCCCGGTGTCCAGAACGTGTAGAGGCCTTCGATGACGTTCGACAGGCCGGCAGAGTCGAAGCCCTTGTTGAGGTTGACGGTGATGATATTCGCGTAGACGTGCACGCTGGCGACGCGTCCGGTATCGAACAGTCGCCTGGCGAGTTCTGCCGATGACGTCGACTCGTAGGCATCGACCTTGCTGGCAAAACGCTCGTGACCCATGCCGGTGAGGCTGCGGTTGGCCTCGAAACGCACGACACCGGGCGTCGCTGACTGCTTTTCGACGACGGCTACTGGCTGACCCATGGGTCCGCAGGCTAGCGAATCGACACCTGATCGGTATAACTCCTGCTTCGCTTCGCCACGGATCATTGCCGCTCGGTACGTTCTGGAAATGGCTGACATCACCCTCGAAGCATTCGAGCAACAGGCACATGAATTCCTCGACGCCAACGCCGAGCGCCGCACCCCGGCCAAGACGTTCGTCTGGGGAGAGGGCAGCGACAACGTCTCGATGTTCGAGGAGCGTTCCGAATCGGCGGAGAAGGAGCAGTTGGTGCTCGCCAAGGCGTGGCGCCAGAAGAAGTTCGATGCCGGTTTCGGCTGGATCAGCGGACCATCCGAGTTCGGCGGCAGCGCACTGCCGGCAGCGTACGAACGCGCCTACGGGGCGATGGAGTCGCGGTATCGGGTGCCCAGCCAGAGCTTCTTCGGCATCGGCCTGGGGATGGTCGCGCCGACGATCCTCGCCCACGCGACCGATACCGCCAAGGACGCCTACCTCAGGGCGATGTGGCGCGCCGACATCGTGGGTTGCCAGTTGTTCTCCGAGCCTGGCGCCGGATCCGATCTGGCGTCGCTGCAGATGAAAGCGCTGCGTGACGGCGACGAGTGGGTGCTCACCGGACAGAAGGTGTGGACGTCCGGCGCCCACTACTCCGACATCGGTGAGGTCATCGCCAGAACCGATCCGAACCTGCCGAAGCACAAGGGTCTGACCGGGTTCATCGTCGACATGCACGCACCCGGTATCGAGATTCGTCCGCTGCGTCAGATGACCGGTGGTGCAAACTTCAACGAGGTCTTCTTCAACGACGTGCGTGTCCCGGACGACCATCGCCTCGGCGACGTCAACAACGGCTGGAACGTTGCACTCACCACCTTGATGAACGAGCGCGCCTCGATCGGTGCTGGCGACTCCGGTGGTTCGGCAGCGAGCGGCATGCTGACCCGCGTCATCGCCATGGTCCGCCACTACGGGTTGGACACCGATCCGATCGTGCGGAACAAACTTGCCGACCTGGTGGTCGGGTACCGAGTCGCCGAGTACAACAACGCCAGGGCGCTCGCCAAGATGCGTGCCGGGCAGTTGCCTGGACCGGAGATGTCGATTTCCAAGATGGCGCTCGTCAACAACCAGCGCAAGCTCAACGAGTTCCTCGTGCTCGCACTCGGGCCGCGCCTGCAGGCCGACACCGGAGAATGGGGAACGTGGGCATGGCACGAACTCGTGCTCGGAGCGCCAGGTCTGCGGATCGCCGGCGGATCTGACGAGGTGATGCGCAACATCGTCGGCGAGCGCGTCCTCGGCCTGCCCAAGGAACCGGGCATCGACAGCAAGTCTCCCTTCAGCGAACTGAAGGTCGGCACGCAGAAGTAGCGGTTATAGCGGTTGTCAAAGGCCGCCGAGCGCAATCCATTGAGCGGCGAGTTGCGGATCGCCGATCGGGTCCACCGGCCCACCGGACCGGCCCCACAGCAGCAGCAGCAGATCGGCCGCTGGACCGCGTAGCGCGACGTCCCCTTTGGCATGGGCTCGTTCGACGACCAGGCGCCCGTCCTCGGCGGAGATCAGCCATTCCCCGGCGACGTCGGTGCAGTGCACATGGAGAGTGCCGCTCGGATAGTCGACACACTCGCCTTGTTCGAGGCGCGGGAGAATGACGTGGAAGTATTCGTCGATCCCGTCGCTCGCCAGCACAGGGTCGATCTCCGCCGCCACGCCGATCGCGTTCTGCGCGTCCCACCGGTGCACCAACGTCTCCTGCGACTGGCGTCTCGGCCAGACGCCGGCGACCATCGGGACCGGGAACACGTGCCATGTCGGGGCCTCGGGATCGATGTCCGAGAGCGCGGTCGCCAGCAGTCCGACGCCCTCACGGATCCATGCCGACAGTTCCATTCCCTCAGGAGGGTGCCGCCGAAAGGAGTTGCGCTCCGGTCGGGCGCCGGTGAGTACGGTCTCCGTCGCCCAGCGGTGGATCTCACCGGTGTGCCGAGCGAGGTCGGCGACATCCCAGCCAGGACACGCCGAAACCGGAGCGTTCAATGGGCCGGTGTCGACGGCGGCGGCCAGCGCCTCACCGTCGGAGCGCAGGTGGGCGATGTAGTCGAGTTGCGTCACGCGGCGAACAGTAGCCGCCCGCCGGTAGCGTCGAGATATGAGTTTGGATGCAGCACCGACCTCGCCGTTTGCCGGTTCCGTGATCAGCGACCCGATCCTGGCGATCACCGCAGCAGCGCAGGAAAAACTGATCGAGCTTCGCAGCGATGAAACCGAGCCGGAGAAATTCGGCTTGCGCGTAGAGATCATTTCCGAACCTGGCGAGGCCTTCCGCTACGACCTCAGCTTCGACGAGTTCCGCAAGGCGCTGTTCTCCGACGAGGTCCGCACGATCGACGGTCTGCGGATCATCGTCCGAGGCGAGGATGTCGAATTCCTGTCAGGTGCAACGCTCGACTACGCTGATTCAACGGGTCTCGTGCTGCGCAATCCGAATACGCCGGCGACGCTGCGTCCCGAGGGATTGATCTTCGACGACGAGGTTTCGGCACGAATCGAAACCGTTGTCGCAGCGGAAGTCAATCCGGCGCTCGCCGCCCACGGCGGTTTCGTCACCTACGTCGGTCACGACAACGAAGGCACCGCCTATCTCACGATGGGTGGCGGATGCCACGGGTGTTCGATGAGCAAGATGACGATGCTCGAAGGCGTGCAGACCATGCTCACCGAAGAGATCCCGGAGATCGAACGGGTGCGCGACATCACCGATCACGCCGCCGGCGAGAACCCTTTCTACTCGTAGCCGACCGCCACAAGGCTGACGGTGTTCCCGCGATGGTGACGCGGGTGATATCGCCGCGTGTATCCGGACGTGGCACACTCGCTCTCGACGTATGAGGTGAGGGACATGAGGACAATTCGCGCGGTACTGCTGTTCGGCTCGATCGGGCTGCTGCTCGCTGCGTGTTCGAGCAGCCTTGTTTCGAAGGCGACGGACAACACCGGAGTCGCCACCACGCTCGGGGGAACCACGCTGCCGGCGACCACCATCGTCGCCACGACGCTCGGGGGGACGACCCTGCCGGACACGACCGTCGCCGCCACGACGGTGGGAGAAACAACGCCGGCGGCGACCGTTCTGCTGACTCTGGCCCCGACAGATGACTCCACCTCTCCGCCGGTCGCCACGACACCGCCGACGACCGCCAAGACGACCCAGAAGACCTCTGCGAAAACGACCACGACGACCGCAAAGACCACTCCGCCGACGTCACCCTCAGGGCCGGGGTTCGCATCGTTCTCCGTCAGCGCCGAGAACTGCCCTTCGACGACCGTCGCTCCTGGTGTCAGCTTCGTGGTGGTGCCTTCGAAGCCGACGGTGAAGGTCAGCTGGAAGGTCACCGGGCCGTTCGACATGATCTACGACGCGGTGGACAATGTCGAAGGCCCGAATAGCAGCGGCCTGCCGGCGACGGGTTCCGAGACCTTCAGTCGCGACTGCAACGGCTCGCATACGTACTACGTCGTCGCCGTCAACAAGGGCCACAAGACGGTCAAGTCGAAGGTCGTCTCCAGCGGGTGAGTCCGTGGCCTCGGAGAGCGGACTAGCTTCGCTGCGGTGAAGCGGATCTATCTCGACGGCAATTCACTCGGCCCACCGCAAGGCGATGTGCTTGGCCGGATCGCCCGATTCGTCGCCGACGAATGGGACGGCCAGCTCATCGGTGCATGGAACACCCGTGGTTGGTGGGACGCGCCGATCACCGTCGGAGAGCGCATCGCTCCGTTGATCGGTGCAGCGGCCGGCCAGACCGTCGTTGGTGAATCAACGACAATCTGGCTCTACAAGCTGCTGTCGGCGGCGATGCACCTGCGTCCAGGCAGGTTGGAGATCGTCACTGAAACGGGACAGTTCCCGACGGACCGCCATGTGATCGACAGCGTTGCCAGGCAATTCGGTGCCAGTGTCCGCGCCGTGCCCTCGGAGGAAGCGGCGGCGGCGGTCAGTGAGCAGACTGCGGTCGTGTCGCTGTGCCACGTGGACTATCGCGGCGGCCGACGTCACGACATGCGTGCGGTCACCGCTGCGGTGCACGAGGCTGGTGCGGTGATGCTCTGGGACCTCTCGCACTCGACCGGGGCGATGGATCTGCAGCTCGACGAGTGCAACGTCGATCTCGCCGTCGGCTGTACATACAAGTATCTCAACGGCGGTCCAGGATCACCAGCGTTCGCCTACGTCGCCGACCGCCACGTCGAGGTGATCGAGCAGCCGGTCTCCGGCTGGGTGGGGCACGCCGACCCGTTCTCGATGGACGAGTACCACCGGCCTGCGCCTTCGATCCGCAAGATGCTCTCCGGAACCCCACCGGTGATCGCCCTGGCAGTCCTCGACCATGCGCTCGACGCATTCGACGGCGTCGATATGGCAGTGCTGCGATCGCACAGTACGGCGCTCACCGAGCGATTCATCGAACGTGCCGATGCCAGACTTCGCCAGCACGGATTCATCGTTGCCACCCCGCGAGCCCCAGCCGGACGCGGGAGTCATGTCTCGCTCGCCCACGACGAGGCCTACGCAATCGTGCAGGCGGCGATCAGCGTCGGTGTCGTCGGCGACTTCCGCGAACCGAACCTCTGCCGTTTCGGTTTCGCACCGCTGTACCTGACGATCGCCGACGTCGAAGAAGCAGTCGATCGACTCGAACAGCTGATGGTCGACGGGACGTACGAGCGCCACGAGTTCCAGGTACGCGCCGCTGTCACCTAGACGTCCGATTGTCATCGCAGCACCCGAGATGCCCTGACACCCGTAGCCGTCGCCACCACACTCCGGTGCGGCCGCCCTTTGTGTCTGACCGCCTGCTGACCAGGTTTCAGAACGGACCGGGGACCTTGGCGTTCGTACTGATGGCGGTGTCGGACAGATACGTCGAAACACCATGACGGTCGGTGAACGTGCCGCCTGCCTCCTCGACGATGATCTTGACTGCCGCGAGGTCGTACGGTTGCAGACCGACTGCGTCGATGGCGACCTCGACGGCCCCCTCGGCGACGAGCATGTGCTGCCAGAAGTCCCCGAATCCGCGTGTTCGCCACGCCTTGGCCTGGTAGTCGACGATCGTCTCGGTCAGCCCGAGATCGTCCCACCCGCTGCTCAGCGTCACCGACACCTGTGCCTCTTCGAGCCGGTCGATCGCCGAGACGTGGATCGGTGTCCCCCGGTCGCCGACCGCTGTTGTCCCGACGAACGCGCCGAGGCCACGAGCGGCCCACCAGCGCCGGCCGAAGACCGGGGCGGAGACGACACCGATCACCGACTCACCCTGGTAGGTGAGGCCGATCAGTGTTGCCCATACCGGAATGCCGCGTACGAAGTTGGACGTGCCGTCGATCGGATCGATGATCCATTTCCATGGCGAATCCTGCGGCCCGATCAGCCCGTGTTCTTCGCCGAAGAGCGCATGCGCCGGCCGTTCGGCGAGGACGTGGTCACGAATCACCTGTTCTGCGGTGCGGTCTGCCTCGGTGACCTCGCTGCGATCGCGTTTGTGATCGACGGTGAACGACTTGGCGAGATAGCGGGGAAGCGTCTCGGCATCTGCGAGGTCGGCGAGTCGCACGGCAAACGCCAATTCGGCGCGCAGTTGTTCGGGATCGAGGGTCATCGTGGCTCCAGCGTCCTTGCGTCAGCGGGCGGCGGCGGCACGTATCGCGTTGGAGATGCCGTCAGCGTCGAGGCCGAGCCCGGCGAGAATGCGCTCCGCCTTGCCGGCCGGGACGAACCGTGTCGGGATACCGAGCGATTCGACGTGGACGTCGGCGATCTCGTGGATGCGGTCGGCGATGCTCATCCCGACGCCGCCCTCGCGAACACCGTCCTCGACGGTGATGACATGGTCGTGACGTGCGGCATCAGCGATCATACGGTCGTCGAGCGGTGCACAGCAGCGCACGTCCCAGACGGTGACCGAAAGTCCCTCGGCCTCCAGCGTCTGTGCAGCCTTGACGGCGTTGTTCAGCAGTTTGCCGATGCCGAGGACGCACACCGAACCGTCGCCCTGTCGTACTTGTCTGGCGAGCAGCCCGGTTCCCACGTCGTGCTCGCCGACCTGAGCAGCCGAACCGCGGGCATAGCGGATCGCAACAGGCCCGCTGTCGGCGATGCTGACGGCATCGTGCATCATCTGCTGCAATTCCTGGGCGCTCGACGGAGCAAGCACGGTCATCCCCGGCACTTTCGTCAACAGCGCCATGTCGTAGACGCCATGGTGGCTCGGCCCGTCGTCGCCGGTGATCCCGGCACGGTCGAGGCAGAAGACGACCGGGAGGCGGTGCAGGGCGACGTCGTAGACGACCTGGTCCCACGCACGGTTGAGGAACGTCGAGTAGATCGCCACGAACGGGCGCAGACCGCCCATCGCCATCCCCGCAGCACCGGTGACGGCATGTTGCTCAGCGATCCCGACGTCGAAGAAGCGATCGGGGAAGCGCACCTGGAACGGCAACAGACCGGTCGGGCCCGGCATCGCGGCAGTGATCGCCACGATGCGGCTGTCTGCCTCCGCCTCTTTGATGATCGACTCGGCGAAGACCTGCGTGTACCCGGTCGGCAACGCCTTCGGCGGTCCGGTCAGCGGATCGAACACCGGTGCGTCGTGCAGGTGCTTCTCGTCGTCGTCTTCCGCCGGCGGATAGCCGCGGCCCTTCTGGGTGACGACGTGGACGACGATCGGTCCTTCGTTCGACAATTCGATGGCGTTCCCGAAGGCGGTCTCCAGTGCTTCGATATTGTGACCATCGATCGGGCCCACGTAACGCACACCGAGCGCCTCGAAGAACGCAGGCGGCTGCAGGAACTCGCGCACGGCTGCCTTGAACGCCTCCATGCCGCGCTCTGCAGGAGTGCCGACGACCGGCAGCCCGCGCAGGAAATTCTCGAGGCGGCGCTGCCGGCGCACGTAGGTCGGGTTGAGGCGGATCGTGGTCAGCGTGTGTGTGAGCTTGCTGCCGACTCGGGACGTCAGACCCTCCGGCCCAGCCGACGCCTCACTGATCTCGCGGTTCGGCGTCGACGCTGTCAGATTGGAGATCGTCGGTGCATACGAGCGGCCGTTGTCGTTGAGCACGATGATGACCCGGCGCTTGCTGTGACCGAGATTGTTCAGTGCCTCGTATGCCATACCGCCGGTCATCGAACCGTCACCGATGACGGCGACGATGTGGCGACGCCCGGGATCGGCCCCGGTGTCACGGGCCACCGCCAGGCCGTAGGCGTACGACAGGATCGTCGACGCGTGGCTGTTCTCGACGAAGTCGTGCTTGCTTTCCTCGCGACTCGGATAGCCGGACAGCCCACCGGCCTGACGAAGGCGCTCGAAGCCCTTCTGCCGCCCGGTGACGAGCTTGTGCACGTACGACTGATGGCCGGTGTCCCAGAGGATTGCATCGGTCGGTGAATCGAACACTCGATGCAAGGCCAAGGTCAGTTCAACAGCACCTAAATTCGAGCCGAGGTGACCTGCGTGCTCGGAGACCGCCTGGACGATGAAGTCACGGATCTCGCCGCACAATTCCTGCAGATCAGTGTCGTTCAGTGACCGCAAATCTGATGGCTGACGGATCGATTCGAGCTCCATGCGAGTTTTTACGCTATCCGTATTTACGGGCCAGGCGCTGGTCGTTCCATCGGTCGAACTGCATCCCGCTGAGCCAACCGATTTCGAGGAGCAGCAATCCTCCGATGGCATCGGTGAAGTAGTGGTTGGCGGTGACGACGATGCAGAACAGCGTGGCAAGCGGGTAGAGCAGCAGCAGACCGCGGAGCCACTTGCGCTTGACGATGCGCCAGACGACGATGCAGGTCCATGTCGCCCAGGCGATGTGCAGGCTCGGCATTGCTGCGTATTGGTTGGAGACCTTGGCGCCTGCGCCGGAATCGAACGACCACGGCCCGCCGTACTCCTCGATGGTGTCCTGGAATCCGTAGGCAGGGCGGCCCTGCTGCTGGGCGATTGCCGCACCGCCGTAGCGGCCGGTGTTCTCCAGCAGGCGCGGCGGCATCAGCGGAAAGAGCGAGAACCCGACGATGGCGATCGCCGTGGTGAACGCCAGTGCGTTGCGTGAGTGCGTGAAATGGTTGCGGTCACGGAAGAACATCCAGATGAAAACGCCGATGGTGACGAAGAAGTGCGCCGTCCCGTAGAACGTGTTCCAGAACTGGAAGAAGAGCTTGTCGCCGGCGAACCACGCCTGGATCTGTGCTTCGTGGAAGATGTGCAGGCGCTGCTCGAGGTGAATGACACGGATCGCGTTGTTGAACGCCTTGAGCGGTAGCGATCCCTTGGCGACATGCGCCGATCCGAAGAGGTTGCGGCTGAAGCTGTAGATGACGTAGAAAGCCACGACGATGAGCGCTTCCTTCCACCAGCGCAACACCGGCTGACGGCCGTGGTCGGCGGATACCTCCTGGGGTTCCACCGACTTCACCGACACGACGTCGAAGGTTACTGGAAAGCGGAGCGCAAGCCTCGCCATGCCAGCGGTCGCCTCGTCGACGTGGCCCCGGCATCGCTCGGTTTCGCCCGGCTGATGCGTCGATAGGGTTGACCCATGAGTAGCTCGTTGATTGACCATGACGTCTTGGAGCGGGTGCTGTCGTCGGCCCTGCGCAGCGGTGGCGAGTTCGCCGAGGTCTACGCCGAGGACAAACGCTCCACGTCTGCCGGCTTGGACGACGGCAAGATCGAACAGGTGACATCCGGTCGCGACCGCGGTGCCGGCATCCGCGTCGTCAAGGGTGACACCACCGGATTCGCCCACACCGCAGACCTGTCGGAGGCTGGCTTGCGCGCCGCAGCTGATGCGGCCGGTGCCGCTGCCAGTCAGGGCGGCGGAGGAACCCGCACTGTTGCCCTGACCCGCCAGGCGGACCACCGCGTCGGCGCTGTCACGCACTATCCGGACACGATCACCAAGGCCGCGAAGGTCGACATCCTGCGACGGGTCGACGAAGCAGCCAGGGCCAGCGGGTCCGCCATCGTCCAGGTGTCGGCAGGCTACGGCGACAGCCGCAAGCAGGTACTGATCGCCAACTCCGAGGGCGTCCTCGCCGAGGACGAGCAGGTCCGCACACTGTTGCGCATCAGCGCGGTCGCCAACGGTGACGCCGGGATGCAGACCGGTTTCGATTCACTCGGGCACACGATCGGCTTCGAACTGTTCGACCGCTACGACGTCGAGGAAGTGGCCCAGCGCGCGGCACGGCAGGCGCTCACCAAACTCAAGGCTAGGCCCGCACCGTCCGGATCGATGCCGGTCGTCATCAAGGCCGGCAGCGGTGGGGTACTGTTCCACGAAGCCTGTGGCCACGGACTCGAAGCCGACCTCGTCGGCAAGGGCAGCTCGGTGTACAAAGGTCGCGTCGGTGAGCGTGTCGCCGCCGATTTCATCACGCTGATCGACGACGGCACGATGCCGGACGAGTGGGGTGCCATCGGCTTCGACGACGAGGGTCATGTCAGTCAGCGCAATGTGCTCATCGAGAACGGCATCCTGACCGACTACATGTGGGACTACCTGCGTGCCCGCAAAGAGGGTCGGCCGCAGTCGGGCAACGGTCGCCGCCAGAGCTACATGCACCTGCCGATGGTCCGCATGACGAACACCTTCGTCACCAACGGCACCGACGATCCCGACGACATCGTCCGTTCGACCGAGAAGGGCGTCTACGTCGCGAAGCTCGGCGGCGGCAGTGTAAACACCGCCAGCGGCGACTTCGTCTTCGGTATGAACGAGGCCTACCTGATCGAGAACGGCGAGATCACCGAGCCGCTTCGAGCCGGGAACCTCATCGGCAACGGCCCGAAGGTGCTGCAGGACATCGACATGCTCGGTAACGACTTCGAGATGGGTAACCCCGGAACCTGCGGCAAAGACGGCCAGGGCGTTCCCGTCGGCGACGGTCAGCCGACACTGCGGGTCAAGTCGCTGACGATCGGCGGGACGGCGTCATGAGCACGTCTCGAGGTGCCCACGCCGTCGACCCGGCACTGATCGAACTCGCCGACAAGATCGTCGCCCAGGCTCAGGCCGGAGAACAGGTCGAGGCATACGTCAGCCGCGGCCAGGAAACGTCTGTGCGCGTCTACGAGGGCGAGGTCGAGCAGTTCACCAGCGCCCAGTCGGAGGGCATCGGCATCCGCGTGATCCGCAACGGTCGCACCGGATTCGCCTACGCCGGCACGCTCGATCCGGCATCGGTCGACGAGGTGTTGTCCGAAGCTCGTGACAACGTCGAGTTCGGTACGCCGGACGAATGGGCGGCACTCGCTACGCCGGACGGCGTGCCCGTGCAGCCGATCGATCTGTGGAACGAGGCGCTCGCCGCCTACGGCACGCAGTCGAAGATCTCCCTCGCTCAGCAACTCGAACGACTGACGCTCGCTGCCGACTCGCGTATTCGCGTCGAGGAAGCGAACTACGCTGATGGCAGCGGCGAAGTCGCTGTCGCCTCGACGACCGGCATCCGGACCAGCGGCAGGGAGAACGGCTGCTATGTCTCGATCGGCACGCTCGCCGACGATGGACCGGAAACCCATACGGGCTTCGGTTTCGCGGTCGGCCGCAACCCCGAAGGTCTCGACCTCGAGACGGCGGCCTTCGAAGCTGCGCAGCGGGCAACCCGCATGCTCGGTTCGACGAAGCCGAAGAGCCGCCGCCTGACGGTCGTGCTCGACCCGTTCGTCACCGCCCAGTTCCTCGGAGTGATCTCGTCGACGCTCAACGGCGAGGCCGTGATCAAAGGCCGCTCGCTGTTCGCCAACCGTCTCGGTGAGACCGTCGCCAACCCGTTCGTGACGCTCGTCGACGACCCGACGAACCCGCTGGCCTACAGCGCGACGGACGTCGACGGCGAAGGCCTGGCGGCCCGTCGCAATGTGCTCATCGAGGGTGGCGTACTGAAGCAGTTCGTGCACTCCAGCTACAGCGGCCGCCGCGCCGGAACGGCGTCGACCGGCAATGCCGTCCGCGGCGGATTCAAGGGCACGCCCGGCTGCGGTTGTCTGGCGCTGCAGTTGCAGCCAGGCTTGCGGTCGCAGGCCGACATCGTCTCCGGGCTCAGCGACGCCGTACTGATCCAGTCGGTCATGGGCCTGCACTCCGGAGTCAACGCCGTGTCCGGCGACTTCTCGACCGGTGCCTCGGGCGTGATGATCCGCAACGGCGCGCTCGCCGAGCCGGTCAAGGAATTCACGATCGCCTCGACGCTGCAGCGCATGCTGCTCGACGTCGCCGAAGTCGGAGGAGACGTCGACTGGCTGCCGATGGGTGCCGCCGGGCTGACCCTCGTCGTCGACGACGTGACGATGTCAGGCGAGTAGGGCGCTCCGCCGGGCTCGGCACGTCACACGTTTTCCGTGGCGACCTACCAACGAACTGTTCTTTCCGCTCTCCGCCGCTCGGGCGGCTCACTTCGTTCGCATGAGCCGCCCGACCTACGGTCTGCGGCACGGGTTCTTGTGGCGGCGGCCGGCAAGCCGGCCTGGCCGCCGGCTGAAGGGGCTACCGCCCCCTCGGACTTCCCGAGTGATGCGCCCTTGTCGAGGTAGTCGCTCAGTCGCATCACTTCGCGGTCACGAACCCATTCCCCGTCCACGGCAAGGCCGGTGCCGGTGATGAACCGGCCTGCATCCGACGCCAGGAAGACGACGGCGTCTGCCATGTCGGCGACCTCGCCGAGACGCCCGGGCGGCGTCAGTGCAACGACATCGCCGATCGCTGCCTCGACGCTCGGCCACAACCCGAGCGTGACCATGTCGGTCGCCGGTCTGGCGCCCATCTCCGTCGGCACCAGCCCTGGGTAGACACAGTTGACTCGCACGCCTTAGCCCAATTTTCCGGACTCGATCGCCGCCACCCGGGTGAGCCGGTCGACAGCCGACTTGGTTGCCGAGTAGCCGGCGATACCGGGAAAGGGAATGGTGGCGGCGACCGAGGTGGTGCTCACGACCGCCCCACCTTTTCTTGCCGGGCCGCCGGGCCGCATCGCCCGGAAGGCGTGCTTGAGTCCGAGGGCGACACCGACGATGTTGACCTCGTTCATCCTGCGGATGTCTGCAGGATGAAGTCGACCTGGATGTCTCCGATCATCACCGCTGCGCCAGCTCTGGCAAGCGCTGACGCCATGCCGGCACCGAGGCCTTGGGCTCCGCCCGTCACCAGCGCCTTGCGACCACCAGTCAGGTCGTACACACTCGACTCGCTCATCCGTGCTCCTTCATCGGTTGACTCTCAGCGATCCCCAATGGTTCGCCGTGTTCCGATATCGGAGTTGACCTCGATATCGGTGGCCGCCGACGGCATCAATCCGTTCTGGACGGGTGTCAAGCAACTTGGACATCTGTCCAGGACCATCCATTCGACCGCTCGCGGCCTGCTACCATCGTGCTGTATCTGCCGTGGGCGAGGGAGCAAGTCGTGGATGCAGTGGCGGTCGAACAGCGCGCGGAACGCAGTCGGGACAGGGTGTCGCACCGCCAGATCGACAAGTTCGCAGACCGCAGGGCGCAATTGGCGAACTCGGCACTGCTGACGCTTTCCGAACTCGGATATGCGCGCACGAGTCTTCGTGAAATCGCCCAGAACTCGGAGTTCTCCCATGGCGTCTTGCACTACTACTTCACCGACAAAGTCGACCTCATCATGCACTGCGTCAAGCAGTACAAAGGCCGAATGTGTCCGGCGCTACGACGAGATCGTCAGCACCTCGCTGACCTCTGACGACCTCAAGCACGGCTTCGCCGTCGGTCTGTCGACGACGATGTGCGAGGACGCCTCGATGCACCGCCTGTGGTACGACCTGCGCTCGCAGAGCCTGTTCGAGGAGTCGTTCCGTGCAGACGTCGGCGAGATCGACCAGAGTCTCGAGCGGATGATCTGGCGCATCGTCAGTCGTTACGCAGAACTCGCCGATGCATCGCCGACCGTCACCTCGACGGTGGCCTACGCGATGGTCGACGGCACGTTCCAACACGGGTTGGCGAAGTTCATCAGCGGCGACTCAACCGCCGGCCACGAGTTGACATCGAACGTCGAACACGTCCTCGGCTCAGTCGTTTTCCAGAACTGCTGAAACCACCGTCATGAAACCGACCCGAGTCACGAAACATCACAGCATCGGCGACGGATCGTGACTCGGAACGGAGTGGGGACTCAGGTTCCAGGAGTCGTGTCGCCAGACGGTGCACCGGTCGTCGTCGAGGCATTCTTTGCGCATGCTGTCGCCTTGACGCCGAGCGCTTCGCCGGCCGGACTCAACTTCGGGCTACCGTTGGGCCCGGCAGCGACGATCAGTCGAGCGTCGGCTTCGGTGAGCTGGGCGACGACGGCCTTGAAGCACGCTTCGTCGAGGGTCACGCCGCTTTTTGCTGCTGAGGCGATGCCGTCGGACACGACCTTCGTCTGTGTCGGCGTCAGGGCACCGGTGGCAGCCGCGCCGGAGCCAGCTGCACTCGTCCCTTCGGTGGTGGTTGCGCTGGCAGAGCTGGTCGTGGCCGCACTGCTGCCGCACGAAGCGGCCGCCAGCATGAGTCCGATCGCGAACGTACCTGTCATCAATTTTTTCATGGCAAACTTCTCTCTGGCTTTCGCCGCCGTGCGTAGTTCCGCGGCTACAACTTACAGCGAGCCCTGACTGTTGCCCGGAGGTTCGAGGTTGTGACGCGTCACCGTGTCGCCCGGTCGGACGACTGCAGCGAACCATGCTGTCAGCATTCCGGAGGATCTCCACGCCGCCATCTGTCACACGCAGGCCGACGGCGCCAGGTCGCGACGGCGGAAGTGCCTCCGAGACGGTGCGCAGGCGCAGCCCGAGTGACCGTGCCTTCGACGTGTCGAGGATCAAGATGCCAGGCCGATCGAGTCCGCTCTCGGCGAGGCTGCTGAAACGGAGGCGGTGCTCGTCGTGGCCGAGTTTGCGGGCGATAGCGCTGGCGAACTGCGCTCGGGTCAGTGCCTGTGATCCTGCGAGGTGCAGCACCCCGGTAACGCCATGATCATCGGCGAGTCGGCATATCGCCGCGGCGATGTCACCGGCATGCGCCGGGCAGCGCGATTCGTCGGTGAAGAAGGCCATCGGATGCGTTCCGGCGATCGCCCGTTGGACGTCCGTCTGGCAGTTACCGAGCCGATCCGTCCCGTACATCAATGATGGTCTGACGATCAGCGCCAGTGGACAGGCGGCAAGGACACGTGCGTCGGCCTCCGCCTTCCATCTCCCGTAGTCGGTGGTCGCGTCGGCGCGATCGGACTCGACGTACGGGCCGGAGCATCCGCGGAAAACCATGTCGGTCGACACATGGATCAACCTTGCACCGACCTGCGCAGCGGCAACGGCCATCGACTCGCTGGCGGTGTCGACGCTCCACCGCCGCCGTCGCGGTCACGTGCATTCCGTGATGGCGGAATCGGCGTGACCGCGAGACGTCGTGGGTTGTG
>Ga0123339_10001199_pt1 | contig 18292 bp, 13 predicted proteins | sample lystaG_FD_89956 | JGI IMG/M metagenome (GOLD analysis project Ga0123339, IMG submission 89956) | Glacier valley bacterial and archeal communities from Borup Fiord, Nunavut, Canada, to study Microbial Dark Matter (Phase II) -... | ecosystem: Environmental > Aquatic > Freshwater > Ice > Glacier ... | reverse complement strand
TGTTTTTACCCCCATACCCTGTAAGCAAAAAATACAATCACGTAAACCACGTAAATCACGTAAACTCCACCCTTTCAAAATTGCAGGGCCCAAAGCCAGATTCGTCACAATAGCAGTAACATGACAATAGTTTAGTTTTCCCCCAAAAGCTTATAAATTGAAAATATTTTGTACTTTCGACCCCATAAAGACAACTAAATCAGAACCTTCATACTACTATACCATGACCTACTTAATTCTACTTTTCGGTTTCCTATTCGGGGCCATCCTTCAAAGTGCCAGACTTAACAAATACAATACCATCAGCGGAATGGCGAGGCTCGAAGATTATACAGTTGCCAAGGCAATTGCCGTGGCTGTAGGAGTGGGTGCTATTTTGCTGAGCATCGAAATCGGGCTTGGCTTTGCTTCCTTCCATGTAAAACCTTTACTTATGGTGGGTATTGGATTCGGCGGACTAATATTTGGGGCAGGTATGGCTATTCTGGGTTATTGTCCCGGAACCTTACCTGTATCTTTGGGAGAAGGGTCGATGGATGCCTTGGTGGGAATTATTGGAGGTATCTGCGGTGGAATAGTATACACCCTTATTCAGCCTTCCATTCAGGGAATGCTGGGACCCGATATGGGCAAACATTCATTGGAGAGTGTCATGGGTGGAGGGTAGCTCTATTACATCCTGGTTTTTGCATTCGGGTTCCTGTTGGTTGGTATTGCATTTTTACTGAATAAAATTGAAAGAAAGAAAAGCTACAACTGGTTTTTTGCAGGCATCGGTTTGGCTGTTCTTAACTGCATCGTCTTTCTTACCGCGGTGTTCGACCGCCCTATCGGCGCTTCAACAACCTATCCTTACGTGGGTGATTTACTGACCGGATTAACCATCAATAATTATTTCACTGCCATTGAAAAGCCAGGCAGTTGGGAGTTGATATTCCTTACAGGAGCTATGTTGTCGGGACTCGTTGGTTCTTTAATCCGCAAAGACTTTAAAATTCAGCTGATCCACAGTGGTTGGTCAAAAACGCAAGGCAAATCGAAATCCAAAAGAATCATCTGGGCTTATATAGGTGGATTCATCATGCTCATTGGAGCCCGTATGGCTGGAGGATGCACCAGTGGTCATGTAATATCTGGAGGCATGCAAATTGCAGTCAGCAGCCTCTTGTTTGGAGCCTTCGTTTTCGCTGGTCTATTAGTTACCGGAAAGTACTTTTACCGAAAATAATCCTTGAGTTCGATATATGTCCTGTTTACGTCAATTACGGAATTACGGAACTCAAGTAATCTGCAAGTTAGTGTTATCTCAAGAGATTCCAGCATTACAGATAGGAAGCTATTACATTCATGCTGACAATGCTTTATGAATTCTCAAGTATTCTCTCCTTCCACGAATTGACTCTCTATAGGAATATATTGAATTCCTTGTCCACCCAAACGAACATTCTGTAATTCCGTAATTGACGAAATCCAGGAGTGTGCATGCTGTTGATTAACACTTATATCGAACTCACATTCATTAAAAAGGCCTTTCACTTTTTAGTGAAAGGCCTTCCACTAACAAGTGAAAGGCCTTTCTTTATAAACTGAAATTCCAGATTGTTATTGATTCGAATAGGTTTTAACTTACTATATTTTCGGCATCAGCATCCTCAACATCCTCAATGACACCCTTTTTACCCTCTACATAATAAGCGCCGATGATCAATGCAATGATCACTACAATTGAAATATACAAGGCATTGGGGATGGGTGGCGGATCGCCTGCCCCATAAGAATGCATGCCCGACAAATAATAGTTCACACCAAAGAAGGTCATCAGCACCGAGCTAAATCCAACCAGTGCAAGACTACTTAGGCCAATAATGCTTTTCAATCCTGGTATTTTCCGAAGATGAAGAATAATCGAGTAAACTAGCACAGTTACCAATGCCCATGTTTCTTTGGGGTCCCAGCCCCAGTATCTACCCCATGATTCGTTGGCCCACACTCCACCTATAAATGCCCCGATTGTGAGCATCAAAAGGCCAATCATCAAGGCCATTTCAATAATATACGAAATCTCTAAAATGGTAAAACGAATGTTCTTTTCATTCTTCGCGTTTCTTAAGATCATCAGCACCAGGTTCAGCATACCAAGTAGGCCGCCCATTGCAAGGAATCCATAACTGGCAGTGATGATGGCCACATGTACAATCAGCCAGTAGGACTTCAATACCGGTACCAGGTTGGTAATTTCGGGGTTCATCCAGCTCATGCCTGCTACAAACAGTATGATGGCTGTTAATATGGTGGTTACAGCCAAACTGATTGGTGAGCGGCGGGCAAAGATAAATCCCGAGAGAATGGTTGCCCAGCCTATGTAAATCATGGTTTCATAGCCATTGCTCCAGGGGGCGTGGCCTGAAATATACCAACGAATGCCCAAACCAACGGTGTATAGCAGAAATGCTAAAAATACAAGAGCAGTTCCTATGTTTATGAATTTTGAGTAACGTGCAGTGGGTTTAAAGATAAGCATAAAATGAAACACCAGTAACACGAATCCAAGCAGGGCAAATGTCTTGGCTAGTTTTCCGAAAATATTAAATTGATTATAGAAAATCTCCAGACTTACTTTTGTAGACGATGGAATGATATCGGCACCATAATTGGCCTGAAACTTTTTGATATGCCCCAAATATTCATCTGGCTTTGACCAATTGCCTGACAGTGAGGCATTGTTATATTCGTCGAAATAGATTTGCAGAATGTTGGCCGCGAAATCCAACTCCGGCTTATTCATAGTTGCCGGAAGGGTTGAATGCGTTGCCCAGGTTTTACGATCATCATTGGGCACGGGGAATATCTTTAAAAAATCACCTTTAAATATCTGGTAGCAAATATTGACACGTTCATCCACATTGATGATCTCCTTGTCGTATTTATTCCTCGTGGTCTGTTTTTTATTGTAGGATTGCTGGACCAGATCATTCAACCTATAGTTTCCAGCCGGATCGAACAACTGTGCAAATGAAACAAAATTGGTTGATACACCCAATACTTTTTGCAATTCATTGTTGTCAACTTTCACCAAAGGAATGGTTTTCCATTTATCAGGATTGGCGCTCATGTCGATAAAAAACTCGACTGGTGAAAGTCCTTCCCAATTGTCTTTCTTAGTAATTTTGCGTAAAAGATCCGATGCCAGCGTGTTAACAGGTTCAATCCTCCCCTCATGATCTTGTACCAGCAACCTGCCAAATGATTTGATATGATCGTCTTTGGAGGCATTGGCTCCAAAAGTTGTCCAACTCATTAGGGAGATGAAAGCAAATAATAAAAATGTTTTGCCTGATTTGCGTAGTTCCTGAAGTTTTGAACTTAACCGGATTACTTTTTGGAATCGGCTGCCGGGACTAAAAACAGTAAAAATCATGCCTAGTGCCATTAAAAAATATCCAAGGTAAGAAATGAATGTTCCCCAATAATCCTGGTTGACTGAAAGGACAGTCCCCTGTTCATCACGGTCAAAAGAAGACTGGAAAAATCGGTAACCCTGGTATTTTAGTATGTTATTCATAAATATGCGAAATGGCTTTTCTACAGAAGAATTTGGATCCTTCAAAGTAATTTCACTTGCATACGATGAAGGGCTGTTTGAGCCTGGATACCGTTCAAGCTGAAAATCGCGAAGATAGATACTGAAAGGTAATTCGCGAATAATTGGGCCATACGAAAGGCTCACGTTGAGGCCGTCAATCGTGCATGTAGCAGGTTGTGCAATGGTTCCATCTCTTCCAAAAACATTTACCCGCCTGATTTCGTTGCCAGAGGTTATTTTTGCGGTAAAGGCATCTACCCCACCCTCTCCCGTTTGATTAGTTATTTGAACCAATGCAGGAATGGCTTTTGGAAGGTAGTTTTTTATCAAAAAATTCGAACTCCCCATGGCATACATTTTATTTGCCATTACCGGATGCGAAATTAAAGGTGGCAACTTTTCGCCTGCCTGCCCCATCATCTCTGATACCACCACCATCGTATCAGATGCAACCATATTTAAGTTGTTCCCGTTACCTGAAAAAACTACCGTTGCCGAACCATCACCCGTTTCAAATCCAAAACTTACCGGTCCTAATTCTTTCTTTTCCTTTTGAATCAGAAGAACCTCGGTGCGTAGTTTTTTATCGTCGCTGTAAAAAAGTGATATTACAGGAGTGCCATTGGCATCAGGGACAAGAGTTTCAGAAGCATTGGGTACAAATATTTCATTTTCTACAGTCAGTGATTTACCTTCAATTTCCAAAGTTTCCTTGTAACGGTTGTTTGTATTGGGTGTAAATTTCACTTTTTTAAAACTGGTTACTTCTTTGCCATTTACATTTGCCTTGAGGGTGATATAGGTGGCTTCGGAAATAACTTGATTGTTGGCTTCACCTTCACGAATGTGCATGCTTCCTTCAAAACCAAAATAACGGGTAACTCCAGCACCTATAACGATTATAATAAAGGCCAGATGAAACATAAGAATAGCCCATTTCTTTCTGTTCACCAATTTGTATTTGATCACGCTCCCTGCCAGGTTTACAATGCCCACCAATAGAAGCAGTTCAAACCACCATGCTTGATAAATAAGAGCTTGTGCAGTGTCAGTGCCGTAATCATTCTCAATAAATGTTGCATAAGCGATGGACATGGCAAACACCATCAAGAGCATGACGCTGAAAAGCATTGAGAATAGAAATGAAAATATTTTGTTCATACTGCTTATTTTCTTAAAATAAAATCTTTAAAACTAATTACAATGGCTTTTCAGCAGTGACACTTTTTGGATCAGATAACATTATTGCGGGAAGAGTTTTCTCAATGCCAAACCCATATATATTGTTTTTTAAAAACCTTACTTTTTTTCAAACCTTAGTAACACGAATTAACCCCTCAGTTCCGACCTTATTTACCTTATCTGCATAAATACGTGTACTTTAATAAAAAGCTAAAATAAGATAAATAAGGTTGGATTCTGCGAGTTGCAGTTTTGTTACTAAGGTTCAAAAAATAAAATTAAGGTTTCTTTTGATGAACATTTTAACAAATTTACTTGCTTCCTTTAAAAGTTAATTTGATCCATAACAATCTCATCCCCATAACAAATTAAATTGATGACACTATTTTCAACGATCACAAAAGTGATGGGTTTATTTAAAAAAAACTCCTTTGCTTTAAGATTAAAACAAAGGAATTTTTTAATTAATTTACAACCATCATTTATTTGGTTGTTGGATCGTCATGTGCAATTTTAGCTGAATACTCTTTAAAATTGAACCCTTTGTAGTGAGGGCTTTCTTCATTGTGGCATTTCTTACATACTTTTTCTGTCGGAAGAATCAATCCTTTGGCCATAGCCATTTTTTGGTCTTTCATAATCGAAACAGTTTTGTAAAGGCTCCCTGATCCGTGACATGATTCGCATGAAACACCTTCAGCAACAGTAATTGATGCCACTAAACCCTGGTCTACTCCTGCAGCAGTTGAATGGCATTTTAAACATTTTTGATTTTTAACTTCATCACCTTTCAATGAAGCCATGGCCTTTGCATGAGGATCTGACAGCCATTTGCTATATTGTCCCCCTTTATCTGCCTTATTATGGCACATCTTACACTTGGCTGCCCCAATGTACTTGGCATCCTGTGCATTTACAGATGAGAGGAAAAATAGTGCCATCCCCAATAGAAAAAATAACTTTTTAAAATTCATGATAGTTTTGTTTTAACGATTGTTTAATTATGGCTGCATCAATGAACATTTGTTTTATCAATCCAGACATTGGGAATTTTCAATCACATTACCCGGCACAAATGTGCATTAATTTTTTTATATTGACAAAAACCAAGCCATTCAGCGCCTGAAGTTGATTCTATTAATTTGTTAAATACTTATGTATTACTGAACGAACATAGCTCAATTCGCCAGCCATCATCAATATTCACTGGTTCTTTGAATACAAGAGGGGCAAATGAATTTGCAGGATTATTCAATTTCCCCTAAATCATTCACAATGAATGAAAAGACTTTAAAAACACTCCTGATTAAATATGATGCCATCCGGTAATCATGCCTTTAAAATTTTCCAATGGTGATTTTCCAATGGAGGCTACATACAAATGGATGATTAAAAATATAGAAATAAAAAATCCCATGGCTGAATGTACCAGTGCCGTCAGAAATAGACCACTTACCCCATATACATTTTCAATGATTAATATAGGAAACAAAAGAGCAAATCCTGATACAATGACAACGGGAATAACAAAATACATAATTGATAAATAAATAAATTGCTGGAGCGGGTTAAATTTCCTTTTCGCAGAAAGAGGAAAAGGATGTTCCATTCCGTGAAACATGCCCCATGAATAATAGATAGCTTGTTTTATGAGACGTTTTAAAAAACCTTTTATATTGATCAGATAAAACTTATCATTATTGCTGATTATATTACCAATAAAAAAGCACAAATAGCTCAAAGTTACAATTATACCGGCAATATTATGAAGGTTAACTGATAAGTTAAAACCGATGGCCATCATTTGATCGCCTGACTGCATGGAAAGGCCTGTTATAATTAAAACAATAATTCCCAAGGCATTAAATCCATGCCAAATCCTTAACCAAACAGGATAAAAATATATTTTTTCTGTTGCCTCCATTATAAATTATTTTTTAAAAACCCTGAAAATACTATGTATAATAATACCAGCCAATACGGAGAATAAAATTATAAAACTTAATAACTTAAGATATGGACTTTGATTGGTACCAATTACGTACGATGGGTTTGTTAAAATGCCTTTAATGCCCCCTATTTCAGCCCGCTTTTGTATATTTTCGTATTTATATAAAGAAGCTTTTAACATAGAATTTGCAGAATGACATTCAACACATGTTTTTAATGCTTTGTCTTTTTTCAAAATATTGTGTGAAACCATCAAACTATCAACCACTTCCGTATGACATTCGATACATCTTACATGTTTAAAATGCAGTTCCTGATTGGGCAACCAGTCGTGTACCTCTATTAATTTTGGATTTTCATGCCCTGATACCAGTTTATATTCTTTTATATCGTTGTGGCATGAGAGGCACATTTTATTGCTATAGTCAACAATTTCCATCACATTACTGCTATTGCGGGCAGTGGGAGCAAAAGTATGTGGGTCATGGCATTTAGTACATGTAAAATTATCGCCATACAGTTGGAAATGAACGCTTTTCTTAAACTCTTCGTCTATTTTTTCGAATTTATAAGTAGCAAATGATTCATCACCTCCATGACAATCCAAACAAGTACTTAAAGGTTCCAACTTTAGATTTGCCTGATGAGGATAGGTTGGATATTCTGATGAATGACAATCTGTACAATCTAACCCTTTATGAACTCCCCCCGAAATTGCAACTGTATCGAGTATAAAATTCGTATTCATCAATCTTTTTACCACCTTACCAGTCACTTCATTCTTAAATGAATAGGCTTGATTAGAATGGCATTTCAAGCAAACCTGATGCTGGGCATCCTGATTGGATTGAGCATCTGAATACGGTGAGGCGCAGAATAAAAATATTGAAATCAATAAGATCAAACTATATTTCATTTCTAAGAATATGTAATTTATAAAAATTGCTCAATATTGAAAAATGGCAATATCCCTTAAAGAAGGAATATTACCATTTTATTTAAAGGCTATTTAAATATTTTGTCGCTAATTAAAATGCCCACAGTCTTGTAATAACAAATCCAATAGCAAAACCTTCGGTATTCATTTCATTTTGGTTCCATAACATATTCTCCTGTGGCAACAGGGAAGTTGTGGAGGCCATATAAACCTGGAAAGCATGGGTTCCTGTTGAAACCTCATAACCAAAAGCAAGGTTTGATTTGGGATGAGGATACTGGCTGGTCCAGGCGTCTTGTTCCGAAATGCTCTTAATTTTTAAGGGCATATCGTAGTTAAAAACAATGGATCCCTGGGGAGATACTTTTATCCTGCCATTAAAATGAGCGCCAATTTTATCGTGATCGTATGACCTTCCAACTGCCTGAAATCTTGTTAAGTTATAATGCGAAAAGCTAACGCCTGCCTGAAGTGATAACCACTCATTGAATTTTCGCGCCACAATTAACTGAGAAAAATAACTTAACCGATTTGAAATGTCAAATTTATTGACAGTCCCAACAGGTGATCCAACGCTCACGCTGTCAGCAAAATCACTGATATTTCTTCCATCAATGGCAACATTTCCATACAATGCAACAGAGACCGGGATTGTATTTTTGCGGGTCTGTTGTAAAATGCTCCATTTGGCATTTAAATCGCTCGTCATATATCTTTTGGTGATACCGGCGCCAATCCGAAAGTTCTTAACGGGCACATAGTTCATTTCTAACCGGATGTTGGATGAACCATAAATTCCAAATAAATCAGAAATACCATTGTCTATGGTTCCAAATTTATGCTGGATAATCATTTCCAAAGTTTTCTTCTCTGGTATTACAACAGTCTGGGCATCAATCAGGATACCACTTTCAAAAGTAGCATTGACAGGATAGTCTTTTTCTGTAACTTCGGTTGAATCAGTTGCTTCTTGTGCAAAAGATAAAACAGAAATAAAAGATAGAAGAACTATAAATAAAATATTTATTTTCATCTCAACGATTATTAAATGTTTTCATTAATTATTTTTTGCGCCTTCTGTTATCCAGTGAAGAATAATCGCAGCTTCACCTGCTGTATACTTTTTCCTGGTATGGGTAGTGGTACCAGGGGCAGGATAAGCATAAATTACACTCTCCGCGGGGGTAGTCTTATTGATGTAACTGGCAGTGATCTGTGCAAAAGCATTGGCCGAAGTTAAATCACAATCAGTGGCGCCTGCCTTGTGGCACGAGGTACACTTGTCGCCAGTGGAGAAGATAGGTGCAACATCTTTCGCGAAGCTCACGCCAATCACCGGCACAACTACTTCAGGCAAAATAGAATCGTATTTGCAGCTATTGATGAACAATGTAAATAGAATCAGAATAAGGAATATTGTACGATTTTTCATTGTATTCGATTTTAAAGTTAAACTGTTTATCTGTTTTAGTCAAATTATAATATCTAAAACGCTGTATATTAAGTTCTTACATTCACGTTCTAATAGTTATATAATCTATGTGTCAGATGTTTACCAACGATGATATGTTTAAACCAGATAAGCTGCAAAGCTAATAAAAAAGGCTTCTCTTAAAAAAAAGAGAAACCTTTTTTAAATTGATTATACTATACCTTATGGAAGTACAGCAAGTGAATTGGTCAGCAAAGTTTCAGTATAGTTAGTATTGTGGATACCCAAACTATATTCCCTTAAGCATAACTGGAAGTTAAGAATGGCGCCATACTGAGCATTTGTTAAACTAAGTTTTGGAAAAGTCAGGTTTAAAGCTTTCTGAGCAACTGACCAAGCATTTGCCGGGTTAGGGTTTTGGAATGTACCTGTTGAATTGTTCTCTGCAAACTTAGGATTATTTATCGGATCATAAACATTAAGGTATCCATCGTATTTATTTGATGTCAAAGTAACCCATAAGTTAGCTTCTGTGTCAGGATTTCTATTCAAGATGTCAACACCACCAACCGTTAGTTTGGCAGCTAATTGTTCAAGAAGTCCTTTGACGTTATCCCTTGTTTTTTTCCAGTATTTATCAGTAGTAGCCGAAGTAATTGGAGCATCTATATGACAACCAGTAACATTACATCCGTTAAAATTGCCTTTTGCAACAAATGTGTGACCACCAGATCTACCATTCACTTCACCCATGTGACAATCTGTACATGAAGCAAGTGTTGTGTGTTTTGAATTGGAATAACCAGTACCGAATTCAACGCCACCCATACCTGCATAAATTGCGCCAACACTTCCGTAATGAATATGCATGCGATAACTTGGTCTTACAATATTGGTAGTTGCAGTATTATTATTGGCATCGTAAGCCAAATCGTTTGGTTTAGAAACAAGGGCAGCATAGTCCTGAACATTACCCGTCTGAAGGTTGGTTTGTGGACGTGGCTGGTGACATTTTACACATAGGTTACTTACACCGCCATCGGCTTTCAGATCAATGGTTTTTAAACCGCCCCACATAGTCATTGGAACCGGAGCAATAGTTGTCAATGCCATATCACCCGCTACACCCGCTACATAAGTGGTATGGATTTCACTGTGACAAGTTCCACAACCTATATTACCATAAGCAGCGGAAGGAATGGTTGTATAATCGTTTTTGAAAAATCCAGCCTTTTTGGGATCGGCACTAAATGTTGACGGAATATTATTTTTAACTACATATTTAAAGGCTTCCTGGGCATGACATGGAGTACATCCCGGAATACCTGCTTCATCAAAAGCGGCTTCTCCATAATGGTGTTTTGATAACTGAAATTGAGTGCTGATAAGATCTACAGCAGCTTTCGTATGACACACTGCGCAAGTTCCACCTGCGTTAGTTCCATTGATTCCATCAACTCCATCAACTCCATTGGTTCCATTTGTCCCATCGGCACCTGCGGGTCCCATCGGGCCTTCTTTTACGCAAGAAGGAGATGTAAACATGATAACAGTTGCAAGTAGCGCAAGCTGAAATAAATTTTTAAGTTTCATAAATTAAGTATGTTAAGGTTTCTATTGCTATTAACTTTTTGTGAAGGTAGGACCATGATTTTCACTCCGCTAAAATAGATACCCTACTGGAGTATTCTTAATTTATAGAATTGATGTATACAAGGAAAAGAAATGATTAAACACAGTTGATCTATTGATATATGTCAATCACAACCAGCAAAAAAAGACCTAACCCTTTCTGCTGATGACCACAAGGGCCTCTTCATCCAGAATATGAATGCTGCTTCCGTCAACAGTAATAATTCCGGATGATTTAAATTCCTTTAAAATACGAATAAAGCTTTCCATGGTCATGCCGGTCATATCAGCCAACTCATGGCGCGAAAGATTGGTATCGAATGGATTACAATTGAAGATTTTATTTTTCAGGTGAAGAAGTAAGTCTGCTACCCTACCTGGCATATACTTTTGGGTAATTGAAACCAGGTTATTTAACATTTCAATGTTCTGTCGGTTATTTAGTTTTAGAAGCTCAAAAGCAAACTGGCTATTTTTCGAAACCAGTTCATAGATTTTCTCCGAATCAATAAAACAACATTCAACTTCCGTGACAGCCTGCACCGTAAAATGCCGGATCTCATTGATAAATATTCCACCACCCGTCAATATTGAATGTGTTGTGACAAGGCGAAGGATTAACTTCTTGTCACCTGCCCCTTCGGCTATAATTTTTGCCAACCCGCTCTTGATACATACCACATGGCTGGCCGAGGTATTTTGCTTAATAATGGTTTCACCTGCCTTAAAATGCACATGCCTTTTTTCTATCACCAGCATTTTTAACTCCTCTTCCGTGAGGCAGTTGAATATATTTTCGTCTCCTATATCAAAACAAAGTGCGCAGCAGCTATCCGTACACTGTGCACATGCTTCCTTTACCCTTTTTTTTGACTCCATAATTTATATTTATCTATTAAACAAATCATTTTAAGGTGCACAAAATCACCCCTCCAACAAGCCTTAAATCGTTCCTGATTTCTACTTTAAATAAGGGCATTAAGATAGATATTCTATCCAAATATACAAATGATTAAATCTTCTACGAAATAAGCTTTAAAAATTGCTTAACAAATTGGGGATTTTATTGTACCAATTTACTTGTTTTCAAACAAATCATTTACTGAAAAAAAATATTCTACTTATATTTGGATCATACAATCCCAATACTAAGTCAATACTAAGTCAATACTAATTCCAGTGTTAACAGGTACATAATAGGTTGTTAATAGGTTGTTAACAGGTACAATATTTGTTATTTTAACCTATTATGTACCTGTTAATAACCTATTTTTAACCTGTTGAAACTTGATTATATATTGACTTTGTATTGACTTTGTATTGACTTTGTATTGAGTAAATAATGAGTTGGTATATACCATTGTATAATAAAAGCTGTCCGTAAATGAAGGAGAAGTGGAAGGAATACAGTTTAAGTCTCTGATTTTGATATTGCTAAATTCTTTTACAGACGAATTTTGCAAAGATTATTACAAAGTATTGGAGGGACAATAATTGCAGGAAGAATTAAGTGTATAACTTAATGGGGTGCTTCATTTGTTTTCACTCACAGGACAGCAAAGGATACAATAGTTATTAGAATTGTGTTACTTTAACCTCTCATTCAGAAACTACTAAAATATAAGATACCATGAAAAACCAATCTGTTTTTTTAAGCTTCCCCTCAAAGCAAACGCTTTTGGAGGAAGTAGAAAAGAAACCCATGAAGGCCTTGTTGGTGAATGGACATTTCCATACTCCTTATTCATTCAGCGCATTTACAGAGATGGAACAAGCTTTCAAAATGGCAGAAGTTGAAGGTGTTAAAGTTTTGGGCATCAACGACTTTTATACCACTGACGGCTATGGAGAATTTGCTGAACTGGCGGTAAAATATAAGATCTTTCCACTGTTTAACATTGAGTTTATGTCGCTCCAGAAAGATTTGCAGCAAGCCAACATTAGGGTCAACGATCCTAACAATCCGGGCCGCACCTACATGTCAGGGAAAGGACTTACCAACCCGCTTATTCTGGATGAGGAGCCAATGAAATTGTTAAATTCAGTTCAACATGAAAGCAATGTACAGACTGCAGAAATGGTTGAAAAATTAAACACTCTGCTGGCTGAAACACAGGCTGGCTTTACCTTTACCTTTGATGGCCTGAAAGCAAAATATGCCAAAAATCTGCTTCGCGAACGCCATATTGCAATGGCACTGCGCATAGCTATTGATGAGAAATTCAACACTTCGGATGAGAAAAAAGGCTTTTATACTTTGCTTTTTTCTGGAAAAGAAGTCAAATCAAACCTGGATGATATAGCAGGAGTCGAGAATGAAATTCGAGGCAATCTTCTCAAATCTGGTGGAAGAGCCTTTGTGACAGAAGATCCCAAAGCATTCCTAAGTCTGGAACAAGTGTGTGACATTATTATCAAGGCGGGTGGAATACCTTGTTATCCTGTTCTGCTTGATGATGCAAAAGGAAATATTACAGACTATGAACGCAACAAAGTATCTCTGTATGAAAGGTTGGTCGGCAAAGGGATTTATTGTCTGGAGCTTATTCCAGGCCGCAACACTTTTACAGTATTGAAAGATTTTGTATCTTACTTCAGAAGTAAAAATTTCCTGATTACCTTTGGAACTGAGCACAACACTCCACAGCTCGATCCTGTAAAAGTTACATGCAGTGGGGGTGTTGAACTGGATACTGAACTTGAACTGGTTGGATATGAGGGAGCTTGTATAATAGCTGCCCATCAGTATCTTGTAGCCAAAGGAGAAGAAGGCTTTCTAAATAAAGATGGTGTTGCCAAGACTAAGGAATATGGTGCATTTGCAGAATTAGGGAATGCGGTGATTGGGCATTTTATTGGAAGATAATCAATAAGGAATAAGAAATTGAGTTGCGCTACACTATATTGTCGTAGAGGCAATCCGTGTAATCCGCTTCAATCCGTGTAATTTGTAACTTGAAATTTGAAACTATATAAAAATGAAACCAGAAATAAAGGAATTGATTGAAGTGTCGAGATTTTACGGCAGCAAAAGAGATTTTGTGATTGCAGGGGGCGGAAATACTTCCTATAAAAATGATGAAAAAATATTCATAAAGGCCAGCGGTGTGAGTCTGGCAACCATTGACGAAAACGGATTTGCCATTCTCGACAGGAAGGCCATGCAGGCCATCTCCGAAAAAACATATTCAAAAGATGCCATGGAGCGAGAAAACCAGATCAAGCACGATTTGCTGAATGCACGCTTCCAACCTGAGAAAGGGTTGCGCCCATCGGTAGAAGCCTCCCTGCACAACCTGATAGCATTCCGTTTTGTAGTCCACACCCATAGTACCAAAGTCAACGGTTTGATGTGTGGAATGAATGCTGAAAAGCTGACCCATGAACTGTTTGGCAACGAAGTGGTTTATGTTCCCTATGTTGATCCGGGTTATATCCTGTTCAAGGAAGTGGAAACCAGGATCAATGCATACAGGGCCAAAACGGGAACTGAACCACAAATTATAATGCTTCAAAACCATGGTATTTTTGTTGCAGCCAATACGGTTGACGAAATTCATTCCATCTATAATAAGGTCATCGCCAAATTAGATGCTTTTATTGGTGAAGTTCCAGCGGTGGAAACTTTGCCCATTGATCCGGCAATTGTAAAAATAGTGCCTGCCATACGGATGATGCTTTCAGCAAATGGTCTGAAAACAGTAAAAGTAATCAACAATTCATTGATCGAACGATTCCTTTCCTCTGAGAAAGAATATCTTAAAATTGCCTTGCCATTTATTCCCGATGGAATTGTATATTGCAACTCCACCTTTATTTATACTGAATATTTGGGCGACGTGGAAGCTTTACTGAAAGGCCTTTCTGCAAATATAGTGCATTATTCCCAAACGCAACCCAAGGCCCCCAAGGTTATTTTTATCAGAGGAATTGGTTGTTTGCTGGCCAGCGATCATGCACAGGGAGTGGCTACCCTGGAAGAAGTAATTATGGATACCTGCATGGTGAGCCTGTATTCAGAGAAATTTGGCGGTCAGAACCCGATGACTCCTCCACATGTGCAGTTTATCGACACCTGGGAGGTGGAACAATACCGCAGTGAGGTGGCCATGGGAGCCACAGGCGGACGGGCCGACAAGCGCATCGCGATAGTTACCGGTGGAGCCCAGGGATTTGGCGCCGGCATTGTTGAAAATCTGATGGCCAACGGTGCCAATGTGGTAATTGCAGATCTGAATGAAGTTAAGGGAGTTGAATTTGCTGCTTCACTTAACAATGGCAAATGCAAAAATAAAGCGGTATTTATCAAAGCAGATGTTTCAAATGCAGCCTCGGTTGAAATCCTGGTGGCAGCAACAGTTTGCGAATTTGGCGGATTGGATGTCTTTATCAGCAATGCAGGAATTTTACGGGCAGGTGGCCTTGACGAGATGACTCCAGAGACTTTCGAGTTGATGACCAAGGTCAATTACTCGGCCTATTTTCTTTGCGCCAAATATGCTTCGGCAGTAATGAAACTTCAGAATAAATATAAACCCGGTCATTTTACCGATATTATACAAATCAATTCAAAGTCAGGATTGAAAGGCAGCAACCGCAATTTTGCTTATGCAGGTGGTAAGTTCGGTGGTATTGGCCTCACCCAGTCATTTGCTCTGGAGTTGATGCCTTCAAGGATAAAAGTCAATTCTATTTGTCCGGGTAACTTCTTTGACGGACCACTTTGGGCTGATCCTGTGAATGGTTTATTTGTTCAGTATTTACACGCCGGGAAGGTACCAGGAGCCAAAACTTTGAACGATGTGAAACGTTTTTATGAAGCACAGGTTCCCGCTGGGCGTGGATGTACTCCGCTGGATGTTATGCGCGCCATCTATTATATCATTGAACAGGAATATGAAACTGGGCAAGCAGTGCCGGTAACAGGTGGGCAGAATATGTTGAATTAAAAATAAAATATGAAAACACGAGCAGTAAGATTATACGGAAAAGAAGATTTGAGATTGGAAGAGTTTGAACTTCCGGCTATAAAAAGTAATGAGATTTTGGCAAAGGTGATTTCTGACAGCATTTGCATGTCGTCGTATAAAGCAGCCACTCAGGGCACTGACCACAAGCGCGTTCCGGCAGACATAGCGGTTAATCCAATTATCATCGGCCATGAATTCAGTGGTGAACTGATTGAAATTGGTGCTGACTGGCAACACAAGTTCAAAGCTGGACAGAAATTCTCCATTCAGCCTGCTATTTATTATAACGATGGCCCGGTGGGCGTGTTGAGCGCTCCGGGGTATTCTTATCAACACATTGGAGGTGATGCCACTTATGTGATCATCCCGAAAGATGTACTGGTTCAGGATTGCTTGCTGGCCTACGACGGTCCGGGCTATTATCCCGCATCGCTGGCCGAGCCGCTCTCGTGCGTGATAGGTGCCATGCATGCCAATTATCATACCGTTCCAGGCTCTTATGTTCATAATATGGAAATTGTTGCCGATGGTAAAATGGCGCTCCTGGCTGGAGTTGGCCCTATGGGACTGGCTGCTATCAATTATGTGATCCGCCGTGCCGACCGCAAACCTAAATTGTGTGTGGTCACTGATATTGATCAGGCAAGGCTCGACCGTGCAGCTTCAATCTATACGGTTAAAGAAGCTGCTAAACGTGGTATTGAACTTATTTATCTGAATACATCAGGATTCAGCAATCCAGTTGAAGAGCTTCGCCGTTTAACAGGCGATACAGGATATAACGATGTGTTCGTTTTTGCACCAGTGCCCCCGGTTATAGAGCAAGGGGATTCCATTCTTGCATTCGACGGATGCCTGAATTTCTTTGCAGGCCCATCAGACTCCAAACTAAAGGCCAATATGAATTTCTACAATGTTCATTATGCCTATACCCATCTTGTAGGAACATCGGGTGGGAATACCGACGATATGAAAGAAGCCCTGGACGTGATGACCAAGGGCCTTGACCCAGCAGGACTGGTTACTCACATTGGTGGTTTGAATGCAGTCATCGAAACAACATTGCACCTACCCCATATTCCAGGTGGCAAGAAGCTGATTTATACACACCTTGACATGCCGTTGACTGCTATTGCTGATTTTAAGGAAAAAGGGAAAACAGATCCGTTGTTTGCAAAACTAAACGACATTTGCAATCGCCATTTGGGCCTATGGTCGGTGGAAGCAGAAGAATACCTGTTAGGGAATAATAAGAAATAAATAAGAAGAAATAATAAGAAATAATAAGAAATAAGGAATAAGGAATAAGGAACATCGGAGTGTCCATTTTACATTCCTTATTTCTTATTTCTTATTTCTTATTTCTTATTTTGATGAGATTGCTTCGTTCCTACCAATGACGGGCTGATGAATCGTTTCTTATTTCTTCTTCCGATTTCTCATTTCCAGGACCCTATTTTTCCTTCCGCATAACTTATTCCTTACTTTTACGCCTTTAAAATTATTACTATGATATACATGGCTGACACAGCCGACTTAAACGAATTAAGATCGCTGTATGAATTTTTTCCTCTTGAAGGAGTCACTACCAATCCAACTATTTTAAGTCATTCAGGTTATAAACTTTCGGTTGCCATTGAAGGCATCCAGGAATTAGTAGGCTCGGGAATGGTTCATGTTCAGATGATTTCAGCGGAAGCAGAAGATATGGTCCGCGAAGCAAAGAAGTACCGCAGTTATTTTGATTTTGGAGATAACTTTTTTGCCAAAATACCGGTTACAGAAAAAGGATACCGAGCTATGCGCATCCTGAAAGATGCAGGGATTAATGTAACAGCAACCGCCATTTTTACGCAACAACAGGCCTTGGTGGCCATGAAAGCAGGAGCTGATTTTGTGGCCCCTTACGTGAGCCGCCTCGACAATATTTCATCTCACGGCATTGAAGTGGTAAGCGATATTGTGCAGAATATTTTCGAATACAATTTGAAAGGTAAAGTTCTTGCAGCCAGTTTTAAGACAGTCGATCAGATTTATCGCACCAGTATGGCGGGCGCTCATTCAGCTACCATCAGCCCGGAATTGCTGCACCAATTGATTAAACACCCCATGACTGATATAGGGGTTAAGCAGTTTGAATTGGACTCTGAAGGGTTGTATGATATTGAATTTTAGAGGGAAAGTCAATTATTTTAAGTGAATTATATCTAAGTAACTTAAGCCTGAGTAGTAATAGGAATTCCATCAATATTCTTTAAAAGACTTTGCTTAACGGGTATATTCTCGTTTTCTAATTGAAGGGGTCCCGTACGCACCAATCTCACATTTAACAGGGTTGAAAACTTCAATTGAGGAAACTGAAGAATCTCTGTCAGGTAGGGGCAAAAAGCCTCCTTTCGGAGAACCGAAAGGAGGCTTTTACATGGTTTTGAGTTAAAGGATCACTTATTTGAAATCAATTTACCCACTTGAATGATTTTGTGTTTGCTTCTCACTTCGTATAGATAGACTCCTGGACTAAGATTACCTGTTTGAAGGGTGGTGATGTCTTTTGTAAGTGTTGTATTGAACAGCACCTCTCCCACGTTATTGTAAATCTTCAGTTC
>Ga0123339_10001197_pt1 | contig 18308 bp, 14 predicted proteins | sample lystaG_FD_89956 | JGI IMG/M metagenome (GOLD analysis project Ga0123339, IMG submission 89956) | Glacier valley bacterial and archeal communities from Borup Fiord, Nunavut, Canada, to study Microbial Dark Matter (Phase II) -... | ecosystem: Environmental > Aquatic > Freshwater > Ice > Glacier ... | reverse complement strand
GGGCTCCCGCTCTTCGATACCTCCGGCCAGACCTGCACTCTCAACACCGGTTTGCGAGCCGGTGCGAAGATCGTGCTGCTGCCGAAGTTTGACGGAGACACCGCCCTTCGCCCTCTCATCGAATCCGGGTGCACGATCATGATGGGTGTTCCCACCCTGTATATCGCCCTCCTGGAAGCGGCGAAGAAGACCACGGAACGGCCGAAGCTGCCATATGCGATTTCCGGGGGATCATCTCTCCCCGTCCCCGTCCCCGTCGCCGTCATCGAACGTCTCCGCGCCGAGTTCGGCGCGGAGATCTACGAGGGCTCCGGCCTCACGGAGACCTCGCCGGTCGCGAGTTTCAACAATTGGGGTCGCACGCCTCGTTCCGGCAGCATCGGCACTCCGACCTGGGGAGTGGACGTCTAGATCGCACGGGCCGAGGTCGAGGAATCGATCGAACTTCTTCCCGTCGACGAACTCGGCGAGATCGTAATTCGCGTTCATAACCGCACGAAGGGTTATTTCAACCTGCCGGAGGAAACGGCAAAAGCTGTTGTCGTTGGTTGGTTCCGCACCGGAGACCTCGGCACCAAAGATGCGAATGGCTCTCTCTGGATCGTGGACCGAAAGAAAGACATGATCCTGCGGAACGGCTACAACGTGTATCCGCGTGAGATCGAGGAGGTCCGGGTGGCCCATCCGTCGGTCTCGAGCGTCGCCGTCTTTGGCGTGGCGCAGGAGCTGCATTGCCAGGAGATTATGGCTGTCGTTGCGTTGGGTCCTGGAACGGATGTCGACACGCAAACGCTTTCAGAGTTTGCGAAGGAAAAACTGGCAGCCTATGAGTAGGCCCACAGGTAGGCATCGTGGATGTGTTTCCCCTCGGGCCGAGCGGCAAAGTACTCAAGCGTGAACTCGTGGTGAGACACGAGACTGTGAAAGCAGTGGTAGCTGAACCTTATTAGGGGCTGGTCAAAGACTAGTTAGGGTAGGCTTACCTAAAGGCGTTCGATCAAATCGCCCACCCTGCACAGGGTCTGTTCGCGACTTCAGGAGCCTTTCTATGATCACCACCCCGAAATGGGCCAGCGCAGTTGCGCTTTCACTCGCTGCAGTTCTTGCTCTCGCTGGATGTTCGGCAGCGGCACCGGAAGTCGGCTCTTCGTCCGGAGGAAAGCCCAGCGGGGCCATCACGGTCTACAACGCCCAGCATGAGGAACTCACTCAAGCGTGGGCTGACGAGTTCACCAAACAGACGGGTGTTGCCGTTACCCTCCGAAACGGCGACGACCCCGAGCTCGGTAATCAGTTGGTGCAGGAAGGTAATGCGTCGCCCGCCGACGTGTTCCTCACCGAGAACTCTCCGGCGATGAGTCTCGTCGACAACGCAAAGCTCTTGGCGCCGGTGGATGCGGATATCCTCGCGCAGGTGCCGAAGGCCTACCGGCCGTCGACAGGTCACTGGACTGGCATCGCCGCGCGAAGCACGGTCTTGGTCTACAACCCCTCTCTGCTCTCGGAGGCCCAGTTGCCAGCATCGCTGCTGGATCTGGCTGACACGAAGTGGAAGGGACGCTGGGCGGCCTCGCCATCAGGCGCCGATTTCCAGGCCATAGTGAGCGCCATGCTCGCTCTGAAAGGCGAGAAGGCGACAGCGGCATGGCTTGCGAGCATGAAACGAAACACCACAACCTATAAGGGAAACAGTACGGTCATGAAGGCAGTCAACGCGGGCGAGATCCCAGCTGGCGTGGTCTATCACTATTACTGGTTCGCAGACCAGGCCAGCACCGGGGAGAACAGTGCGAACACGAAGCTCCACTATTTCAAGAACAGTGATCCCGGCGCATTTGTGAGCACCTCGGGTGGCGGAGTTTTGAAGACGGCGAAGAATCCTGCGGCGGCTCAGGCATTCCTGAAATTCATCACCGGGAAGGCCGGACAGGCCATCCTCGAAACAGGGAGTTCGTTCGAATACCCCGTTGCAAGCGAGGTCGCGGCGAACAAGGCTCTTGTGCCCCTCGCGGACCTCAATGCACCCGTCCTCGATCCGTCGAAGCTTGACAGCCGCAAGGTCACCGACCTCATGACCGCCGCCGGGCTTCTTTAGACCCGGCTTCTCTCAATCCACAGGGAAAGACTCGGCCAGTGATTCAAGTCCGACATCGCACCCCGGGGGCCATCATAGCGATGGCCGCCGGGGTATCGCTGTTGGGTCTGGTGCCGCTTGGATACGTGGTTGTGACCGCGATCGCAACCGGTGCACCGACGCTCTCCGCGCTCGTTTTCCGCCCAAGGGTCGCCGAACTGCTCGCCAATACCGCAGCGCTAGTGCTCATCACCGTGCCGCTCTGCGCCCTCGTCGGCGTCGCGGCCGCCTGGCTGGTCGAGCGCACGAGACTCGCTGGCGCGCGCGCGTTCGCGATTCTGCTCGTGGTGCCGCTCGCCATTCCGGCTTTCGTGAACAGCTATGGCTGGGTGAGTGCAGTGCCGTCGCTCAATGGGTTGTGGTCGGGTGTATTGGTCGCCGGACTCTCCTACTTCCCGCTCGTCTACCTTCCGACCGTCGCGGCGTTGCGTCGACTGGACCCTGCCGTGGAGGAGTCCGCGCGTTCCCTTGGCCTGCCACCTTTCGGAGTATTTTTGCGAGTGGTGCTGCCGCAGCTACGCCTTCCCATCCTCGGAGGATCGCTGATTATCGGCCTTCACCTGCTCTCGGAATACGGCGCCTTCGCCATGATCCGGTTCGATACCTTCACCACCGCGATTGTTGACCAGTTCCGTTCCACGTTCAACGGCCCAGCCGCCAACGCCCTGGCTGGTGTTCTGGTGCTGTGCTGCCTGTTCCTCCTGGTGGGTGAGTCCGGTGCCCGCGGGGGAGCGCGGTATGCGCGTATTGGCTCAGGATCGGCCAGGCCCGCAGGTCGTACTCACCTCGGCCTATGGTCCCCGGTCGCCTATATCTTTCTCGGTGTGCTCGTAGCGCTGTCGGTACTCGTGCCGTTTTCGAGCGTCGCGCGGTGGCTCGTCTCGGGTGGCTTCGCCGCCTGGTCAGATCGCTATCTGCTCACGGCTCTCGGGCAGACCATCGGGTACGGGCTGGCCGGTGCGCTGGTGACGTGCCTTCTGGCGTTTCCGATTGCCTTCCTTGCGGTGAGGTTTCCTGGCCGAGTTGTGCGCGTCCTCGAGTCGATCAACTACGTGACGAGTTCGCTTCCCGGGCTGGTAACGGCTCTCGCGTTCGTGACCGTGGCCATCCGATTGGTGCCAGCGCTCTACCAGACCTCATCTCTCGTGATCGTGGTCTACCTCCTGATGTTTTTGCCCCGCGCGATCGTGAACCTGCGCTCCGGACTCGCGCAGGTACCGCGCGGGCTCGAGGAGGCGGCTCGCTCTCTCGGACGGCATCCCTTGGTCGCATTCTCGGCGGTGACCCTGAAATTCGTGATGCCATCAGCGCTCGCCGGTTCGTCGCTGGTATTCCTTGGAATTGTCACAGAGTTGACATCTACCCTGCTGCTTGCACCAAACGGCACACGCACCCTCGCCATCCAGTTCTGGTCGCGGGTGACCGACGTCGATTATGTGGGGGCGGCGCCCTACGCCAGTCTTATGATTTTGCTCTCGCTGCCTGTCACCTACCTGCTCTTTGCGAGATCACGATCCGAGAAAGCGGCGGTGAACAGCCTGTGAACGAAATCAGATCTCGGGCCGTCGAACCCCGGGCCTTCGACCACAGCGCGATCGTGATGGCCGGAGTGGGAAAACGCTATGGCGAGACCTCCGTGCTCGAGTCAATCGATCTCTCGGTGCCTGCCGGGTCAAAGACGGTGATCGTAGGATCCTCCGGGTCTGGTAAGAGCACGCTCCTGCGTCTCCTCAGCGGCTTCGATTTCCCGGATGCCGGCACCATCCATATCGGAGCGGATATGGTTGCGGGCCCCGGGGTTGCCATCCCGGCCCATCGCCGCGGCGTTGGTCACGTCGCACAGGATGGCGCCCTGTTTCCCCATTTGACTGTGGGGCAGAACGTGGGTTTCGGCCTCAATCGGCACGAGCGCGGCGACCGTTCAGCGATGGTGGCCGAGCTCCTCGATCTCGTCTCCCTCGACCCGGCATTGGCGTCGCGCAGGCCAGACGAGCTCTCTGGCGGGCAACAACAGCGAGTCGCACTCGCCAGGGCTATGGCGCGGAGACCCGGTGTGATGCTGCTCGACGAGCCGTTCTCCTCTCTCGACACAGGACTGCGGGCCTCCACTCGCGAACTGGTTTCCGCCGCGCTCACCGCCGCGGGCATCACGACGGTTCTCGTGACTCATGACCGCGCCGAAGCCCTCACCTTCGGCGATCAGGTCGCTGTGCTGCGCGACGGGCGACTTGCGCAGGTGGGAACCCCGACGGCACTGTATTGTTCGCCGACCGACCTCGCAACCGCCCGGTTTCTCGGGGATGTCGTGATCTTTGAGGCGAACGCGTCTGCCGGTCAGGTTCGCTGCCCGCTCGGTGTTGTAGCGCGGTGTACCTCTCTCAACGGAGGCTGCACGGCGCTGTTTCGGCCTGAGCAGCTGGTCATCGATCTTCTCGTACCGGGAGCGGATACCGGTGGCATCGTCGCTCGAATTGCTGCCGCCGAGTTTCAGGGCTCGTCCCAGCTTCTCACTCTCGAGATCGCGGGAGGTCCTGGGCTCGAACTGCCTGTCGCGAGCGGAATCCACTATCGCGTCGGGGATCAGGTGACGATCCACACCATCGGTGACGCCATCGTGTTTCCTGCGAGCTGAGGGGCGCATCCCGTCGCTTTGCCGTCACGCAGAGCAACACTCGAGCGCCTGGAGCGCGGCTGTATTACGGTCGGAGTTATGAGCCGCTCACTAAACGTCGTCGCGATTTCCGGGAGCCTTCAGGCGCCGTCGAAGACTATCGCGCTGGTCGAGGAGATAGTTGCAGAGTTGGCAACACGTCTGCCCATCGATGCACACTTCATCAAACTCAACGAACTCGGTCCGTCGTTTGCGGGTTCACTCAGCCGAGCGGGGCTGCCGCTGAACGTCGAGCAAGAACTGCAGCGCATCGAGACCGCCGACCTGCTCGTCGTCGCCTCTCCGGTCTATCGGGCGTCATTCACCGGGCTCTTCAAACACCTTTTCGACTTCGTGGACCAGTACGCGCTGGTGGACACCCCGATCCTGCTCGCCGCCACCGGTGGGTCGGAGCGCCACGCGCTCATCATCGAGCACCAGTTCCGCCCTCTGTTCTCGTTCTTCCAGGCGCTCACACTGCCACTCGGCATCTATGCACACGATTCGGACTTCACGGACTACCGGGTGTCGAGCACGTTCCTGCATGATCGCATCCGGAAGGTCATCGAACGGTCCCTGCCGCTCATCACCGCGAGCCTGGAAGAGAAGCTGAATGTCGAGCGTGTCCTCGACGGGCAACTCGTGCTGAACGACGAGACCGTCACTCCGGCCGTAGTGAGACTGCTGACCTGACAGCTATTCGGCGAGTACTCGAACGATTCGCTGCAGCGACACGGGCTCGGCCGTACCCAGGTGCTGGGCGAACAGGCTGAGCCGTAGTTCCTCGAGGAGCCAACGCGCGCGCTGGAGCGATACGGTCGAATCCGGTGCGAGTGGCAGGCTGCCGCCAGCCAGCTCGAAACGAGCGGTCGCGGTCTGCACTTCGGTCATCCAGACCCGGTCCCGGCCGAGATTCTCGCCGAGCTTGCCGATGCGGTGCACGATTGCAGCGAGGTAAACCGGCAATCGGCGCAACTGCGCCAGGCCGGTCTCGGAGGCGAAGCCGGGAAAGACGAGAGCCGAAAGCTGCTCGCGAGCATCGGCGAGCGGGCTGAGCATGGCAATGTTCGAGGCCGCCCTAATCGCTTTTTCGGCGTCGCGGGAGCCCGCGATCACTCTCGTGAGTAGTGAGACCGTGAGGAACATGGCGTCCATGATCGTGGCCGAGATTTCGTCGCGCACCGCGGTGAACTGGGTGCGCGTCCAGACCTCGCGACCGTCGACGACGGCGTCGATGCACACCGCCATACAGTCCGCGAAGAGCTCGGTCGTCGTGCGGTAGGGGCTCTGCGCCAGAGTCAGCTTCTCGGTGTGAGTGAGGTGCTCCTGCACGTAAGACACCGGGGAGGCAATCGCGAGCAGAAGCATCCGCCGCACTCCGCGTCGTTGCTCCCGCGCCTGGTCGCTTGGCGTGCTCATGAGCCGGATAGACACGCTCGTGCCGTCGTCGACGAGGGCCGGGTAGGCCCGAATGGTGTTGCCACCCTGCTTCGTGTCGAGGGTGCGGGGTAGCTCGTCGAAGTCCCAGGTCGTGAGCCCGGCCCGCTCCAGGTTACTGCGGGGGGTGACGGATGCCCGTGCCACGCTTTCGCGAACCGTCGAGGCGAGCTGCTCTTGCAGCACGCGCAGGTCCATCCCGCTGGCGACCGTGCGAGACCGCTCGTCGACCACAGCGAAGGTCATGCGCAGGTGAGAGGGAATGCGCGACTCATCGAAGTCGGTTATCGCCACTGGCACGTAGGTGAGGCGGGTGACCGCAGCGGCGATGGCGGCGCGAAGCGACCGTCCGTCGCTGGCCTCGGGTAGTTCCCGGAGCAAACGACGCGCCCAATCGTTCGCCGGCACCACGTTGCGACGGATCGCCTTCGGCAGCGACTTGAGTAGTGCTGTCACCAGTTCCTCCCGGAACCCGGGCACCTGCCAGTCGAAGCCCTCGGGTTGGAGGCGCGCGAGCAGCGCGATCGGCACCTGCACGGTGACCCCGTCGTCGTCGGTCCCCGGCTCGAACCGGTAGCTCAGCGTGAGTCGCTGGTCGCCCTGGCTCCAGGTCTTCGGGTAGGAGGTCTCCACGAGTTCGGCCACCGGGGCCGCCTCGTCTTCGTCGATGAGATTCTCCGCGGTCATCGTGAGCAGGTCTGGAGTCTTGGATCGCGCGGTGCGCCACCAGGTTTCGAACAGGCGTTGGCTGGTGATCTCTGCCGGGATGCGACGCTGGTAGAAGTCGAACACGGCTTCGTCGTCGTAGAGCAGATCGCGTCGACGCGTGCGTTCCTCTAGCTCGGCGAGTTCGTTGCGCAGCGCACGATTCGCGCGGTCGAAAGCGCTCACCCGCCTGTCGATGCGGTCGAGATCCCAGTCTCCGTCGACCAGCGCATGACGGATGAAGAGCTCGCGCGCATAGGCCGGGTCGACCCGTGCGAACTGCGTGCGTCGACGCGCGACGATCGGAACACCGTAGAGAGTTACCCGTTCCCACGCGACGGCGGAGCCTTGTTTCTTCTCCCAATGCGGCTCGCTATAGCTCCTTTTCACGAGATCGCCAGCGATGGGCTCGGCCCAGGAAAGGTCGATGGCCGCGTTGGTTCGGGCGAAAAGCCGACTCGTCTCCACGAGCTCGGCACTCATTAATTCGGCTGGCTGCTTTTTCGCCAGCGCGGAGCCGGGAAAGACGCTGAAGCGCACCTGCCGAGCGCCGATGTATTCCTTCTTCACGACATCCCGGATGCCCAGCTGGCTCAGCAGGCCAGCAAGAAGGGAGCGGTGGATGCCGTTCGGGTTGGTCGACGGGCCGCCGACCACGAGTCCGAGGGGCTTCGCCATCCGTTCGAGCTGGCGGAAGACATCCTTCCACTCTCGCACCCGGAGATAATTGAGGTACTCGCTGCGGCAGAGGCGTCGAAACTGGTTGCCGCTGAGTTCCTTCTCCTTCTCACGCAGATAGTTCCAGAGGTTGAGGAGGGTGAGGAAGTCGCTGGTGGGGTCGAAGAAACGGGCGTGTGACTGGTCGGCCTGCGGGCGCTTGTCGAGCGGTCGCTCCCGAGGATCCTGGATACTGAGACCGGCGACGATCGCCATCACCTCGCGGGTGACTCCGTGTTGCTTCGACTCGACGACCATGCGCGCGAGCCGTGGGTCGATCGGCAGTTGGGTGAGCTGTTTGCCGATGCGCGTGATGGCCGGATCGACTGTTCCGGAGCCCGAAACCGCCCCAAGCTCTCGCAACAGGTCGAGCCCATCCTTGATGCCGCGCGAGTCGGGCGGTTGAAGGAAGGGAAAATTTCCGATGTCGCCGAGCCCGAGGGAGATCATCTGCAGGATCACCGCCGCGAGATTGGTGCGCAGGATCTCTGGCTCGGTATATTCCGACCGGCGCATGAAGTCCTGTTCGGAATACAGCCGGATGGCGATGCCGTCGCTGGTACGGCCGCTCCGACCGGAGCGTTGGTTAGCGCTGGCCTGGCTGATCGCTTCAATCGGCAGACGCTGCACCTTCGAGCGGACGCTGTAGCGCGAGATGCGCGCCGTGCCCGCGTCAATGACGTACTTGATCCCCGGTACGGTGAGACTCGTCTCGGCCACGTTGGTGGCGAGCACGATCCGACGGCGGATGCCGGGAGCTCTCCCGGTCTCGAAGACCCGATGTTGCTCTGCCGAGCTCAGCCGGCCGTAGAGCGGGAGCACCTCGGTGAACGGCAGGGCTCGACCACCGATCGCTTCCTCGGCATCCCGGATCTCGTTCTCTCCGCTGAGAAAGACCAGCACGTCGCCGTTCGATTCACGCGAGAGCTCGTCGAGGGCGGCGTTGATTCCCTCCATCGGGTCCTGGTCGGCCTCGGCCTCGATGTCTTCCTCTTGGTTCGCGATCGGCGCCTCGGCAACGAGTGGGCGATATCGGACTTCTACGGGGAAGGTACGCCCGCTCACCTCGACGATGGGGGCGCCGATACCCCGGGCATCCGCGAAGTGTCGGGAGAAGCTCTCGGGATCGATGGTCGCGGAGGTGACGATAACACTGAGATCGGGGCGCTGCGGCATCAGCTGTTTGAGGTAGCCGAGCAGGAAGTCAATGGTGAGGCTACGTTCGTGAGCCTCATCGATGATGATCGCGTCGTACTTGCGCAGCAGACGATCCCGGTGGATCTCATTGAGCAGGATGCCGTCGGTCATCAGCTTGATGCGGGTGTCGGCGCTCACGGTGTCGGTGAAACGCACCTGGTATCCGACCAGGCCGCCGAGCGGCGTCCCGAGTTCCTCGGAGATGCGTTCGGCGATGGTGCGCGCTGCGATCCGTCTCGGCTGGGTGTGGCCGATACTGGTCTTGCCGAGTTCAAGCAGAATCTTCGGAAGTTGCGTTGTCTTGCCCGACCCGGTCTCGCCTGCGACAATCACGACCTGGTGATCGCGGATGGCCGCTGCTATATCTTCGCGGCGCTGGCTGACCGGAAGGTCCTCCGGATAAGAGATCCGGTAGTTGATAATCGCGTCGGTCATGGGTGTCCAATTCTAACGACTGCACCTGCACCGCATCTGGCGTCAGGCACAGAGAGGGTGCGAAGGGCCTCGCGCTATTCGAAGCCTCGCGATATTTGAATGCTCGCGGTCTTTGAATGCTCGCTGTCTTTGAATGCGGAGATCCCCATGATCGCCCGACCGACCAGCCGGGTGTTGAGCTCGCAACTTCCCTCGTAGCTGTAGACCGCTTCGCGTCCGCAAAGATCCGCGCCATCCTGAAGTCGGTCGAGATTCCATTGACTCCGAGAATGCCACGGGCCATCGCCAGCGACTCGCGCATCCACGCACTTCCGGAGGCCTTGGCCATCGCCGCGTGCTCGGAGCGGAGGGCGCCCCTCTGTTGCAGCTGGCTGATTCGCACCATCGTGCCGAGGGAAGCTGTGGTGTTTTCGAGGATGCGCACGAGCTTCTCTTGCACGAGCTTCTCTTGTACGAGCTGGAATGACGCGATCTGTTTACCGAGCTGGCATCGTTGAAGCGCATAGCCGAGCGCATGATCATAAGCGGCGAGTTGCAGGCCGACCGTCTGCCAGGCCCTCCACACCCGGGAGGCGGTGAGAAGGGCGCCGGCGTCGCGGAACGAGGTTGCACCGGGGAGTCGAGCAGACTCGTCAAACCTCACGTTATCGAGCAGGATGTCCGTATTTTTCACGACTCGAAGTGAGATCTTGTTCTCGATTTTCTCGATTTTCTCGGTGCGCGGTCCAGGGGTGCCCCGGTCCACAATGAAAGCCTTGATCTGGCCCTCTGCGGTGTCGCGGGCCCAGAGGATGATGTGGTCGGCGATGGAGCCGTAGCCGATCCAACGTTTTGCTCCGGAGATACCCCAGGTGTCCCCGTGCCGGGTTGCCGTGGTCGCCATCGAGCGGGAGATGTCCGATCCGTGGTCCGGCTCGGTGAGAGCGAACGCCCCGATGCGGGTCAGATTACGCAGGCCGGGAAGCAGCCGTTCACGCTAACCGTCCGACCCGAGCCGGGCGATTGCGGCGGTGACGGGCTCTAGGTGCACTCCACAAAAATGTGGAGACAGACAGGTCGGCCCGCGACAGCTCGAAAGGGAAGGTCGCAGCATCCCAGTGGGCGCCGATGACGGGTCGCACTTCACGGTCGAAGATTGCGGTGGCATCGCGCAGTCGCTGTTGCTCACCGAGTGTGAGCAGGTCGCGGTAGTCGAGGAAGTCATCGGAGGGCCGCGGACGGCGTGCTTGCGCGACGGCAGCCTCGGAGGTCAGCGAAGTGAAGTTCATCGGGGTGTCATCCGGATGGCACCGTCGAGTCGGATCGTCTCGCCGTTGCGATAGGGATTCTCCACGATGTGCTTCACCAGCGCGGCGTATTCGTCCGGTCGGTCGAGAGGCGCCGGATGCGGCACCTGGCTGCCGAGCGAGAGTTTCGTCTCTTCGTTCAGCGCGGCCAGCATCGGAGTCTCGAACACGCCGGGGGCGATCGTCATGACCTGGATGAGGCTCGAGCCGAATTCGCGCGCGATCGGCAGCGTCATCGCCAGAACAGCGCCCTTCGATGCCGAGTAGGCCGCCTGCCCGATCTGCCCATCGAACGCCGCCACCGAGGCGGTGTTCACCAGCACCCCGCGTTCGCCGTCGATCGGCTCGTTCTGCTGCATGGCTGCGGCCGCCAGTCGAAGCAGGGTGAAAGTGCCAATGAGATTGTTGTGGATGGCACGCCCGAACAGGTCCAGTGCGACCGGGCCATCCCGCCCGACAACACGGTTGGCCGGCGCGATAACGGCGCCGTTAACCAGAATGCGCAGGGTACCGAGGCCCGTCGCGACGGCCACGGCCGCGGCGACATCCGCTTCGCGGGTGACGTCAGCGGTGACGAAGGTCGCGCCCGCCATCGGCTCGGTGAGATCGAGGATCACCACTTGTGCCTCCGCCGCGGTGGGGTTCGCGAAGTGGCGAGACCGAGCCCGGAGGTTCCGCCCGTGACGATAGCAATCGTGTCGGTGATGTCCGTGCTGCTCCTAACCGAGGGTGATGAGACTGAGGGGATGGGCGAGGATGCAACCGATAACAGCGAGGAATGCGGATCCCGCTGCGTCGTCGACAAGGCGATGATCGAATGAGATGCTCAGCGTCGTTACCGTGCGCAGGGCGATTTCGCCCTTGAGCTCCCACGCCTGCCGCCGGATCGCCCCGGAGCAGAGAATCGCAGCCTCGCCGGGATTGATGATCGGAGTAGCGCTGTCGATACCGAGGCTGCCGATGGTGGTGAGGCTGATCGTGCCACCGGAGAGCTCGGCAATCGCTGTCTTGCCGTCGCGTGCACGGGAGGCAAGGCTGGAGAGTGCATCGGCCAACTCGTAAAGTGGCAGCGTACTGACATCACAGATATTCGGCACTGTGAGGCCTCGCGAGGTGTCGACCGCGATGCCGACCGCGATGCCGAGATTCACCGTGCGGTTTGTCACGATCTCCTCGGTGGGCTCGCTAAGCGGGAGTTCAATGCGGGATGTCGCACCGTCGCGATCGCAAGCGCCTTCGTAATCAGCAACGATGGCGTGACCTTCGTGCCCTCGAATTCCGGATGTGCGCGCAGGCGCCCCACCAACTCGACGGTGGAGGTGACATCCACGGTCAGGAATTCGGTGACATGGTGGGCGGTGAAGGCGCTCGAGACCATCGCGGCTGCCGTGCATTTGCGCAGCCCGCTGACCGGCACCCGGGTCTCGTTGGACAAAGTGGTCCTGTCGGTAGCGGTGGAAGGCGCCGCGCGAGGTCGCGCACCGGGGTTTGGCGAGCACGCGCAACGGCGAAAACGAAGACGAAGGCTTTAACGTCAATTCTGTGGCAGAAGCATCTGTGGCAGAAGTATCTGCGGCAGAAGCGGCCGTGACAGAAGCGCGGCGACTGCGGTGGCCGGAGCGATGATCGCTCGCACCGGGTTCGTACCCGACGAGCGTGTTCGACCGGCCGTCCTCCTCGGCATCGAGCTCAGAGGCGGCAGGGGCCTGGTTTACGACGTCTCGCTCTCCGAGGCCAATGATCGGGGCATCGACCAACACCGTCTCGCCCTCGGCGATGTGGAGTGCAGACACGATCCCGATGATTGGTGACGGCAGTTCGACCAGCGCCTTGGCCGTCTGCACCTCCATGCTTCGATCAACCTCATCGAGCACCCGGTCGATGTCGGGCAGTTAATACTGCTCGACCGTGGACGGTGGATAGTCAGTGGAGTATCCGCCCACTCGGATCACCGGCGATTCGAGCATCCAGAAGCAGCGCTCGGAGATGCGTGCGGCGATCTCGGCGCCGAGTCCGAGGAACGCGGGTGCCTCGTGCACCACGACGAGCCGACCGGTCTTCGCAACCGAGCGCTCGATGGCGCCGAAGTCGATCGGAGAGAGCGACCGCAGGTCGATGACTTCGACAGAGGTGCCCTCCATCACCACTCGGGCGTCATAGAGCCCGAGCGCAGGGGCGCCCTATCGCACGGCGCTGTTGCTGTTCTTGTTGCTGTGCGAGCTCACCGGCCTCACCGAGGGCTGAGAATGCGGCGTCAGCGGGCGACCGTCGCGACGATCACCGCGATCGACTGCGTGTCTTCGATCGTCGGAGGCACCACATAGTCCTCGCCGTTCACGATCTGGCGCATCGTCTTGCGCAGGATCTTGCCCGAGCGGGTCTTCGGTAGGCCGGAGACGACCACCACATCACGGAAGGCGGCAACGGCCCCGATCTGTTCGCGCACCATCGTCACGAGATCGGCGGCCAGGGCCATATCCGAGATATCGGTCCCGCTCTTCAGCACCACGTACCCCACCGGCTTCTGGCCTTTGATCTCGTCGCGCACGCCGATTACCGCACACTCGGCGACGGCCGGATGTTCTGCGAGCACCTGCTCCATCGATCCGGTGGAGAGCCGGTGACCGGCCACATTGATGATGTCGTCGGTGCGCCCCATCACATAGAGGTAGCCCTCGCGGTCGAAGTAACCGGAGTCGCCGGTGAGATAGTGGTCGGGAAACACCGAGAGATACTGGTGGATAAAGCGGTCGTCGCCGTTCCAGAGGGTCGCGAGCGTACCGGGCGGCAGCGGAAGCGAAATGACGATGTTTCCCTCGCCCAGTTGCGGCACCGGCTGACCGTGCTCGTCGACGATGCTCAGGTTGTAGCCGGGGACCGGAAACGATGGGGAGCCCGCGCGCAACGGCAGGTCCTCGAGCCCGCGCGGGCTCGCGCAGATCGGCCAACCGGTTTCGGTCTGCCACCAGTGGTCGATCACGGGTTTCTCGAGCAGGGCGGTAGCCCAGGTCCAGGTGTCCGGGTCCAGACGCTCGCCGGCGAGGAAGAGCGCATCGAGGCTGCTGAGGTCGTATTGGCGCGAGAGGGCGGCGTGCGGATCGGCCTTGCGGATGGCGCGGAGGGCGGTCGGCGCGGTGAACAGAGTCTTGACCCGGTAGTCGCTGACGACGCGCCAGAATGCCCCGGCATCCGGAGTGCCCACAGGCTTGCCCTCATAGAGCACCGTCGTCGCCCCGGCGATGAGGGGACCGTAGACGATGTAGGAGTGGCCGACGACCCAGCCGACGTCGCTTGCGGTCCACATGACATCCCCCCGCCCGACGCCATAGATGTTCTTCATTGACCAGGCCATCGCTACGGCATGGCCGCCATTATCGCGGACGACGCCCTTCGGGGCACCGGTCGTGCCGGAGGTGTAGAGGATGTAGAGCGGGTCGGTCGCGGCCACCGGCACCGGATCGCGCGGGGTCGCGGTCTTCGAGTGCTCATCCCAGTCCCACCAGGCGGTTGTCTCGGTCGAATAGTCGCTCACCCGACCCGGAACCTCCGGCCGGTCCTTCACGATCACGGTGCCGACCTTGTGCGAGCTGAATTCGAGTGCGGCCGAGATAGTGGGAAGGTACTCCACCACCCGGTTCGGCTCGATACCACCGGTGGCGGTCACAATCGCGACCGGGGCGGCATCATCGATACGGGCGGCGAGTTCCTTCGCCGCGAATCCGCCGAAGACTACGGAGTGCACGCTTCCGAGTCGGGCGCACGCCAGCATCGCGACGATCGCCTGCGGCATCATCGGCATGTAGATGATGACCCGATCGCCCTTGCCGACCCCGGCATCCGCGAGCACACCGGCGAATCGGGCGACTTTGTCGAGGAGGGTGGCGTAGCTGTAGCTCTTCTTCTTGCCGACGACGGGGGAGTCGTAGATGAGCGCGGTTCTGTCCCCGCGCCCGGCCAGCACATGCCGATCGAGCGCGTTGAAGCAGGTGTTGAGTTCGGCTCCGGCGAACCAGCGGTAGAGCGGAGCGTCGGTGCTGTCGAGGGCCGTGGTCGGCTCGACCACCCAGTCCACCAGCTTCGCCGCCTCGAGCCAGAATCCCTCACGGTTGTCCACGCTGCGTTGAAATGCCTGCCGGTAGTTGTGGGAACTCTCCGGGCACGCGATTGGGTCACTCACGGAATACCTCTTCATTGAAGTCTTGACACCAAAGTTGTATACAAAACGTGGATGAAGTATGACACATCATGAGTAAATCGGCCTCGCCTGCGCCATAATGTGTACATAAAGCCGAAAAACGAGGAGCAATGGCAGTTAGTCAACGGGCAAGCGACCGGGCCTACCACACCCTTCGCGACGAGATCGTGCAGTGGGAGCTGCGTCCGGGGAGCGTGCTGGGAGAAGTGGAGCAGTCCACCCGCCTTGGCGTCTCGCGCACCCCTTTGCGGGAGGCGCTCACGCGATTGATGGCGGATGGCCTGGTGTCATCCCAATCCGGTCGCGGCCTCGTCGTCACTGATCTGTCGCTCGCGAGCATCCGGGAGATCTTCGAGGTGCGCCAGGCCCTCGAGGAGCAGGCAGCTCGCCTCGCCGCCCGACGCGGTGACACTGCGGTGTTCCAGCAGCTTGAGCGAGAATTCGCGGCCGTCAATGAGCTGCTCGAGCACGACGATCCGGCCCGCCACGCCTACTACGGACTCGTCGCTCGACTCGATGACGCCATCGATACCGCCGTCGGGAATTCATACCTAGCCGCAGCATTGGCGACCCTGCGCACTCATCTCGTGCGCGTTCGTCGACTCGCTGTCGATGACCCCGCGCGGCTATCCGCCGCCGCTGCCGAGCACCTTCTCATCGTGCAGGCGATCGCCGCCCGGGATCCCGAGTTGGCTGCCCACGCGACGCAGGTGCACCTCCACCAAGCCCTCCGAAACATCCAGAAGATGGCGAACCTCCAGACGGGTCTCCCAGCGGATCTCCTGCAACAGGCGAGCTCACCGAGCAGCGCCGCACCGAAAGGAACATAAGTGAAACTGCACTCCGTACGTGTTCACCCGAGCTCCGAGAACCTTTCGCGCGAGGACCAGCTGGCCTGGAAGATCGCCGAGGTCGCGGCAGATCCGGTGGCGGCGACACCCGAGGTCACCGAGATGGTGATCAACCGGCTGATCGACAACGCGGCGGTTGCCACTGCCTCCCTCGCCCGTGGTCCGGCCGTTGCCGCCCGGGCGCAGGCCGAGGAGCACCCTTACGCTGCCGGGTCGACCGTCTTCGGCATCCCGGGTCGCTATAGCCCCGAGTGGGCGGCCTGGGCCAACGGCGTCGCCGTTCGCGAGCTCGACTATCACGACACCTTCCTCGCCGCCGAGTACTCGCACCCCGGCGATAACATCCCGCCGATCCTTGCCGTGGCACAGCACGTGGGCTCAACGGGCACCGACCTCGTTCGTGGCATCGTGACCGGCTACGAGATTCAGGTCGACCTCGTGAAGGCCATCAGCCTGCATGCGCACAAGATCGATCACGTCGCTCACCTCGGGCCATCGGCCGCCGCGGGAATCGGCACGATGCTCCAGCTCTCCCCGCAGGTGATCTTCCAGTCAATCGGTCAGGCGCTGCACACCACCACAGCGACTCGCCAGTCGCGCAAGGGCGAAATATCCACCTGGAAGGCCTTTGCCCCCGCCTTCGCCGGCAAGATGGCCGTCGAAGCCGTCGACAGGGCCATGCGCGGCCAAACCAGCCCGACCCCGATCTACGAGGGAGAGGACGGCGTGATCGCCTGGCTGCTCGACGGTAGGGACGCCCACTATGAGGTGCCGTTGCCCGAGGCCGGCGAGGCCAAACGGGGCATCCTCGATACCTATACCAAGGAACATTCGGCGGAGTACCAGGCACAGGCGTGGATAGACCTCGCCCGCAAGCTGCACAACGACTACCCGACCCTTTCGGCCGGCTCGATCGCATCCGTCGTCATCCACACGAGCCATCACACGCATTTCGTGATTGGATCGGGCGCAAACGATCCGCAGAAGTACGATCCCACCGCGAGCCGGGAGACCCTCGACCACTCGATCCCCTATATTTTCACGGTCGCCCTGCAGGATGGCGAATGGCACCATGAGCGTTCCTATGCATTCGAGCGTGCGGGTCGCGCCGACACGGTCGCACTCTGGAACCGTGTGACGACCACCGAGGATGCAGAGTGGACCCGTCGCTACCACTCCACCGATCCGGCCGAAAAGGGCTTCGGCGGTCGCGTGGTCATCACGCTCACTGATGGCGCGACCATCGTCGATGAGATCGCGGTAGCGGATGCTCACCCGCTCGGAGCCCGGCCCTTCGTGCGCGAACATTACATCGCTAAATTCCACGCCCTTGCCGCAGGAATCCTCGATGTTTCGGAGATCGAACGCTTCCTGGAGCTCGTTCAGCGCCTGCCCGAACTCACTGCCCACGAACTCGGTGGTCTCACTGTCACCGCAAAGCCGGGTCTCCTGGGCGTCGGCCCGAAGGGACTTTTCTAATGCTCTATTCCACTCTCACTGCTGCCGAGAAGCGCGTTAACTTGCGGGCCGCCCTCGACAGCGGAAAACTGCAGCTCGTACCAGGAGCGTTCAACCCGCTGAGCGCAAAGCTCATCCAAAACAAGGGATTCGACGGCGTCTACATTTCCGGCGCGGTCATCGCGGCGGACCTCGGGTTGCCGGATATCGGACTCACCACACTCACTGAGGTTGCGACCCGCGCGAAGCAGATCAGCCGCATGACCGACCTGCCTTCGCTGGTCGATGCGGACACCGGCTTCGGAGAGCCAATGAATGTCGCCCGCACAATTCAGGAACTCGAGGATGCCGGAGTTGCTGGTCTTCACATCGAAGACCAGGTCAATCCGAAACGGTGCGGTCACCTCGATGGCAAGGCCGTCGTCGACACGGCAACGGCCACCAAACGCATCCGCGCGGCGGTGGATGCGCGCCGAGACCCGAACCTGCTGATCATGGCGCGCACCGACATCCGGGCAATCGACGGGCTTGCCGTCGCCATCGACCGGGCGAAGGCGCTCGTCGATGCCGGTGCCGATGCGATCTTCCCGGAGGCAATGGTCGACCTGTCCGAGTTCGCCGCCATTCGCGCGGCCGTCGACGTGCCGATCCTCGCCAACATGACCGAGTTCGGCAAGAGCGAGCTGTTGACCACCGACCAACTCGCCGGTGTCGGAATCAACCTGGTGATCTATCCGGTCAGCCTTCTGCGGCTCGCGATGGGGGCAGCCGAACGTGGTCTCGATACGATCAGGCAAGAAGGATCACTGACATCGGAGGTGCCAAACATGCAGACGCGTGCCCGGCTCTACGAACTGCTCGACTACGAGGCCTACAACGCCTTCGACACGAGCGTCTTCAACTTCACCCTGAGCTAGGAGTGCACATGACCGACCCAGCAATCACCGAACAGGCCCCGAGCAAGGGGCTCGCGGGAGTCATCGTCGATTACACCGCCGTCTCTAAGGTCAACCCCGACACGAACTCGCTGCTCTACCGCGGGTATCCGGTGCAAGAATTGGCGACGAAGTGCTCATTCGAGGAGGTTGCGTATCTCCTATGGCACGGCGAGCTTCCCGATGAGCACCAGCTCGCTGACTTCGAGACGCTCGAGCGATCGCTGCGCTCACTCGAAGACTTGGTGAAGCGCGTGATCGACGATCTGCCGCTCACCGCGCATCCAATGGATGTCGTGCGCACCGCG
>Ga0123339_10001195_pt1 | contig 18312 bp, 15 predicted proteins | sample lystaG_FD_89956 | JGI IMG/M metagenome (GOLD analysis project Ga0123339, IMG submission 89956) | Glacier valley bacterial and archeal communities from Borup Fiord, Nunavut, Canada, to study Microbial Dark Matter (Phase II) -... | ecosystem: Environmental > Aquatic > Freshwater > Ice > Glacier ... | reverse complement strand
CCGTCCGGCTCGTACGGAACGTCCGGCCTATAACGACCGTCCGGCTCGTACGGAACGTCCGGCCTATAACGACCGTCCGGCTCGCTCGGAACGTCCGGCGTACGGCAATAACCGTCCGCAGCGCTCGGTCGATGACCGTGCGCCCCGTCGCGACAGCGACTATTACCCGGCGAAGAACGACTCCAAGTCTGCGGCGTTTGCCGCCCACGAAGACATCGTGCTCGAGCGCCTCGAGGCCAAGGTCATCACCGCGGGTGACGCGGCCGGGGTCACCTGGAAAGATCTGGGCATCGGCGACAACATGACTCGACAGCTCATTCTGATGGGGGCCGAGACGCCATTCCCGATCCAGGCTGCCACCATTCCGGACGTTCTCGCCGGCAAGGATGTACTCGGTCGTGGAAAGACCGGATCCGGCAAGACCATCGCTTTTGGGGCACCGCTCGTCGAGCGCCTAATGGAGAACATGGGTGGCGCCGGACGCAAGCCGGGCCGGAAGCCGCGCGCGCTGATTCTCGCTCCTACCCGCGAGCTCGCTATGCAGATCGACCGCACGGTGCAGCCCATCGCTCGAAGCGTCGGCCTGTTCACCACGACAATCGTCGGTGGTGTTCCGCAGTACAAGCAGGTCTCAACGCTTCAGCGCGGCGTAGACATCGTCATCGCCACGCCGGGCCGCGTTGAGGACCTCATCGAGCAGGGTCGTCTCGACCTCAGCGAGGTCTTCGTAACAGTGCTCGACGAGGCCGACCACATGTGCGACCTCGGCTTCCTCGAGCCAGTGCAGCGCATCCTCGAGTCCACCAAGAAGGGTGGCCAGAAGCTGCTCTTCTCGGCCACGCTCGATAAGGGTGTCGCCACTCTGGTCAAGCAGTTTCTCAAGGAGCCGGCTGTGCACGAGGTCGCCGGTGAAGACCAGGCCTCATCCACGATCGACCACCGAGTGCTGCTCATCGAGCAGCGAGACAAGACCCGCATCATCGAGGAGCTCGCTGCGGGCGAGGGCAAGACGCTGATCTTCGCCCGCACGCGTGCGTTCGCCGAGCAACTGGCCGACCAGCTCGAGGATGCGGGAATCCCGGCCACGTCACTGCATGGTGACCTCAACCAGTCGCGCCGCACGCGCAACCTGCAGCTGCTCACAAGCGGCCGGGTCAACGTGCTAGTGGCGACGGATGTTGCGGCCCGCGGCATTCACGTGGATGACATCAGTCTCGTCATCCAAGCCGACGCGCCGGATGAGTACAAGACGTACCTCCACCGCTCCGGCCGCACCGGCCGCGCGGGCAAGGTCGGAACCGTCGTGACGTTGATCTCGAAAGCGCGTCGCCGCCGGATGGATGAGCTCCTTGGACGCGCTGAGATCAAGGCGTCCATGCAAATCGCAGCTCCGGGCGACCGAGTGATCGAAGAGCTCGCCGCGCTGTAAAAAATTGCGTAGATCACGCGGGGCGTCCATCCTTCGGGGTGGGCGCCTTGCGGTTTCCCGGCTCAAAAGGAACTCGGCGATGGGTTTCAGGCCGCGGTCCCCTGAGCGCTCGCCACTGCCACTGCCACTGCCACCTCCTCTCCCGCCACCCGCCACCCCGCTACATCGCGGCGGGAGGGAGTTTCCAGCAATCAGCTTTAGATGGAGGGAGTTTTCGTCGTGATTCGGATATTTCCCTCCTTCGTTGCGGAGCGGCCGCCGAAATCGATGGCCGTGGCGAGAAAGATCTTCAGTAGTCATACCCGGGGATTATCTGCGGTGCCCATCCTGGAGCATCCGCAACACGGTTGTTACAGTTTCCTCCCAGCGCTCGAAGATGTCTGCATAGCCGAATCTCAACACTGAATAACCCGATCGGATGATGCGATTCGTGCGCATTCGATCGGTGGCTGGGTCGTGCCATTGGTCGCCATCCAGCTCGAGAACGAGCCATCCGTCGATGACGAGGTCAACCCTGTCAATCCCGATCTGCACCTGTTGCGTAACCCTCAGCCCGAGCGCGTCAAATCGCATTCTAGAGATCGTTTCCAGGCCAGATCCGGCAAGGAATGTCAGGTCATTTGATAACCGATGCAGGCGTTTTGGGAGACGCTGGATCGTATGCGCAACTGCCCGACGCGTCATCCGATTCGTGGTGACTGCGCTCTCCAGCGCGGCGGCGACCTGCTCCGCGGGTTCAGTAGTCGCAAAGCGGCCGATCGCATCCGAGATGGACACCCGCCACGCGGGTGTCGGGCCCTCACCGATCTCGAAAGGGGCCCAATGGGTCACGAGTTTGGGGACGTAGAATCGCGGGGGCGTGAACCGGGAAATGGGGGTGAGAGGCACCTGCGTCACGCGATGGGAATCCTCGGGGACCTGAAGGTGAATTCGATGATCGTCACCACACCAGATTCCGTAGGAGCCCAGGGCCGTAGCGCCGGTCAACCGCGCACCACGGAGAACGGCGATGATGGAGACCTGGCTGGCGCTAGCGGTCGCCACCCATCCCCTCCGTACCGGTAACAGATCTTCGTTGGCGATCGCCCGGTCGATGCGATGGCGTCCGATATTAACGCCTTTGAGCTGCCGACGCGAGGCAAGAAATCCGAACTGCTGCATGATCGTTGTGATGTTCATGGTTTAAGGCTGAAACGATGGCGGACCTCGCGGATTCCGCTCGACGAAATTGTGAGCCACTGTGCAAGTAGCTGGATGGGGGAGGACGGGTCGGGAGGGAAATGTTCAGTCCCGTGGAAAAAACTCCCTCCGCTACCCGCTGATTCGGAAAAACTCCCTCCCGCGCTGCTTTCCGCGCCGCGCTTGGCCGCGCCGCGCATGGCCGCACCACCCGCAGCCGCACCACCCGCAGCCGCACCACCCGCAGCCACACCACCGGCAGCCGCGCCACCCGCAGCCACACCACCGGTAGCCGCATTGCCTCAGCCGCACCACCCGCACCGCACACTATCGATGGGCAGCGGTAGCCCGCGCACACAGCGACCGGATGGCCCTTCTACTGCCGACGGCCGCCCAGGTTCGGGAGGGCGCGGTGGTAGCTTGCGCGCACGGAAGGCAAGCGACGCTCGGGCGATAACAGTCCGACCAATGCTCGCGACCGGCGACGGATGCCCCAGGCCGTCACTCGCAGCAGGGACTCCAGGACGATATTGCCACTCATCTTCGACTCGCCGATCGTGCGCTCGGTGAATGTGATGGGCGTCTCCACCACGCGCAGACCGTATTCCAGAGCCCGCCAGAGCAGGTCGACCTGAAAGCAGTAACCGTGGCTGGCGACACCACCGAGTTCGAGGCGCCTCAGTGCATCGGCCGAGAACACGCGATACCCGCCGGTGGTATCGCGCACATCGATGCCGAGAGCCGCCCGCGTATAGGCGCTCCCGCCGAGACTCAGCAATTTACGCCGTAGCGGCCAGTTCTCAACCGACCCGCCGGGCACCCAGCGAGAACCAAGCACGAGGTCGTGGTCGGCGAGTAGTTCGATCATGCGTGGAAGATCCTCCGGATGATGCGACCCGTCGGCATCCATTTCCACGAGTGCCCAGTAGCCGGCGGCAAGCCCCCATTCGAAGCCCGCGAGGTAGGCGCCCCCGAGTCCTGTTTTTTCCGCACGGTGCAGAACATGAACCTCGGGGTGGAGGACGGCCAGCTGGTCCGCTACCTGACCGGTCCCGTCGGGCGAGTTGTCATCGACGATGAGTACATCGGTGTGGGGTGAGGCGGCGAGGATGCGATCGACCATCGGCGTCACATTGTCGCGTTCGTTGTAGGTGGGCATGATCACCAGAGTTTCGAGCACTTGGATTCCTTTGCTGGACGGGACTGAACTGACTGAGACTGACGTTGGACTGAGACTGATGTTGGATTGGGACTGACGTTGGATTGGGACTGACGTTGGATGGCACCACAGGGACGAAACTGTGCGGAACAGGGCTATAAAAAAAGAAGAGGATGCCTCGGTCCGCTACGTCGTTACGAGTGTCGCGAAGACCACGAGGTTGTCGTCGTAGTGGCCGGTGGCGTGATTGAAAGTTCCGTCGCAGGTGATCACCCTCAGTTGCGGGGTCGGTACCGTGCCGTAAACCGAATTCGAGGGAAACTGCGTCTTGGGTGCCACCTGCGATCGATCTGCCGCAAAGGTGAGGACGTTGCCGTTGGAGAGCGAGACGAGGATTTTCATTCCCGGAGTCATCTTGTGAAGGTTCGCGAACACGGCGGGCGCGGTGACCGAGTCGATGTGGCCAGCGATGATGGCTGGCCCGATCTGTCCCGGTATCACGCCTGCCGAGTACCAGCCCGCCCTGTTGAAGTCCACCGGGGGGAGGAGCGCCCCCGTGGAGTCGAGCGTGAGCAGCTCGATGTCGCTCGAGACACCAATGGCGGGAATCGAGACGTGCGTGACGATCACGCCGGCCTGCGGGGTAGCCGTCTGGCCGGCATCCGGTTCCTGGATACCGCCAGCGGCACCCTCATGCGCGGAGGAAGTAGACGAGGTGCCCGTAGTCGAGCGTGAGGATCCGGCGATTGCGAGCGCGGACCCACCTACGGCAAGCGCCACGAGAATCGCCGCGACTCCGATCACACTCCGGGCGTGGCGAGAAAACCATTGCATGGTGATCAGTTCCTTCCTGCCAGTGGAGCGCAGCCGCCGAGGGTGGTTTGGCGCAGCATGGAGAGGGCGAGGGCGGTCCAGGCTCGGCCATAGTAAGTAGGAACGGATGATGACAGTCGAGCGGCCCGGGTGAGGTCCGCCTGAGCCGCGCCGACGTTCCCTTCGGCCGCCGAGGTAGCGGCGCGTGCGGCGTAGGCGAGCGGGCTTGTGTCGGTCGTCTTCGGCGAGCCACCGAGGTCGAGCACTGCGGCCAACTTGGTTGAGCGGGTAAGGGCCGGAGAGATTCTCGTGGAGATTGCCACGTCGGCTGGCGAGCACGATTCGGCAAATCGGATGGCAGTGCGCGCCGCGTCATACCCGTAGGTGACCTCTCCCGAAGTTCCGGTCGGCCCCGGGATCACTGCGACGGTTCCATCGTCGTTCACCTGAGCCCAGTCGGAGGGGAGGGCCGCCACATCAAGAAGTTTGTTCGTGACCGCGCGAGACCCGGCGGCCAGTTCGGCCCAGCGGGGGTCGCCAGTGGCATCCCCCAACACCTGAAACGACACCGGCGATGCGTAACTCGGGTTGTAGGAATGGGGATTAGCAGCAGCCCAGGGACCGGGAAGAAGGATGCGTCCGAGCGAGGTCTGTACCGTGAGGGTGCCGGCGATCGCCGTCGCGAGCCGCGTTCCCGCGGTCTTCAAGTCGGAACGCCCGAACTGCTTGCCGCCCAGCACAAGGGCACGGGCAACATCAAGGTCGGCATCGCTTGCTGGTGTGCTGTCGACTACCGTGCCGTTCTGCCACCGCCAAGAAAGAAGGCCGTCAGGCTTTTGCAGGTGTTTCTCGGTCCATTTCCAGAGCGAATCGAAGCTCTTTTCGTCCTTGAGCGAAAGAGCGATGAGCATTCCGTAGGCCTGCCCTTCGCTCACAGTGTCAGAACCCTGATCGCGGCGCACGACTCGACCGCCCTCGACCCAATCGGCGAGAAACGCGCGGCCGAGCGTGGTGGCGTTTGTGTTCGGGCTGCTCTTCGAAACCGGAAGATGTGTTGCCATCGGGGACGCTGTCGCGTCAGCCTGGGAGCCTCGGCCGTCAGCATTTTTCGGCAGCCCGAGTGCGGCCCCCGCGACCACCGCGGTCACGGTCAGGGCGGTCACTGTCGCGATCACCAGAAAAAGCCGCTTCCGCACTGTCATCGGAGCTCCGGCGGCACCGTGGGCAGTGTGCCTGTGAGGTCTTCGGTAGAGGCGAGAAAGCCTCCTCCCGTTTGTACCCCGCCGACGGGTGCCTTACCCACAGCGGCGCTGTCAACGATCGGGCGCAGAACGAGGCCGCCTCCGGTCGTGTCGAGCACAAGCAGAGTGGTGACGCTGCCATTGGCGAGCATGACAGGTTCGATCGATCGGACGTTCTTCCCGGTCAGCGTGAGCACCCAGGGGCCGGAAGCCACTTCGGCGTATCCCGTTGCGGTGCCCGACTTCGCGTTCTCGACGATCGAGACACCTGCGGCAGTTTTCACGTCGATCGAGGATGTTCTCGTCGACGCCTGGATCAGGCGAATTCGCGATTGACCAGCGGCCGGGGTCGAGAGGTCATCGGTAAAGACCTTCAGCGTGAGCTTCTTATTCAGACCATAAGCGGCTACCGTCGAAGCCTTACCAGCCACCACGGCGACTGAGGCGCTGAGCATCGGCCTGGTGCTTGACTTCGATCCCGTGGGTATCATCGCGATCGTGTACACGCCGGCGGGCATCGACCTGTAGGGCGAGACCGCTCCGAACTTGACATTGTCAAGGTCGTAAACGGATGCGCCACCGGTGAGCGCAGTTACACGCACATCCACGGATTTTGTATCGGGCGAGAGGTGCGCGATTCGCAGCCACCCCGCCGATTCGGAAGGCGGGGCCGCTGGTGTGGCGAGTGCCGGCGTCGCAGTCGCCCCAAAGGTCACGACGGCAACCACCGCTGCGGTACTGATGATCGTTCGAAGCGTGATCTTCTTCATGATGATCTCCTGTTTAGAAACACGAATGTGTAGATGTCTGGGTGGGCTATGGAATGAGGTCGATGGGTTCTGCTGATGAATAGAGAAGTTGCAGCGTGCCGTCCACCGCCGAGATTGAAGTAGGCGCGTACTGGCCAGTGAGACCGTCGACGTACGCTTTAGCCTCAGCGGTCAGCGATCCTCCCCGCACGGTGGCTTCGCCGTTGAGAGCAGAAATCCGCACTGCGCGGCGTGGTTGGTCTGTCTCGCCCACCTGCTCTGGTAACCCCGACACTTTTACCGATCCGGTGGCTAACTGGCTGCCGAGCGCGAGAGGTATGCGCACGTCTACTCGCCCTCCGGTGAGCAGATCACGATCGCTCGATGACACAGAGAGACCTGGGTTGGCCACGAGTTGAATACCGACCTCGGAGGCCTGGGCGGTCGCGGCCGCGGTCATCTTCTTGGCAGCGCTGAGACCACCTGGATTGATCCGGCGGATGTCAACCGCCTGAGTTCCACTGCCGAAGGAGGCGATAACCTCTGAATTTGAGATTGCATTCTTTACCTCGGGGAGGGAGTTCGGGAAGCTGCGCATCGAATCCGTCGTGATCACGTAATCGGAGTCTTTCCATCCCTGCGGAGACTTGGCCTTGACCGCAGGGTCGGTGTCGGCTTTGTAGTACCAAACCACGTTGTCGCGCGACCAGCCCGCCTTCACGAGGTCGACCCACATTGAGTCGTCCACGATGATGCGGTTTGTATGCGGGATGTTGGCTATCGCCCAGGTCTCAGCCGAACGCAGCGGAGCGTCAAGGTCGGCGAGGAGGAATCCCCTCAACTGCGTGGTCCATAGGGGACCGGCGACGACGAGAGCGACAGCGGTGAGGGCAACCCAAGCGCCGGCTCTCAGACGAACTGAACCCCGACTGTGGCGGGGTGCTCGAATTGCTTTCTCGGTCAACGCGGCGATGAGTATCGCCGCAAAGGGGAGAAGCACGATGATGTACGGAACCGGAAGATAGCCCCCCGGTCGGAACATCGCCACGATCAAAAACACCATCAACGCTGCAATCGGTCGCAGTCTGGTGAAGAACAGAGCGACGAACGAGGCCAACGTGCCGAGCACGATGATCACTGGATCGAGCTGCCACCACATTGAGAAAGTACGTGAGATGAGGCTGCTCGGGTCGAAGATTGATCCACTCCCCGTCCGGGAACCGAGCTGGAAAAGAATGCCATTGACGAGACTCGATTTGTTGCTCGATGGAAAGAGCTCTCCCTTGATGGCGGCGAGAAGCAGATAGCTCGACCCGATGAGTACCACCACGGTGCCAGCGACCGACAAGGTGTAACGGCGGGTGGCCTTGTGGGCCGACCGCACCATCATCCAGGCAAGGAACGGCAGCGCGAGCAGAAAGGTTTCCTTGCTCAGCACGGCGATGCTGAAGCACGCTGCGGATGCGGCGAAGCTCGCAAGCTGAGAGCGCTTGTGTAGGGCGAGCACGAAGGCGGCGAGCAGCCACGGTAATGCGATGTTGTCGAGATAGACGGTGCGATGGTACTGCAGGGCGAGCGGAGAAATAGCAAAAATCAAGGCGGCGGCGGCGCTTGCTGCGCGACCGAGCCCGAGTCCGCGGCCGAGTGCCCACACGAGGATGACACTGATCAGGCTAGCGACGACCACGGCTTCGCGGGCGGCAAGAACCGCCAGGTCATAGCGAGCGAAGGCGCCGGTGAGCTGCGCATAACCGGCGATCTGGATCCAGCCGAGCGGTGGATGGTCGTAGCCGTAGGTGTAATGGGCGAGCTGTCCGAATGCCGATACGGCGTAGGCCTGAGCCGTGTAGGTACCCTCGTCGTCGATGCGTTGCGGAGCACCGCCGAAGTTGACGAGAGAAATGATTGCGGAGATCACCATCACCGGCGAAAGCCACGGGATGGCGAGTCGATGGCGAACGAAGAAGCGCGTGAATGTGCCAGCAACGGAGCGGCCACTTTCCGCGATGAAGTCGCGGAACGGTGCACGGGAGACTGTTGCGCTGGTCATCGGCGTGTCCCTTCTGAAACTGATTCACGGGACTCTGCGGTGGTGTTTGCAATGCGGGGGAGGTCCAGCTCGCTGAGATCGCGTGATGCGATAAAGGCTGGCGGAAAAGCGGTGACCACGGGCTCGCGGTGAACCCCGCTGTGCTCGGTCTTCTCCCAGCCGGTTTCTCCCTGCAACTGGCGAAACACAGCGCGGATCGCCGCGGCAGCGAGGAACACCTGGAAGGGGAAGGTTCCGAGGATGAGGCGCGCGTAGTCGCGCACCCTCACCTTCTCGTTGTAGATCCGTCCGAAGTCGCCGAGGCCGGCGATCTCCACCGCCACGGTGATAAGTGTCGGCGCAATCGGGATGAACGTGATCAGAGCGATCACCGTCGGTACCTTCACGAAGACGATAAGGATGATTGAAATCGGAATCATGATGCCGGAGATGGCTTGGAGAAAGGGCATCGCGAGCATGTATCGCGCGAAGAGGCGCTGTTTTCGGGTGGGAAGCTTCTTCCACTCGCCCTTGCGAAGCACCTGTAGGAAACCTTGGTTCCAGCGCGTGCGCTGCTTGAACAGCGACGTGAGTGTGCCGGGGGTCTCTTCGCGGGTGACGACCTCCGGGCTATAGGCCACGACGACCTCCGCCCCCGCACTTGACAGTCGCACGCCAAGTTCGCAATCCTCCGCGAGGCATTCAGCATCCCAGCCCTCGGTGAATTCGAGCCATTCACGGCGCACGAAGACGGTGTTTCCGCCGAGCGGGATGAATCGAGCACCAGCGTGGAAATGCAGGCGCGAACGGAACCAGAAGTAGTACTCGAGTACGTTGCGAAGGGACCACCAGCTCGACCGGAAGTTCATCAGTTGCACACCGCCCTGAACCACGGCCGCATCGGTCTCGCTGAACTTCGAGTCGATCAGGCGCAGAAGCCCGGGGTGAACCTCGTCCTCGGCGTCGAACACTCCAATGATGTCGCCGGTTGCGAATGCGAGCGCGGTGTTGAGTGCCTTCGGCTTGTTTTTCGGCACGCTGTGGTCGACGACAACCGAGATGAGGTGCGGATGCCGGGCTGCCGCTTCTCTGGCAACGCGTTCGGTGCCGGGATCATCGTGACCGACGATCGCGATGATCTGTACGTTCGGATGTGTCTGGGTTGCGAGCACATCCAGTGTCTGACCCATCACTTCCTCTTCGTGTCGTCCAGGTACGAGGAGGGTAAAACTGTGGGCGGGGGGCAGAGTCTTCTCGGAAAAGCCGGTGCGCTTGAGGTTGCCATCGGACTTCCAGGCATGCAGCATCCACCAGAGAGTCGTCACGGCGATAACGGTGAGGGCGACAGCGACAAGCACCAGCGCAGAAATAGCGAAAATCGTCGGTAGGTCAAGGCCGCTGAAGGCTCCGGGCGAACCGGTGGGTGAGATGACTCCGCTACTGCCACGATTCGGCACGGGGTAAGACGTTCCACCCGATGAATCTGGTGCGGGAGGAAGTACGGGAGAGGCGGCGAAGAGCAGGAGCGGGACGATTGGATTCATGCGGGAACTCTTTCTTGGGTCGCGGGAAAGACCAGAAATCGGTAGGAGAAGAAGCGAAAAGTGGTGCCCAGTAGGAGCCCGACACCGTTTGCAGCGATGTTGTCGGCAATGGGGCTGACGAAGCCGAGTAGGTAGTGGGAGACGAACAGGCAGAGTGCCGCGATTCCGAGCCCGAGAAGGTTCGATATTGCGAACAGCACTCCCTCCCGCCAGACGGCGCGAGTGCGGTGAGCACGGAAGGTGAGGTACCGATTACCCAGCCAGGCGACGATGGTCGCAACCGTCACCGAGATGACTTTCGCAGTGATGGTGAAACGAGCCAGCGGCCCATGCAAAAGCACGTTGTAGACGGTGAAATCCACGACGAACGCGATCAGTCCTACTGCTCCGAATGTCGCCATTTGCGAGAATCGGCTCCGTAGCGGCGATTGCCCCTCTATTTGGGGGGCACCCAATCTGGGGTGATTATTTTGCGGCATGTCCTCTCCTTCGACATGCTCGGCCGAATAGATTGCACTCAATCGGGACCGTCAGCTTTTTGACAGGTGTGCGTCACTGGATGTTCATGTGTCGGAACGATCGGAGAAATCTGGATGGCTGGTCCGGTCACTGACTCGAATAGTGGGACACCCGCGGCGAGAGGAACAGGGACCTCCGAGCGCATCGCCCAGCGCCACGCGCGAACCGGGTAGGAAAGTCAGGCCAGCGCGAGCAGTGCCGCTGAGACGAGTGCGATGACAAGTCCCACCCACTGCACCGGAGCGATCCGCTCACGCAGCACCACCGCGGCGAGCACGATCGTGCCGGCCGGCGCCAGGGCGTTCAGTACCGACACGACCGAGAGCTCCCCCGCTCTCAATGCGAGAAGGAACAGAAACGCAGCAGCGGCATCGGTCAGCCCGCACAGCACGGCAAAGCCCACCGTCGCGCGGGTGATCGTCGGCCGCGCCGCGTCCCGCCGAGCCAGGCGCTGGCCGAGGAGGGCGACCGACATGACGATGCCGGTGACGACGAAGGTGACGAGGAGTGGCGCGGGCCCGCTGTCCGGTGGGGTCAGGTCAATGAAGACAAGATACCCGCCGATCGCCACCCCAGCCCCCACCGCCATCAGGAGGCCGCGTGGGCTCGGCCGCACGGCGCGCTCGCCCGGTACGAAGCAGATGAGGACGATGGCGACGAGCCCGATGGCGAGGCCGAGGTAACCCAGGCCGCTCAGCCGCTCTCCGCGCACGAACCCGATGGAAATCGGGATCACCGCGGCCACGAGCGCCAGGATGGGGGAGAGGATGCTCATCGGACCGAGAGCCAGGCAGGCGTAGAGCAGCACCAGCGCGACCGCACCGCAGACCCCGGCCAGGATGCCCCAGAGCAGCACGGGTGCACCCCATCGGCTGGGGAGCACGAAGGCAGCGACCACCAACACCGCAAGGCCGGCGATCGAGTTGATCAGGGTCACTCGCACGGCACTGGTGCCGCGTGCGGCGAGACCACCGAAAAAATCACTTGCTCCATAGATCACTGAGCCAGCGAGGGCCAGGGCGACGCTCACCATGGCGGTGCCTGGCCCACAGCCAGCAGGGTGGCGACGACCAGCGCGAGAACAAGTCCGATGATCTGCACCGGTGCGATCCGTTCGCGCAGCACGATCGCGACGAGCAGGATCGCTCCGGCAATGATGGCCAGGACCAGTCCCGGCTTCCATCCGTCGATCGCCTTGGGAATGATTCCATGCCGACGTGCCCAGAGCGCGCCGATACCGATCGCGCTGAACATCACGATGGCATTGACCGTGCGGCTCACGACGAGGGGCACCAGCCCGGAGTCATGCGGAGTCAGGTCGATCAGGATAAGGAATACGCCAATCAGCGCGCCCGCCCCGACCGCCATCGCCAGCGCCCGGAGCGACGGCCGGATGGCGCCTTTCTCGGGCACGAACCCCACGAGCATGACCGCCGCGAGGGCCACGACGATGGCGACAGAGCCGAGCGCATTCAGGCGCTCACCGCGCGTGACTCCGGAGAGCACCGGTACCACGGCCGAGATCACGGCCGTCAGCGGGGAGAGGATGCTCATCGGCCCGATCGCGAGGCAGGCGTAGAGCAGCACAACCGCGAAGGCGCCGGTAATGCCAGTGATACGAGTGATGCCAGTGATACCAGTGACAACACCGAGGAGTACGGCCTCCGTCGACCAGACACTGGGAAACAACGAAAGGATCAGCAGCAGCAAGACGAGTCCGGAGGGGCCGCCGATAGCGGTAACGCGCACTGCGCTGATGCGCTTCGTAGCCACGCCGCCGGCGAAATCCGCTGAACCGAAAATGAGCGGTGCCCTGACGCCGATGAACACAGCGAGCACGGGACACCCTTCCTGATTGGAGAATTCAACGGTAGCGGTAACCATTGATGATGCTTTCGTGAAGACACTTCCGTCGGCGAGGCCCGAGACGCTCGGGTGCATTTCCTACCACCCCCATCAGGGGTAAATCTTGTCGTCTACACGCTTTCTTCTCTTCACAGGTCCGCAGTCGAAGGAATCTCCCGACGTCATGGTTTTCGCCGCCCCTTCCCGCCGATTCACTCTTTCGGCCGTCGCCCTCGCGGTCGCCGCCGCCGTCGCCGTCGCTGTCGCTATCTCGACCTCGCCGCCTCGGCCGCGACCGCGCCCGTGGCATCCACCGAGTGGGTCACGGTGATGGCGAACTCATTCCTCGCCTTCGGCAGTGACAGCGCCTCGACACTTCCCATGTCACAAATGCGGGTGACACCGGCAAGATCGACCCACACAGCATGGTCGACTATTTCGTCGCCATCCCGGTGGCCTCTCCGGACTTTGTAGAGCGTGCCGCGGGAGTCACCCTGTCCTCGACCGCAGCGCCACCGGGCGTGCACCGGGTTTTGGACACGAGCCAGGACCTGGCGCCGATGAGTGACGTCGTCATGCTGGATGGGCGGAAGGTGCTTGCCACCGTCACAATGCCACTTCCGAGATTACGCCGCGGCATCCGCCTGCCCACCGGACCCTACGCGGACGACGTGCACTCCGTAAATTCGGCGTCGTTCCCATCGCTGGTCCTCGTGCGCCGATCGACCGACCCCTGAGCGGGGGGGTCCGGCTCTGATCGGACTCCCCGTTTCACTAGCTAGTCTTTCCGCGTGGAATTCGCCTATCACCGTCTCGCCCGAAGCACTCCCGGCTATCGCTGGTGGAAGCCGCTCGTCACCGGGCTGATCGCTCTCGGTATCTTCGTCGTCTTCACCATCGTGCTCGTCGTGCTGCTGCTGGCCTCCTCACTGGTCTTCCCCGAAGTGCGCCCGGTGATCGCGAAGCTCATCACCACGGGCCAAATCGATAACAGCCTGCCCGTAGTGCTCGCATTCTCGCTCTCCTCGATTGCGGTGATCCTGCCCTCGATTTTGCTTGCGCGCCTCATTATGGGACCGCGCCCGGTCGGCCTGCTGTCGTCGATCGCCGGTCGGCTGCGCTGGCGATGGATGTTCCGGCTCATCCTTCCCGTCGTCATCGCGTATGGCGCCTCGACGCTGTTCTCCGTTCTGGTGTTGCCCCTGCTGGCGGGTGAGGTAATCCCGGCTGCCTCGGTGACAGCGACCACCCTGCCTGTGGTGCTTGTGGCGGTGCTGTTCGTGCCGCTGCAGGCCACCGCCGAAGAATTCTTCTTCCGTGGGTACCTGGCCCAGACAATCGGCGGTTGGCTGAAGCATCCGCTGTTCGCGATCCTGCTGCCTGTGCCGCTGTTTACCATCGGCCACCAGTACGACGTGTGGGGACTCATCGATGTGTCGGTGTTTGCCGTAGTGGCCGGGTGGCTGGTCTTCAAGACGGGAGGGCTCGAGGCGGCCATCGTGGCCCACGTCGTGAACAACACAGTGATTTTCGTGATCGGTGCCTTCGGCCTTGTAGACGTGAACTCCAAGACAGGAAGCGGCCTTGGGGTCGCGATCTCGGCGGTCACGCTGGTGCTCTATGCGTGGCTCGTGATGCGCGCGGCGAAGCGATTCGGGCTGGAGAGGATGCGGGTGATAGCACTCCCTGCACTTCCGGATCCGGCGACCATTGTGCACAGCGAGGGTGGCACGGAAGGCACTGTCACAGCCCGCGGCTAGACTCGCTCGGTGGGCTGACAAAGCACGAGAGAAGGATCGGTACGGTGAGCTGGAGCGCGGACATCCCCTGGGATCCCGACGACCTCGTTCCACCGGACGAGTTCGATTACGAACCCCCTTCCGGTGACGATCGTGAGAGCGAATTCATCGCTCGCGAGCCAGTGCGTCCCTCTTCGGCGAAGTTCTCTAGCGCGAGCGACGCCCTGCAGACGGTCTTCGGGTACGACTCTTTCCGCGGTGACCAGGCCGAGATCATCCAGCAAATCGTTGACGGTGGAGACGCCCTCGTGCTCATGCCCACCGGCGGCGGCAAGTCGCTGTGCTACCAGATCCCCGCGCTGGTGCGCGAAGGCACCGGGGTCGTCATCTCTCCACTGATCGCCCTGATGCAGGACCAGGTGGATGCTCTCTCCGCCGTTGGCGTTCGGGCGGCCTACCTCAATTCCACCCAGGACCAGGCCGAGCGCCAGAGCGTGGAGCACGCCCTGTTGAACGGCGAACTCGACCTGCTCTATCTTGCGCCCGAGCGATTACGCGTGCCAGCGACGGTGCAGTTGCTCCTGCGGGCCTCGATCTCTCTCTTCGCGATCGATGAGGCCCACTGCGTTTCGCAGTGGGGCCACGACTTTCGACCCGACTACCTTCAGCTCTCGATGCTGCACGAGCGCTGGCCGACGGTGCCGCGCATCGCCCTCACCGCAACCGCGACGGAGCAGACCCACCTTGAGATCCAGAAGCGACTGCAGCTGAGTGATGCTCGGCATTTTGTCGCGAGCTTCGACCGTCCAAACATCCAGTACCGCATCGCGGCGAAGAATGCGCCTCAGCAGCAGTTGCTCGAGCTGCTGCGCAGCGAGCATCCCGGTGATGCCGGCATCGTGTACTGCCTCTCGCGGGCCTCGGTTGAAAAGACCGCCGACTTTCTCGTGCACAGCGGAATCGCCGCCCTGCCATATCACGCGGGTCTCGACTCGCGGGTGCGAGCGGCGAACCAATCCAGATTCCTGCGCGAAGACGGCATCGTTATGGTGGCTACCATCGCCTTCGGAATGGGTATCGACAAGCCCGACGTGCGGTTCGTGGCGCACCTCGACCTTCCCAAGTCGGTCGAAGGCTACTACCAGGAGACCGGTCGAGCCGGTCGTGACGGCCTTCCGTCCACCGCCTGGCTCGCCTACGGCCTTCAGGATGTGATGCAGCAGCGCCGCATGATCGACGGCTCCGAGGGCGACGCCGAGCACCGCCGTCGGCTGGGCCTGCACCTCGATGCGATGCTTTCGCTCTGCGAGACGATCGAATGTCGTCGAGTGCAACTGCTCGGATACTTCGGTGAGCACTCATCCTCCTGCGGCAACTGTGACACCTGCCTGACACCGCCGGAGTCGTGGGACGGCACCGTGCCAGCCCAGAAGCTGCTCTCTACGATTGTCAGGCTGCAGCGCGAGCGCAACCAGAAGTTCGGGGCGGGACAGATTGTGGATATCTTGCTGGGGCGGAGCACCGCCCGCATTACCCAGAATGACCATGCGTCACTATCGACTTTCGGCATCGGCACCGAGCTTTCTGACCAGGAATGGCGGGGTGTCGTGCGGCAGTTGCTCGCGCAAGGACTCCTTGCGGTCCAGGGGGAATACGGCACTCTCGTGATGACGGAGGCGAGCACAACCGTGCTAGCCGGCCAGCGACCGGTGATGCTGCGCCGCGAAACCGAGCGGGCATCGCGACCGGTCAAGTCGCGTCGCGGTCCGGTCGTTGAGCTGCCCGCGGGTGCTGCGCCGCTGTTCGAGCGCCTGCGGGTGTGGCGGGCGGCCCAATCGAAGGAGCAGGGCGTTCCGGCCTACGTGATCTTCCACGACGCCACCCTGCGTGAGATTGCTACCGGCACTCCGACAACTCTCGCCGAGCTCGGCACGATGAGTGGCGTTGGGGACAACAAGCTTGCCAAATACGGGGAAGCGATCCTCGAGGTGCTTGGCCGCTGAGCTGCGCGCACGGGACCCGTGCGGACTAGCGCGATTGGCGATTCTTGTATGGGCGGGGCTCGCCCTTCACGATCGGCGCGCGGCCCTTGCCCTTCGACGCCCTGGCCTTGCCGCCGGGCGGCGCGACGGGAGCCGGTGGGCGTTCGTCGAACTCCGCGAGCTCGATCCGGGCCTGCTCGAGGAGTGCCTCCCCCGCCCCGGTGAGAGTGGTCGTCTCCAGGCGGCGGTCGAAGAGGTCAGAACCGATCTCGGTTTCGAGCGTCCGGATGGACGAGTCGAGTTTTGCGCGCGAGATGCCGAGGGAATTGGCGGCACGAACGAAATGCATCTCCTCGGTGACGGCCACGAAATGCCGCAGGTGGGTGATCTTCACGCATCGCTCCTCGGTCCCCGCCGCGCGTCGCAGCCGGATCTTCAGGGTACGCGGCCTTCGCGCTGCGCCGCTGCCGGGGCGGATAGGTCGCCCAACCCGACAACGGGCCCGGCGACCGTACGGTCGCCGGGCTCACGCTGCACTCCAACGCTAGGCCGCGTCCAAGTAGCCGTTCGGGTTGAGCACGTACTTCGTCGCCGCACCGGCGTCGAATTCTGCATAGCCACGCGGAGCCTCGTCCAGGGTGATCGCCTTGGCATTGACGTTCTTGGCGATGTGGACTCGGTCGTTCAAGATCGCCATCATGAGACCTCGGTTGTATTTCATCACCGGACATTGGCCGGTCGTGAATGACAGCGACTTCGCCCAGCCGGTACCGAGACTGAGCGACAGCGAGCCCGTTTTCGCGGCCACGTCAACGCCGCCCGGATCACCGGTCACGTACAGCCCGGGGATGCCCATCGCGCCGCCCGCCGCCGTGATGTCCATCAGGGAATTGAGCACCGTTGCCGGTGCTTCGCCGCCACCGTGATGGCCCTTGGCTTCAAAGCCGACGGCGTCTACGCCACAGTCCACTTCACGCACTCCCAGGATCTGCTCGATCTGATCGGCGATCTCACCGGCGGAGAGATCGATCGTTTCACACCCGAAGGTTCGTGCCTGGGCCAGTCGGTCGGCGTTCATATCGCCGACAATCACGGCCGCAGCGCCGAGAAGCATGGCGGATGTCGCGGCGGCCAGCCCCACGGGGCCGGCGCCCGCGACGTACACGGTCGATCCGACGCCCACCCCGGCAGAGACCGCCCCGTGGAATCCGGTGGGGAAGATGTCGGACAGCATTGTGAGGTCCAGGATCTTCTCCATGGCCTGGTCGCGGTCAGGGAACACGAGCAGGTTCCAGTCCGCGTAGGGCACGAGCACGTATTCTGCCTGGCCACCCACCCAGCCACCCATGTCGACGTATCCATAGGCGCTTCCGGGTCGATCCGGGTTCACATTGAGGCAAATTCCTGTCTTGCGTTCTTTGCAGTTACGGCAGCGACCGCAGGCAATGTTGAACGGCACCGAGACAAGATCGCCGATTTTGACGAACTCGACGTCCGGACCGATTTCCACGACCTCACCGGTGATCTCGTGACCGAGCACGAGATTGGCCGGGGCAGTGGTCCGACCGCGCACCATGTGCTGGTCCGAGCCGCAGATGTTCGTGGCGACGGTGCGGATGATGGCACCGTGCGGCACCTTGCGGCCGATGTTGGCGGGATTGACGCCCGGTCCATCTTTCAGTTCGAACGTGGGGTAGTCGATGTCGATGACCTCGACCTTGCCGGGTTCCTTGTAGGCGACAGCCCTGTTTACTGACATTCCGATCCTCCTTGACCTGATCGGGCCCGGTGTTGCGGTGCCCATAGGGTTCGAGTTTAAGTCGCTCGAGATCGAGAGTCTGTGGGGGGAATCCCTCCCTATCGGCCTGGCCGGATTGGGACTATCGTCTCGCAGTCAAAACCAAATCGTAGGATCGGGGAATGCGCAGTTTCTATCCCCACATTGATTCCTATGACTCCGGGCTACTGGATGTCGGCGCTGGCCACAGCATCTATTGGGAAACCTCGGGCAATCCCGACGGCAAGCCGGCCGTGTTCCTCCACGGTGGGCCGGGCGGCGAGACGCAGCCCAACCATCGCCGGCT
>Ga0123339_10001193_pt1 | contig 18323 bp, 14 predicted proteins | sample lystaG_FD_89956 | JGI IMG/M metagenome (GOLD analysis project Ga0123339, IMG submission 89956) | Glacier valley bacterial and archeal communities from Borup Fiord, Nunavut, Canada, to study Microbial Dark Matter (Phase II) -... | ecosystem: Environmental > Aquatic > Freshwater > Ice > Glacier ... | reverse complement strand
TCCCTATCAGCCATCAAATATTCATCATATTCATTTTTAAGTTCGTAATGACTCTATTTATATTTAAAAAACATTCTCTCACCGCACTTTTATTGCATTAAAAAGAGGCTGTAGCAAACAACCTTTAATTCATGCCAAGTGTATGATAAAGTCTATTCTCATTAAATAGGCTTTCCATTTCTCCTGTCTGCAATATCAACAAGTTGAACCAGCAAGCCAGTTGACTTGTCTTGAATTAAAAGTAATTCGTTTACAACCTCTTCTTAAGTCACGTACTATTATGTAGTCATAATCTTACATTTATGATTTATTTGCCGATATGTTAGCTTTTATTCTTCAAAAAAATCCTCAACCATATCTCTAATATGTACCGGGAAAACCTTTCCCTTTACCATTCTATATAGGAAATCTTCTGCCACTCCTTCATCATCAGTAATATCCTCTATTAAGCAATAATTATTAATGTTCTTTTCATTGCTTTTCTCCTTGTAACATTCAAGGCTGTAAAGAGTATTTTTAAAAATAAGATTATACACTACTTGAACATTTTCAGTTTTAACCAGTTTCGTACTGAATTTTAACGCTTGTTCTATCACGTAACGCCACCCCTCTTCAGTATTTTGAGAACGACCACATAAATTTATGCTATTTGACAACATAATTATATCATAAAACGATACATTGACGAATAAGGATTGTTGATTTTAGTTATGTAATTAATAGTATAATTGTTATATGTTTCCATATTATTTGGATAGAACTGGCCTACTTAATCTATCCTTCCAATTCTTCCAAAAGCATGCAGCCTACGTAGATAAATAGGACGTCTGCTGCAAGTTAAATTTGCCTTTTACATTACTATTTTTAACCTGCTGCAGACTTCCCATTGTCAGTTATTATTCATTACTAATTCATCCTATTTTAATATGATTGGTCCCGTTTCCGCCATTTGCTTATAAATTTCGTACCGCTCCTTCGCGTTTTGCTCTGCCCGGGTAAAGAGCTCTTCTGCCTTCTGGGGAAATGCCTTTTCCAAAGAGCTATACCTTACCTGTCCCATGATAAAGTCCCTAAAGCTCTCCGTCGGTGGCTTTGAATCTAAAACAAATGGATTTTTTCCTTCCTCCTTTAAGGCAGGATTATATCGGTATAAGTGCCAATAACCACATTGTACTGCTTTTTTGATTGTCGCCATACTTCGACCCATACCCTCTTTAATTCCATGGTTGATACAGGGTGCATAAGCAATGATGATAGATGGGCCATGATGTTCTTCTGCTTCTCGAAATGCTTTAATTAATTGAGTGTTATCCGCATTAATTCCCACTTGGGCTACATATACATTTCCATAGGTCATCATCATGCGTCCCAGATCCTTCTTGCCTTGTCGCTTTCCGGAGGCTGCAAACTTTGCGATTGCTGCTGTAGGTGTTGATTTAGAAGCCTGACCACCGGTATTGGAATATACTTCGGTATCAAATACAAGTACATTGACATCTTCGCCGGATGCCATAACATGATCGAGTCCGCCATAACCGATATCATATGCCCAACCGTCACCACCGAGTAGCCAGATGGAACGTTTTGTTAAATAATCCTGTTTTTCCTTAATATCGTTCACCAGCTGTTCAATTTCTACATCTGTAGAAATAAAATTATCTAATGCATCTAATACCTTTTTGCTTGTCTCCTCTGAAGATTTACTGTCATTTTTATAGTGTATCCAGTCATGTAATGCTTCTTTAACTTTTTCCTCCACGTTCATATCATTGAGCTTACGCATATCCTCTTCCAGTTTATTTCTAAGTTGTGTTACCGCCATGTACATACCAAAGCCAAATTCTGCATTATCCTCAAACAGAGAATTTGCCCAGGAGGGGCCCTTACCTTCCTTGTTAATTGTATAGGTGGTACTTGGCGCAGAAGATGCCCATATAGAAGAGCATCCGGTTGCGTTGGCTATCATCATTCTCTCACCGAACAGTTGGGTTAATAATTTAACATAAGGTGTCTCACCACATCCTGCACAGGCTCCTGAAAATTCATAAAAAGGAGCTTTAAACTGGCTATCTTTAAATGCAGTGCCATAAGCAAGATTTTCTTTAAAGCTTATTTCCTCCATGGCAAATTCCCAGTTCTTCATTTCCTTCGTTATTTGAGTTTCAATTGGCTGCATAATCAATGCCTTTCCCTTTGCAGGGCAGACATCGGCACAATTACCGCAGCCGGTACAATCCATCGGACTGATCTGGATTTTATAATGATATCCTTCAAATGCCTTTCCGGTAGCCGTCTTTACAACAAAGCCTTCCGGAGCTTTTTTAACCTCCTCATTATCCAGTAAAAACGGTCGAATTACTGCATGGGGACAGATATAGGAACATTGATTACACTGGATACAACGTTCTTCAATCCACTCTGGTACATTAACCGCAATTCCTCTCTTTTCATAAGCTGTAGTACCCGAAGGAAATGTGCCATCCTCCCAACCGACAAAGGCACTCACCGGTAAATCTCCACCTTTAAGTTCTGACATCGGTCTCATTATATTCTTTACAAACTCCGGTTCCTCAATTTCTTCTTCCTTCTCTTCTATCGCAGCGTTCCTCCAATCTTTAGGAACATGTACTTCATGGATTGCTTTAATTCCCTGATCAACAGCCTCTTGATTCATCTTTACTATTTTTTCGCCTTTTTTACTATACATCTTGCTAATCACATTTTTTAACTCTTTAAGATAGACCTCCTCAGGTAAAACATCCGTAAGCTTAAAGAAAGCTCCCTGCATTACCATGTTGATTCGATTTCCAAGACCGATTTTTTCGGCAATACCCATTGCATTGATGGTATAAAATCGAAGATTTTTATCAGCAATCTGTTTCTTCATTCTACCTGGGAGATTAATCTCTAGTTCTTTCTTTTCCCATTGTGTATTCAAAACAAAAGTTCCACCTGGTTTAATGCTTTGAAGCAAATCATATTTATAAACATAGGACTGATTATGGCAAGCAACATAATCAGCATGGGTTATAAGGTAAGTTGATTTGATTGGCTGCTTGCCAAAGCGCAAATGAGAAACAGTGATACCACCGGATTTTTTAGAATCATAATCAAAATATGCCTGAACATTCTTATCAGAGTGATCACCGATGATTTTCACGGCTTGTTTATTGGCTCCGACTGTTCCATCTGATCCAAGTCCCCAAATCTGGCAGGAAATCATATCCTCCGGTTCCGCATGAATTTCTTTCACGGGTGCTAACGAGATTTTTGTTACATCATCTTCAATTCCTATAGTAAAGGAATTGATAGGTTTTTCCTTCTTCAGGTTATCATATACAGCAGCAATATGGCTCGGTGTTGTATCCTTTGATGCAAGTCCATATCGCCCACCTATAATGATCGGCTTATGGGAAGCATTATTAAAGCAAGTGCATACATCGAGATAAAGTGGCTCCCCTGTTGCTCCGGGCTCCTTCGTGCGGTCAAGAACTGCAATTTTTTTCACTGATTTTGGAATACTACTTAAAAGATGCTCTATTGAAAAAGGCCGATACAGGCGAACTTTAATCAATCCATATTTTTCACCCTTAGCATTAAAATAATCGATGGTTTGCTCTATCGCTTGCGTAACGGAACCCATAGCAATGATAAGGTATTCTGCATCTGTAGCACCGTAATAATCAAATAATCCGTACGATCTTCCCGTATATTGAAGCATTTTCTTCATATATTCTTCTACAATCGGTATAATATCTTGATAGAAGGGATTCGATACTTCTCTTCCTTGGAAATAAATATCTGAGTTTTGCGCTGTACCGCGCATTACCGGATGATTTGGTGAAAGCGCACGGCTTCGAAAGCTTTGTACTGCCTTCATATCCACCATTTCTGCATAATCTCGGTATTCTAGAGTTTCAATCTTTTGTACTTCGTGGGAGGTTCGAAATCCATCAAAGAAATGAACGAAAGGTAATCGGCCTTTAATTGCGGCTAAATGGGCAATCGGTGCCAAATCTGCAACCTCCTGCACCGACCCCGCAGCTAGCATTGCATATCCGGTTTGTCTGGTAGCCATAACATCCTGATGATCACCAAAGATGCTAAGTGCATGGGTAGCAAGTGCTCTTGCACTGACATGGATTACACCCGGTAGAAGTTCTCCTGCAGTTTTATACATATTGGGTATCATTAATAATAAACCCTGTGATGCGGTAAACGTGGAGGTAAGTGCACCCCCCTGTAAAGAACCATGATAAGCTCCGGAAGCCCCCGCCTCCGACTGCATTTCTTGTACCTGCACTTCTTGTCCAAAAATATTCTTCCGCCCATTAGCAGCCCATTCATCAATCGATTCTGCCATACCTGAAGAGGGTGTAATTGGATAAATCGCTGCTACCTCCGTAAATGCATATGCCGCATAAGCCGCTGCCGTATTACCATCCACCGTCATTTGAATCTTCGCCATAATTAATATCCTCTCCTTCTATAACCTACTTCCGTTATCAACCCAATCCTTGGCATCAATGACGCGGTCCAAGCTTGGTTTATTCACTTTGTCTACCTTATAATTATCCTCTGAATTTTGCCATGCCGCTGTTCCTTCATTATTGGTAGGGTTACACGTTTTGAGTCGTTTATTATTTTTTCTTTGAAAATTATCCTTACTATTAATAATCATAATAATACCTCCGTTTCATTAAGCATTTAACAATAGATTGCTACACATGGTAGATATCTATCTTAAGATACATTGTTTCCTTTTTTATTCATTACTATTACATTTTCTTATTGATTATTTAATTCACAATATACGTTCATTGACATCACTTTTATTTTTGTTAAGCATATTATAAAGTGATTACTCATTATAATATATAGCGCCGCAAAAAAAGTCTGCCTCATAGGTGAAGTAATTCACTTCTATGGGACAGACTTTACATACTTGAAACTAGCTTGCTAATTCATCAGGTTTTCCAATGAAACTTCTTAATAATATAAAGACTTAATTAAAATATACGGTTTTTCCTGACTTTCCTGATTCATATATTGCTTCTAATATCCTTGTAACTACTAAAGCCTGTTCTGGTTTTACTACTAAATCAGTTCCTTTTGTAATTGCATCATAAAATACTCTTTGTTCAATATCGGTATCTTTTTGGCTTTCACCTTCATAAAAAGCTACGCCGCCGATATTTAAATCGGGTTTTTCAACACACTGCTTATTATACTGCACCTTGTTAATACGGAGACCATCTTTCATGTCCGCACCGGCTTTGGTTCCACATAAACTTGTTTTTGCTTCCTCCACTTCCAAGGTATTCAGAGCCCAGGAAGCTTCCAACTGAATTGTTGCTCCATTTTTCATCTTAATAAAACCGAAAGCAGAGTCTTCTACAGTAAACTGAGTAGGATCCCATTCTCCAAAGGCATTTCCCTGTTCTATCTGATCAGCTAATTTACGGTACACGGAACCGGTCACGGATTCCGGCTCATAATTATTCATCATCCAGAGTGTTAAGTCGAGTGCATGGGTTCCAATATCAATTAATGGTCCTCCACCCTGCTCCTCTTCATCTAAGAATACGCCCCAAGTAGGAACTGCGCGTCTTCTGACTGCATGTGCTTTCGCATAATAAATATCCCCTAAATCCCCATTTTCGCATGCTCTTTTTAGATATTTGGCATCAGCGCGATATCTATTTTGATAACCAATTGTTAATATCTTACCTGTTTCTTTTGCTGTCTCAAGCATCTGCTTTGCTTCTTCATAGGTTTTTGCCATTGGCTTCTCACACATTACGTGTTTTCCGGCTTTCATGGCGGCAATAGAAATAATAGAATGAGATTTGTTCGGGGTCAGCACATAAACCGCTGTTAAATCCTTCTCATTCACCAGTTCTTTATAATCTGTATAAATTCTGGCATCTGAGGCACCATACTTTTCTTTCGCTTCCTCAGCTCTTTCTTTTTTTATATCACAAAAAGCAATTATCTCAAAGTTCCCATTCCCTTGGATTGCCGGAAGATGCTTGCCATTTGCAATTCCACCACATCCCACAATACCAATTTTTATCTTCTCCATATTCCTTCCCCTTCCATAATCCTTTTCCTTTATCTCTTTCCTTTGTTTCTTTCCTTTGTCTCTTTCCTTTGTCTCTTTCCTTAATCCTTATCTTATATTTCTATCCCAATCTTTTATTCCTATCTCTATTTTACCATCCAAGCGACTTCAAATAAATTATACTAAGCTCAGAATCTTCCATCGCAGTATGTTTGGAATGTCCATCTTGTTCCGCTACTACCCATTCACTGCCTGCTGATAGAGCCTCAGAAAGAATTGCCGGGATATCCTGGATTCCATATCCTAAAGCACAATAATCAAAGGAGGGTGTGCTTATAAAGTCTTTTAAGTGAATGACGGGGCAACGGCCTTCATATTTTTTAATATACTCTGTTGGTTCTTCTCCTGCTACTTTTACCCAGCAGGTATCTAGTTCTGTTTTAAGGTCTTTTTCAGAAATTTGTTCATACATAGAATCTAATACATAGTTTCCTTCTTTCGTTTTAGCAAATTCAAAATCATGGTTATGGTAGAGAAGTGTAATACCCTCTTTGTGGCATTCTTTTGCTATGGTCGGAATGTTTGCCATTACCTCGTCAAATTTATCCGTTCCATATCGATAATCATCAGGCAAATAAGGAATCGCCAGGTATTTGCATCCAATCGTTGCATATCTCTTAACCGTTACAGGTAAATCTTCCATAAATTCCTGTAAAGACACATGAGCAGAGATTGGAGTCAGTCCTAAATCGTTCAGACAATCTCTTACCTCTTCGGGTGTCTTATCATATAATCCTGCCAACTCAACACCATCATAGCCCATATTTTTAACTTCTTTCATTGTACTTACAAAATTTTTCTCTGCTTCTTCTCGTATGGAATACACTTGAAGAGCAATCGGTAATTTTTTCATAACTTGGTCCTCCCTTTCCTGCCAATTTCCCATATCGCCAAAACCAATAATTCCAATCATAAAATCCTGCTATTCCATAATACCGTCACTTTTCTATCATAAAATTCTTTTGTCCAGGGTTTGTATTAAATTTTTCTTCTTATGCCCAAAATACATTTCCTCTGGGTTCATTTATCAGAATATTTTTCAAGCATCTAATCGCCTTTTCCAGTCCTTCTTTTCCAGACATTAAGCTGTCTTCATGCTCAATACTAATTACATAATCATAGCCGGCGATTCTAAGTTCAGAAAAAATGGCCTTCCAGTAATCTTCTCCCTGTCCATATCCTACTGCTCTAAAAATCCAGGAGCGATGAATTTCATCTGCATAATGGGTGGTATCAAGTACTCCATTTAGTGCTGTATTAAAAGTATCGATTTTGGTATCCTTTGCATGAAAATGGAAAATAGCTCCTACCTTCCCAAGTTCCCTGATACAAGCACATGGATCCATGCCCTGCCATACTAAATGGCTGGGATCAAAGTTCGCACCGATTTCCGGTCCTACTGCCTCGCGTAATCTTAGTAAGGTCTTAGTATTATAGACACAGAACCCCGGATGAAGTTCAAGAGCGATTTTATGAATTCCATGTTCCTTTGCAAAGGCAACCTTCTTCTTCCAATAAGGAATTAGAATCTCATTCCACTGATAATCCAAAGCTTCAAGAAAATAATCAGGCCAAGGACAGGTAATCCAGTTCGGAGTTTTATCCTCTAAACTTCCTCCCGGACACCCTGAAAATGTATTAACTACAGTTACCCCCAGCTTCTCGGCAAGTAAAATTGCCTTCGTTAAATCGTCATCAAATTTATCTGCAATCTCTTTCACCGGATGTATCGCATTACCATGGCAGCTTAAAGCACTGATTTCTAGGTTATTGTCTCTAATTATTTTTTTAAATTTTTCTAGTTTATCTTCATTTTCCAAGAGTTCCTCAGGTTTACAATGAGCAAAACCTGGATATCCCCCACAACCTATTTCTATCATCTGAACACCATTTTCAGCCAAAAATTCACAAGCCTTGTCAAAATCCATATCTCCTAAAACTACGCTAAAGGTTCCTAATTTCACAGTACTTCCTCCTCGAACTTATATATACTCTTACGCACTTGTTTAATATCTATTATTATAATATATTTTCCAACGAAAAATAGCTATAGAGGTTTTGCTGAATACACATATAATCTTGCTAATTCTATAAATAATTTTACCACTTATAATACTAGTCTTTTCCAGCACTTACATACAAGATGAATTAGTAAACCAATTCACTTGTCATGAATAAAGGATTATTTCTTACTCCATACATTGGAGGGCGAAAAGCTATAGTATTTGCGAAATAAACGTCCAAAATTATTATAATCTTGGAAGCCGACTTCTGCAGCTATCTCTGCTATAGTCATCTCTTTTTGTTCTAATAAATGATATGCTTTTTTCAGCCGTACCTCATTGATATAATTAGAAGGGCTCTGTCCCAAACTTTCTTTAAATAAATGACAAAATCGGAACTCACTTAGATGGACTAATTCTGCTAATTCCTGATTCGTAATTGGCTCGGAGTAATTCTCCTGAATATACTGCATCACGGTATTTAATCTGTTAAGATTTCTTTTTCTTCGATTATTTTCCTTAGCAGATTCACTCTTCACCACATAATTACGTAAAAGGTAAGTAATCAGCTCATATACCTTACCCTTCATTGCTAATTTGTATCCGAACTCTTTCTCATTTTCTTCCTGATAAATGGCGGTTAATAATTCCGTTACTTTTTTATCCGATTGAATGAGAGATTGAAAAATCACGTTACCCTCTGCAACCTCTTTTGAAAATGCATCCATTTCGAAAATCATGACCATTTCTTCATAGTTATAGGTATTGCTGAAACCCTTATGTAGTTCATTGCAATTGATAATAACAAGGTTACCTTCATCCACATTAATGGTATCCTGATTGCAATAAAAAACTCCCTGCCCTTTACATATATAATGAAGTTCAATATGCTCATGCCAGTGAGGCAAAAAATATTGACCAGGTTTTTGCGTTTGGCTTCTAAAAATCTGGACTGGAAATTCTTTATCCTGAATAACTTTCTTTTCATATAAGCTTAAATCATGCATAATTCTCTATATTCCCCCTTTAACATTAAGATTCATTTACTGACTTCTTTTATGTACTATATTTTTTAATAAAATTGACATTTATAATAAATTTAGAAGGTTAGAATATAATCTGTCTTATTTAGTCTCTCTCATGCCCTATTATAACTCTAATATAAATAAAAACTTCTTCTATAAATTATATATAATATTTCTTCTTTTTGCATTATATTTTCAATTTAGTTTAAAAAATTGGATTTTACATGCCATGAATAAAAATAACTGCAAAAGGTGTTGTTACATCCTTTTGCAGCTATAATGATTGGTAACTATTGTAGTAAAATTGCTCTTACAGGTGCGGCTTCAGAGCCGACTATGTTGATTGGTGCTGCTATTAAAATGTATTCCCCTTCCTCAATATCCTTTAGTCGTAGTCCCTCCAATATTATAATATCTGAGCTAAGTAGTTGAATATGGGTTTCGTGCTGCGGTTGGCTACGCTCAATACCGAGACCGTCGGTACCTACACCTTTTATCTTCATTTCTTTCAAATACTCTGCTCCTGACTTGTCTAAAAAGATAAAATCTGTTTCAAGAATATCCATATAGGAATTGCGAGTTTTTAGTAATATAAAATCTCCTGTTTTAATGTTTTTAGATTTTAACTGTTCCCTCGATATTTTATCTCCGACATCTGTAAAATCGATAACCTTACATGAGGTTATTACCTTCGAAAGTTCCAAGGTTTCAATCGTTGTACCACCAGGAATGATATGTAGCGATCGGTCTATATGCGTCCCGGTATGCATATTCATTTCCAACTTAGATTCATAAGCAGAACCAGTGGTAAAATCACTTTCTATATACAAATTCGGACGCTTTGACTCTTTTCCTTTATAAACGGGCATAAGCCTAGTAACAGGCATAGAAATATCTATAATCTTCATCGTATCTAAATTGATTTCCATGGTATTTCCTCCTATACATTCCACCATTTTCTTCCATCTTTGGCTAGTAATTCAAACGCTCTGACAGGACCCATAGATCCCGAGTCATAGTTAGGAAACTGCGACTTCTTTTGTTCACGGTACCTGATAATTTGATCCGCCATCGACCAGGCAGCCTCTACCTCATCCCATCTGGAAAATAGTGTGGCATCTCCTCGTAAAATATCATAAATAAGACGTTCATATGCCTCCGGCGTGTTTCCTTGGGCTGGACTGAGGGAGCTAGTATCCATTTTGGTCGGTATAATCCCATTATGGGTAGCAAAATCCTTTGTGTTAAATTGGAAGAATACTCCCACATTTGGCTGTATCCTTAAAACCAAGAGATTTGGCTCCTGCACATCTCTGTCTTTAAAATATAATATATTAGGAAGATCTTTAAATTGCACTACGATTTCAGCTGAACTAGTACCCATCCGTTTTCCTGTCCGGATGTAAAACGGAGTACCTGCGAAGCGAAAATTGTTAACGTGTAATTTAAGTGCCAAGAACGTTTCTGTATTCGAATCCTTAGGAACATTGTTCTCCTCCCGGTATCCCACAACCGGGTTTCCATCTATAAATCCCTTCCCATATTGGCCAAATATCACATTGTTTTTTAAAAATTCAGGACTAATCTCTTCTATCGCTTCAATCACTTTCAGCTTTTCGGTTCGGATAGAATCCGTTTTTAAATTTACAGGCGGCTCCATAGCAACCAAAGAAAGGATTTGCATAATATGATTTTGAAGCATATCCCGCATTGCTCCTGAATGATCATAATATTCCCCTCTGGACCCTACGCCAAGCTTTTCTGTCAGAGAAATTTGTATGTTATCAATGAATTTATTATTCCAGATAGATTCAAAGATAGAATTACAAAAACGAAGCACCATAATGTTTTGAATCATTTCTTTACCAAGGTAATGGTCAATTCGATAGATACTCTTTTCGTCAAAAACCTCTAATAATTTATTATTTAATTTTCTCGCAGTCTTTAGATCTTTTCCAAAGGGCTTTTCAATAACTAATTTATCCCAAGCTCCCGGCTTTTTCGCCATGTTACTGATTTGCAAGCCATGTACAATGGTTTCAAAATATTCCGGGGCTACAGCCAGATAAAACACCCTGTTTCCTCCGGTATGTACCTTGCCGTCCAGTCCTTCCAAAAAGTCTTTCAAACCTGTGAAACCATTTATATCTGTAAAGTCAAATTGGTAGTAATATATCATTCCTTGTAATTTTGCCCAGATTCCATCCTCTATTTTATTTCTGGAATATTTATTTACGGAATCATGAACCTCTTTTTTATATTCCTCTTCTGATTTATCTCTTCTGCCTACGCAGACTACACAAAAATTCTCTGGCAGCAGTTTATCTCTAACAAGATTGTACAAAGAGGGCATCAGTTTCCGATGAGTCAAATCACCCGTTCCTCCGAAAATCACCAAAATAGCTGATAAGTCAATATCCTCACTCTTATTAAAATCCATTTCCAAGCAAATCACCTCCATTTCGACAGCCGAAACTAACATGTTATAGACAAAATATTAATAACCTATCCGTCTCTTAATCACACTCACTATTATATTTGTATTTCTGAAATTACCATATTACCACTGGGTATGAAAAATCCCGTCTTTATCATTTCTTTGGTAAGTATGTGCCCCAAAATAATCTCTTTGTGCCTGCAATAGATTCATAGGAAGTTCTTCACATCGGTAACTGTCGTAATATGCTAAAGCACTGGTAAACCCAGGTACAGAAATGCCTGCTGAAATCGCTGTAATAGCAACCTCTCTCCATTCAGCCTGATACTGGCCTACGATATCCTTAAAATAATCCTCTAAGAGTAAATTCACCAAATTGGGGTTTTTTTCATAAGCTTTTGATATTTGATTTAAAAATTGAGCTCTTATGATACAACCTCCGCGAAATATTTTAGCAATATCACCAAAGTTTAAATTCCAACCATATTTCTCTGATGCAGAACGTAGCAAGCTAAAACCCTGTGCATAAGCACAAATCTTACTTGTATAGAGCGCCTTTCGGATCGCTTCTATAAATTCCTTGGATTTTGTCCCAGTGTAATTTGGTCCAATTAATGTCTTACTTGCTTGAACTCTTTCCTCTTTCATCGAGGAGATATATCGTTCAAAGACAGCCATCGTTATGGTAGAAGTAGGAACCCCCAATTCAAGAGAAATCTGTCCTGTCCATTTTCCTGTACCCTTCTGTCCAGCTACATCCGTAATGAGATCAACTAAATATTTTCCGGTTTCAAGATCCTTCTTTGTGAAGATATCGGCGGTTATATCAATCAGATAACTGTTCAATTCGCCTTTGTTCCATTCCTTAAAAATTTCATGAAACTCAGGAGGAGTAAGATGGAGAACTTTCTTCATGATAAAGTAAGCCTCGCATATTAGCTGCATATCGGCATATTCTATTCCGTTATGTACCATTTTTACGAAATGACCTGCTCCATTCTCTCCAATAAAAGTACAACACGGTTCATTATCAACCTTCGCCGATATAGAAGTTAAAATCGGCTCCATCCTACGATACGCTTCTTCTTTTCCGCCGGGCATAATAGAGGGACCTTTGCGTGCACCTTCTTCTCCTCCAGAAATTCCTGTACCAAGATAATCAAATCCCATATTTTCTAATTCATTACTTCTGCGTATGGTATCCAGATAATTAGAATTACCGCCATCCATCAATAGATCACCCTTAGAAAGTAGAGGCACTAGCTGTTTTATTGTATCATCTACCGCTTCCCCGGCCTTAACCATCAATATTATTTTTCGTGGGATTTCAAGAGAATCAACAAAATCCTGTAAGCTTATATGTCCGCTGATCTCTTTTCCATCTGCCTCTTTCACTAATTCTTCCATTTTTCCAGGGGAACGATTATAAACGGATACGCTAAATCCGTGATCTGCAATATTCAATGCGAGATTTTTACCCATAACTGCAAGCCCGATAACTCCCACTTGTGTTTTTTTCATTTGAACTCCTCCTTGTATTGGCTTATGATAGTGAATATCTTAGCAGTAGCGCCTTTCGTAATTGTCATAAATCTTCATTCCTACTTAAAATTTCTACCTGAAAGTTTAGTTCATATATAGTATATTATATTATTGCAAATATTAATATGATTTCAATCACGATTTAATATAAGTAACTGAAACTTCGCATACAAATAGAACTCTATAAACCAAATAAGCCGTTAGATAAAGTGCTATAAAACCCTCTATCTAACGACTATTCATTATATTCTATTTTTACTCAATCACAAATTTTAGTGCAATATGAACTATTATTTATCGCAAAATAATTTTTCTAGAATTGCGGGGACAGGATTTGAACCTATGACCTTCGGGTTATGAGCCCGACGAGCTTCCAGACTGCTCCACCCCGCGACATATTTTTAATCTCTGCTAATCAGCAAACTGTACTTTAACACCTTTCTAGTACTATGTCAACCTTTTTATGAATTGAATTATTTTCTTTTTTAAGAAGAGGGGATGGTAAGCATTATCTCACCGTCCCCTGATAAGGTAATCATAATCTGTTCTTCAAATTTCAAATAATATAGTCGGTCTCTTTTACCAAATTGTAAAATTAATAAACTAACTCCTTAAAGATTGCTTTTACTGTTGTCATTTCCTTTAAACGATGCACATTGTCTCCGCAAAAGATCAATCCATCTACAATATTACCTTCTACCGCATCAACCAAAGCTTTTGTAATACAATAAGGAGCTACTTTAGGATTGCAATGCTCCAGGCAATTAGAGCACCTAGTAATAGCTAATTTACCCGCTTCTACCTTCTTTAAAAACGGATTATTTAGTGCACGCCCTGGCATTCCTACTGGACTGATTACAATTTTAATGTCTTCTTTTTTGGAATCCAAATATGCCTTTTTATACTCTTCGCTAGCGTCACATTCTTCGGTTACAACAAATCTGGTAGCAATCTGTACACCATCTGCTCCTAGCTCCATTACATGTTTAATATCCTCTTGATCAAAAATACCTCCCGCTACAACAACAGGAATATTTACTTGGTATTTTTCCTCAAATTCTTTCTTATATTCTATAATTCCTTTTATTTCAGAATCATAATCCATATCCTCAATATGATCCAACTGTTCCTTACTAAAGCCCAAGTGACCGCCTGCACGTGGTCCTTCGATTACAATAAAGTCGGCAGTTCTTTGATATTTTCTATCCCACATTTTAAGAATTACTGATATTGCTCTGATACTTGATACGATAGGAGCAATTTTTGTCTTAAATCCACGTACTAATTCAGGGAGTGTGATCGGAAGCCCTGCACCTGATATGATAACATCCGCTTCTGCCTCACAGGCAGCCTTGACATATCTCTCGTATTGCTTTGTAGCCACCATAATATTAACCCCAATAATTCCTCCTTCTGCATTCTCCTTAGCAAGCTTAATATGTTTTTTTACCGCAAATATATTAGAATCAATTTGATGTTTGTTAAAGTCAGGTTCGTCAAAACCGATTTGTGCTGTGGATATGATACCGATTCCACCTTCTCTTGCAACTGCGGCTGAAAGTTTTGATCTGCTTACTCCAACTCCCATACCTCCCTGTATAATTGGAATTTTTGCTATTAAGTCCCCGATAACTAATGGTTTCATCCTCATATTCTATCTCTCCTAGTCTGTATGCTTGCGTTCTATTCCTTAACGCAAAATTTACTTTGATTGTCAAACCAAATTTTATAATATAAGACAAGGGGCTTACCGCTTGTCTTATATAATAACCGATGTGTGCACCGGTTATTATTATTATAAGCACGCGAAGTCTTGTTGTCAATATGTACTAGTGCATTTTTCTATGTCATCTAGTATTAATTACCATATATTAATAAAAGCTAGCTTCGCAAGCTTTTATTAATCATGTATTAAAAAGATGAACTGCCCGACTATTCGTTACGAATATGCTGTCACTTCATCTTTTACTAATTCATGGGATATCGTTGCCCCGTTAAATCATCTTGCTTCTAATTCTGAAAAGGTGCTAATTCCAATCTAATAAAATATCCTTTGTCATGTTGGCATACCGGACACTCCTTTGGTGCTTCTTTTCCCCAATGAACATATCCGCAGTTTAAACACATCCAACCGGTTTCTACATCGGATACATAAAGCTTATTTTCTTCCAGCATTTTTTCAAAACGGGAAAACCGGTCACCATGCGTTTTCTCAATTCCTGCTATCATGTGAAATGCTCCTGCTATTTTGTTAAATCCTTCTTCTTTAGCAATATCGCCGAAGGTTTTATAAACAGGATCATACTCCTCATATTCATTATGTGCGGCCGAATGGAGCAGTTTAATAACATTATCATGGATATCTACCGGATAGCCCCCTTCCACATGAATGGTCTCTCCTTCTAGGTCCTTTAAATAATTATAAAATATTTCTGCATGCTCTTTTTCTTGATCAGCTGTAAATCGAAAAATTGCCTCTATTACATGCTGGTGTTCTTTCTTTGCTTGCGACGCTGCAAACGTATATCGGTTTCTTGCCTGACTTTCACCGGCAAAAGCTCTCATCAGATTATCCTTCGTTTTACTATCCTTAAAATCAACTGCCATATCTTTAACCTCCATGTTATTTTTAGTTAAAGTATTCCCAGTTTATTGATACTGATTACAAACTACTAAAACAAAAAAGATGCAAATTATTTCGCAGCACCTTGATTTTTTATTATGCAATTTCTGATTTCGCTCATTTATCAACACGAACAAAATATTGTAAACAAATAGTATTTGTATTATTATAAAATTATAATGTATCGTTTAATTTCACAACGTAAGTCAAGAAAAATAAATCCTTTTCCTTTATGCTAGATGTAGGAGGTGAGAGAATGAATCAGGTAGAAATTGTTATGGCTGTTCAAAAAATGCAGGAATATATTGATAAACAAATACTGAATGAAATTACATTAAAACAACTTTCAAATGTAGCCGGCTATTCTTCATGGCATGCAGCGAAAATATTTAAGGATATAGTGGGAAAAACACCGTTCGAATATATTCGTGCATTAAGATTAACCCAGGCGGCACTTACTTTACGCGATAATAAATACAAAATAATTGATGTAGCACTTGATTTCGTATTTGATTCTCACGAAGGTTTTACACGAGCATTTTCAAAAGAGTTTGGCCTACCGCCAAAGAAATATAGTCAAAGTAAACCCCCTATCCAGCTTTTTATGCCTGATAAAGTCTACGATACCTACCGAGCATTTCAAAAAGGAGGAAACAAGATGAGCGAGAACAAAACAACAAAAACAGTATTTGTGCAGGTGATTGAACGTGAAAGAAGAAAGGTACTTATAAAACGTGCTGTGAAAGCTACTGATTATTTTGAATACTGCGAGGAGGTAGGCTGTGATATATGGGCTCTCCTTACTAGTGTTAAAGAAGCACTCTATGAACCAATCGGAATGTGGTTGCCAAAACACTTGATTTTGGAGGGTACCTCACAATATGTGCAGGGTGTGGAGCTGTCGCTTAGTTACAGTAATACTGTTCCGGATGGATATGAGCTAATAGAACTTCCTCCCTGCAAAATGATGGTCTTTCAAAGTGAACCTTATAATGATGATGACTTTATGCAGGAAATTGGGGATGTTTGGAGCACAATAGAGAAATTTAATCCAACAATATATGGATTTGAATGGGCTCCGGAAAATGCACCGAGATTTCAGCTTGTTCCTATGGGTTATCGCGGCTATATCGAAGCTAGGCCTGTTACTGCATTAAAATAATTCCTTCATTAACTACACGGAACGTACATTTTAGAAAGATTTTAGAAGGATGAATTATATTAATATCATGAACTTTTTTAAAAGAAGATACTACTAGGCTTTCCTAATAGTACCTTCTTTGTCTTCTTTGTCTTCTTTACTGCACAAAAGTTCCATTCTGCTTTGCTTCGTAATGATGCGCTTGCTCGAGCATCATATCCTTCACCTTCATCAGACGGATCTGGGTACTGCGCTCATTTTCGTCAAGCTTCATGACAATAAATTTTATATTTTCTTTCATCTCAGGAATCATAACATGCTCCAAAGCATTGACACGACGTCTTGTTTTCTCAATTTCTGCAGCCATCAGTTGACAGGACTTTTCTATTTCCGCCAATTTAAGCATATCAGGTAAGATATCCTGCAATGACTTAACTGCATCATCAAGATCACTTGAGGTAAACGCAAAGCCATAGGGATAAATATCATTTGCATCCGGTGTTTTGGTTTTATACTCAAACTCAGGAACCTCAACGCTCATTACATTTCTTTGCTTTGTTTCAAGATAGATTTCCTGTCTGGGTGCCATTAATGCAACATTTAATACCTCATCCGGCATAGCAGATCTAGCCAGAACAAAGTTTTTATTTGCTGCATGAATCCCTTTTTCAACCTTTTCACGCAAGGTTTTATTGATACGGACTAAATCAAGGAATTGGCGCATTAATTCGTCCCGTTTATCCTTTAAAAGCTTATGCCCGCGGGTCGCTGTCGCTAACTTCTTCTTCAGCTTGGTTAATTCCATACGCGTAGGATTTACATGTGCCTTAGCCAAACGCAAGCACCCCCTTTATAGTTAATGATAATAATGAATAATAAATTTGGCTATGCCGAATTCATTGGCAATTCATCTTATTTGCCATAATACTGATCTAAAAGTTCATCCTTAATTCTCTTAAGCTCTGTTCTGGGAAGAATAGATAACAGTTTCCAACCTAGATTTAAGGTGTCTTCGATATCACGATTCGTATCAAAGCCTTGGGATACATATTCACGCTCAAAAGTATCAGAAAATTTAGCATACAGCTTATCTATATCGGTTAAGGCTGCTTCGCCTAGTACTACCATTAATTCTTTTGCTTCCTTACCTCTTGCGTAAGCTGCAAAAATCTGATTCATCGTATTGGCATGATCTGCTCTGGTCTTTCCTTCGCCGATACCTTTATCCTTCAAACGAGACAGGGAGGGTAAAACATCAATCGGTGGGTGAATTCCCTGGCGATTTAGATCACGGCTTAAAATAATCTGTCCCTCAGTAATATAACCTGTTAAGTCGGGGATCGGATGGGTCTTATCATCCTCGGGCATTGTTAAAATAGGAATCATCGTGATACTTCCAGCTTTACCTTTTTTACGTCCTGCACGTTC
>Ga0123339_10001192_pt1 | contig 18361 bp, 15 predicted proteins | sample lystaG_FD_89956 | JGI IMG/M metagenome (GOLD analysis project Ga0123339, IMG submission 89956) | Glacier valley bacterial and archeal communities from Borup Fiord, Nunavut, Canada, to study Microbial Dark Matter (Phase II) -... | ecosystem: Environmental > Aquatic > Freshwater > Ice > Glacier ... | reverse complement strand
GGGGTCAGCGGCAGCCGCCGTATAGGTGATGGCGGCGGTGAGGGTGGTCTTGCCGTGGTCTACGTGACCGATGGTGCCCACGTTGACGTGGGGCTTCGTGCGCTCGAACGTTCCTTTTGCCATAAATCCTCCAAGCGGTGGGTTCACTCGAGCGGGTCTCAACCCACTTCTCGAGCGGTGACGGCTTCCAAGAGCCGCCCCCACATTGGCTAAAGCATTCCCTGTCAGGATTCCCGCCCCTCTCGAGGCCACATCTTTTCAATGCTTTTGGGCGTTTAAAGAGTCCGTCTCGCTTTCTCGCGGCCTCTCTTGCATGTTTGGGTGGGCACATGCGAACCTACGCCTTTGGTCGGCGTTCAATGAAAGAGGATACACTAAATGGCTTACTGTGGCAAGGGGTGATGACTGTAGAAAGGTGGGATTGGGGTTGCGTCAACTTAGGGACGCTCGAGCGAAAAAACAATCTCACACAGGGTTTTGGGAAGCTTAGGTTCCCGAAACCCTTGTCATCACTTTATTTCAGGAGATTCGAGCGGGAACCCTCTTCTCCCTGGCTATCTAAAAATCCTTTCGCAGGGACTTGCATTCTCGAGGACGCTTTGCTAAAATTCCCCTCGCTCGAGCAAGCGTGACCCTGGTTTTCGGGAGTAGCTCAGCGGTAGAGCGATCGGCTGTTAACCGATTGGTCGTAGGTTCGATTCCTACCTCCCGAGCCAACAAAAAACCCCTGTATTGGACAGGGGTTTTCTTTTTGTCAACTTTGGACTCGAGCACGGAAATTCAGGCCAATACCCTAATTTGTACCTCAATCACTTCAAAACCTTTTTCAACCAGCTCGAGAGCGAAGGCACAACCTCGGGTGCCAGCGGCAACTTTGGGTTGTTGTAAGTCGCTATGTTGGCGCTCTTTTCGAGCGGGGCCAGTTTGAGAATGTGGTTGACGCCCTCGAGCTTGACCAACGCGTTTTGTGGGTTCTTGTTCAGGGCTGCGAACAGTAAATCTGCGTCTTTAACGCCCACCTGCAAATCGGTGGTTCCCTGCACTATCAGAACGGGCCGCTCGAGTTTAGCGATTTCCTGCGCCGGGTTGTACTTGAGCCAGGAAATGATGTAGGGCTGCACGCTGGGTCGAAATAGGCTCGAGAGCTGAGAACTTACCTGGGCCACCGTGCGTCCTGCCCTCAGCTCGGCAAGGGTCTTCTGGCTTTCCTCCAGCAGCGCGGGAGCGCTCGAGAGCGAAGTGTTCAGTTGCTCAAGCAGGGTGTCCGCAGCGTTCTGGCCTGGACCCGCCAGCGAGATGTAAGCGTCCGGCTTCACCTTTTGCGCCGCCAGCAGGGTGATGAGTGCGCCCTCGCTGTGACCCAGCAGCACCAGCTTATTGAACCGTCCATCCTGACGCACTTTCTGGCTCCAGCTCACCACGTCGTTGACAAAGCTCTCGAAGCGCAAATCCTCCTCTCGAGGCCCCGCTTTGGCGCTGGCCGCAATGCCGCGCTTATCTACTCGCAGGCTGGCATATCCCTGTTGCGCCAGACCCTGCGCCAGCAGTTTGAGGCTGTCGTTTTTACCGGTGAGCACCGTGCTGTTGCCATCGCGGTCCGTGGGGCCGGAGCCGGGATGGATGAACACCAGCGCAAACGGTCCCTTTCCACTGGGCAGCTCGAGCGTGCCGTACAGCGTTCCTTTCAGGGTCTCGAGCTTGAGTTCCTCAGATGTAGCCAGGGCCGAGTTGGTGAGGGCTGAACCGAGCGACAACGCGAGAAGAAGGGAGAAGGCTTTCATGCCCGTATTCTTACCCTCGAGTCTGCGACATCCATGAGCAAAGGGGGTATCTGGAGACTCTTTGCCTCCAGATACCCCCTCGAACGAACTGTAAAATCTATTCTGGGTGCGCCAGAACCACGCTGAGCAGGGTCAGCAGGTGCGATTTGAGCCGCAGATACTCGGGGTTCTCGACCAAGCGCGCCCGGTCTCGAGGACGCTCGAGCGGCACGGTCATGACCTCGTGAATCCGCGCCCTGGGGCCGTTGCTCATCACCACGATTTTGTCGGCCAGATACAGTGCCTCGTCAATGTCGTGCGTGACCATCACCACGTTCTTGGCCTGTCCTCCTTGCTGGCCCTCGAGCTGCCACATGCGTAGGAGTTCGTCCTGCAAGCGCCCTTTGGTGATGGCGTCGAGCGCCCCGAACGGCTCGTCGAGCAGCAGCACCTTGGGGTGAATCGCCAGCGCCCGCGCGATGGCCACGCGCTGTTTCATGCCGCCGGAAAGTTCGGAGGGGCGCTTTTGGCTGTGAGCACTCAGTCCGACCATCTCGAGAAATTCCGATGTTCGCTCCCGACGCGCCACGCTCGAGAGTTCGGGTAGTGCGGCTTTTACGGCCTCGAGCACGTTCTGAAACACGGTCAGCCACGGCAGCAGCGAGTAGTTCTGAAACACCATCGCCCGGTCTGGCCCCGGCCCCTCAATCTTGTGACCAAACAGCCGCAGTTCGCCGCTCGAGGGTTTCTCGAGGCCCGCAATCAGGTTGAGCAGGGTGGATTTGCCGCAGCCGGAGTGTCCAATCAGGCACACGAACTCACCGGGGGAAACCTCGAGCGACACGTCCTCGAGCGCGGTGTACTTGCCGAAACTTTTATGGACGCCCCCAATGCTGAGCGCGGGAGTTGCTTGGGGGGCGTGGGGAATCGGGAATCGGGAATCGGGAATCGGGTGTAGGGTCTGAGTCATGGATTGCCTCTCGAGGTGAGCAATGAGTTACGAGTTGTGAGCCAAAAGATGTAGGGGAGTTTGGTTCTTGGTTTTCAGTTATCGATTTTCGGTAAGAAATGACGAAGTGGAATTTACGTCATCAAAGCCCACATCAATCTTTACTGATAACTGACAACTCACAACTCACAGCTACTTGAACGACACCCGCCGCTCGAGCACGCCGAACAGCCTGTCGAGTGCAAACCCAGTGAACCCGATGAGCAAGATGGCTACGACCACCAGCGCTAAGTTGCCCGCGTTGTAGCTATCCCACACGAAAAACCCAATCCCAGCGCGGCCCGAGAGCATCTCAGCGGCCACGATGACCATCCAGGCGATGCCAAAAGAAATTCGCAGTCCGGTGACGATGGACGGGAGTGCGTAGGGAAGGACCACTCGAGTGAGGTACTGCCAGGGGGTGAAGCGGAACACTCGAGCCACGTTTTTGAAGTCCTGCGGCAGTCCACCCACCCCAAAGGCGGTGTTGAGTACCGTGGGCCACAGCGCGGTGATGAAGATGGTGAACACCAGCGCGGGGTCGGCGGCGGTGAAGGCGGCTAGGCCCAGCGGATACCACGCTAGGGGCGAAACCGGGCGCAGCAGTTGCACCAGCGGGTCGAGCAGTTTGCGGAAAAACGGCGTCATACCCATCACGGTGCCCAGTGGAATGGCTATCAGGGCACCCAGAAAAAAGCCGCTGGCTACCCTCGAGAGCGAACTCAGCAGCAAATTCAGAATGCCTTTGTCACTCGGACCCCGGTTATACCAGGGGTTCTGGAACAGGCTCTGGGCGGCTTGTCCAATCGCTTTGAGTTTGGGTAAGTCTGGGACGGCGCTCGAGGCGGCCACCCACAGCAAGGTGAGCAGCAGCAGACCGCCCACGAAGTAGGCCAGTTGAGTCAGAAATCCTCGAGCGTGCAGGAGAAGCGGGGAGGGAGAGGAGATACGCTTCTCGAGGAGTGCTTCGGTGCGTTGCATGGGTGGACCTCCGTGGGTTGGGGCGTTTGGGCGGTAGGGCGCTACCCCCTTGAGCAGATGCGCTGTGCTCATCTGTGGTTTTCCCCCTGTGCAGGGGGAAAGTAAAAGCTTGGCGCTCGAGTGTGTACGTTCCCCTTGCACAGGTTCCCGAAGGGTTGCGTAGCACGGGACATTCTTTTGAGCGGGCAGGCCCGGTGGTGCCGCTCTGCCCAAGACAGCGAAGCGTAAAAGAGCTGGGTGGTAGCGCCTTGCTGCTCGAGCGCCCTCAAATCTTGTGCTTGGCCAGATAACCTGCCGGGTTCTTGGGGTCGAACGTCACCTTATCCAGCGTCATCTGAATCGGGTTCATCGCGTCGTCAGGCACCTTGAGACCGGCTTCTCTGGCCACCTCGCGGTAGAGGTCCTCGAGAATCAGGGTATCTACCACCTTTTGATAATCCGGCGCGGACTTGAGCAGCCCGAAGCGCTGGTACTGGGCTAGGAACCAGATGCCGTAGCCCTTGCGCGGAAAGTTGGTCAGGCCGCCCCGGTGAAACACCATCTGGTCGCCCACGAACTTCTTGACCCCCAATCCCTCGCCCATGTCGTAGGTGCCCTCGAGCCGCGCGTCTATCACCTCGGCGGGCGCGTTGACAAAGCGGCTCGAGCCGATGGTCTTGGCGGCGGCGCGGCGGTTGCTGGACACGTCGAGCCACTTGGACGCCTTGAGAATGGCCCGCATCACGCCTTTGAGGTCGTCCTTGCGGCTTGAGAACTCCTTGTTCAGCACGAGTGCTTTTTCGGGGTGATGCCGCCAAATCTGCTGGCTGGTGATGTGGGTGAAGCCCACGCCCTGCGCCACACCGACCCCGTTCCACGGCTCGCCCACCGAGTAGCCGTCCATGTTGCCCACCTTCATGTTGGCCACCATCTGCGGCGGTGGAATGGTGATGATGCCGACCTTGCTTTGGTCAATGCCCGCGCTCGCCATCCAGTAGCGCAGCCACATGTCGTGGGTGCCGCCGGGAAAGGTCATGGCGAAAGTCGGCGGCTTACCGGCCTTGATGCGGGCGTCCACCTGCTCCTTAACCTTAACTGGGTCGAACCCAGCGGCTTTGAACTCCTTCTCGAGCGTGATGGCCTGCCCGTTGTTGTTGAGAATCATGGCGATGGGCAGCTCTTTCCCTGCCGCCCCACCCACCCCGGAGTACACGCTAAACGGCATCCCGAACAAGCAGTGTGCCGCCTGTAAATCTCCGGTGAGCAGGCCGTCCCTCGTGGCGGCCCACGACGCCTGTTTGGCCACCTCCACCTCCACGCCGAATTCCTTGTAATAGCCAAGTTCCTGGGCCATCACCACGCTGGCGCAGTCGGTGAGCGCAATGAATCCGATGGTGATTTTCTTGCTCTGGGCGTGGCCTACGTTGAACAAGGGCAAGGCGCTCGAGGCGGCGACGGCGGTAGCGGTTTTGATAAATTTACGGCGGCTGATTTCGGTCATGTGGCTCCAGGGTGAGGATTCAGGATTCTGTGAAGGAGTTGAGCGCGCTCGAGGGACAATTCAGCGTGCGTCGGGCTAAGCTCCGGCCACCAGTTCGGCATTCGGCTCTAACAGATTGGGTAGAACAGAGATTTTTTCCAGCGCGGTGAGGGAGGCGTATTTGAAGCTGGGCATCTTGCTCAACGGGTCGAGGCGGGTGCTCGAGACCAGCACGTTGGCGCTCTGGGGCCAGTGAAAAGGCGCGAACAGCGTGTCAGGGCGAATTTTGCTCGAGAGAACTAGCGGCATCATCACCGTGCCCTCGGCGCTCGAGAGCCGCACAGCGTCGCCTGCTGAAAGTCCGTGCAGCGCGGCGGTCTCCGGGTGAATCTGCATCTCGAGCGCGCCCGAGAGCCTGGGGTTGCGGCGGGTCTGGGTGCCCGACTGGTACTGCCCGGAGAGCCGCCCGCTGGTGAAGTGTAGGGCGGTCTCACTCGGCTCGAGCGATACGGCAACCGCTCTCAGCCGCGCTTTTCCGTCGGGTGTGGGGAACGGAAACGAGTAGGGGTACGGTGTTCCCTCGCTCGAGCTGTCCGGTACAGGCCACTGTAAGGAGCGCTCGAGCAGACGCTCCTTACTCAGACCGCTGTAATCGGCAATTCCACCTTTGGTGGAGGCGAAGAACTCGTTTTGCAGCGCATCAAAACTCGGGTAGTCGAAGAACGCCCCGCGTCCCATTCGCTTCGCAATCTGGCACAGAATCTCGGCGTCGGAGAATGCGCCCGGCTCGAGTTCGAGGGCCTGGGAGCGCAGCAGCACCCGGCCCTCGAGGTTGGTCATGGTTCCCGCTTCCTCGGCCCACAGGCTTCCTGGAAACACCACGTCAGCCAGTTCTGCGGTCTCGGACAGGAAAAAATCGATGACTACTAAACACTCGAGTGCCCTGAGCCGCTCGAGCACCACACTCGAGCCGGGAGCTGACACCACCGGATTCGAGCCGAGGATAAGCAAGGCTCTGACCGACTTTCCGCACTCGAGCAGTAGTTCCTGGGCGCTGAGTCCGGCCCCCGGCAGCTCGGTTTCGGGCACGCCCCAGAACCGGGCCATCTCGAGGCGGTGCTGGGGGTTTTTAATCGAGCGGTATCCCGGCAACTGGTCGGCCTTCTGCCCGTGCTCACGCCCGCCCTGGCCGTTGCCCTGCCCGGTCAGGGTGCCGTAACCGCCGCCTGCCTTGCCCACATGTCCGGCTAGCATGGCCAGATTGATGAGCGCTTGCACCGTGTCGGTGCCGTTCTCGTGCTGCTCGGCCCCGCGCCCACTCAAAATGACCGCACACCTGGCGCTGGCGTAAACCTCGGCCACCTCGAGCAAATCCTCGAGTGCAATCCCGCAGACCTCAGCCACGGTTTCTGGATTGAGGAAACGCACCGACTCGAGCACGTCTGCTACATTGTTAGCCTGCTCGAGCGCTGCTACATCAATCCTTCCCCACTTCTCGAGCAGGTGCAGCAACCCTCCGGCCAAGGTTGCATCGGTTCCGGGCCGCACAAAGATATGTTTGCGCGCCATGCTCGAGGTCACGGTCTGGCGCGGGTCGAGGGTGTAGATGCTCGAGCCAGCTTTCTTCGCCGCCTTGAGAAACTGCATCAGCGGCGGCAAAGTTTCGGCGATGTTGGCCCCGAACAGCAGGATGCAGTCGGCTTTCTCGAGGTCCTTAACCGGAAAAGACAGGCCCCGGTCCAGGCCGAAGGTCACGTTCAGGGCGGTAGCGGCGCTGGACATGCAGAAACGCCCGTTGTAGTCGATATTTTTGGTCTTTAGGCCCACCCGTGCGAACTTGCCCAGCAGGTAGACCTTTTCGTTGGTCAGGCTGCCGCCGCCAAACACGCCCACCGCGTGCGGATTGTCGCGGCCCAGCTCGAGAAACCTGCTAGCGACAAAATTTAGCGCTTCATCCCAACTCACTGCCTCGAGAATGCCGATTTTACGCAACAGCGGCTGACGTAGTCGCTCGGGGCTGTTCAAATCCTCGAGCGAGGCCAGACCTTTCTTGCACACCGTGCCGAACGCCACTGGGCATTCGGGCGTGGGGGCGACTTTGACTACTTTGTTGTCCAGAACGTGTAAATCGAAACTGCACTGCACCGCGCAGTAAGGGCAGGTGCTGCGAGTGACGCGGGGAACGACGTTTGGGAGGACCGCTGGTTGTGTGTTTTCCTCGAGCACCCTGAACCTCCCACCACCATTGGTGTTCGTTCCACACTATTGAGGTTTTCGCGCGCTTTGTCAAACATTTTTTTTACACCGTGCTTAGATGAAGTAGTCTTAAGCCCTAAGTTGACTATTTTAGACAAATTGTGTCCATTTTTACTTCCGCTGTCTTGACTTGGTGTGACCCGGACACCTATAATGCCAGTAGCGCAGGTGCCTTAATCGGGCACCCTGCGCCACCCCTTGCGCTCGAGCATCCCACCCCCGCTCGAGCGCAGCCTTATAGGGATTCCCCTTAGGAATCTAGGAAAACACAGAATTACATACTGAATTTTTGTTTCTCCCATTACACACTTCTGTACTCACTCCTGATTTCTGACGGCTGATTGCTAAACCCAAAAAGGAGCGTGAGCATGGCTAAGCGCGTTGTGGTCATCGGAAATGGAATGGTTGGACACAAATTTGTCGAATCGCTGATGGGCACTGGTCAACCGTTTGAAATCACCGTATTCAACGAAGAAAAGCACCTGGCCTATGACCGGGTTCACCTCTCGAGCTACTTCGACTTCGATGACGAAACCTCGGCGCTCGAACACCTGAAACTCGGCGTGAGTGCCGATTATGTCGCCTGGGGTGTGACGGTGGTCCCCGAGCAAGCAATCGAGCTGGACCGTGACGCTAAAACTGTGCGGACCTCGAACTTTACAGTGCCTTACGACACGCTGGTGCTGGCCACCGGCTCGTACCCCTTCGTGCCGCCTGTTCCTGGTAAGGACCTAGATGGCGTTCATGTGTACCGTACCCTTAAGGATTTGGACAAAATTCGCGCTCGAGCGTCCACCTCCAAAGTGGGCGTGGTCATCGGCGGTGGCCTGCTCGGTCTCGAGGCGGCGGGAGCGCTGCAAAAACTGGGACTCGAGACCCATGTGGTCGAGTTCGCGCCGCGCCTGATGCCGGTGCAGCTCGACGAGGCGGGGGGCAAACTGCTCAAGCGCAAAATCGAGGCCACCGGGGTGGGCGTTCACCTGGGCAAGAACACCGAGAAGCTGCTCGAGGAAGAGGGTCAAGTCACGGGCCTGCAATTTACTGATGGAAACACGCTCGAGACCGACTTGGTGGTGTTCTCGGCGGGCATCCGGCCCCGCGACGAACTGGCCCGCTCGAGCGGCCTGACGGTGGGTGAGCGCGGCGGTATTCAAGTCAATGGGCAGATGCAGACCTCGGACCCCGACGTGTACGCTATCGGTGAATGTGCCTTGTGGGGGGGTCGGATTTATGGCTTGGTCGCTCCCGGCTACGCGATGGCTCGAGGTTTAGCCGAGCATCTCTCGAGCGGAGAATTTGCCTTCACGGGTGCGGATATGTCCACCCAGCTCAAACTTTTGGGCGTGGACGTATGCTCGTTCGGAGACGCGCAGGGTCAAACCGCCGGGGCCGAAGAACTCAGCTTCACCGACCCGATGGCCGGGGTTTATAAAAAAGTCGTGGTCTCGAGCGATGGAAAAACCCTGCTGGGCGGCATTCTGGTGGGCGACGCAGCGGAGTATCGCTCACTGTTGATGCAGTACCAAAGTGGAATGGCGCTGACCTCGAGCGGCCTGGATTTGATTTTGCCCGCTCGAGCGGGGGTGGCGCTTCCCAAACTCGAGATGCCCGACAACGCCCAGGTGTGCTCCTGCGAAAATGTCTCTAAGGGTACAGTTTGCAGTGCGGTGCGGGCTGGAGTGCAGGATTTGGGTAGTCTCAAAACGTCCACAAGGGCCATGAGCGGCTGCGGCGGTTGCGCGCCGCTGGTCAAAGACTTGCTCAACGCCGAACTCGAGGCGATGGGCCAGAGTGTGAGTCACGCGCTGTGTGAGCACTTCAACTACTCGAGGCAGGAACTCTACCACCTGATTCGGGTGAAGGAGTACCAAAGCTTCGAGGCGGTGCTCGAGCATCACGGACGCGGCGCGGGCTGCGAAATCTGCAAGCCTGCGGTGGCCAGTATTCTGGCCTCGCTCTACGACGCCTACATTTTAACCGATGGCCTCGAGACGCTTCAGGACACCAACGACCGCTTTCTGGCCAACATGCAGCGCAACGGCACCTACTCGGTGATTCCTCGGGTGCCAGGGGGCGAAATCACGCCCGATGGTCTGATTGCCATTGGTAGCGTGGCCAAAAAGTACGGCTTGTACAGCAAAATCACCGGAGGTCAGCGCATTGATTTGTTTGGGGCGCGGCTCGAGCAGTTGCCCTTCATCTGGGAAGAGTTGATTGATGCGGGCTTCGAGTCCGGCCACGCTTACGGCAAGTCACTGCGGACGGTCAAGAGCTGCGTGGGTGAAACCTGGTGTCGCTACGGCGTGCAAGACAGCGTGGCGCTGGCCATCGAACTCGAGCAACGCTACCGGGGCCTGCGCGGACCGCACAAGTTCAAAAGCGCGGTTTCGGGCTGCACCCGCGAGTGCGCCGAGGCCCAGAGCAAGGATTTCGGGGTCATCGCCACCGAGAAGGGCTGGAACCTGTACGTGTGCGGCAACGGCGGCATGAAACCGCGCCACGCCGACCTGCTGGCGGGCGATTTGGATAAAGACACGCTGATTGCCCTGATTGACCGCTTCCTGATGTTCTACATCCGCACCGCAGACCGCCTCCAGCGCACCAGCACCTGGCTCGAGAAGATGGACGGTGGACTCGAGTACCTGAAAAAAGTGGTGGTCGAGGATTCGCTGGGCCTCGCCTCCGAACTCGAGGCGGATATGCAGCGCCACATTCACAATTACCGCTGCGAATGGAAAGAAACCCTCGAGAACCCAGACAAACTTTCGCAGTTTTCGCACTTCGTCAACTCGAGCGAACCCGACAGCGGCGTGGTCTTCGTGCCCGAGCGCGGTCAAATTCGGCCCGCTTTTGAAAGCGAAAAGCTCGAGTTGCTGCCGATGGTTTGAGGGCGGGTTATAGGGAACAGATTCATTCGCATTCAGGTGTATTTCGTCTTTTTTAGGCCCTCTTGCTAAGCACGCGAATAGCCATTCGCCCGTTCCCGCTCGAGCGGCGCGACCCCCCTTCTTGTGAGCGCTTTGCTTTCACAAATATCCCCCCTACAAAGCAGGGGGGAACCTGACAGATTTAGGAGTACCCCAATGAACCCAACCCTCGAGCAGAACACACAAGTCTGGACTGCCGTTTGCACCCTCGAGCAGATTCCTTTAAACGGTGGGGTGTGCGCCCTGGTCGGTGGGCAGCAGGTGGCGGTGTTCCGCCTGCCCGAAAATCGCCTCTACGCCCTAAGCAACCGCGACCCGTTCATGAACGCCAACGTGCTCTCGAGAGGCATCGTGGGAACCCGCGTGGTGGATGGCAGTGAGCGCTACAAAGTCGCCTCGCCGCTCAAAAAACAGAATTTCGACCTCGAGACCGGGGTGTGCCTCGATGACCCCACCGTGACCGTGGCGGTGTATCCCGTGAAGCTCGAGGGCCGACAGGTTCTGGTGGGAGGTGCTTGATGCTGGGAATAGAAACTAGAGGTGCTGCGGATAAAAGCCGTGCTCGAGAAGTTTTCTCGGGGCTATCTGGAAAGCTGGTGCTTGCGCTCGAGAGCCGCCGCCGTGACGAGATGCGGACCCTGATTGAGAAGCAGGGTGGCGCGGCTACCGTGGCTCCGGCGCTGCGCGAGGTCGCGCTCGAGGACAGCGTGGGCGGTAAGGGGGCCACGCTCGAGCGCTTCGCCCGCTCTCTGCTTCAGGGCAAGGTGGACTATCTGGTGTGCATGACCGGGGTGGGAACCCGCATGTTGCTGCGCGAACTGGAGAAGCGCAGTTTCGAGGCGCTCGAGGCGCTGCGCGAGGTCCACATCGTCGTACGGGGCAGCAAGCCTTTGAACGTTTTGCGTGAGGCCGGCTACAGCGCCACTCTGGTCGAGAAGCCGCACACCTGGCGCGAGGTGCAAAGTTACTTTGCCGCGCTCGAGCGCACCGACCCCAAAGTGCTGGCCCTGAGCGGAAAACGGGTCTCTATCGCTGAATTCGGTGAGGAAACCCCGCTCGAGCTGCAAGACTTCCTCTGCGCTCAGGGTGCAAAAGTGGACCCGTTACCGCTGTACCGCTGGGGTCTGCCCGAGGACACCGAGCCGCTGGAACGTGCCATCCTCGAGCTGGTGAAGGGCAAGTTCGATTTGCTGCTGCTCACCAGCGGTATTCAGTTGTGGCACCTGATGGGCAAAGCGCTTGAAATGGAACTCGAGAGCGTGGTCCGAAAAGCGCTCGAGGCCGTGCCCATCGCCTCGATTGGGCCGTCTTGCACCGAATCGGTCCACGAGTTGGGCCTCAAAGTGGCGCTCGAGTCGGACCCGTGCCGTATGGGAAATCTGGTGCTCAGCGCGAGCGCCTGGATGACCGCTCGAGCGGCAGTTTAAAGCGTTTTTCACTATCATTGCGCCACCTACACTTCGTTCTGGCTGGCTCCATTTTCGTGAAAAACGCCTTCCTGTTGCTACTCCTGTTAGTCGGGAAATATTTCGCCCTTGGCGAAATATTTCCGCAGAATGCTTTAAAGCAGTATTTGCGTGGCCTTCCCTCGAGCGATACACTCGACCCATGTTTCAGACGAAGCGGCTACGGTTGAGTAATTCAGAGTTTTCAGGCGTGGTATGAAGCGTCTGCGAGCCGTGCTTGTCGCCTCGCTGTGGCTGGGTATCGGCACGCTGCTGGGGTTCGGCATCCAGTTCATCCCTGGTCCCATTAAACTGGGTGAGGACGCGGCGTTGCTTGTCACCTCGAGCGGGTTGCAGAAAGTCAGGGTCACACTCGAGCCAGGAAACATCATCCTGGCAACGCCTACCCAGCCGAACGGCACGGTGTTCGTGTTCTATCCCGGCGGTCTGGTTGCGCCCCAGGCTTACGAATTCATGGCCAGGGCGCTGGCTGCGCAGGGCGTCACCGTGGCCATTGTGGCGGTTCCGCTCGAGCTGGCCGTGCTCGCTCCCAACCGCGCTGACGAGGTGAAACGCCTGCTCGAGTCCAAAAAAGTGACCTCGCGCAAGTTCGTGGTGGGCGGGCACTCATTAGGCGGCGCGATGGCCGCGCAATACGCCGCCGGACATCCGGTAGACGGTCTGGTGCTGATGGGCGCTTACCCCGCTGGAAACTCGAACTTGGCTAACAAGCGTTTCCCCGTGCTAGACCTCGCCGCCCAGTTCGATGGAATCGCTGCTCGAGCCAGTGTGCAGGAAGGTCTGAACCGCCTGCCCGCCGGAACCCAGGTCATGGTTCTCGAGGGAGGTGTACACAGCTTCTTCGGGCGTTACGGTCCTCAAAAGGGCGATGGCCTGCCCACCGTCACCCGCGCTGAATTCGAGGACCGTTTGCTCGAGCGCTTAACCGCTTTTCTCGAGGGGATTTAAAGCGTGGTCTTTCTCGAGCGTGGCCGGGTAACGAAAGTTTTCGGCAAACTCGAGCGGGGCGTTTTCATCGTCGGAACCGGGAATCGGGCGTCCGTCCAATTCAACCCAGGCGTGGCCCTTGATGATGCCCCCTTCACGCCGTACCCCACTCACGAACTGCGGAGCGTAACCCTCGCGGCGCAGGGCCGCGTAAACCGCCAGTGAGCGCGGCACGCAGGCATCGCGCGTCCAGCCCAGCAGGTACAGCGACCACTTGGCTCCCTGCAAAATCTCGAGCACCTTCTTGGGTGAGCGGTTTGGACGCGCCCTGGCCGGAAGGTGCATTTCGGCCAGCAAGCGGTGCATATCCGGGGTGCGGCGCAGATGCCTCCAGGCCCACAGCACGTCGGGCAGCGCCATGAGGCTCCACTTCAGTCGGCGCGGTCCACCGACGAGCAGGCGCTCGAGTTCCATGAAGCCAAAGTCGCGCCGCGCTGCGAAACTGCGCCGCCAGCGTTCTCTGCGGTTCGGTTGCTCGAGCGAGTACCTTCCTTGCCACGGGTCAAAACTCTGCCACACCACCCTCAAAGTGTCCAGGCAACCCAGTTCTCCGGCTCGAGTTTCCACCTGAAGGCGAGTTAGTTTGTGGTTCTCGAGCAGCACCCGAGCGTCGAGGATGTCGAACAGTTTGCGGCCCCAGCGGTCTCCCTGCGCCCGGTCCAGCAGCATGAAAATCAGCGCGTTGGTCGGCTCGAGGGTGCGAACCCGCACACCTTCCCACTCGCGCGAAACCGAACCCTGAACTAGCTTCTGGGTGAAGCGCTCGAGCTTGGGAGTCCAGCGCCGTGCTTTGGCCAAACTGCCGTGTAGCTCGAGTATCACCTGCCAATCCGGTGAGCGCAAAATGGCTTCCTCGTGCTTGAACCCGTCGAGCCAGGTTTCGGGAGACCACACCTGACCCCAGCCCCGCTCGAGCGCAATCTGGGCAGCATCAGCGCACTGTTTCGGGGTCAACCACACATCTACATCGCCGTAAAAGCGCTCGGCGGCGTGCGGATACTCGAACTCGGCCAGTGCGAATCCTTTGAGCAGCAGCGGCTCGAGTCCCCGTGCGTTCCAGGTTCTGACCAGCTCGAGAATCGCCTTCTTGGTCAGCGCGTGGTGCATGGCTGCCTGAAGGTAGTCGTTTCTGAATTCGCTCGAGCGCGGGTGATGGTGATAGGCGTAGGCCCCCAGGTGCAGGCCACGCAGGAGGGTGGGTTCCAGGGTTTCGCTCGAGAGAATCGTTCCTCGATTCTGACTCGAAGATGCGGTTTTGGTGTTTAAAAACTCAAGGATGCGGTGCTTGAGGGATGCAGACATGGGTTAAGTTCTCGTTGGGACAGTGTAAATGTAGGGTTAAGAGGTTCGTGGGGTGACGCGTAACAAATCAACAGGTTAGCCCCTTAGACTATTTTCATGTATACTGGGGTGTCTCGAGAGGCCCCGTGAAGTTTCCAACTCTCTAGAACCCCCCTACCTTCCTCCGATAACCCGATTCACCCCCTAATTTAAGGAGTGTGTATGAAAAAAGGATTGCTTCTCGTATTTGGAACGTTGGCCCTCGCGGCCTGTTCGCAGGATGCACCCAAGCGTGCAGCTAACGTTACCCCTGGTAAGCTTGAGGTGTTAGGCGTAGTCCAGCTCTCAGTTTCCACAGACTCTCAATTGGCTTCAACTGCCAAATTCACTTCTTTTGAAAAGTTTTCAGCTCAGGATGTGACTGCACCGTATAAGTTTTTGCTCGAGGAACCGATTGTCGTTACGCTGACCCAGGAAGACTTCAAAAATAATCGGCGTTATATCACCAATATCTTCAGGTTCACCAATAATTCGGGTACCACGCTCGAGAATGCTATGTTAGTGGCTTTTGCGGGCAATACCACCGTTTCTAACACTGGGAACTCGACTCTTGCCAACAGCAGCTACTATACCATTGGTGGAACAAATCTCGCCGAAATTCGCTCTGTAGGTCTAGGACCCGTTGGAACTGGAACGGGTCAAACGGGACAGCGCTTGGTTGCTGACAAAATCGCGCAGTGCATCAAACCGGCACACACTGTATCTCCAAACAATCTAACAAGCCCCAGCAATCCTCTTGTATCCCCCATCGGCTCAGGTCCGGGGGTTGCCGGAGTGGACTACCTGGGGGTTGAGCCTTTTTACGCCGACCTGCAATTTATTAAGCCGAGCGAACTTCAGACGGTGCAAGCTTACCTGAACGGCGCGATTAGTAGTGAAAACCCTCGAGCGCTGAGCTACGGCTTTGCTATTCACACCGATACTCAGGGTCGCACCCTGACCAATACCCAGAAAGGCACGGTCGCTGTCACCTACGCTCTGGACCGTGGCTCGAGCACTACAGCTCGCCCTGCACGCTACCTGTTCAACTTTTTGGTGGTTAATCAGGCGGGCAGCACGCCTTACCTCACTCAATCTCTCGAGGAGCAGAACTCGAACGCGGCAGTATTAGCTCGCGGAGCTGCGCTTCAGACGGCTAACGGCGCTGTGGTGAGCTATCGGGCATTCAAAGGCTCGAGCAACCCTCCTGCGGCAACCCTGTTCTCGGATACACCTTTGGCGGGAGAATTCGCCGTCGTTACTGCCGACCTACGCAGTGCCAACGCTTCTGGGGCCGAAGCTCCCGGTACTATCAGCGCGACACCTTCCAACACGGTCACACTGGGCCAGTACGTCAACTGCTATTAGTTGCTACAATTAAGGAGAGTTCCATGGAAAATACCACTCATTCCAAAACAAATCAGCGGCTCGAGCACAAAGCTCGTCTTGTATATACCCCGCCCGTCCTGACCCCGCAAGGCAAGTGGACCCACCAGACTGGAGTTACACGTCCAGGGGGCGGTACAGGGGATGGCTTCGTCCCCCCCGTCTTCCGCGAATAACTGGATTAGACCTAAAAGGCGCTCGAGAAAAACTCGAGCGGTCTTTTTTTGTGCTTTGGTCTCGAGCGCTCAAAGCGGCAATTCCCCACTGCCCAATACCAATTTCTGACTCTCGAGATGCCTCAGCAATTCACTACTCAGGTCCGAAAAGGGCTGGCGTAACGCCTTAAACAGAGGAAGCCCGGTGCTGCCATAAAAACTGACCAGGGTCTCAAGAAGTGCTATGGGTTGCCACTCACTCACCTGGGCCGGGTCACGCTCGAGCACCGCCAGGGTGTGTAGTGGGGAAGACCAAGCCCGCTGAGCCAGGCTGGAAAACTCTACCGGATGCTTGCGCCCGTCGAAGTCCTCGGCCTGAACCTGCGGAAACAGTCGCTCGAGCACCTGTAAGGTGTCCGGCAACAGGTGGAGTTTACGGTCCCACGAATACAGAGTTTGACTCTGTGGCTCGAGCCAGCCGAAATCCTCGCACAGGGGCTGCCATCCTGCGGCGATGGCCCGTAACAAAGTGGTCGTTTTTCCGGTGCCGCTGGGACCCAAAAAAGCGGTGGCCTCGCCGTCCTTCACGGCCACCGAGGCGTGCAAAGGAACGAGTCCGCTCGAGAGCATTGCTTCGCACAAACCCTGATACAGCGCGTCGGTGTGCTCGAGCGTTCCGTACCAGCTCAGCCGAACTTTCAGGTTTTCCTCGTCCAGCGTCAGGCACACTCCGCCACCCGCCTCGAGCAGCCACACCGCACCGTCGTCGGTCCAGACGACCTCGAGCGCGTTCATGGCCCCCTCGAGCGGCTTGGCCTGTGCCCGTAGCTCCACAGGTTCAGGCTCCCGTGAATACTCGAGCCAAAAGGTCCATTCGGATACGAGCTGCCTTGCGTGCTCGGGAAAGTTCCAGTGGTCCTCGAGCCAATATATCAAGCTCTCCGAAGCGACCGACACGGTGAGGCGGCGTCCCAGCAGGTCCAGGGTGTACTCACCCATATCAGGCGCGAACCAAGAGGCCCACCCGCTCGAGGTCGGCAGTCAACACATCGGCATCCTGCTGGGCCTGCTCGGGGTCCACCTCGAAAGCGTCGCTCATCCTTTCGGCCACTCGAGCATACTCCCCACTTTTCAGCGTTTCCCAGATGAGGGTTCCGGTGGCGTTGAGCGAGTACATCTGCTGGGTTTTGGGGTCGAGCAGCACCAACTCGCCCTCGAGCGGGGTTTCGATGACGTCTGGGTGAGGTTTCAAATCGTTCATAGCTTCATTGTACCCGACCCCTCACCTGTGTTTCTTTAAACTGAGTTTATGTACACCGTCTCCCTCGAGCGCCTGCAACACCGTCTGAACGCCCTGAGCCGCATTACCGACCCCCATTTGCCCTATACCCGGCGGGCCTTCACCGGGCGCTATCTCGAGGGGCGCGCTTGGCTCGAGGGTGAGTTCAGAGCCGCCGGACTCGAGACGCATACCGACGCGGGCGGCAACCTGGTGGGGCGGCTCGAGGGCAAAAACGCGCGCGCGCTGGTCCTGGGGTCGCACACCGATACGGTAAACAGTGGTGGGCGTTTCGACGGTACTCTGGGAGTTTTGAGTGCGCTCGAGGTGGCCCAGACTTTGACCGAAAACGGGGTCAAACTGCAACATTCGCTCGAGGTGGTGGATTTTTTGTCCGAGGAACCCAGCGAGTACGGTGGTCTATCTTGTGTGGGCAGCCGCGCCTGGACCGGAACGCTGAACGAATCCATGCTGGCGCTCGAGAATGCGGATGGGGAGAGGCTCGAGCAGGCCATGAAGCGTATGGGAGCCGACCTCGAGCGGGTACGCCAGGGGCCGCTGCGTCGGAGCGATGACTTGGCGGCCTATCTCGAGCTGCACATCGAGCAGGGACCCGCGCTCGAGCAGGCCGGAATTCCCATCGGGGCCGTGACCGGAATCGCGGGCATCGAGCGCTGGAAGCTGAGGGTGATAGGGCAGGCCGACCACGCCGGGACCACGCCGATGAGTCTGCGTAAAGACGCCCTGTTGGGGGCCTCACGCCTGGTTCTGGAACTCAATGCTCGAGCGCGGGCGACCCCTAACCTCGTGGCCACCATTGGCGTGTTCACACTGAGTCCAGGCGCGGCCAACGTGGTCCCCGAGCGGGTGAACCTGCTGAGTGACACCCGCTCAATTGACGCGGTGGCGCTCGAGCGTTTCAACCTGGATTTTCTCGAGTGGGCCAAAGATTTTCTCGAGCAGGCGGGTCTGAGATTCGAGTTCGAGCGGGTCAGCCGCAGTGCGCCCACGGTGTGCGACCCTCGCGTGCTCGAGGCCATTCGAGCGGGAGCAAAGAAGCGGGGTCACGCGTGGCTCGAGCTGCCCAGCGGTGCGGGGCACGACGGGGCGCACATGGCAAGCCTGTGTCCGGTGGGCATGATTTTCGTGCCTTCGGTGAGAGGGCGCAGCCACACACCGGAAGAATTCACGCTCGAGCGGGACATCCTGGCTGGAACCGAAGTTTTACTCGAAACCGTGCTCGAGCTGGACCGGATTCTGTACTGAAAGCTACTTACTGACCTTACGCGATAGAAATTAGGGTGAGTGAAGGAGGGGAGGTAGAGTCAGATATGGACCGTGAGATGTTGGAACTGTACAGCGACTATCTGTTGGCTTCGTTTGGACAAACCAGCGCC
>Ga0123339_10001190_pt1 | contig 18375 bp, 20 predicted proteins | sample lystaG_FD_89956 | JGI IMG/M metagenome (GOLD analysis project Ga0123339, IMG submission 89956) | Glacier valley bacterial and archeal communities from Borup Fiord, Nunavut, Canada, to study Microbial Dark Matter (Phase II) -... | ecosystem: Environmental > Aquatic > Freshwater > Ice > Glacier ... | reverse complement strand
CCGCCATCGACCTCGCCCCGTACGGCATCCGCGTGAACACGCTCGTCCCCGGCCTCGTGGCAACCGATCCCGACGAGCCTGACTGGTCGCGCGAGCGCCGCGACCAGACGGTGCCCCTCGGTCGCGGGGCGACCGCCGATGACATGACCGGCGCCGCGCTGTTCCTGGTCAGCGATGACGCCGCATACGTGACCGGCAGCGCCCTCGTCGTGGACGGCGGCCTGCTCGTGCAGCAGCGCAGCCCACAGGTGGACACCCTCAGGCCGCAGGACTACCCCCCGGTGGAGTCTGTCCGGCAGCCTGGCCGCACGTGATCGGCAGGGAGGGACTGCACGAGGTCCTGTCGCACAACGCACTCAGGAGATCGCGCCCCCTGCCAGGTGCGCGTCGGCTCCCCTGGTCAGCGCGACCTCGACGGCTGCCCGGACGGCGGCGATCATCGTCTCGTACGCCATGCTCGGTAGCCCACCGGCAGGCAGGTGCAGGAGCGCTCCCCCCGTCCGGCCGGGGCTGCTGAGCTCCGCCACCTGCTCCGGCAGGTAGGGCACGTGCAGCAAGCCGGCCCGGAACCCCCTCGTGCTGCCCAGGTGCAGGGCGTGGAACAGGGTGGCGTTGCACAGGTAGGTGCCCGCCGAGTTCGAGACGTAGCCGGGCAGACCGAGCCCACGCCAGGCGAGCACCGTGCTCTTCAGCGGGACCGTGGCGAAGTACGCGCAGGGCGCGCCTGCGACGACGGGCTCGTCGATGGGCTGCGCGCCGTCGTTGTCGGGCATGGGGAAGTCGAGGACGTTCACGGCCACCCGCTCGACCGCCATCATGCTGCGGCCGTTGGCCAGCCCCAGCGACAGCACGAGCTCCGGCTCGTGGGTGTCGACCGCTGCCGCGAGCAGGCCGGGCACGCGCTCCGCCGACACCGGCAGCTCGAGCCCCACGACCCGTCGGCCGAGGAGCAGCGTCCCGTCGAGCTCGTGGACCAGCCGCGCGGTCGGGTTGGTCGTGCAATCGCCGAACGCCTCGAACCCCGTGATCAGCACCGTGCGGTCGCCGCTCATGGCGTCCTCCTCCTCCTTCTCGCGACCCGCGGGGTCACGTCGACCCCGTGCCGCTGACAGGCCCACGGGCGACGAGTCGCGCGGCACGGCCCCGCGCGCCCGAGCGGCTGTCGCAGCGCACCCCCCGCAGCACGAAGTCGGCGAGGTCCGACGCGATCGTCTGCGGCTCCACGGTCTCCCGGTTCCACGCGAACGAGTAGATCCACATGCCGAGGATGCCCTCGGTGTACGGCGTCGTCCTGGTCGTGAAGACGCCGGCCGCCGCCCCCTCGCGCAGCACGGCCTCCCAGCACTCGAGGTACGTCCGGCGCAGTGCCAGGACCTGCGTCTTGTGCGCCTCACTCAACGCGCTGTACTCGCGAAGGAAGACGATGAAGCCGGGCTGGTTCTCGATGATGGCGCGGCTGAGGTCGTCGCAGAGCATGCGCAGCTTGGTCTCGGCGTCGCTGTCCTGCTCGGCGATCTGCGCGCTCGTGCTGAGGATGCGCCCGATGGCACCGGTGACGATCTCCAGCAGGACCGTCTCCTTGCTGGGGAAGTGGTGGTAGAAGCCGCCGCGCGCCACACCCGCGGCGTGCAGCAGGTCGGCGAGACCCGTGCCGTGGTAGCCCCGGACCGCGAAGAGCTCCGCGCTCAACTGCACGATCCGATTGCGCAGCTCGCCCGTCGGCTCGGCCATCCGCGGTCCTCGTCTCCCCGATGTCTCCAGAAAGTTACCGGTCAAGTCTAGTGGACCGACTGGTCGGTCCGCTACGGTCCGGGTCATCGACGATCTGAGAGGTCTTGCATGGGCGGCCCGGACGAACGCAGCCAGGTGCGCTCCCTGCCGCGTGACCGCGCGGACGTGCTGCCGCTGCTGGCGCAAGTCCACTCCCGCCTCGTCGACGGGCTCGCCGGCGTGGCCGGCGGACCTTGCGCCGCCTGGGGGCCGGACCACGCCGACAGCCCCGATCCGGCGGCCGCTGCGTTGCGGGAGCACAACGTCGGCTTCGCGTGGACGTTGGTGGCGTTCCCCGGCTGGTCCCTGTGGGACCTGCACGTCGGTGTCGTGCCGCACGGCGAGGACGTGCTCGCCGTGGGCCTGCACTGGCACGACTCGCTCCACCCGAGCATCCCGACGGCAGCGGTCAGACCCGCCGCCGCGGCGATCGGGACGGCCTTCCACCCCCTGTCCGGTGAGCACCACGCCGACCTGCTGGTGCTGGCGTGGCGCACGTTCACGCCGGGACGGGCCGCCCAGATCCTGTCCGACGCCGCGCTCGACCTCGCCCTGTCCCTGCACGCACCCCTCGCGCACGAGCTGACCCAGCCCCACCCCACCCCACCAAGGAGCCCGTCCCATGACTAGTAGCCGGTCGTCCCTCCGTCGTCTCGCGCTCGTGTCCGCGGCGGCCGTCGTCGCCACCGGGTGCGCGACGAGCGGGAGCGGGAGCACCACCACCGCGAAGAGCGCCGCACCCAGCGCCGCGGGCGCCGCGGGGTGCGACGTGAACGAGAAGTCCCCGGGCGTGACGGCCACGGAGATCTCCCTGGGCGCGACGGCACCGCTTAGCGGCTCCGGAGCGGCCGGAGGCATCGGGACCCGGGACGGACTGATGGCGTACTACAGCATGATCAACAAGAAGGGCGGGATCCAGGGCCGCCAGGTCAAGATGACCGTGCTGGACGACCAGTACAGCCCCGCCGTCGCGCAGAAGCAGATGCGCCAGCTCGTCCAGCAGGAGCAGGTATTTGCCATCTCGGGCGGCGAGGGCACGCCCAACTTCCTCGGCGTCGTCCCCTACCTCGACCGGGAGAAGGTCCCCGCGGTCGCTCCGTACGCCCCGAGCAGCGACCTCGGGACGATGAAGGCACCGCACGTCTACATGTCGACGGTGGACTACGTGAAGGAGTTCGAGATTCTCACGCAGTTCGTGCTCGACCAGGCCAAGGCGTCGCCGCCCAAGAAGTTCAGCCTCGTCGGCGTCGCGGGCAACGTGGGCGACAACGCCAAGGAGGGGATGGTGAACGGGCTCACCGGCAAGAACGTCCCCGTCCGGTACTTCCCGGAGACGCCGGGCACCAGCGACTTCACCCCGCTGGCCACGCAGCTCAAGCAGGAGAACGCGGACTGGGTGTTCCTCATCATCACCAACACCGACACCGGGCAGCTGATCCAGGCGATGCAGCGGATCGGCTACAACCCTAAGTTCATCACCTGGGCCGGCATGGCGGACGACTCCTACATCAAGGAGTTCGGGCCGATCTCCCAGGGCCTATACATGGCCCTCGAGACCGCCGACCTCAACAGCGACAACCCGAAGGTGAAGGAGTTCGTCCAGCAGTTCACGGCGGAGACGGGCCGTGCGCCGGGCAAGTTCGACGAGCTCGGCTGGTCGCAGGCACAACTGATGACCGAGGGGCTGCGCCGGGCCAAGGCCGTGACGCGGTCCTGCCTCGAGGCCGCGCTCCAGACGATCACCGACTTCGACACCGGCCTCATCCCGCCCGTCACCTGGGGCCCTGACGACCGGGCGGGCGTCGACGCCGTGGGGATCGGCCAGATCGAGGCGGACAAGCTCAAGGTGATCACCGAGACCCGGTCCGTGACCGGCTAGACGGTGGGCGCACACATGACGGCCCGCTCGGTCGACCTGGCGATCTCCTACCAGGACCTCGGGCAGATCACGGTCGGCGGGATCGCCACGGGAGCCGTGTACGCCCTGCTCCTGCTCGGCGTCCTGCTCGTCTTCCGCGTGAGCCGCAACATCAATTTCGGCTTCGGCCAGGTCGGCATGGTCGGGGCGTTCGGCGGCTGGTACCTGTACAGCTCGCACGGGTTCCCCGTCGTCGTGGGCCTGATGCTGGCGACCCTCGTGGCGGTGGCGCTCAGCGCCGTGGTGGAGCTGGCCGTGCGACACATCCCGGACGACCGGGCCGGCCTCGACCTCGTGGTGACGCTCGGCGTCTTCCTCCTGCTCACCTCCGTCGCCCAGAACCTCGTCGACAGCAACACCCACACGTTCCAGCCCCTGCTGACCGACCGCAGGACCGTCGTGGGCGGCGTCTACATCAACGGGAACGACATCGGTGTCGTCGTGCTTGCGCTCATGTCCATCGGCGGCTTCTACTGGCTGCTCGCCCGCACGCACCTAGGGGTGTCGCTGCGCGCCGCAGCGGAGAGCCCGGCCATCGCGGCGTCCACCGGGATCAACGTCGGGCTCCTGCGGACGGGCACGTGGGCCGCCGCAGGCCTGGTCGCCGCAGTGGTGGCGATGATCACCGCGAGCCGACTGTCGGTCGACGCCTTCTACATGACGCCGGTGCTGGTCAAGGTCTTCATCGCCGGGATGATCGGCGGGCTGGACCGCTTCTTCGCCCCCCTGGCCGCGGCCTTCCTGCTCGGGCTGTACGAGGCCTGGGTGACGTACTTCGCCGGAGCGGCCGCTGCCACGCCGGCGGTCTTCCTGCTGATCATCGCGGTCCTGGCGCTCATGCCGAAGCGCTGGGCCGAGGAGCGCCGGGAGGTGCGCGCGTGACGACCGAGGCCCCGGTGCAGTCGCACACCCCCACCGCTTCCCCGGCCCGACCCGGTCCGGCGCGCGGCCGTCAGCTGCTCCTGCTGGCGGCGATCGCGGTGGCGCTGGTGGCCGTGCCCCTCGTGCTCTCCGAGTACTGGGTCTTCCTGTGCGCGCAGGTCCTCGTGTACGGGGTGGCGACCCAGGGGCTCAACATCCTGTACGGCCGCACGGGCCAGCTGTCCCTGGCCCACGCGACCTTCCTCGGCGGCGGCGCGTACACGACGTACGTCGTCATCACGCACGGCTACAGCCCCGCGGTGGCGCTCGCCGCCGTCTGGGCGGTGTCGCTCGTGGCGGGGCTCGTCGTGGCGGTTCCCACGCTGCGGTTGTCCGGGCTGCGGCTCGCGCTGGTCACCCTCGCGTTCGGGGAGCTGTTCCAGTGGGTGATCGTCCACACGACCGGGACGACGGGGGGCACCCAGGGGACCCCCGTCGACTCGATCGTCGCCGGGACCATCGACACGGCGAAGCCGCTCTGGGCGTACGTGCTGGCCCTGTGCTTCGCGGTGCCGGCCACGGTCCTCGCGCTCCAGCTGGCCCGCACCCAGCTCGGCCGGGGGATGCTCGCGGTGCGTGAGAGCGAGCTGGCGGCGGCGTCGGCCGGTGTGGCGATCGCGAAGACGAAGATCATCGCGTTCGTCGCCGCGGCCCTGTTCGCCGGCACCGCCGGCTGGCTGTACGCGTTCACCTCGGGCTTCCTCGCCCCGACGGACTTCGACCTGTTCGCGTCCGTGTACCTGCTGGTGGCCGTCGTGCTCGGCGGCTCCGGCTCGGTGCTGGGCTCCTGGTTGGGAGCTGCATACATCGTCCTGGTGCCCCAGCTGTTCAACCTGCTGGGCTACCCCACCCTGTACTCCCTGGTCGGCGGGGCGGTCCTGATCGTTGTCGCCCTGCTGGTCCCCAACGGCCTCGCCGGACTGCTCTCCCAAGCGGTCAAGCGCCTCACGTCGACAAGAGGCAGGCCATGACCAGCCCGTCCGTGCCCGCCAGCGGGACGAGCGCGCTCCCGGAACTGCGGGTCGCCTCGCTCACCGTCCAGTACGGCGCCTTCGTAGCGCTGCAGGACATCACCGTCTCGTTCCCGCGGGGGGAGATCGTCGGCCTCATCGGGCCGAACGGCGCCGGCAAGACCACGCTCCTCAACGCCGTGTCGGGGTTCAGCGGCGGGGTGTCCGGCGAGGTCCACCTCGGCGACCGCGACATCACCCGGGTGCCCGTCCGGGACCGCGTGATGGCCGGCGTCGTCCGCGGTTTTCAGACCGTCCGCCTGCTCGACCAGGAGGACGTCTTCACCAACGTTGCCCTCGGTACGGAACGGCTGGCCCAGCCGACCTTCGTGGAGCAGTGGCTGGGGCTCCCGCGACAGCGCTCCGCCCGCCGCAGGGACCACGCGGCGACCTGGGAGGTGCTGGCGCTGCTCGGCCTCACCGCCGACGCACACCGCCCCGTGGACGAGCTGCCCTTCGCCTCCCGTCGGCTGGTGGAGGTGGGTCGCGTCCTGGTCACCCGGCCCTGCGTCGTGCTGCTCGACGAGCCCGCTGCTGGCCTCGACACCGAGGGTCGGCTCGCCCTGGAGGAGGTGCTCCGCTCGGTTCACCGGACGGCACCCTCCACGATGGTCCTCGTCGAGCACGACGTCGCCCTCGTGGCCCGGCTCTGCTCGTCCGCCATCGCCCTGGACTCCGGACGCCTGGTGTGCACCGGCACGCCGCAGGACGTGCTGGCGAACGCGCAGGTGCAGCGCGCCTACTTCGGGAGGACGGCCCATGCTTGAGGTGGAGCACCTGCGCGCCTGGTACGGCCACACGCAGGCGCTGTTCGACGTCTCGTTCACGCTCCCGACGGGCGGCTGCGTGGCGCTCGTCGGGACGAATGGCGCGGGCAAGACGACGACGCTCAAGGCCGTGCTGGGGCTCGTGCGCAGCCAGGGCTCGGTGCGCATCGACGGCGACGAGGTGTCCGGCAGGCACACCCACCAGCGGGTGCGGGACCACGGGGTCGCCGTGGTCCACGAGGGGCGCGGCCTGTTGAAGGACCTCACCGTCCGCGAGAACCTCGTCGTCGGCAACAAGGTGGCGGCCAGGAAGGGTGTCAGCGCGGCGGTCGACCTCTTCCCGGCGCTCAAGGACCGGCTGTCCGAGCGCGTGTCCAACCTCTCCGGTGGAGAGCAGCAGATGGTCGCCCTGGGCCGCGCCGTCCTGAGAGGACCGCAGTACGTCCTGCTCGACGAGCCGTCGCTCGGACTGGCCCCGAGCGTGGTCGACGAGATCTACCGCTACCTGACGGTCCTGCGCCAGACCGGCCTGACCATGCTGCTCGTCGAGCAGAGCGTGCCCCGGGCCACCTCGATCGCCGACCGCCTGTGCCTGCTGCGCACCGGCACCACCGCGCTCGACGTCGACGCGCGCGACGCGGCCGCCGTCGAGCACCTCATGGCCACGGCCTTCAGCGCCGACGGGCCAGCCCCCACGTCCGCACCGGCCAGCGACTCCCAGCCCCTGTCCACATCCCCCGGAACGGATGGCTTCTCGTGACCAGCCTCGCCTTCACCCACGCCCGGCTCATCGACTGCACCGGCGCCGAGCCGCAGGAGGACGTCACCCTCGTCGTGGACGGCGACCGGATCGTCGAGATCGGGAACGGGGCCCCGCCTGCCAGCGTCGAGCGCGTCATCGACTGCCGCGGCCGCACGCTGATGCCCGGGCTCATCGACGCTCACGTGCACATCGGCGCCATCGACGTCGACATCCTGGAGCAGCACCGCAACTACAGCACCAGTCATGCGGCCCTGAAGATGGGACGCGTCCTCGGCGAGACCCTGCTGCAGGGGTTCACCACCGTCCGCGACGCCGGCGGGTGCGACGCCGGCTTCCGACGGGCCATCGAGGACGGGACCATCCCCGGTCCCCGGCTCCTGGTGAGCAACCGACCGATCTCCCAGACGGGCGGGCACGCCGACTTCCGGCGCCCGACCGAGTCCGGCGACCCGCTCGCTTGCTGCTCGCAGGCCGGCATGCGCGCGGTCGTCGCGGACGGCGCCGACGAGGTGCGACGGGCGACCCGCGAGAACCTGCGCACCGGCGCCGACCAGATCAAGATCATGGCGAGTGGCGGCGCCATGTCCCCGTCCGACGAGCTGGACACCACGCAGTACACGGTCCCGGAGCTGCGGGCGGCGGTCGAGGAGGCCACGGCCGTCGGAACCTATGTGCTCGCACACGCCTACTCCGGCGCGGCCATCCGCAACTGCATCGAGGCCGGGGTGCGGTGCGTCGAGCACGGCAACCTCGTCGACTCCGCCACCGCCGAGCTCATGGCCAAGGCCGAGATGTATCTCGTCCCCACGCTGAGCACCTACGAGCTGCTCCACCGCAAGGGCGCCGACTACGGCATCCCCCGCCACAACATCGAGAAGATCGGGCTCGCCCACGAGAAGGCCCTCGAGGGGCTGAGCAACGCCTACGCGGCGGGGGTCAAGATCGCCAGCGGGTCGGACCTGCTCGGTCCGCTGGCCGTCTACAAGCACCGCGAGCTGGAGCTGAAGGCGGAGGTCCTCAGCCCGCTCGAGGTGCTCATCGCGACGACCCGGACGAACGCCGAGCTCATGGGCCTGGCCGCCGAGCTGGGCACCCTGGAGGTGGGGAAGGTGGCCGACCTGCTGGTCGTCGACGGTGACCCGCTGGCCGGGCTCGGCGTCTTCGCCCGTCCCGACGGCATTCCCGTGATCGTCCACGACGGCGTCGTCGTCAAGCACGCGCTCTAGCCCCCGCGACCACCCGCGACACCCCAGGAGGGGTCATGCCCGAGACCACGCTCGCCGCCGCCAACATCCGCATCGTGCACGACAAGGCCGTCAACCTCGGACGGTTCCTGGAGCTCATCGACGAGGCGGGGGCCGCCGGCGTCGACGTCCTCGTCCTGCCCGAGATGGGGCTGCAGGGCTATGCGGACTTCGCGTTCGGCCTGGGCGACCAGGGCATCGCCGAGCAGAAGCAGTACTACTTCCGCGAGGCAGAGACGATCCCGGGGCCGTCGACGGCCGCGATCCAGGCCCGCGCCGCGCGCTACGGGATGACGGTGCAGGTGGGCATGGCCGAGAAGGCGCTCCACGGCAACGTCATCTTCAACAGCACAGCGCTGATCACTCCGCAGGGCGTCGCCGGCGTGTTCCGCAAGATGCACAACCAGTTCGAGTTCCCGTTCTTCAACCCCGGTGAGGCCGCGCCGGTCTTCGACATCGCCGCGGCGCGGGTCGGCAGCATGATCTGCTACGACCTTGCCTTCCCGGAGCTCATGCGGGTCTTTGCGCTCAAGGGCGCGACGGTCACGCTGATGTCCACGGCGTGGCCGATGAAGGGCCACGACAAGGGCGACGACTACCACGGGTGGGCGATGGACCTGTCGGCCAAGGCGAATGCGTTCTTCAACCAGATGTGGCTGGTGATCTCGAACCACTGCGAGACCGGCGCGTACTCCGGCGGCATCGACTACTGGGGGCACAGCCAGATCGTCGACCCCTACGGCAAGGTGGTGGCCATGCTCGACTCGGAGGAGGGCCTGGTCGTGCACACGGCCGACCTGGCGGCCGAGGTCCTGCAGTCCCGGACGGCGGGCTTCTTCGGCCTCAACCTGCTCCAGGACCGCCGTCCCCAGCACTACGGCCTGCTCGCGGACAGCCAGCCGTACCTGCACGGGGACACCTCCCTGCTCGCCGGCGTGCAGGCGTCCGACGACCCGCGCTCGGCGGCGCGTCCGGGTCACGGCGGCACCGCGCCCGACCGCGACGCCCTGATCGTCGGCTGATGGCTCGCAGCGTGCTCCTGCGGGGCGGCACGCTGTGGGACGGGCAGCAGCGCCAGGTGCGGGTCGGGGCCGACGTCCTCGTCGAGGACGGCCGCATCGCGGCGGTCGGCCACGAGGCCCGCGACCGCGGCGCGCACGTGGTCGACCTCGAGGGCCGGTACGTGCTCCCCGGCCTCATCGACATGCACGTGCACCTGGTGTGGTCGGGCGGGCCGGACCCTGCGACGGTGGTGGAGCGGGAGGGCGAGCAGCTCACCACCGTCCGGGCCGCGGCGCACGCGCAGCAGCAGCTGGGTGCCGGGGTCACGACGGTGCGCGACCTCGGCGGCAACGCGGACATCCCCCTCACGGTGGCGACGGCCGTCGACCGGGGGGTGCTCGAGGGCCCGACGATCGTGGCAGCCGGCCAGACGATCATCATGACCGGCGGGCACGACCCCTTCTGGGGCCTGGCGAGCGACGGCGTCGACGCCGTCGTGCGGTCGGTCCGACGGCAGGTGAGCCTCGGCGCCGGGGTGATCAAGGTGGCCGCCACCGGTGGCGTGTACGGGCGACCGGAGGGCGAGGACGTCGGGCAGACCGAGCTCACGCTCGAGGAGCTCACCGCGGCGGTGCACGAGGCGCACCGCTTCGGGCTGAAGGTCGCCGCCCACGCCCTGGGTACCGAGGGGATCCGCAACGCCGTCCTGGCAGGGGTCGACACGGTGGAGCACGGCAACTTCCTCGACGAGGAGACCGTGGCGCTCATGCGGCGCCAGGGCACGGCCCTGTGCCCCACCCTGGCCATCTACCGGACCATCGCGGAGGGGCCGGGCGCGGGTGTGCCGTCGTACGCGGCGGACAAGGCGCAGCGAGCCGTCGTGGCGCACCGGGAGAGCTTCGCCATGGCGCGGGAGGCGGGTCTGCAGATCGTCGCGGGGACCGACGCCGGGTCGTGCGCGACGCCGCACCCCGCGCTGGTCGGCGAGCTGTCGGCCTTGTGCGACCTCGGCATGACCCCGTACGAGGCCCTGCTGGCGGCGACAAGCACGGCCGCGGACGTGCTGGCCCGCCGGGGCCGCACGGGACGCATCCTGCCAGGAGGCCCGGCCGACCTGGTCGTCGTGGACGACGACCCGCTCCACGACGTGCGTGCCCTGCTCGAGCCGTACCTCGTTGTGCGCGAAGGTCGGATCATCCACCCCCGGACGGAGCCCACATGACCAGCACTGTCACCACCATCGACCTGAACGCCGACCTCGGTGAGTCCTTCGGGCGCTGGCAGCTCGGCGACGACGACGCACTGCTGCCGCTGCTCACCAGCGCGAACGTCGCCTGCGGCTTCCACGCCGGGGACGCGCTGACCCTGCGGCGCACGGTCGCAGGTGCCGCAGAGCACGGGGTCGTGGTGGGCGCCCAGGTGTCCTACCGCGACCTGGCCGGCTTCGGACGCCGAGAGATGGAGGTGGAGCCCGACGAGCTCGCGGCCGACGTGCTCTACCAGATGGGCGCCCTCGACGGACTGTGCCGGACGGTGGGTACGGCCGTGCGCTACGTCAAGCCGCACGGTGCGCTCTATCACCGCACCCTCAGGGACCCGGTGCAGGCGCAGGCGCTCGTCTCGGCCGTCGTGGCGTACGACCCGTCCCTGCCCTTGATGACCATGGCCGGCGGCGAGGCGGAGCGGCTCGCCCGGGCGGCAGGGCTGCGCGTCGTCCTGGAAGGGTTTGCGGACCGCGCCTACGACGACACGGGCCGGCTCGTACCGCGGACGCGCAGCGGCGCCCTGCTGACCCGGGGTGAGGACGTGGCGGAGCAGGCGGTGCGCCTCGCCCGCTCCGGGACCGTCGAGACGATCTGCATCCACGGGGACACGCCGGGCGCACCAGCGCTCGCGGAGGTGGCCCGCGCAGCGCTCGAGGCGGCCGGGTTCCGGCTCCGGTCCTTCACCGCCGGCTGAGCGTGCGCATCCTGCGGATGGGCGAGCACTCGGTGCTGGTCGAGCTCGACGACCCGGCCGCGGTCCACCGGCTGCGCGCCGCTGCCCTGGCCGCGGGCATCGCCCGCGAGGTGGTCGCGGGCTGGCGCACCCTGTTGCTCACCGGGGACGGCAGCCCCGGGCAGCTGGCCGGGCAGGTCGAGCAGCTCGGCACCGTCACCGCCGCTGCCGTCAGCGGCCGGCACCACGAGGTCCCGGTCCACTACGACGGTGAGGACCTGTCCGCGGTGGCGGCGGCCTGCGGGCTGTCCGAGCAGGACGTCGTGCGCCTGCACTCGGGCGCCACGTACGTCGTCGTGCTGCTGGGCTTCTCCCGCGGCTTCCCCTACCTCGCGGGCCTGCCGCAGGAGCTGAGCCTGCCTCGACGTGCCACCCCCAGGACTCGCGTGCCCGCGGGATCGGTCGGCATCGCGCTGGACCAGTGCGGGATCTACCCGATGGCGTCGCCAGGTGGCTGGCAGCTGCTCGGGCACACCGAGCACCCCGTGTTCGACGAGCAGCGCGAGCCGCCCAACCTGTTCGACATCGGCGACACCGTCCACTTCTTCCAGGTCGGCTGAGCATGGGTCAGCTGACGGTCGTGTCGCCCGGTCCGCGGGCCTGCTTTCAGGACCTCGGCCGGCTCGGCCGGGCCTCCCAGGGCGTCCCCCGCTCGGGCGCGGCCGACCGGGGGGCCCTGCGCCGGGGCAATCGGCTCCTCGGCAACGAGCCGGGCGCGGCCGGCATCGAGGCGCTGTTCGGCTCGCTGGTGCTGGAGGCCGTCGACGAGACCGTCGTCGCCGTCACGGGCGCCCCGTGCGCGGTCACGGTCGACGGCAGGCGCGAGGCGATGGACGTGTCCCTCCGGCTGCGGCCCGGGGAGCAGCTGCGCTGCGGAGCGCCGACCGCCGGCCTGCGGACGTACGTCACCGCTCGAGGCGGGTTCGCCGCCACGGCGGTGCTCGGGAGCCGCTCGTACGACGAGCTCGGGCACATCGGGCCGCCGCCGCTGGTCGAGGGCGACCGGCTGGTCGTGGAGGACGCGGCGGGCGGCCAGGTGTGGTGGGAGCCCGTCCCCGTGGCGCCGCCCGCTGCCGTACCCGTGCTGAGGCTGTGCCGGGGGCCGCGCGACGACTGGGCCAGCCCGGACGCCCTCGCCCTGCTCACCTCCGCGCCCTGGACCGTCCTGCCGCAGAGCAACCGCACCGGGCTCCGGCTGTCAGGGCCGGTCCTCGAGCGACGCGCCGGCGAGCTGCCGAGCGAGCCCACCCTCCCGGGCTCGGTCCAGCTCCCCGCGGACGGACAGCCGATCCTGCTCGGCCCGGACTGCGGGACCACCGGTGGCTACCCGATCGTCGGGGTCGTGCGCGACGCCGACCTGGACCTGGCCGGGCAGGCGGCGCCGGGCAGCCTGCTGCGGTTCCGCTGGGCATGAGGGAGGCCGCGGTGACCGGTCCTGACGTCGACGTCCTCGAGCTTCCCGAGCTCCGGCTGGACAGCGGCGCCACGCTGCGCGACGTCCGGCTCGTCTACCGGACCCACGGGACGCTGGACGCCGACAGGAGCAACGCGGTCCTGCTCCCCACCGCCCTGGCAGGGCGGCACGACGACAACCGCTGGCTGTTCGGCCCCGGTCGGCCACTCGATCCTGCCCGGCACTTCATCGTCGTGCCGAACATGCTGGGCAACGGGCTGTCGTCCTCGCCCAGCAACTCCCGGCCCCCCTTCGACGGACCCCGCTTCCCCCGCCTCGGCGTGCGCGACAACGTCGCGGTGCAGCACGCCCTGATCGTCGACCACCTCGGGATCGACCACCTTCGTCTGGTCGCCGGCAACTCGATGGGGGCGGGCCAGGCCTTCCAGTGGTCGGTCAGCCACCCCGAGCGGGTGGGTGCCCTGCTGGCCGTCTGCGGCTCCGCCCGCACGAGCCGGCACAACTGGGTGTTCCTGGAGGGGGTCAAGGCCGCCCTGCAGGCCGACGCCGCCTGGCGCGGGGGCTGGTACGAGCGGCAGCCGACCGCCGGACTGCGGGCGGCGGCCCGGGTGTACGCCGGGTGGGGCTTCTCCCAGGCCTTCTACCGGGACGAGACCTGGCGGGGGTTGGGGTTCAGCAGCCTCGAGGACTTCCTCGTCGGGTTCTGGGAGGGGTTCTTCCTCGACGACCACGACGCGAACGACCTGCTCTGCATGATCGACGTCTGGCAGCGGACGGACGTCGGCGCGACGCCCGGCTTCGACGGCGACCTGGTCCGGGCGCTGGGAGCCGTCCACGCACGCACGATCGTCATGCCTGCCGAGAAGGACCTGTACTTCCCGCCGGAGGACTCCGCGCACGAGGCGTCGCTCATCCCCGGCGCCGAGCTGCGGGTGATCCCGGGTGTCTGGGGACACTTCGCGGGCAACGGCAGCAACGCGACCGACACGGCCGTCGTCGACCAGGCGCTCCGTGACCTGCTCGAGCACTCCTGACGACGTCGTCGGCGCGAGGCGCTGGATGGCCGAGCCGTGACGGCGCGATGTCGGTGGGCATCTCACGTGTCGTCCGGCGGAGCGCAGTGACGACGTCCGCTGATGCCGCTGACACGACGCGCCTTCCCGGGCAGGGCGGCGAGGTTGTCTGTCATGGTGTCGACAGCACGAACGTCCTGTCTGTCGACGCCGCAGGGCTCCGCGGCCCGACGAGCCGGCCCGGACTAGCGTTGGACCCGCCGACAGGCGTAGAGGCCCAGCAGGGGGTGGCGTGACCGGCTTGGCGATCGGTGACCCGCTCGAGGCTGTGTCGCTGGAGCGCCTACGGGCGCGAAGCAGCATGAAATGGCGCACCCACCCCGCCGACGTGCTGCCGTTATGGGTTGCGGAGATGGATGTCGACCTCGCGCTGCCTGTGGTCGAGGCCATCTGTGCGGCCATGCAGCAGGGCGACACCGGGTACCCCGTCGGGACGGCGTACGCGGAGGCACTCGCCGGCTTCGCCGAGCGGCGCTGGGGCTGGCCGGACTTCCCGGTAGGTCGCTCCGCCCTGGTGCCGGACGTCATGCAGGGCGCAGTCGAGGCGCTGCGACTGGTCACCGACGTCGGTGACATGGTCATCGTCAACCCACCCGTCTACCCGCCGTTCTACGCCTTCGCGGAGTACGCCGGACGACAGGTCCTCGAAGCTCCGCTGGACGGTGCAGGCCGCCTGGACCTCGATGCCCTCGCCGACGCCTTCGCGCGCGCCACCCGCGGTGGCCGGCGGGCGGCGTACCTGCTCTGCAGCCCGCACAACCCCACCGGGACGGTGCACAGCGCCGAGGACCTGCAGCGCGTCGCGGCCCTGGCAGACGCGCGCGGTGTGCGCGTCATCGCCGACGAGATCCATGCTCCGCTCGTGCTACCGGGCGTCCAGTTCGTGCCCTATCTTCGCGTCGCCGCCGACAGCAACGCGTTTGCGCTGACGTCAGCCTCCAAGGGCTTCAACCTGGCCGGTCTCAAAGCGGCGGTTTTGAGCGCCGGGGCAGCTGCCGGCGGCGACCTGCAGCGCCTGCCGGAGGTCGTCAGCCACGGACCGAGCCACCTCGGGGTTCTCGCTCACGCCGCCGCGCTCAACGACGGGGACGAGTGGCTGGACGCGCTCCTGTCCGGCCTGGACCGCAAGCGGCACATGCTCTCCGAGCTGCTCGCCACCCACCTGCCCACGGTCGGCTGGCGGCCGCCTCAGGCGTCGTACCTGGCCTGGCTGGACTGCAGGGCGCTGACCGCCGGCTCCTCGGCCCGGGATCCCGGGCCGGAGCACGAGGGGCGGGGCAACGTGCTGGCCGTCGTGGGCGCAGCCCGCTTCTTCCTCACCGAGGCGAGGGTCGCCCTCAGTGCGGGCGAAGCCTTCGGCAGCTGCGGCGAGGGGTACGTCCGGCTGAACTATGCAACCTCCGCCGAGGTTCTCAGCGCCGCCATCACGGCGATGGCTGACGCGGAGAACGCTGCCGCAGCCCACGCTGCAGGTCGCGCTCGCCGTACGAGCAGCTGACGCAGCCGGCCGGTTCTGCCGCTGAGCGCGCGCCACCGGAGTCACCGCGAGTGGCGGGCAGTCAGAAGGCGGACGCGAGCCACAGCCGCGGCGACGTCGTGCGCGCGGTCGACGCGGCCCATGGTCTGAAGCAGTGACCGGTGAGCGCAAGTACGAGCTCGTCCGTGCACTGTTGCTGCCGCCGTCCACTCCCCCTACGTTCGCGCCATGGACCTCCCCGCCGGCATCACCGCGCGCACCGTCGAGACCGACCGGCTGAGCGTGCACGTGTACGAGTCCGGTCCCGCGGACGGCATGCCGGTGGTGCTGCTGCACGGCAACCTGTCCACCGGGCGCTTCTACGACCAGGTGATGGCGGCGGCACCCGACCGGTACCGGCTGCTGGCCCCGGACATGCGCGGTTTCGGGCGCACCGAGCGGGTCGCGCTGGACGCGACCCGCGGGCTGCGCGACTGGGCCGACGACACGTACTCGCTCATGCGGGCTCTGGGGATCGAGCAGCCCGTGCACCTGGCCGGCTGGTCAACCGGTGGCGCGGCGGCGGCCACCTACGCCCAGGACCGGCCTGTTGCGAGCCTGACCCTCATCGACCCGGTGTCGCCGTACGGCTTCGGCGGCGTCCGGGACGACGGCACCCCCTGCTTCGCGGACCACGCCGGCAGCGGTGGCGGCACCGGCAACGCCGACTACGCCGCGCGGGTCGCGGCCGGTGACCGCTCGCAGGACTCGCCCGTCTCGCCGCGCAACGTCATGCGTACGTCGTACTGGCCCCAGGACTTCACGATGCCGCAAGATCGCGAGGACCTGCTGCTGGAGGAGGTGCTCCTGTCGCAGATCGGCGACGACGGCTACCCCGGCGACGCGGTGCCGTCGCCGCACTGGCCGGGCGTCGGCCCCGGGACCCGGGGGATCCTCAACGCCCTGTCACCCCGCTACTGCGACTGGTCGGGGCTGGTCAACGTCGAGCCCAAGCCGCCGGTGCTGTGGGTGCACGGCGACCGCGACATCGTCATCGCCGACTCCTCGCCCTGGGAGATGGGCACCCTCGGGGCGGCCGGCCAGGTGCCGGGCTGGCCCGGGGCGGACACGTTCCCGCCGCAGCAGATGGTCGCGCAGATCCGCCGGCTGCTCGAGCGGTACGAGGCCACCGGCGGCCGGGTCCGCAGCGAGCTGTTCCCCGGCTCGGGTCATGCGCCCTTCCTCGACGCGGGAGCGCCCCACTTCACGCAGGTGTTCTTCGCCTTCCTGGAGGACTCCGCGTCCGTCGCTCACTAGCGTCTCCAGGGAGCAACGGCCCATCGCCACCAGGAGGACACCCATGACCCAGCCGACACCCCGCGACCCGCACGAGGGGATCCACACGGACGCGAACCCCGAGACCGAAGCCGCGGCGCGCGACCAGAGCCCGTATGTGGCCCGTAGCGGGTCCTCGAGCGGCATCGTCGACACCGGCCCGCAGCCCGGTGACGAGCAGGTGCCGGCGAACGAGCGCAGCGGCACCGCTTCCGGGGACCCGTTGGCCGGCGTGACCGCCGACGAGCAGGACGTCCGGGACGCGGTGAGCGGGGACACCGGGCCGGAGCATCCGGGTCAGCGCTGACAGGTGACGGGTCCGCGGGCCGGCGGGTCGGTCGGCTGTCAGGTGGCGGGCAGGCCCGGGTGTCGCCGGCCGCCGCGCTGCTCTACCGGCCGCCGCTGCTGGTCCTGGACGAGCCGGCGGTCGGGTGCGACCCGGTCCTGCGCAACGAGCTGTGGCTGCTGTTTCGCGCCGTGGCTGACGCCGGCTCGACGCTGAGCGCGCCCGGGTGGGAGAGCTCCAGCCGTACCCGGGCGCGGCGCTCCCGGTCGCGGGTCCAGGCGTGCGTGCACACCGAGGCGGCGTGCAGCTCGCCGGCCCCCTGCACCCGGATTTGCAGGTCTCGGTGGTCCCGGGCGAGCAGGGCGTGCACGTCATACGGCGCGACGTCGACCAGCACGTCGGGCACCCGGCCCGGCAGTGCGGTTCGCGGTTCTGCGGCTCGGGGATGAGCGCGGCCAGGCGAAGGCTTTTCTGGTCCTGCTGCGCCGCATCGACATCGCGCCCGGCCCAGTCCGGCCCGTCGTACCAGGCCACCGCGGTCGGCCCGTGCACCAGGACGGCGCCGTCGTTCCACGCCCGGTAGGCGAGGTCCCCGTGCTCGCCGCCACCACCGACGTAGCGCTCGTCGAAACCGCCGAGGTCCTCCAACAGCTCACGCCGGCAGGCGGTCACCGCTCACAGGACGAAGCGGAAGGTGCGGCCGGCGGCGTCGAGCAGGTCACGGCTGGCGGGCGGGCCGTCGCGCAGCCAGCCCGGTTCGGGGAGCTCACGACCGTCGCCCGACACGCCGACAGCTCCTGCCGCGCCAGCCGCGCCGACAGATCCGGCCGCGCCGACAGCTCCAGCAGTTCCTGCGGGTCCAGTCGGACCTGCAGGACCGGCCGTGCCGGCGGTGCCGGTCCCGGAGACGCTGGCACGGGTCAGCGGCATTAGCTAGCGGCACACGCCGGTTGTAACCTCCGAGCCAGACTCGATCTTGGAGGCGCGAGGCTGGTGGACGCGAAGGCGTGGCGGGAGCAGCGAGACCACGAGATTGACGCGAAGGTCGGACCTCAGGCCAGCCGGGTTGAGGCTTGGCCGGTCTGGAGGCGAGTCGCGCTGGGCGGTGTCATCATGCTCGCGGCCTCGTCGGGAGGCATCGTCCTGCTCCTGCTATTGGCTGTGGGCGCCGACCGGACCGGTGCCGTTGTGGTTGGCGCCTTTCTTGGTGTGGGCCTGCTCGCGGCACTGGTTGTCTTCACCGTGGCGCCGAGAGCCTTTTTGCGCTTCCTGGCGAAAAGTGGGACGAGCAGCACAGACCCTGGCGAGAGCCCTCCCTGGAACGTCCCCGGCTGATCGTCGCCTGCGCGCCCCCCAGCCCGGTCCGCGTTCATCCTCCGCACCGGCGCGCGCGCCTAGCTGTCGAGCCCGGCGCGCAT
>Ga0123339_10001189_pt1 | contig 18402 bp, 15 predicted proteins | sample lystaG_FD_89956 | JGI IMG/M metagenome (GOLD analysis project Ga0123339, IMG submission 89956) | Glacier valley bacterial and archeal communities from Borup Fiord, Nunavut, Canada, to study Microbial Dark Matter (Phase II) -... | ecosystem: Environmental > Aquatic > Freshwater > Ice > Glacier ... | reverse complement strand
TCCTACTGCACTGCCTGCTGCGCTGCCTCAATCAGGCGTTGGAAGCCGGGGAAGGGGTAGGCTCCGGTGAGAGTGTAGCTGTTGATTACGAAGAAGGGGGTGCCTTGTAGCCCTGCCGCGTTGCCCAGCTTGAGCGACTGCTCTATCGTGCTGTCGAACCGCTTGCTGCTGTAGCACTGCTTGAACTTGGCGAGATCGAGGCCGAGGTTGGTGGCGTAGAGGGCGTAGAAGCTGTCCTCCTGGCCCTCAACCCACTCCTGGCGGTTCTGGAACAGGCGGTCGTGGTAAGGCCAAAACTGGCCCTGCTCGTTGGCGCAGAGGGCGGCGTTGGCGGCGGAGCGGGCTTTGGGGTGGACGCTCTCCAGAGGATAGGGGTGGTAGACAAGTAGAGCCTGACCACTGTCCACGTAGCTCTTAATTACCTGCGGCAGCGCATCGTCAAAGGCGGCTTTGCAGGCGGGACACTGGAAGTCGCTGAACTCTACGATTACCACGCTGGCCTGGGGGTTACCCTTCGTGATACCGTTCTCGCGAAGCTGACGCGCGTCAAGCAGCGCGTCTGCTACCCCATCCACGCCCAGTTCGGCGGCAAGGGTAGCTGCAGGGATGGGGGTGCGGCCTGCTAGCACTGGGGTCACTGCGATGGCTGCGCCGTCGGTGATGACGGAGGCGGGAGGCGGGGTGGTGCCTTCACTGGGGTCGGTGGCAGTAGGCGCGACCACCTGATTGCCGCTCGGTTCGGTCAGCTTGAAAGGCTCGTTGAAGCGCGAGTAGTTAAAGCTGGCTTGCAGGTCACTGGTCGTCCCCTCCACCTTGAGCAGGTTGTTGTCGCTATCAATCCACAGGCTGAAGCTACCCTCGCCAGTGCTGAGGCGTAGGCGGCGGCTGGGTTTGCCGTTGAGCGTCTCGCCCGGTAGCGACTCTACCTTCGCCTTGTCGGAGAACGACCGCCAGATGTTGGACATGGCGGGGTTGGCCCCAGTCTGCGCTTCGCTGGGCTGCCAGCGGTCGGCGGCAATCTTCTGGTAGGTGCGCGAGCCGACGGTCAGGTACTCGCGCTGCTCGCCGCTAACGTAGGTGATGTTCAGGTCGCCACTGCCGGGCGGCACAATCCAGCCGTGGATGGCCTTAACATCGCTGGCGGTCATGTTGGCTGGCTTCTTGTGGCTAGCCTGAGCGTCGACATAGTAAGTGGTGAGGCTGTCCATGCGCGTCTGCATCGCCTTGAGCAGCGCGTTGGGGTCGGCAACGGTCGGTTGGCTGCCAGCGGAGGCGGTGCTGGCGAGCGGGGTGGCTGGGCTGGGGCTGGCTGTGCTGCTGTCGCCGCCGCAGCCAGCCAGCAGCAGGGTGAGGATTGCCAGAGTGATGAGCTTACGCAAACAGTTTCTCCTCTTGGGTCAGGTTATGCAAGGTTTGTAACGCCGCCTATGGTCTTTGCGTATATTATAATGGAAAGGGCAAGCGGCTTGCCGATACCCTGCCCCAGGCGGGTGAAGGAGGGGGGAAGCGATGTTGAACCACAAGCAGAAGGCGGGTCGGGCAGCGAACGGGGTGCTGGTTGGGGTGGCTGTGCTGCTGGGGCTGGCGGTATTGGTTAGTGCTGGGTTGCTGCTCGGCTGGCTGGCTTTCGGTTGGCTGCCCGACTACCTAGTGGGCGTGGCGATGCTAACTTTCGGCCTGGCTCTGCTAACCAGCGACTTGTTTGTGGCTGGTCACGGTCTGCCTGCCAGCGTCGGGGTGGTTGCGCTGCTGCTGGGTGGGGGGCTGCTGTTCAGCACGGGCGGTGGCTGGCTGGCGGCGATAGGGCCGCTGCTACTCGGCCTGTCGCTCGTCTTCAGCCTCTTTTGTGCCTGGCTGGTAGTCAAGGCGGTAGAGGTGCAGCGGCTGCCCGCTAGCAGTGGCCGCGAGACGCTAATCGGCCAGTTGGCTGAGGTGCGGGTTGCCCTCGACCCCCAGGGCTTCGTCTATGCAGAGGGCGCGCTTTGGCGGGCTGTCTGCGCGGTTGGTTCGCTGCCAGTGGGGGCGCAGGTGCGGGTCACTGCGATCAGCGGCCTGACCTTGAGCGTCACCCCCCTGGCTAGCCTGCCTGCTGGCGGCCCTCCTTTGCCTGGGCAGCTTAGCGGCCAGTACGTAGAGCAAGATAGACTGTGAGAGTAAACGCGGGCGCACTGTGCGCTCAAGGAGATGAAGATGAGGGATTTCGACTTTAGCACTATCCCCTGGCAGTTGATCATCGGGGTTGTGGCGGTGGTACTGGTGCTATACGTGCTGCTCGCCGCCGTCCGCGTCTTGCAGGAGTACGAGCGCGGGGTAATCTTCCGCCTGGGCCGCTACGGGGGCGTGACTGGGCCGGGGCTGGTGCTGATTATCCCCTTTGGCATTGACCGCCTGAAGACGGTTGACCTGCGCACCGTGACCACCGACGTGCCGGGGCAGGAGGTAATTACCCGCGACAATGTGACGATTCGGGTCAACGCGGTTCTCTACTTCCAGGTGCTTGACCCTAAACTGGCGGTAATCAAGGTAGTCAACTATGTGCAGGCGACCATGCAGATTGCCCAAACCACCTTGCGGAGCGTCCTCGGCGAGTCGGAGTTGGACGAGTTGCTGGCTAACCGCGAGCAGATCAACGAGAAGCTGCAAGTGATTATTGACCAGCAGACCGAACCCTGGGGCATTAAGGTGAGCATCGTCGAGGTGAAGGACATTGAACTGCCGCAGACTATGCAGCGGGCAATGGCGAAGCAGGCCGAGGCCGAGCGCGAGAAGCGGGCGAAGATTATCAGTGCGGAAGGTGAGTTCCAGGCCAGCGCACAACTGGCGAACGCAGCTCAGGTGTTGGCCCAGCAACCTGCCACTCTGCAACTGCGCTACCTGCAAACCCTAACCGAGATTGCCAGTGAGCGCAACAGCACGATTATCTTCCCCATCCCGATTGAGTTCCTCAGTATGCTGAATGGGGCTGGCGGTAGCAACAATAGCAACAGTAATGGCGCGCAGATGATGCCGCTGCCGATGCAGCAGCCGACCGCTCCTGGCACTGCCTTGCAGCCACCGACTGCGCAGCCATTGGCGAGGCCGCTACAGCCGCTGGCGACCCCACAGCTTGCCGCGACCCAGCAGTTGCCGCAGCAGGAGCACCCTGTCAGCCGCTTCGACCCACTCACCGGCCAGCCGCTACCGCCAGAAGGCCAACGCTAACCCTTGACTGTCCTGCCCGCCGCAACCCCAGCCTGCCCCCGTTGTGGCGCAGCAAACAGCCGACCAACGGTTGCCTGCGCCCAGTGCGGGGGAGCTTTGTCACCCACCGGCTACTCACCCTATGGCGGCTGGGCGGCAGCCCCCACCCAACCAGCTGCGCAGTGGACGACCTCGCCGCCTGCACCACTCAGTGCGCCGATCCCGCCGCGCCCCCGTTTGCATCTGCCACGAGTGCAGATGCGCCCACCAGACCGCTTGCTGCTGCTCAGCGCAGGCCTGATCGTGCTGATGATTGGTAGCTTCGCCTTGATTGGCCTCAGCAACCAACGCAGCGGCCCATCTTCACCAGCCAGCATGGTAGCCACCGCGACCGCCTTCAGCAACTACGTGGCGACAGCAGATGCCAACTCAGCTTACTTCTCCACCCAAGTGGCAGCGATGGCGGAGACGGCCACGCCGCTGCTGCCGCCAACAACGCCCACAACGCAGCCCCCTGCCCTCACGCCGACCGCCAGCCACCGCCTGACCCTGACCACCACGCAAGGGGTAATTACCGCCGATCTCTACCAGAACGTGGCACCGCAGGCGGTGGGCTGGCTGGTTGAGCGGGCGGTGGTGTGGCAGGGGCAAGGCTTCACCCTGGCAGCGGGTATGGTGCAGCTACGCCCGCCTAATCCGCCGCTAGTGACGGGCGCGGTGGGCAGTGCAACCTTCCAGCGCGGCACGCTGCTACTGCCGAGGGCTAGCAGCGGGTTCGTGGAAGCGACCAGCCTGACGATGCTCACCAGGCCGCCAGCGGAGCAGCTAGCCAACCGCTACATGGCCGTTGGGCAGGTGACGAGCGGCCTGGCGGTGCTGGACAGCCTCACCGCCAGCGACCGGGTCGTTGGCCTACGCCTGGATGTTGTGTTTAGCAGCTTGCCGTAGTGGCGGGCCGCCGGGCCTGCTCGTCAGCGGGAGTAGGCGGGGTTAGCAGCGGGCTAGTTTCCACCATGCCCAGGGGTAAGGTGAAACCGAAACCAGAAACTAAACTCCAGCATCCATCCCCCCCTGGCGTGGTAGCGGCCACGTTCAACCCCCTGACTGCCGTAATGCTGCCCCCTAAGGGGTAGTTGACAACGATCAACACTGTGGTATAATGCGGCGGGAACGAAGCAGGCGCACCGACAGCACACCCGCGCCCGCTAGCAGCTTCGCAGCAACCCAGGAAGGAAGGACGACGCGAGTGATGCACGAACTTCTCAGCAGCACCTTGCAGCAGGGTGTCTACCTCAGCCAGCGGGTGATGGTGCAACTCAGCAGCCCCTTGCAGCAGACCGACACAACGACCTCCACAGTCGGCACGGCCCCCATCGGCGGCTTCACGCCCATTACCCCCGGAGGCACTGGCCGCAGCATCTTTGACTTCGGCAAGTTCCTCAGCGATGCCCTCTATCTGTTTTTCTGGTCAATCGTGGGGGCGGTTGCCTTCGCCCTGGTCGCGGCCCTGGCGATGCGTATCTTCAACATCCTCACCCCTGGCATTGACGAGATGGCCGAACTCAAGCGCGGCAACATCGCGGTCGGTATCGTGATGATGGGTTTCCTGCTGACGATTGCCATTGTGGTCATCGCAGTGGTGATCAAGTAGAAAGGAGGCGGTTAGGAATGTACAACCTGTTCAACACTCTCGCTCAACTCAGCATCAACCAGGATGACCGCTTCAACAGCGCGCTTCGCAACGCGCTCTACGCCTTCGCCTGGACAATCCTGGGCATGATTATCTTCTCGGTAGTAATCTCTATCGCCATGCGCCTCTTTAGCGCACTCACCCCCGGCATTGACGAACTGGCCGAACTTCGCAACGGCAACGTCTCGGTCGCCCTGGTGATGTTCGCCTACCTACTAGCAGTCAGTGCTATCGTAGCGGCCATGGTGCTGGCTGCTAGGTGACCTGGAGCTAAGCCCAATTGGGCGCAAGCAGCCCGCTACCACTGTCACTCCGCGCAACCCATACCCTTGCCGCGAAGTGATAGTGATAGCACCCAACCCCAACCTCTACAGCTAGCCACTATTATCACCAGTCTCTGCCACCGGGAGACTGGCTGTTGGCATGGGTTGTACTAGCCAACATTGGGCTTGGCCTGCTCGTGGCTGCGCTCGGCGTAGTCATCGCTGGCGGAAGCCTCTAGTTCTAGCCACAGGCTGGCTGGGGGCGGAGACGGGGGCTGGTGGCTGGCAGTGAGCAGGCTAGCAAGCTCCTGCAACTGCTCGGCGGCACTGCTAACCACGTGGCTGTAGCTAACCAGTTGCTGCCCAGCCGCCGCCAGCGAGTCTACTGTCTTGACCGCCACCAGGCTACCATCGCGCTGCTGGCTGGTCTCCTGCGCAATGATGCTCGCGCTGTCGTCCAACTGGCCGATAGTATCGCTAACCACCTGCATGATAGATTGCAAGATGTTACCCTGCTGCACCCCCTCGCTAATCGCCAACTGGCCGCGCTCGGTCGCCTCTGCCGCCCTACGGATGCCACCCTGCACCTCGCTAAGGCTAGCCTGCGCGTTCTCGGCTGCCACCGCAGCAGCAGCAGCCAACTGCTGCACCTGGCGGGCGATAGCTGCGAACCGCTTGCCTGCCGCCCCCGCCCCGCTAGCCTCGATGGTCGCGTTGAGGGCTAGCAGATGAGTCTCCTCGGCGATGCGGTTCACCTCAGCAATAATCGCGCTGATTGCCCCGCTGTTGCGTACCTGCCGCTGGGTAATGCTAACCAGGCTTTCGCTCTCGGCTCGCAGCCGCTTGAGGACGCTCTGGCTCTGCTCAACCGCCAACTGCCCCTGCGCCTGCTCGCGCAACAAGGTCGCGGCCACTGCTGCCACCTGCTCGCCGTAGCGGGCGATGCGGGCCGCCGACTGGCTAAGCTGGCTGAAGGTGGCCGCTATCTCACGCAGGCTGGCAGCCTGTTCAGCGGCCAGTGCCTCCTGCTGCTCGGCACTGAGGCTGAGGCCACCCGCCGAACCCTGCAACCGAAGGCTAACCTGCTGCTGCTGGCTCTGCCGCCGCTCTCGCTCCTGCTGCAAGCTGTCCACCCGACCTACCATCTGGTTGAAGCCCTGACCCAGTTCGCCAATCTCGCTTGCGTCAGTCGGCACGCGGGCAGTGAAGTCGCCCACTGCCACCCTGCTCATCGCCTGGTTGAGGCGGCGCAGCGGACGCAGGAACAGCAGGCGGAAGATGCCGACCACCAGGAAGACAATCACTGCCCCCAGGCTGATCGAACTAAGCGCACTGTTGAACAGCAGTTGGCGGGTGCTGGCATAGGCGAAGCTGGTTGGCGCAGCCCGAACTACCCCCCAGTGCAGCCGGTTGACCGCCGCTATCGCCGCCACATCGTTGTTAGCATGAGCAAAGTCGCGTTGCAATGGCACGAACGAAAGGACGGTCTGGCTGGGCAAGCCATTTGCGTCCTGCGCCAACTCTGCGGTCAACATCTGGCTGCTGGTCAGGTAGCTGCTCCAACTGGCGGTCAGGTTGTCGCGGATGTCAGGGCGGCTGCTGAGGATTACGTTGCCACTGCTACTAACAAGGAAGGCCTGTTCGGGTGGGGTGAGGCTCTGTGCGCCCCCCATAGTAGCAACAGTAACTTGCTCAAGGTTAAAGCCGACGATGAGCAGCCCACCATCACCAGGCTGGTCGGCGCGGGGTGGCTGCACTGTAGCAACAATCAACACCAGATTGGGGGGTAGACCAGCCGCGATGTTGTCCTCTGGGGGGATAATCGTCACTGGGGCAATGCGGGTACCTAGCGTGTAGTACCACTCGAAGGCTCGCAGGTCGAAGTGCGGCCAGGCTGCGGTAGTCAGGCCAATCAGTGGCCCACCACGCCGGGCGTAGACGGCAAATACGCGGTTGGGCAGGCGGTCAACGTACTGTCTGAGCAGGCCGCTCACCCTGCCATTGAGGTAGCTGGTGTGCAGCGGGCCGCCTGAACCCTCCTGCTCCCAGGTAGTGGCAGCCTCCTGCATGGCACTGGCATTGAGCGGGGCAAGGGCGAGGGCGTTGCTCAAGGCGGGTGCCTCGGCCAGGGTAGCCAGCCGCTCACCCTCCTCGACCAGGATAGTCGCCAGTTCGTTGGCGCGGGCAGCGGCCCAGACGCGCTGTTCGCCCTGCACCCGCGCTCGCAGGTCGTCAGCCGCGCGCTGGTAGCCAAAGTAGCCGAGGGCAAAGGAGGCAGGCACAATCACCAGCAGCAGCAGCAGGATGAACCTGAACAGCAGAGAAGCAAAGACCCGTTGCCTGCCACTGTTACCTCTCACAAGTGTTCTCTCTCCTTCCTCCCTACCGCTCTACTTGATTGGCGGGCCAGCCAGCCAGTCGTAGCCAATCTCAGCGTCATCGTAGGGGATGCGCCCCTCCTCGGCAAGGTCGTAGGTGTTGGAGGTAACGTACATCAGGTGGGTGGGGCCAGTCAGGGCTTTGCAGCCATGCGCTACGCCCGCCGGTATCTTCAGCACCTTGTAGCCATGCCCGTCGCCCAGGTAGAGGGTGTCACTCTGCTTGTAAGTCGGCGAGTGGGGGCGGGTGTCGTAGAGGCCAACCTTCAGTACCCCCAGCGGCACGTACCACCAATCTATCTGCTGGGGGTGGATGTGCCAGGCCTTGATCACTCCCTGGTGCATCAACGAGTGGCTGAACTGACCGAACCCCTCGGCGAAGAACGGGTCGTTGACCCGAATCACTTCGCGGAAGAAGCCGCGCTCGTCAGGGTAAGTGGTCAGCTCCTTAACTTCAACGCCATCAATCATCCTGTCTCTCTCCTTCGCAATATTCCTGCCTATTATACAGGGGGCAGTGGCAGGCGGCAAGCGGCTTGAGACGGACTATGCCTGATGGTACTCCTACATTCGTGTCTCCAGCCGCTCGGCAAGGTGTTGCAGTTCGTTGGCCGCGCTGCCAACCGCCTGGCTATAGCTGACCAGTTGTTGGCTGGCAGCAGCGAGAGCCTCAACCGCATTGTTGGCGGTGATGCTACCCTCCTTCTGCTGGCGGGTCTCCAACTCAATAGTCTGCGTCGAGTCGTTCAACTGCTCAATCCGCTGGCCGAGGATGAGCATCACCGACTCCAGAGTTCTGCCCTGCTGCACTCCCTCGCTAATCGCTGCCTGTTCGCGTCCTGTAGCCTCAACAGCCCTTTGGATGCCGCCCTGCACCTCGCTGAGGCTGGCCTGCGCGTTCTCGGCTGCCACCGCTGCGGCTGTCGCCAACTGCTGCACCTGGCGGGCGATAGCTGCGAACCGCTTGCCTGCCGCCCCCGCCCCACTAGCCTCGATGGTCGCGTTGAGGGCTAGCAGGTGGGTCTCCTCGGCGATGCGGTTCACCTCGGCAATCACTGCACTGATCGCCCAGCTGTTGCGTACCTGCCGCTGGGCGATGCTGACCAGGCTTTCGCTCTCGGTTCGTAGCCGCTTGAGGACGCTCTGGCTCTGCTCGACTGCCATCCGCCCTGCCTCCTGCTCGCGCAGCAAGTCGGTTGAGACATGGGCTACCTGTTCGCCATAGCGTGCAATCCGCTCGGCAGAACGATTTAGTTGGCCGAAGGTGGCAGCGATTTCGCGCAGGCTAGCGGCTTGCTCGCTGGCGAAGGCACGCTGCTGCTGCGCACTCTGGTTCAGGTCGCCCGCCGAACCCTGCAACTGACGGCTGACCTGCTGCTGCTGGCTCTGCCGCCGCTCCCGCTCCCGCTGCAAGCTGTCCACGTCGCCCACCATCTGGTTGAAGCCCTGGCCCAGTTCGCCAATCTCGCTTGCGTCAGTCGGCACGCGGGCAGCGAAGTCGCCCACTGCCACCCTGCTCATCGCCTGGTTGAGGCGGCGCAGGGGGCGTAGGAACAGCAGACGGAAGATACCGATTACCACAAAGATTAGCACGGCGGCCAGCACTACCGTGCCGAGGACTGAGTTGCTAAGCTGGCTCTCCAACCCCCTGTAAGCGGCGGCAGTGGGGGTGGCTCGCACGACCGACCAGCGCAGTTCGGTCAGGGCATTGATGATCAGCGGATCAAGCTCTCCCACATCCTCATCAGAGAGCGAAAGCGAGGAGTAGGAGACGAGCGTGGGGACGGCCTGCCCTTCGGCATCCAGCGGGCTGACGAAGCTCTGGCCCTCGATAGTAGGCTGGCCGATCTGCTGCATCCACGCTGCACTCAACTGGCTGGTAGTAACGGTGGACGCTCCCCCCCTACTTACAACCAGCCCTTCACCATCTACCAACCACGAGCTATCGCCATCGGTCGGGTCTAGCCGCAAGATGCGCTGGCTGAGGCGATCCATGTTGATGCCCACCGCCAGCAAGCCACGTGAGGAGTTGGCGTTGATGCTAGCCACTGGCACGATCAGCACCGCTATGTTGTTGCCGATGCCCTCGATGTTCTGGTGGGAGACGATCTCCACTGCGCCAGTAAGCGGACGCGGCCACCAGCCGAAGCCTTGCAGGTCGGCCTGCGGCCAGTAGGTTGTATTGACGGCTAGTAGTGCGCCCTGGTTGTTGGCGAGCAAGGCGAAGGCCTGGGTGTTACTGTTGGTGTATAGACTGAGGATTGTGCCTGCCCCGTTGTTGACGTAGAGTGGGCGGAACTTATCCTTGCCAACTGCGTCTTGCCGCCAGCGTTCGCGCAAGTCAGCGAAAGCAGCGGGGGTCACAGTGCGGGTTACTTCAGTCTGGATCGACGAATCGCGGGTCAGAATCCGCATACTGCGTAGCTCGCGGGTGATGAAGCCACTCATGCTGTCGCTACGACCAGCAGCCCAGGTCGCCTGCACCGAGGCCGCCTGCTTGCGGATCAGTTCGGCCACCCTGCCGTAGCTGAATTGACCGACCGCAATGGAAATCGGCACAATAACCAGCAGCAACAGGAGAATCAGCCTGAAAAGGAGGGAGGAGGTTAGGTGGCGGGTAGCAGTGCGGGTTTGCAAGGTAGCCTCGGCTTGTCCAGGTGAGGGCGTAACCAGGCAGCCAGTTGCTCTACTCACCGCTGGCTACACCTATATGATAGCACACCCTGTCAATGCTGCTGTTTTGCTGCCCTGCAACCAAACCAAAAGCCCCCGTCCTCAGACGAAGGACTGGCAAGCTGGCTGGTTAGTAGTGGACAATCACCGGGGTGCCAACATTGGCAAAGTTCTTGTAGAGCCAGGTTGAGGCCGGGGTGGTGGCATTGATGCAACCATGGCTGTGTGGCCTGCCAAAATCGTCATGCCAGAAGGTGCCGTGGATCGCTTCACCAGTCAGGTTGAAGTACTGGGGGTACGGTACATCGGCCAGCTTATAATATTCGGGCGAGAACTTGTCCACCTCGCGGTTCTCCATCGTCTGCTTCTCCAGGCGATAGTAAATCTTCCAGCGACCGACATTGGTGGTGTGCGAGATTGTGCCACTGCTAATCAGGGTTTGCAACACAGGGTTCTGGCCCTCGAAGGCGGTGAGCGTCTGCTGCGTGAGGTTGACATCAATCCAGCGGCCCACTAGCCGTTGCTGGGGGACTGGTATCTTGATCGGCCCGCCCAACTTGACCAGGCTAGAGTGCATATAGTAGTCGCGCTCCCGCTCTGGCTGGATGCCAACCTTGTACCAGATGTTGTTGCCGTTGATATTATCGCCAACCACCGTGCCGTAGATCATCACCACCCGCCCAGGCCGCCAAGTAGTAAGCAGGGTGCCAGTGACGCTGGGGGCAGAGCGCACATTGCCGCCGGTGGGAGCCACGCCAAGCGAGATGCCGACCGAGTTGGTGAAGGTGAAGGTGGGGCCGGGCCTGGTCGGCGTGATTGGCCTGGTTGTGGTCGGCACTGGTTGCGCGGCCACTGCGGTCGGGGTCGCTAGGGTCACGGCGGTGCTGGTCGGCAATGGTTGTCGCTGCCCAGGCTGGTTCTCCTCCTGGTTCTCCGTCGCGGTCGGCAGGGCGGGGCGGGCAGTTGCGCTGGCCGAAGGCTGCTGGCTAGCAACACGCAGAAACTCGCCGCTAGCCCAGCCGCTCAGGCTGCCGCTGCTAAGGGGATACCAGCCAAAGCTAGCTGCCCCGGTGACGGTGGCAACTTCACCCTGCTTGAGGATGCCAAGCGATGGGTTGCTCCGGGCTGGGCCAGAGCGCAAGTTCATGTCCACAAGCGGGCTGACAAGCTGGCCGACCGCAAAACCAGCCACTTGGGCCTGGCTGGCTGGTGCGCCAAGCGTAAGCACAGCCAGCAACAAGGCCACCACTGCCAACCCCGCTCCAACCTTGTAGGTGTTCGACTTCCTATGCTTCACATTTACCTCCTGGATTGCACGTTTGTTTCATAGACTATAACGTAGGAACAGCACAATAGTCACCTTATTATACGCTATTTGCGCACGCTTAGTTCCCCACGGGGCGGTGGTTTGTCAACTATGTAGGGCAATTCGCTTGGCTGCGCCCAACCCAGTGGCAGATCGCCCTTTGCCGCTACGCAGTTACGTTGCATAAAGATGCTTTACAAACTAGAGAGCAGGGTATATAATGTGCGTAAGGCTGACGAATGCAGGGTGTCACGTGGTAGACGAGCGAGGTAGCTATGGCGGAGCAGGGGGACAAGACGCTTACTTGTCTGGTGGTTGGTAGGGCCGGGGGCGAAGCAGGTAGCGGGCTAACCACGAACTTGATAGCGACGGCGCAGCAGGCAGTGGCAGCCCAGGGTGGCAAACTGCGGCTGGACGATGGCTATGCCTATGCTACCTTCGGAGGGGCTGTTGCTGGCTTGCTAGCCGCCCAGGTTATCCTACAGGCAACTAGCGAGCTAGGAGAAGGGCTGCCGCTGCTGGCCCTGCACAGTGGGCTGGCCCAGGGCGGAGTGGTGCAGAACAGCACCCTGACCTTTGCTCAAGCTACTGCTCTGCTGGCTCTCGCCAACCCCGGTCAGTTGCTGCTCTCTGGAGCAACGGTGGGTCTGTTGAGCGACGAACCAGCCGCCAACCTGCAACTGCGCGACTTCGGCGAACGGCAGGTGGGCGAATGGCTACTGCGGGTCTACCAGGCAGGCAGCCCTGGGCTGGTCGCCTTCTTCCCTCCGCTCAAGACCTTCTCACATCCACCCAACAACCTGCCTGCACCCACCAATCCCTTTATCGGGCGTACCGAGGAGCTACAGGCAGCCTGCGCCCTCCTCAGCCGCCCTGATGTGCGCCTGCTCACCCTCACGGGGGCGGGCGGTAGCGGCAAGACACGCCTGGCCCTGCAAGTCGCCAGTCACCTGCTGGATGAGTACAGCGGCGGGGTTTGCTTCGTCTCGCTCGCCCAGGTCAGCGATACTGCCCACGTAGCCTCGGTGATCGCCCAAGGGTTGGCGGTGCAGGAGCAGGCTGGGATCAACCTCAACACTGCCCTGATTGCTCACCTGCAAGAGAAGAAACTGTTGTTGGTGATCGACAACTTCGAGCAGGTGGTTGAGGCTGCCGCCCTGATCACCGACCTGTTGCGCGGCGCAAGTGGGTTGAAGGTGTTGATCACCAGTCGGGCTGCCCTGCGGCTCTACGGCGAGTGGGAGGTGCCAGTGCCGCCACTGCGCCTGCCCGACCTGCGCCACCTGCCGCCGCTCGCTCGCCTGATTGGGTACGAGGCGGTCGCTCTCTTTGTCAGTCGGGCGAAAGCTAGCCGCTTTGACTTCGCACTGACCGAGGAGAACGCGGCGAGTGTGACCGCCATTTGCTCGCGACTAGATGGCCTACCACTGGCGATAGAGTTGGCCGCTGCCCGTATCAAGCTGCTAACCCCACAGGCTATCGAGGCCCGACTGGGCAATCGGCTCAAGCTGCTGACCAGTGGTGGCCGCGACCTGCCCGCCCGCCAGCAGACCTTGCGGGCGACGATTGATTGGAGCTACAACCTGCTGGACGAGGATGGGCAGGCTACCTTCCGCCGCCTGGCTGTCTTTGTTGGTAGCTGCACCTTCGAGGCAGCCGAGGCAGTCTGCGACCTGGTGGCTGGCACTCCTATCAGCATCATGGATGGTTTGGAGGAACTGGTCAGCGAGAGCCTACTCAGCCGCGAGGAGCAGGCCGAGCAATCGCGCTTCGTGATGATGGAGACGCTGCGCGAGTACGCGTTGGAGAAGCTGGTCGAGAGCGGTGAGGCGGAGGGCTTGAGCCGCCAACATTCTGCCTACTACTTCGTCCTGGCGAAGGCAGCCAGCATCCGCCTGCGCGACCCCGACCAGGCGGCCCACCTCAGCCAGTTGGAAACCGAACACAACAACATTCGGGCAGCACTTGGCTGGCTGCTAGCCCAGGGTGGAGCCGACGGCGAGCGCGCTCTTGACCTGGCCGCCTCCCTACGCCTATTCTGGCTAATGCGCGGCTACTTGCGTGAGGGGCGCGCGTGGCTGGAGCAGACACTGGCGGCTAGCAATGGCGAAGACCAGGATGTGCAGGCCAACGCCCTCACTGGCCTCGGCATGATTACTAATCGGCAGGGCGAACTCGCTACTGCCAGCCACTGTTACCAGCAGAGCCTGGCGATTTACCAGCAGCTAGGCGACCAGCGGCGCATTGCGGCCAGCCTCAACAATCTTGGCACTATCGCCGCCGCACAGGGTGACTACGCTGCTGCTGCTGCCTTCTACAAGCAGGGAATAGCGATCCTACGCGCCCTCGGCAACCGCCGCGACGAGGCCGCCCTGCTCAACAATCTAGGTACGCTGACCCGCCGAGAGGGAGACTACGCAGCGGCCCACAGCCTGTTCAGCCAGAGTTTGGCGATTGCCCGCGAACTAGGCGACAACTGGACTGCCACCGCTGCCTTGACCAACCTGGGGCTGATCGAGGTTCATGAGGGTGGCTATGCAGCTGCCGTCACCCTGCTGCGCGAGAGTGTCAGCCTGTTCAACACCCTGGGCGACCACCTGAGCCTGTCGGAGGCGGTGCTGGGGTTGGCGCGCCTAGCAGTGAAGGGTGGCAGCTACCGCGATGCCACCCTTCTTTATGCAGCAGCCGATGCTGTGCGCCTGCTGGTCGGCTTGCAGCGACAGGCCCAAGAGCAGCAGCAGGTAACGACGGAGTTGGCCGCCCTGCGGATGCAGATCACTCCCCTAGAGTTTGCGGCTGCCTGGCAAGTAGGGGCGCGCCTGCAACCGGACGAGGTGGCCGCCAGTGCGCTAGCCTTCTCTGCCCAATATGCTAGAGCCTTTTCGTAAAAGCTAGAGAATGGTAGAAAGGGCATGAACAAAACTTTGTCCTGCCCCTAACCAGCTTGCTAGCTGCCCTGCAAGCCGTCCCTGACCACCGCAACAATCGAGCTAAGGCACCATGCCCACAGTGCTGTGCTGCAACCCCAATCGTGCGTTGGAGCCTCTCGGCATCCATGTTCTACGAGAAGACCCTGGTTCCTGCTAAGGTATGATTGACAATTAGATGAAGGTTAGGTTAAAATTGCGCTAGCAAGGCGTGACGATTTGGCCGCGCCGACGTATAGATATAGCGTAGAGAAAACCAAACCAGATCGTCAGCCTCCGAGGAATTGATGTCACAAAGTACCAGCCGTGCCGATGGGCCGCTAACCAACCGCATACTGAACGGACGCTACCAGCTTGAGGGGCGTGTTGGCGGCGGGGGGATGGCGGTGGTTTACCGCGCCCGCGATATGGCTCTGGGCCGCATAGTGGCGATCAAGGTGCTGCGCGAACAGTACGGCTCCGACCCCAAGTTCCTCAGCCGCTTCGTGCGCGAAGCTCAGTCTGCTGCCAACCTCGGCCACCCCAACATCGTCAACGTCTATGATGTGGGCCAGGATGGCGAAGTTCATTATATCGTGATGGAACTGATTATTGGCGAAACTCTGCGCCAGTATGTTGACCGCAATAGCGGCAAGCTGGATGCGGACACCACTGCCGAGATTGGGGCGCAGGTTTGTGCTGCTCTAGCCGCTGCCCACCGCGCGGGGATCATCCACCGCGACGTGAAGCCGCAGAATGTGCTGATCTCCACCGAGGGGGTAGTCAAAGTTACTGACTTCGGCATTGCCAAAGGTCTCAGCGATATGTCGATGACCGAGGCTGGGGCAACCCTGGGGACGGTGCAATACTTTTCGCCAGAGCAGGCGCGGGGTGAGCGGGTCTCCGCGCCCTCTGACATCTACTCGGTGGGCGTGATGCTGTATGAGATGCTAGCAGGTCGCCTGCCTTTTGAAGCTGATAGCATGATGGGTATCGCCATCAAGCACATCGAGGAACTACCCGTTCCCCTGCGCCAGGTTGAAGCCAGCGTGCCACGTGGCCTAGAGGCAATCGTGATGCGCGCTTTGGAGAAGAACCCAGCTAACCGCTTTGCCACCGCCGAGGAGATGGAGCAGTCTCTCCGCAACTACCGCAACTACGCTCCCCGCCGCAACACTGGCGGCCAGCAACGCCCCGCCACCGTCGGCCAGCGGGTGGCCTACGAGCAGCGCGCCCCAGTGGTCAGGAACGACTCGCGCCTGACCCCGCGCTCTAGCGCGATGTACGATGTGGAGAGAAGCGGCCCCGGCTGGGCTAGCTGGCTAATCGGCTTCATTGTACTTGCGCTACTAGGTGGCGGCCTGATCTTTGCCCTCACTGTGCTGCCCACGCTCACCAATAACACCGCGACCCCCACCCCGCAGCCAGTGGCAGAGCCAACCATCACCCCAGTCCCTGCCACCGCTACGCCCAGCACGCTGCCGCCGGTGCCGAACGTTGTAACCCTCGACTATAATGCGGCGATCCGCCTATTGAGTAATGTTGGCTACAAGATTGATGTCAAGCAGGTACCGAGTGGCAATGTCCCCTTCGGTCAGGTGATTAGCCAGAACCCCAGCGGCTTCACCGCCAACTTGCCGCGTGGCACCATCGTAACCCTGGTCGTCAGCATTGGCCCCAGCACGATCAAGCTGCAAGACTACAAGAACACCGACGCGAACGCAGCTGTAGATCGCTTGCAGAAGGCGGGGCTGAAGGTAACATCCAATCTCGTTCCCGGTCAGCCAGCGGGCGTGGTCGTCAACCAGAAACCCGGCCCTGGTGAAGTCGTCCCCCTGGGATCAGAGATAACCCTCGACGTGACCAACGGCCAGCCGTAGCCGGACCAGAGTAGGCTTTAGAGGATTGCTGATGCCTGAGTTGCCCGAAGTAGAGACAGTAGTCCGCACCCTGCGCCCCCACTTGGTTGGCAAGCAGATCGTGGCCGTCAGCCACCTGGATTGGCCCTCAACGGTGCAGCCAATGCCACCCGATCTTTTCCGTGAGGCAGTGCGGGGGGCGACCGTAGCTGCGGTCAGCCGCCGCGCCAAGTACATCCTGATCGGCTTGCAAGGGGGCGGCAGCCTGGTTGGTCATCTGCGGATGACCGGGCAACTGGTCTACCACGCCACGCCAACCACGCCCGGTCGCTTCACCCGCCTGGTACTCGATCTCGACGACGGGGGGCAGTTGCACTTCGACGATATGCGGAAGTTTGGTCGCCTGCGCTATGTGGCGGCGGATGAGCGGCTGGAGGATGCCCTGCCCGACCTCGGCCCAGAGCCGCTGGCGGAGAACTTCACCGCCGCCGACTTCAGCCAACTGGTCAGTGCAAAGCTGGCTCGCCGCGCCAACCCGGTGCTGAAGGCGATCCTGCTGGATCAGAGCTTCCTTAGCGGGCTGGGCAACATCTACGCAGATGAGGCTCTCCACCTCAGCGGCTTGCACCCCCTGCGTACCCTGCGTAGCCTCGACGAGCAGGAGAGCGGGCGGCTGTACGTTGCGATCCGCCAGGTACTCAATGACAGCCTCACCAACAATGGCACCAGCTTCAGCGACTACCGCGATGGTCTCGGCAATAAGGGTAGCAACCAGGACTTCCTACACGTCTACCACCGCACCGGCCAGCCGTGCCACGTCTGTGGCACCCCCGTGGAGAAGGTGGTAGTGGGAGGGCGCAGCACGCACTTCTGCCCCCAGTGCCAGCCAGCCGCAGCGGGAGGTTGACCGCAAACTAGCCTGCAAAAGACACAGCCCACTCCCTGAGAGGTGAGCTGTATACTGTGTGGCCGAGACTAGCTGATGTCGAAGATTTCGCGTAGCTGGCGGTTGCTTGGCTCGGTCACGTACTGGTCGTTGATCAGCAGGGTAGGTACGGAGCGCATCCCACTGTTTACGCGTAGTACCAACTCCTCGCCTTCTTCGTCCTCGTCAATATTGATCTTGGTATAGGGGATGTCATGCAGTGCAAAGAAGCGCATAGTGCGGATGCTGTCGCTACACCAGTCGGTGACATAGGCAATCACGCTGGGGAAGGCAGAGCTGCTGCCTGTCTGCTGGCTGTTTTCGTTTTGGGTAAGGGTGTCCACTTTGCCAGGTCTCCTATGTAGATAGCTTGCGCTTGCCAATCTTGCCGAGGGCAGCGCGCAAAGGGCGACCCACCACTTCGCCAACATAAGCGCGGCGGAAGTCAGTGAAACCCACCTTGCGCGGGTCATACTCAACGATGAAGCGGTCTGGGTCAGTCTGGAAGTCGATTTTGCTCACCCCAGGCAGGTTGGCAATAGCTTTGTGGGTACGCGCTTCGCAGAAGGTGTAGCACATCAGGCCGATGGTACGCAGTTCCGCCCGATGCAGTTCGGGGCTGATCGCCTCGTCGCTGATCGGGGCAAGATCGGGGTTCACCAGGATGTTCTTGAGCGTAGGCATGAGCGTCTCTCCTTAGCCTCAGCTGCTGGCCCCAAAGAGAGGAGTGTTTTGCTGGAGGCATCTTAATCCTACCAAATCCAGCATACTTTGTCAAAAATTGCACAAAGTATGCCAGAGTTCAAACCCTGAACAGCAGGGTCACGATCTCCTTCGCCCCCACCGTGAGCGGCAGCCAGCCATCGCCATCTAGCGACAGTGGCGCAAACTCGGTCTCCTCCAGGTTGCTGCGGCCCACACTGGCGAAGGGGAAGTGGCAGCGCAGGCGACCGTCAAGCGGTGCGTCGCTGATGTTCCAGAGGCGCACGACGAGCGATGGACGGTCGCCAGCCTGTGGGGTTACGCCAACCGGCATTGCAGACCGCTTCACTGCGCTAACTACCAGGGTGGCTGGCTCAAGCTCTAGCAGGCTGGCGGTGGCGGGTAGCGGGCCGGGGTGGATGCTGGTGGCAGCGGCCACGGGCGGGCTGACGAAGTTGTGGGCCTGCTCGAAGGCGCGGCTGCTAACCAGATCGCCGTCGTGGGGGATGAGGGCGTAGTG
>Ga0123339_10001188_pt1 | contig 18409 bp, 16 predicted proteins | sample lystaG_FD_89956 | JGI IMG/M metagenome (GOLD analysis project Ga0123339, IMG submission 89956) | Glacier valley bacterial and archeal communities from Borup Fiord, Nunavut, Canada, to study Microbial Dark Matter (Phase II) -... | ecosystem: Environmental > Aquatic > Freshwater > Ice > Glacier ... | reverse complement strand
CCTCTATACTTTTCCCTTCCTGTTCAAGGGCAGATAAAACTGTCCAGGTGATTTGTTCTCCAAACGATAGCGGAAATGTACCATACTTTTGCATTTTCCAGGCATTTTCAATAGCAACAGGAACGATCAAAGCCGTCGGATTGCATTCAATCAGCTTTGCGAACCCTCTGTATGTAAAGGTTTTCATTATCCCTGTGCGTGACCTCGTACCTTCAGGAAAAAGTATCGCAGAATAGGATTTTTCATGGATGAATTTGCCCAAACGTTCGATTTCTGCCAAGGCTTGTAAAGCATCAGTTCTGTCAACCAGGGCTGCTCCGCTTTTATGCAAATTATATCCAATGCTTGGAAAAGTCTTGCCCAGTTCAATTTTTGAAACGAATTTCGGTTTATATTTTCTTAAAAACCAGATCATAGTCGGTATATCAAACAGACTTTGATGGTTAGAAATAAATAAAATGGTTCTTCCTTGCGGAAGGTTCTGTTTATTAATGAAACTGACCTTGGTGCCCATTATAAAATAACATGCTACTAGTGCCCCATTGAGAAAATCAACCGATTTCTTGTGCACGTCATAGCCAAAAAAGTTATAGCAGATCCATTGAATTGGATGAAAAATTAGTAAAACAAGGTAAAACGCAATAAAAAAAAAAGGTGTTAGTAAATAAGATAATACTTTCTTCATATACCAAAAGCGGGGTCGAGAATCATAATTTTAATTTTTAATATAGCAGCCACTGTCATAGCATCAGTAATTTCACCAGTACAAACCATTGAATACGCTTTTTCAAATGGGATAGTCAGCAATTTTAATTGCTCAGTGTCTTCAGGACATGCCTGATGCTGGCTGAGGTTTCGGGCTAGATAAATTATGGCAAGTTCATTTGAAACAGAGTTGGATAAGTGCATGCGCATCAGCTCATCCCAATTTTCTGCCCGTAACCCGGTTTCCTCTAACAGTTCACGGCGTGCATTTTCTAGTGGTGATGTATTGACAGGGCCTCCTCCTTCTGGTAATTCCCAACTATAGGCATCAAGAGCAAACCGGTATTGACCGACCAGGGTCAGGTTTAAGTGCTTATCTAATGGTACTATTCCGATGGCAATATTCTTAAAATTAATTACACCGTAAATGCCAGGCTTTCCCGAAGGGTTTAGCACCTGATGTTCAGTCAAACTGATCCATGCATTTTCATATTTCAGTGCAGAGCTGAGCTTTTTCCAGGGGTTTGCTTCTGACATAGTTAAAAGTCTGAATATTTATACGCGATGCCTAGGGATAAAAACTGGGTAAATTGAATTTTTGAATCCTGACTCCTGTCATAAAGCGCCGATCCCATAAAATTGAGATCAAGCATTTTATTGATTTTTGCTGTCAGGCTGATATCAAGTCTACTAGAGGTATTGGTTCTACTTGAGTAACTTTCAAAAAATTGAAACAATGTTTTCAAGTGCAAATTTTTCGCAATATTTTTATCAAAGTTTGCAACGAGTTGAAAGGCAGCCTGGGTTGAAGTTCGCTCGCCAACCGCTACTCCGTAGTTGCCGGAGACGTTTTTATAAATAGTAGTGTCTACAACAAATGTTTGCCTGAATGAGCCAAAGCCAAAGCGAAGTGAAAAGCTATTATCTGGTTTATATTCAAGACCCAATGATTCTGTTAAATAACCAGGGGCAAGAAATCCTGATAGTTTAGATCTTAATGTACTACCTGTTGCACTAGTTGAATAACTGTAACCGCTGGCGAACTGTGATTGGAAGTTAATGGCTGTAAACAGGTAAAAAGGATTTTTGATTTTAATTGCAAATTTTGAATCCAGGTATAATCTGTCAGCGGTTTTTCTTAATCCCTGAGTTTTTTGTTCGGCCAGACCGTACTGAGACTGAAGTTCATTAGTAAAAGAAACATCGTAACGCTCATAATCAGTTTTTGCATTTATTGTTCCAAGTGCAGCAAGTGAATTCAGGCCTCCTGCTTTCCAGTTTTGGCTAAATGTAGCTTCTGTCAGATTGAGCGTTAAGTCAAAAGACTTAGACCAGTACTTCGGCTTGATCAGGCAGTAGTTACCAGATATTTCAGGCGGTTTAAGTAATAACAGGGCACGAAAAGGTCTTTTTAATCCTTTTATGCTGATTTTTTCAAGAGAATCTCTTGTAAATGGATAAGTTTTAACGGTGTCGGTAATGACAATATAATCAGGTATAGTATCTTTTGTCGAACTGTCTTTAAAAATACTATCAATACGCCGTGATAAAATGAGCTTTTGTCTTAAAAGTTCAGTTCTCAGTAAGAAGCGCTGTCTGCTGCTGTCATTTGCTTGCTGAAACTGTGCAGACCAGGCCAGGTTTGTAATGAGCAATACTTTGCAAAGTAAAATAATTTCCTTTTTAAGGATCATTTTGCCTGAATATTAGTACGTCTCTAAGGTATTAAATTCAAAAGTAATTGAATCGGTTCTTTAAGGTCAAAAAAAAAGCCATATAGGATATGGCTGAAATGGGTTTATCGCGACTTCTAGTTTGAAAGCTCTTTTCCAAATTCAAACGCTTTTTTAACAAGATTTTCCTCTTTATCTATTATCTGATCCGTTTTTTCAGTGAGATTGTGAAGATGCTCCTGTACAACTTTGCGAATGTCTTTTTCAAAAGCATGCACATAATCTTCAACCTGTCCTTTTAGTTCAGCAAAAGTGTCTTTAAGTTCCTCATTTGCTGAAGACAGACCATCAGATAGTTTCTCTCTTAGATCTGAGCCTTTCTCAGGGGCTAATAATAGAGCAAGGACGACTCCAGTGGCAAGCCCAGCAAAAATTCCCAGTAATACTTTGTTGTTATCAGTCATATTCTTATAATTTTAAATTGTTTTCGATCAAATCTCAAAAAGCAGACCATAAATATAATCCTATCCAAATTAATAGGGTGTGGCTTCTCACAATTAAATAATTGAATTTTCGTGTATCTTTGTTGATGCAATTAAGCCGGATTCATCATTATTTTAAATTTTAATTTCTGTGAACCTTTTATTGTTAAACATACCTAATGAACTTGCGGCCGGAATAAAAACTTCACTTTCTTCTGTTGGGATAGAACTTCACATAGTAATTGATAATACTGCAAACCCTCTTTTAACACAGTTTTTTGAAAATAAAGAACACGACCTCGTTTTTTATTTCGTAAACCAATCAGCCCCTGATGTAAAAGGCCTGATAGATGCACGTTTAAATGCAATTGGAAGGGCTGCTATTGTGCTGGTCCTGCCTCAGTCTTTTAAACAGCTTACCGCTGAGTATTTAAGTACAGGAGCATTGGCCATTGTTCAGGAAAAAGAAGTAGGGGAATTTTTATTCCTGGAAAAGGTGATTCCTGTTTATTACAGTTTGCTAAGGGAATTAAATGCAGAAAAGCAAGATATATTGATTTATATTTCAAAAGCCATCCAGTATTTTTCACATGAAATAAAAAATCCGCTTACAAATATTGACTTAAGTTCGTCAGAATTAAAAACTGAAATTGACCCAAGCAATAAACTTGCTAATAAGTTCCTTTATTTTATTGAAAAAAACTGTCAACGAATTAATGATGTACTGACGGATTCAGTTGCCTTGATGGAAATTAAGGAACGCAGTATAACACAGTTTGATATCAGGAAACTTTTTATAGAACTTGGATCTCACTTTGAGCATCAGCTGCTTGACAAAATAATTACTTACAAATCACAAGCAAGTATAAGCCAGATTATGGCCGATAAGCCATTTCTAACGCAGTTACTCGGGCAGCTTATTAAAAACTCAATTGAGGCCTGCCCTGTTCAAGGTGGTTTGATTGAAATTACTGGAAGCACAAAAAATAAGGAGATCATAATCTGCATACAGGATAACGGACGCGGAATTACAACAGAGCATTTACCCTTTGTTTTTAATCCTTTTTATTCAATTAGCTCACGCTCTCGTGGTTTAGGCTTGTCGATTGCTGCAGACCTTGTTAAAAGACAGGGCGGTTTAATTTCTCTTGAAAGTGATCCTGGAGTTAAAACATGTGTCTTTATTTCAATTCCGATTCTTAACTAAAGTATTCTTTCAGGCCGGTTCGCTCTTTCATTAAAATAACCTTCATTGTCTGCCTTTTTCATTTCAACATAGAGCAATTGTGTCATAAACAAGCCTGAGGCTATTTTTCCAGTAAAAAACTACATACCGTTTTGGGAATTGGTATGAAATAAACCATATACTATCTTGGCTTATGGTACATAAACTCTGTTTATACTATTTATTCGTTATATTTTCAATTTATAAAATTTAGTTATAAATTTGAGTTAGCAAAAGTATTACTGTTACTTAGCTTAGGATAGCAAATAATTAACCACATAATTTACAGGGAATAATTAGTAAAAGAATGGAGTTAAATAAATACAGTAAGACGTTTACCCAAGACGAAACTCAACCAGCAGCTCAGGCAATGCTATATGGGATTGGTTTACAGGATGAAGATTTTGCAAAGGCGCAGGTTGGTATCGCAAGTACAGGTTACGAGGGTAATACCTGCAATATGCATTTAAATGATCTGGCTGTACACGTAAAAAAAGGAGTCTGGGATACTAATCTTGTCGGTTTAATTTTTAATACCATTGGTATCAGTGATGGCATGACTAATGGAACAGAAGGTATGCGGTATTCACTGGTTTCAAGAGATCTTATCGCAGATTCAATTGAAGCAGTAACTGCTGGTCAATATTATGATGGCCTGGTTACAGTAGTTGGATGCGATAAAAATATGCCAGGTGCATTAATGGCAATGGGCAGATTAAACCGCCCGTCATTGATGGTTTACGGAGGCACCATACATCCGGGTGAGTATAAAGGCGAAAAACTTAATATTATCAGTGCTTTCGAGGCACTGGGTAAAAAATTCAGTGGTGATATCTCTCCTGAAGATTTTAAGGGGATTATAAAAAATGCCTGTCCTGGAGCTGGTGCTTGCGGAGGTATGTATACAGCCAATACAATGGCGGTTGCAATAGAAGCCATGGGTATGTCTTTACCGTATAGCTCAAGTACGCCGGCACAGAACGAAAAAAAAATACAGGAATGCTTGAATGCGGGAAAAGCAATCAGAATACTGCTTGAAAAAAATATTTGCCCACGTGATATCATGACCAGGGCAGCATTTGAGAATGCGATAAAAACAGTCATGATTCTTGGGGGCTCGACGAATTCAGTGCTGCATCTTATTGCTATTGCAAAATCAGTTGATGTGCCTCTTGATATTACAGATTTTCAACGTATCTCAGACGAAACACCCTTTCTGGCCGATTTGAAGCCAAGTGGTAAATATCTAATGGAAGATCTGCATGATATAGGTGGTACTCCGGCCGTATTAAAATACCTGCTTGAAAAAAAGATTATAGACGGCAGCATTATGACAGTCACCGGGTTTACGCTTGCTGAAAATCTCGAAAATCTTAATGGTCTAAAAGAAGGTCAGCGGATTATATATCCAATCGAAACACCACTAAAAGAAAGTGGTCATTTGCAAATATTATACGGAAATATTGCCGAAAAAGGCTCTGTAGCAAAAATAACCGGCAAAGAGGGGACACATTTTGAAGGTCCGGCAGTAGTTTTTGAAGATGAATTTGAGACCATGCACGGGGTTCAAAACGGTGAGGTAAAAGCTGGCGATGTGATTGTTATCCGGTATTCAGGTCCGAAAGGAGCACCTGGCATGCCTGAAATGCTGAAGCCTACTTCTGCCATTATGGGCGTTGGTTTAGGTAAATCAGTGGCATTGATCACAGACGGTCGTTTTTCAGGAGGAACTCATGGTTTTGTTGTGGGCCATATAACGCCTGAAGCCTTTGATGGGGGTAATATTGCGCTGGTACATAATGGTGATATCATCACTATTGATGCAGGCACAAATACCATTCACCTGCATGTAAACGATCAGGAACTAAGTTCAAGAAGGGCGAGCTGGAAACAACCTGCGCTCAAATATAATAGCGGCGTACTTTATAAATATGTAAAACTGGTGAGTGATGCTTCACAGGGTTGTGTAACAGATATTTAAGATCAGGATTTCCCCGGGCAGACCAAATCAGCTGATACGGGATACTTTTAAGGCAGTTTTGAAATTGACAAGAAGAAGATGGAAACAGTAGCAGAAATTCAAAAAAATCAAGGTAAATCAATGACGGCAAAATCAATCACCGGAGCTGAAGCAGTTATTCTTAGTTTGTTAGCCGAAGAGGTAGATCTGATTTTTGGATATCCGGGTGGCGCAATCATGCCAATTTATGATGCATTATACGATTATGAAGATAAATTAAGACATATTCTTGTCAGGCATGAGCAGGGTGCTGTTCATGCTGCCCAAGGCTACGCGCGCTCATCGGGCAAGGCTGGGGTTTGCCTTGCCACTTCAGGACCAGGGGCTACTAATCTGGTTACCGGAATTGCTGATGCACAGATTGATTCTACCCCTCTTGTCTGTATTACTGGTCAGGTTGCTTCAAATTTACTGGGTACAGATGCTTTTCAAGAAACTGATGTTATCGGGATTACTATGCCGGTAACAAAATGGAGTTATCAGGTTACCAGGGCAGAAGAAATTCCATGGGCAATTGCAAGGGCTTTCTATATAGCCCGTTCAGGTCGCCCTGGACCAGTACTTATTGATATAACTAAAGATGCCCAGTTTGGTAAATGTGACTACCTGTATAAAAAGTGTACTTATATACGTAGTTATCAGCCTGTTCCTAAAATTAATCAGATTAGAATTCAGGAAGCTGCCGAACTGATAAATAAGGCTAAAAGACCTTATATTCTTACCGGACAGGGCGTTTTACTTTCAGGAGCCACACAGGAGCTCAAACAGCTTGCTGAAAAGGCTGGTATTCCTGTGGCTGCAACCCTGCTGGGCTTGTCATCATTTCCGGCTGATCACCCATTGTATGTCGGTTATCTGGGAATGCATGGTAATTATGGGGCAAATATTAAAACCAATGAATGTGATGTGTTGATTGCCATCGGAATGCGTTTCGATGACCGTATTACAGGAGATGTGCAGCAATATGCAAAACAGGCTAAAATTATTCATATAGATATTGATGAGTCTGAAATAAATAAGATCATACCCGTTGATGTTGCCGTTCACGCAGATGCCAGAGAGGCTATTAACATGATGATTGGGTTAATTGATAAAAATACCCATGATGACTGGCTGAATGGGTTTAAGGTTTGCGATCGCCTTGAGTTCGAAAAAGTAACCAGCCGGGAAATTAACCCCACTGAAGGTAAAATAAAAATGGCTGAGGTAATTGATATGATCTCAACACGTACGGCGGGTAACGCTATTATCGTTTCAGACGTTGGGCAGCATCAGATGGTAACCTCAAGGTATTTTAAATATCAGCAGCCTAATACCAATATTACCAGTGGGGGGCTTGGTACAATGGGCTTTGCTCTACCAGCAGCTATAGGTGCCAAACTAGGCAAACCCGACATGCAGGTAATTGCAATCATTGGTGATGGTGGTTTTCAAATGACACTTCAGGAATTAGGAACCATATTTCAGTCAAAAGTGCCGGTCAAGATCATTATCCTTAATAACCAGTTTCTGGGAATGGTCAGACAATGGCAGCAATTATTTTTTGAAAAGCGGTATTCATTTACTGAAATGATAAACCCTGATTTTACGGCCATTGCCAAAGGCTTTTATATTGAAGCAACAAAACTTGAGAGCCGTGAGAATCTATCAGCTGCGATTGACGCCCTGCTCAACCATAAAGACGCGTACTTGCTTGAAATCATTGTCGAAAAGGAAGAAAATGTTTTTCCAATGATACCAACAGGGGCATCTATTTCTAAAATCAGGCTAGAGTAAAATCATGGAAAAACAATATACTATTTCAGTTTTTACTGAAAATCAAGTTGGCCTTCTGAATAAAATCAGTATTATTTTCACCCGCAGGCATGTAAATATTGAAAGCTTTTCTGCTTCTGAAACAGAGATCAAAGATGTTTTCAGGTTTACAATTGTTGTGCGCACGAACCCCGAATATATTAATAAGCTACGGCTGCAGATTGAGAAAATTGTTGATGTACTAAAGGCATTTGTTCATGAAGAAGATCAGGTAATTCACCAGGAAGTGGCCCTCTATAAAATATCGACTGCAAATTTACAGGGAGTAAATGTGGAAGAACTTACAAGGGAATTTAAGGCAAGGGTTCTAAGCCTGACCCCCGATTATATGGTGCTTGAAAAAACCGGACATTATTCTGAAACCCAGGAATTACTGGTAAAACTTGAACCATTTGGTGTAATGGAATTCGCACGAAGTGGTCGGGTAGCTATTATTAAATGGTCAAGGCGTTTTCATACCCATCTTAAAGACCTTGAGAATGCAGCCATCGAACGGGGGCAATTATAGGCTAATTTAACAGTTGTATAATTTAACTAACAAATCATAAGAATCTAAATTAGAAAAAATGGCAAAATTGAACTTTGGGGGCGTTGAAGAAAATGTTGTGACGCGTGATGAATTTCCACTTGCGAAAGCACAAGAAGTATTAAAAAACGAAATAATTGCTGTTATTGGTTATGGAGTGCAAGGCCCAGGCCAGGCATTAAATCTGCGGGATAATGGTTTTAAGGTTATTGTAGGCCAGAGAGAGCATGGAAAATCATGGGATAAAGCCGTTAGAGATGGTTTTGTACCCGGGGAAACATTATTTCCAATTGAGGCTGCATTAGAGAAGGGTACTATCATCTGTTACCTGCTGTCTGATGCCGCCCAAATACAACTATGGCCAACAGTTAAAAAACACCTTACCCCTGGTAAAGCACTTTACTTTTCTCATGGTTTTGGAATTACTTATAATGACCAGACCGGTATTAATCCGCCTGAAGATGTTGACGTAATTCTGGTTGCACCAAAAGGGTCTGGAACTTCATTAAGACGTATGTTTCTTGAAGGCAGGGGCTTGAATTCAAGCTATGCAATCTATCACGATGCTACTGGTAAGGCTTTTGACCGCGCTGTAGCTCTGGGTATTGGGGTGGGTTCAGGATATTTATTTGAAACGAATTTCAAAAAAGAGGTTTACTCAGATCTTACTGGTGAGCGTGGTACTTTGATGGGAGCGATACAGGGCATTTTTGAAGCTCAGTATAACACACTTCGCAAATATGGCCATTCTCCATCTGAGGCCTTTAATGAGACTGTCGAAGAACTTACCCAGAGTCTGATGCCACTTGTGGCTGAAAATGGTATGGACTGGATGTATGCAAATTGTTCAACTACTGCCCAAAGGGGTGCCCTTGACTGGAAAAACCGTTTCAGAGATGCAGTTGCCCCAGTAATGGATGAGCTATATAATAGTGTTGCAGAAGGAAAAGAAGCTGCTCGTTCAATTGCCTCAAACAGTCAGCCTGATTACCGTGAAAAACTCGACAAAGAACTTGCTGAACTTCATGAGTCAGAAATATGGCAGGCAGGTCGAACCGTTCGTAGTTTAAGACCTGAAAATCAATAAAACAAGATGACTACAGCGACCAGATTGGTAAAACCGATAGAAAATGATATGTCAACAGATGAGATTGGGAACTGTCCGGTAAATGTGGCGTCTATTGAAGCCGCCGAAAGAATTCTTGCTGAAATTCTGGTTCCAACACCGCTACAGATTAACAGGAATCTTTCAAGAAGATTTAATGCTGAGGTTTATCTCAAGCGTGAAGATCTTCAGATTGTTCGCTCCTATAAAATCAGAGGTGCGTATAATAAAATGCGGTCTATGGCTCCGACTGAACTGGCCCTGGGCGTGGTTTGTGCAAGTGCTGGGAATCATGCCCAGGGTGTTGCATTTTCCTGTAGGGCACTGGAAGTAAAGGGTCTGATCGTGATGCCAGTTACAACTCCTGGTCAAAAGGTTCAGCAGGTACAATTGTTCGGTGAAGGTTTCGTCGAAGTCTTACTCACGGGTGACACTTTTGATGATGCATACCTGACAGCGACCAGGATTGCCAGTGAACGTGGTATGAACTTTATCCATCCCTTCGATGACTGGAAAGTTATCGAAGGACAGGGTACTGTCGGGCTTGAGATTATTGAAAGTTGCCCTCAAAAAGCTGATTTTTTATTTTTACCAGTAGGAGGAGGTGGTTTGGGTGCTGGTGTTGGTCTGGTATATGCTGAATTAAGTGCATCAACCCGAATTATAGGAGTTGAGCCTGCTGGTGCATCATCTATGAAAACATCTCTTGACAACGGAGAAGTTACGATACTTGAAAATATTGATAAATTTGTAGATGGGGCAGCTGTTAAAAGGGTTGGAGATAAAACATTCAGCATTTTTAAAAAATTAGGCATTGAAGTTATAACGGTGCCTGAAGGCAAGGTTTGTACCACCATATTAAAACTTTACAATGAAGAAGCCATTGTCGCTGAGCCTGCAGGGGCTTTAACTATTGCCTGCCTTGATCAGTTTAAAAATGAAATCTCTGGAAAAACGGTTGTCTGCATACTTAGTGGTGGCAATAATGATATTACCAGAACAGAAGAAATCAGAGAAAGGTCAATGCTCTATGAAGGGCTAAAGCATTATTTCATTGTCAGGTTTGCTCAACGTGCAGGAGCCTTGAGAGAATTTTTAGAGCTCGTATTAGGCCCTAACGACGATATTGTACATTTTGAATACTCCAAAAAAAGTAGCCGGGAGAAGGGTGCTGCTGTAGTTGGTCTTGAATTGAAAGACCCTGAGGATCTTGAAAAGCTTCTTGGAAAAATGGCTGACTTTCATATTAATTACGAATACCTGAATAATAATCCTGAAATGCTCCAATATCTTTTATAGAAAAGAAAATTGCCCATTAAATAAATAAAACGAATAATTCATTCGAATGAATAATCAACCAAAAACGTTAGTAGAAAAGATCTGGGAACGCCATGTAGTGAATAGTCGCTCGGGTTATCCTGATATCCTGTATATTAATACTCATTTTATTCATGAGGTTACCAGCCCTCAGGCTTTTGATGGGCTCAGAGCCAGAAACCTTCGGGTCAGAAGACCTGATCGTACCTGGGCAACGGCCGATCACAATGTACCGACAAAAGATCAGCACCTGCCAATCAAAGAAGAACTGTCAAGATTTCAGGTTGAGCAGTTGGGCCGTAACTGCGAAGATTTCGGAGTGCGTTTATTTGGTTTAGGGCATCCCTATCAGGGAATTGTACATGTTATAGGTCCCGAATTAGGAATTACCCAGCCAGGTATGACCATCGTTTGTGGTGACAGTCATACGTCAACCCATGGAGCTTTTGGTACAATTGCTTTTGGTATTGGTACCAGTGAAGTAGAAGAAGTACTAGCAACACAATGCATCTTACAATACAGGCCTAAAACAATGAAAATTGAGGTTGATGGTTTGTTGCATAAAGGGGTACTTGCTAAAGATCTCGTTCTATATATAATTTCTAAATTAAGTAGCAGTGGAGGAACTGGCTATTTTATTGAGTTTGCAGGTTCAGCTATCAGAGCCCTTTCTATGGAAGGCAGAATGACCATTTGTAATATGAGTATAGAAATGGGGGCTAGGGGTGGATTAATTGCTCCCGATGAAACTACTTACACCTATTTAAAAGGTCGTGAATTTGCCCCTGAAGGTGCAGCATGGGATGAATCACTTGCCATATGGCGATCACTACCTGCAGACGAGGGCGCTTTGTATGATAAGGTACTTACTTTTCATGCCCACGATATCAGACCAATGGTAACCTATGGTACTAACCCCGGCCTGGGAATAGATATTGAAAGCTTTATTCCGCTTGCCAGCAGTTTTGACGCTTCTGAGGCGTTATCATTCCGTAAAGCGCTAGACTATATGCACCTTGAGGAGGGCTCTTCCCTCGTGGGTAAAAAAATCGATTATGTATTTATTGGCAGCTGTACAAATTCAAGAATTGAAGATTTAAGGCTGGTTGCTGACTTTGTAAAAGGCAAGCAGAAGTCTCCCGAAGTTACTGCATGGATTGTACCTGGGTCTAAACAAGTAGAACAGCAGGCAATCAATGAAGGCCTTGATACAATTTTCAAAGACGCAGGTTTTGAACTTCGTGAACCTGGCTGTTCAGCGTGCCTGGGTATGAATGAGGATAAAATACCCTCAGGCAAGTACGCAGTATCAACATCGAATAGAAATTTTGAAGGCCGTCAGGGTCCAGGCTCAAGAACTATTCTTGCAAGCCCTCTTACTGCTGCACTTGCTGCCATAAAGGGTGAAATAGCTGACGTTAGAGAATATATATAGCGTATGAAAAAGAAAATTTTTAATGAACTCACTTCAACCTGTGTTCCGCTGAATATAGAAAACGTTGATACCGATCAAATCATCCCTGCCAGGTTTTTAAAGGCCACCAGCAGAGAGGGCTTCGGTCCTAATCTTTTTTGTGACTGGCGCAGAGATGCCCAGCAAAATTTAAAACCTGAATTCCCTTTGAATAACCCAGTCTATCACGGTTCTATACTGGTAGCCGGAAAAAACTTTGGTTGTGGTTCGTCTCGTGAGCATGCGGCCTGGGCGCTGGTTGGTTATGGGTTCGATGTAATTGTATCGAGTTTCTTTGGTGATATCTTTAAAAGTAATTCGTTAAATAATGGTTTGCTGCCAGTTACAGTCTCCGAAGCTTTTCTTCACGTCATTTTTACCAGAATTAAAGATAATCCCGAAAACAGCTTACATATAAACCTTGAAAAACAAGAAATTGGATTTACGGGTGATGACCATACGGAGAAATTTATAATTGACTCCTACAAAAAACTTTGCCTGCTTAACGGCTATGACGATATAGAATATGTATTGTCTCAGAAAAAGGACATTCTTTCTTATGAAGAAAAATTTACACACAACTTTTAATGGGCCTACAGAAAAAAATACTGGTTATTCCAGGCGATGGAATCGGTGAAGAAGTGACGCGTTGGGGAAGAGCAGCTCTTGAGCGCATTGCCGATGTTTACTACCATGATTTTTCATTTGATGAGGCTCAGATGGGGCATGTGGCCATTCAGGCAACAGGTAATCCATTACCAGCAGAAACCCTTGAAAAGGCCAAAAACTCAGATGCCATTTTGTTTGGGGCCATAGGTCATATCAAGTATGATATGGACCCAACATTAAAGGTACGCCCAGAGCAGGGTTTACTGGGTATTCGTAAAGAGCTGGGATTATTCGCAAATCTTAGACCGATTAAATTATTTGATGAATTACTTTTTGCCTCACCCCTAAAAGAAGAAATAATCAGGGGAGCCAATATTCTCTTCTTTCGTGAACTTACTGGTGATGTTTATTTTGGTAAAAAAGAGCGAACAAATAATGGATTGACGGCTTCTGACCTGATGATTTATTCAGCCTATGAAGTTGAGCGGATCGCCCATATGGCTTTTCAGGCAGCCATGACACGCAATAAAAAACTGTGCTCGGTTGATAAGGCAAATGTACTTGAGAGCTCAAGACTCTGGCGTGAAACCGTACAATCGGTCGCACTTCAGTATCCAGAAGTAGAAACAGAACATATGTTTGTTGATAATGCTGCCATGCAGCTTATTAAAAACCCGGTTCGTTTCGATGTCATTCTTACTGGTAATTTATTTGGTGATATTCTGACTGATGAAGCTTCACAGATAGCTGGTTCTATGGGTATGCTAGCATCTGCATCTCTTGGTGACAAGATAGGTCTGTATGAACCTATTCATGGTTCAGGCCATGATATTGCCGGAAAAAATCTTGCCAATCCTCTTGCCTCTATCCTGTCAGCAGCGTTAATGCTTGACATATCCTTTTCTTTAAAGAAAGAAGCGGGTGCTATTTATAATGCCATTGAATCAGTTTTAAAACAAGGATATCGTACCAATGATATAGCCGATGATCATACCCCTCAAAATAATATTTTGAGAACAGATGAAATTGGGCAAAAAGTAATTGATCATATATAAATCCTAAATTATGAGTGAACGTGTCTATATTTTCGATACTACTTTACGTGATGGAGAGCAGGTACCAGGTTGCCACTTGACAACTGAAGAAAAACTTGTCATTGCCAGAGAACTGGAAGTGCTAGGTGTTGATGTAATAGAAGCCGGGTTTCCTGTTTCAAGTCCAGGCGACTTTATTTCAATACTGGAAATCTCCAAGGCTTTAACAGAACCAATAATCTGCGCACTCACCCGAGCTGTAAAGAATGATATTGAAGTTGCTGCAGATTCATTGAAGTTTGCCAAACGCAAGCGGATACATACAGGAATAGGAGCATCTGATTTTCATATTCTGCATAAATTTAACAGTACACGCGATGAAATTCTCGAACGTGCCTGTGGAGCAGTAAAATATGCAAAGTCTTTTGTTGAAGATATAGAGTTTTATGCTGAGGATGCTGGCCGTGCCGATAAGGTTTACTTGGCCAGAATGATTGAAGCTGTTATTAACGCAGGAGCCACAGTGGTTAATATTCCTGACACAAATGGGTATACTACTCCTGAACATTATGGCTCGATTATCAAATACCTGATAGATAATGTACCTAATATTCATAAAGCCATAGTTTCTGCGCATTGCCATAATGACCTTGGTCTGGCTACTGCTGATTCTCTTTCAGGTGTTATGAATGGAGCGCGCCAGGTTGAATGTACGATCAATGGTATTGGAGAACGAGCTGGGAATACATCTCTTGAAGAGGTATCTATGATTTTTAAGACCCATCCGGAACTTGGTTTCCATACTGGAATTAATCATAAGCGACTTTATCCAATCAGCAAAATGGTTTCTGAAATGATGAATATGCCTGTTCAGGCTAATAAAGCAATTGTTGGAAGTAATGCATTCTCCCATTCATCAGGAATACACCAGGATGGTTTTCTGAAAAATCGTGAAAATTATGAAATTATTGACCCAGCTGAGGTAGGCTTTGCTGAAGCTACCATTGTTCTTACGGCCAGAAGTGGCAGGCATGCGTTAAAATTCAGAATGGAAAAAATTGGGATTACGCTGGATAAGGAAGAACTTGAAATCCTGTACAAGCATTTTCTGGTTCTGGCTGATGTAAAGAAAGAAATTAATAATGTTGATCTGAAGTCTTTACACGATCAGCATGTGCCGGTGAAATAGAAATCCTCATCAATTCAAATACGATGCTGCGCCATTTCAGCACAGGCAAACAACACAAGGCCTTGAAATGACAAGGCATCTTAATTTGAATTGACTCGTCTGATGTTAAAGGTTATGCTGCGCCATTTCAGCACAGGCTAACAACACAAGGCCTTGAAATGACAAGGCATCTTAATTTGAATTGAAAGGCATAAAAATAAAAAAACAGTCTGGTTCGATTCAGACGGGTTTTCATAATTTATAGTGCAGAATTATCAGGTAATCATTTTGGCGATCAAAAATGCTGCACTTGCGGCTAGTGCACCTATGGCTGTTATTTTGGTTGCGCCCCAGATTGGAGGCTGTCCGGTAAGTATAGCTTTAAGATATCCGAAGATAAATAAACAGCAAACAGTAACGATGGCAGAATACCTTAGGCCTGTAACGGGGCTGTCTGTCAGGAAATAGGGAAAAAGAGGGACTATTCCTCCTACAATATAAGAAATACCAATTGTGAGAGCGCTATTTCTTGCCCGATTTTCAGCAGGTTTTTCAAGACCAAGCTCATATTTCATCATGAAATTAGCCCAGTTATCTTTGTTTTTTGATAACTCGAGCGCAATTTCATTCTGTGAGTGCTCACTTAAACCATAACCGGCGAAAACATCTCTGATTTCCTGCATTTCAATTTCTGGTACCCGTTCGATCTCGTCATACTCGCGGCGCAGCTCAGACTCATAATGTTCAGCTTCTGTTTGACCAGCAAGAAAACCGCCAAGTCCCATTGCAATAGATCCAGCAGCAATTTCAGCAAGACCTGCTGCAATGACCAGGGTATTGGTATGAACGGCACCGCTGATACCAGCTGCCAGTGCAAACGGTACAGTCAGCCCATCAGCCATTCCGATTACAACATCCTGAATAAAGGCCGAACTGCTTAAATGATTTTCGGAATGCCTATGTATTTGATAATTCTCGGCCATGCAATAAGATATAGTTATAAAAGCCGGCATAATCAGAATTGTTTATGTCAGCTTGCAATTAGCGGTATTTTTTACGCAATTTTAAAAGCAGCCTTTACTTTCTCAACGTGATCGAGTTTTTCCCATGTAAATAACTCAACTTCAACGTTTACTTCACGACCATCTGGTGACACAAACCTTTTAGTCACTGTCTCAGGATTTCTTCCCATATGACCATATGATGCAGTCTCCGTATAAATTGGATTTCTTAGTTTTAGACGCTGCTCGATGAAATATGGGCGCATATCAAAGAGGTTTTCTACAATTGCTGCTATTTCACCATCATGCATATTGACTTTAGAAGTGCCGTAGGTATTGATATAGATTCCCATGGGCTTTGCGACTCCTATCGCATAGGACACTTGCACCAGTACTTCATCACATACACCGGCAGCGACAAGGTTTTTGGCAATATGGCGGGTCGCATAAGCTGCAGACCTATCAACTTTTGATGGGTCTTTACCAGAGAAGGCCCCACCACCATGAGCACCTTTACCACCATACGTGTCAACAATAATTTTGCGACCAGTCAGGCCAGTATCACCATGGGGCCCTCCAATTACAAATTTACCGGTAGGGTTTACATGATATTCGATTTCTCCTGCAAATAATTTCTGTAATTCTGGTTTTAACTTTTTCTTTACCCGGGGAACCAATATATTTTTAACATCTGACTTGATTTTTTCCAGCATCATTTCATCTGTACCAAATTCATCATGTTGGGTTGAAATGACGATGGCAACAACTCGTTCAGGTTTATTATCATCTCCGTATTGAATGGTAACCTGTGATTTTGCATCAGGTCGTAAATAGGTGATTTCTTTATTTTCTCTTCTGAGTTCAGCCAGTTTTTTCAATAGATCATGCGCCAGGTCTAAAGCCAGGGGCATATAATTATCTGTTTCATTGGTTGCATAACCAAACATCATTCCCTGATCACCTGCACCCTGCTCTTCGCCGCCCCTATCTACTCCCTGGTTTATATCACCAGACTGTTCATGGATGGTTGACATGATACCACATGAATTCGCTTCAAACATATACTCACTTTTAGTATACCCAATTTTACGAATTACTTCACGCGCAATTTGCTGAACATCGAGGTAGGTGGTTGATTTAACTTCACCAGCTAAAATTACCAGTCCGGTTGTTACAAGTGTTTCACAAGCAACTTTTGCATTGGGATCAAAGGCAAGAAAGTTATCGATCAATGCATCTGAAATTTGATCTGCAATTTTATCGGGATGGCCCTCGGAAACAGATTCTGAAGTGAATAAATATGACATAGCTTATAATTAGTGGTCAGATTGACCAAATACACGGTTTTTATGTGGATATTAAGATTGCAGAGCGCTGGGCTGATTGAATGCACGGTTTAGCATTTTTTAACGTGGTTGCAATCAGTCCAAATCGATCCACAGAGCAAGTAAATGTAAACAAAAGTTCTAACTCGAAAAGAGTTTTCAGATTTGCTTCCCTTTTACCAAAGTTTTGTTTAAACTTGTTTTACCGTTTTAAAGAAAAGCAATAATTTACCCTGGGGGTCTCTCTCACCAGGCGAAGGTTATACGGTAGCGGCCGCTATGGTATAACTGCATAAAAGTAAATTCAAATTGTTTTTATTGACAATGTCCGGGTTTTGAGAAAAGGAAATTAGCAATTAAGTATGGTTCGGAAAACCGCAGGAGGCATTGTTTATTCAACAAACCCCTCATTTGAAATAACCCCTGCTGAAATGCCTGAAAGGGCAACTGTTCCTAAAGACCATGATTTGCGGGTACAGCTTGATAAAAAACAAAGAGGTGGTAAACTTGTGACGGTCGTCAGCGGACATTCGGGAAATCAGCTTGAATTAGAAGTTCTTGCGAAACTTTTAAAATCAAAGTGTGGTGTTGGAGGTGGGGTCAAAGACAGATTCATTCTTATTCAGGGTGATTTCAGGGATAAGATTTTGGAGCTGCTGTTGAAAGAAGGCTATAGAGCAAAAAAAGCAGGAGGATAGCAGGTCTTAAATTCAATGAGTTGAAATTAATTTTTCAAATTCAACTAACCAAACGGGATTAGGTTCCTGATGTTCGTTTCTCGTATTAAGAAATTGTGAAGAAAAAACTTTTTAAATTCGTTAGGAATCATAATTTATTGGCTGTCATTGTGTTGCGCTTAGGGTAAAAATTTTATAAAAGTTCTTTATTTATTGAAAAATTCTATTTTTGTCATAACAAGCAATATTCTGTATTAGAAATAACAGTTTAACT
>Ga0123339_10001184_pt1 | contig 18426 bp, 13 predicted proteins | sample lystaG_FD_89956 | JGI IMG/M metagenome (GOLD analysis project Ga0123339, IMG submission 89956) | Glacier valley bacterial and archeal communities from Borup Fiord, Nunavut, Canada, to study Microbial Dark Matter (Phase II) -... | ecosystem: Environmental > Aquatic > Freshwater > Ice > Glacier ... | reverse complement strand
GCCGCCGCCAGCGCGTCGCTGCTGCGGAACGCCAGCACCAGGATCAGCACGGCCACCAGCAGGGCCGTGTTGATCTGCGGCACGTAGATCTGCCCCTCCTCCGTCACGCTCGTGTGCAGCACCGCCATGCGCGGCAGGAACGCCATCTGCATGCACTGCCGCGCGATGCTGAACGCGCCGGAGATCAGCGCCTGGCTGGCGATCACCGTGGCCGCCGTCGCCAATCCCACCAGCGGCAGGCGCAGCACCTCCGGCGCCATCAGGTAGAACGGGTTCTCCAGCGCCGCCGGGTCGGCCAGCACCAGGGCGCCCTGGCCGAAGTAGTTGATGACCAGGCAGGGCAGCACGAACGCGATCCACGCGATCCGGATGGGCTTGGCGCCGAAGTGCCCCATGTCGGCATACAGCGCCTCCGCCCCCGTCACGGCCAGCACGACCGAGCCGAGCGCCACGAAGGCCAGCCAGCCGTGGCTCGCGCAGATCATGGCGCCGTAGTGCGGCGACAGCGCCCGCAGGATGCCGGGGTTCAGCGCGATCTGGTGCAGGCCCATGATCGCCAGCACCACGAACCATACCGCCATCACCGGCCCGAACAGCCGGCCGATGCTGTGCGTCCCGCGCACCTGCACCGCGAACAGCGCGACGATGATGATGACCGACAGCGGCAGCACGAACCGCTGGAACGCCGGGGACACCACCGCCAGCCCCTCCACCGCCGACAGCACGGAGATCGCCGGGGTGATCGCGCCGTCGCCAAAGAACAGGCACGCCCCGGCAATGCCGATCAGCCCCAGGACGTTCCGCATCCGGGCGCCCGTCGTGCCGCGCTGCGCCAGCGCCATCAGCGCCAGGATGCCGCCCTCCCCGTTGTTGTCCGCGCGCATCACCAGCAGCACATACTTGATGGTCACGATCAGGATCAGCGACCAGAAGATCAGCGACAGCACGCCGAGGATCTCGCCCTCCCGGATGCCCACGCCGCTGAAGTGGGTCAGGCTGGCCTTCAGCGCATACAGCGGGCTGGTGCCGATGTCGCCATACACGATGCCGAGGACGGCGAGCAGCGCGCCACCCGTCAGCGGCCGGACCGCGCCGTGCGGCAGCGCGGCTTCGCCTGCGGCGGCGCTCACGGCGTCTGGGCCGGGCGGACAGGGTGCCGGGGTGTCGTGGGACAGGGGATCATGGGGCGGGTCCATCCAGGGATGCGGTCCAACCCGGTGTCTAGCACGCCCGCATCCCGCCGCAATTGGTCCCAACTCCAGCGTTCAGGTCTGGCGCGCAGTCTTGACGCCGGGGCCTAATGCCAGGCCCCGGACCGGACAGGCGTCATCCGCTCGTTTCCCCGCCTAGAGCATCATCGGATCAAACGTGTACACGTTCCGATAAAGATGCTCGTAAGAACAAAGGCTAGACCATGTTCGGTGCGTCTATCCGCACCGAACATGGTCTAGTCGGTGCCAAGGCAGGGAACGCAACGGGGAACAAAGGACGGCCACGCCTGCAACGCTCAAGCCCATGCCCGCCAGCGCCGCAACCAAGCCTTCATCGCGCCGGCCCCTCCGGCGCGAGGAGGAACCACGCTGCAACCCCGGCGTCCCACGCCACGCCGGCCCAGCCTCCGTCAGCCCTTGCCGCGCCGCCGGGCCAGCAGCGCCGCCGCCATGCCCAGCCCAAGCAGGGCGATGCTCGCAGGCTCCGGAACGTTCACCGGCGTGCCACCCGGGCCTGCCCCCGACCCCGAACCGATGTCAGCCGGGACAACATTCAGGGTGGGAACCGGCACGGCGGCCGGTGTGATCATCGGCAGCACCGCCGCCACCGGCACCGCCGGGAGCGCGAACGCCATCCGCGCGGGCCGGCCCGTGTCAAAGCCGGGCTGCGCGCCAGGGTTGCCACCCCCCGACACGCCGATGCCCAAGCCGCCCACGATCAGCGCCGCCGACGCGGCCGCGGCCACCCCGCTGCCCAGCCCGCCGCTGCCGAACCCTCCGCCCAGGCCGCTGGCCAGCCCACCGGTGAACCCGCTGCCCAGCCCGCCCGCCAGCCCGGCAACCCCCGCACCCACGCCGCCAAGGGGACCGCCGACCGGACCGCCGATTCCGCTTGCATAAGCCGGCCCGGCCAGGCCGGGTCCCGCCGGCAACGCGCCCGGTGCCGGCCCGCACGCAAGGGCCGCCCCACCCGCATTCGGCACCGCCGCAGGCGCCGCCGCGTGGTGCGGGGCGTGCCAAGGCGCGTGATGCCCAACGACCCGGTGCACGGCATGGCGGACCGCCCGGTGAACCGGCCGAACCACTGCCCCCACGACAGCCTGAGCGATCGGATAACAAGGACCCAGCATGATGGACACCACCGGCGCAAGTGCGTTGAGAGACAGATGCACCCACATACCATGCAAATCGGCCACAGTCTAGTTTTTTCGACAACGGGGACGTGTTTATAACACGCTAACACAAACTGGCTGGGGATCACGGACGTGGGTTCGCGCCGCCTGGGTTGCTACCGCCCGGCTTCCGTACCACCCGGCGCCGCCGAGGCGCGCGAGCCGAAGATGGCGCTTCCTACCCGGACGTGCGTCGCGCCGTGCGCGGCTGCAACCTCGTAGTCCCCCGACATGCCCATGGACAGCACGCCCAACCCGTGCCGTGCCGCGCACGCCGCCAGCCACGCGAAGTGCGGCGCCGGGTCGCCTGCAGCCGGCGGGATGCACATCAAACCCGTCAGCCGAGGCCCGAACCGCGCCATGCAGGCCTCTACGAACGAATCGGCGTCCGCGGTCGGCACGCCGGCCTTCTGCGGCTCGTCCCCCACGTTGACCTGCACCAGCAGCGACGGTCCGGCGCCGTCCGCCATGCCCTCCCGCCCCAGCGCGTCCGCGATGGCGTCGGCTAGCCGGGGGCGGTCCAGCGTCTCGATCACGTCGGCGGCCCGCACGGCGTCCCGCGCCTTGTTGGTCTGCAACGGGCCGATCAGGTGCAGCCGCAGCCCAGGATGGCCGGCGCGCAACGGCCCGAACTTTGCCGCCGCCTCCTGCACCCGGTTCTCCCCGAACACCGCCTGCCCGGCGCCGAGCACCTGCAGCACGTCCGCCGCCGGATACGTCTTGGACACCGCCACCAACTGCACCGAACCGGGCGAGCGCCCCGCGCGCGCCGCCGCGGCCGCGATCCGCCCCTGGACCTCGGCCAGCCGCGCCAGCAGGGTGCCGTCCGTGCCGGGGAAGCCGGTGGCGGCGTCGGACGGCGTCATGGATCGTCGGGGAAGGTCATGGACAGGAATCTTGCCGCCTGGGCGCGCCAGGTCAAGGCACGGCACAGGGCGCAAGCCGGGCCGCAGCATGGGACGCACGCCAAGGTGCGGGCCGGGACGCACGGCCTGGCGCGCAGGGACGGGCGCCCGGTCGCGCCCCCAGTTGCGCGCCCAGTTGCGCGCCCAGTTGCGCGCCCAGCCGCACCCCGGCTGAAGGTGCCCGTACTGTGGCTGTTCACCGACCTGGCCCGGCTGCCGGACCCCGTGCCGGCCATCCTGCGCCTGCCGCGCGGCTGCGGCGTGGTGTTCCGCCACGACGGCGCGCCGGACCGTGCTGCGCTGGCGGCCCGGGTGGCGCGGGCCTGCCGGGCACGGGGCGCGGCGCTGACAGTGGCCGGCGACCCGCGCCTGGCCGCCGCGGTCGGCGCTGGCCTGCACCTGCGCGGCGGCCGGCCGGGACGGCCCTGCCCGCCCGGCTGGATCAGGCCCGGGCGCCCCGCCACCAGCTCCGCCCACGGCGCGGCGGAGCTGCGCCGCGCCGCCGCGGCCGGGGCCGCCGCGTTCCTGTCCCCGCTGTTCCCAACCCGGAGCCACCCTGGCGCACCCGCCCTCGGCCCGGTCCGCTGGGCCGCCCTGGCGCGGGGCGCCGGCTGCACCGTGCTGGCGCTGGGCGGCGTCAACGGTGCGACGGTGCGGGCCGTTCCGCCCGGCGCGCGCGGGGCCGGGCTGGTCGGCGGCTAGGCCGGCCGCCAACCCGGCGCCCCGGCCCGCCCCGGCCCAGCCCGCTCCCGCCCACACAGCGCCGGGCAGCCCCGTGCCCAAACCTGCCCCGCCAGCCTTGTGACACAAGCGCCACAGTGTTCCGTCATAGCCATAACCAGGGCCGACAACCGATTGCGGCCCCGCGCGGGCCAGGCCAATACTCTGCCCAGGTCTGGCTGCCCCGGCCTGGTGGAGACCGCCGCGCCGCGGCGCGTCTGCTCCCACCGGGGCGGGATCTTGAATGTCCGCCGTGTGATCGGCGCAATGAGGAGAAGTTTCATGCGTAAGCTCCTGCTGGCCACCGTGGCCGTGCTGGGTGGGACCATGGGGGTGGCCGAGGTTGCCAGCGCCCAGGCCCTGTCCGAGACCGCCGGGCAGACGGCGTCCCCCGCGCCGGGCACCATCACCGTCCGCCTGAACGGCCGCGTCCGCTTCTATGCGGCGGCGGTGTTCGACCGCGACACCGACACGGGCGGCAAGCAGGTCAACTACACGTTCGGCAACTATGCCCGCCTGTACCCCGGCTTCGACGGCGTTGCGGCCAACGGCCTGAAGTACGGTGCCGCGCTCGAAATCCGGCAGGACAACCCGGCGGGTGCCGGCGGCGGCGCCCTGGGCAGCATTTCCGCACAGAACCGCGCCCGCGGCGCGCTGTACTTCCGCCGTGAGTGGGGCTACCTCGGCACCAACCAGCTCGGCACGATCCGCCTCGGCTCGATTGACAGCGCCAGCAGCCTGTACATGACCGGCAACTTCGAGAACTTCAACGACGGCGGCCTGAACGGCGACGTGCCGGCCTTCGTGACCGGCAACAACCAGATCACCTGGCCGTTCGCCGACGTCGGTGCCCTGTACACCACCACCAAGGCCGTTTACCTGTCGCCGCAGTTCTTCGGCTTCGACGCCGGCGTCTCATACGAGCCGAACACCGGCAACATGACGGCGACCAACTCCTGCGTCGGCGGCATCGGCGGTTCCATCGGGTGCGAGCGCCTGTCCTCCACCAGCAGCAACGCGGAGTCTGGGCGCCGCCGCAACACGCTGGACGCGCTGCTCCGCTACCGCGGCACCTTCGGCGGCTTCGGCATCGCAGCCACCGGCGGCTACATCACGTCGTCGAACGTGAAGGACAACCAGGCGATCCCGTTCAACAGCAACCGCGCCAACGGCCTGACCGTCCGCGACAACTTCGACGGCTTGGAAGTTGGCGACTTCGGCTTGGCCGTCACCTACGGCGGGCTGAGCGTCGGCGGCAAGTATCAGTTCGGCCGCTTCAACGGCCAGTGGGCCTTGGCTGCCAAGGGCGTTGCGGACGGCGAGGCCTGGCTGGCCGGCGCATCCTACACCTTCGGCCCGGTCATCGTCGGCGCGCACTACCTTGACTACAAGAGCGCAGGCGACACAGGCAACGCCGTGTTTGGCCGCCAGCGCCACGAGACCGGCCTGGCTGTCGGCGCCACCTATTCTCTGGCGCCCGGCCTCTCGGTCTTCCTGTCCTACCTCTACACGCAGCGCAGGCAGAACGGCTACAACTTCACCACCGGTGCCGGCGTGACCGCCGCTGCCCCGGGCGGCAACCCGAACAGCAACAAGGTGATCGCCAACCTGGTCTCCATCGGCACCTCGTTCAGCTGGTAACACCGGGGTTTCCCGGTCTGGCTTCTGCCGGACCGGGGGCAACCGGGCTTCGTCTTTGGAAGGGGCGGTGGGCAACCACCGCCCCTTCTGCACTCCTGCCCCACTCCCTCCGAGGTCAAATCGTGAAACGGTTCACGGCTAGGGTGAGGGGGTCTCATAACAAGCGACGAATGCTCTGACCCGTTCGTCATTGCGAGCCGCACTTGCGGCGTGGCAATCCATGGGCCTCCAGGACCGGCCCCCGCCCGTGCGGCCCCTGGACTGCCACGGCGCTGCGCGCCTCGCAATGACGGCCAAAAGGGTCAGAGCAAAGGACAGTCGGTATAAGCCTGCGGAGCGGGGCACATCAGGTGCTGCCGGCACGTAGTCCTGTGCCGGGAGCCGCGGTGCTGGCTTGCCCCCTGACCTCAACCCTCTCCCGAAGAAGAGGAAGCTTGCCAGCCAGCATCCCAGCGGCCCGCCGCATACGGCCGGCCACCGGAATGCTTGGCGCGGCGGACGCGCCGCGTTAAGAGGGCCGCATTACCCCGCCTGCTTGCCGGCGCGGAACACAGATAGGCCCGTCATGCCCCAGCCGTCCGCCGCCCGTCCCGTCCCGTTCCCCGTCACGCGGGCCGTCAAGCACCGCCTGCTCGCCGCGGCGCTGCTGCTGCCGCTCCTCCCCGCCCTGGCGGCCTGCGGTGGAGCCAACGTGCGCGGCGTGGCCGACGACGAGTACCAGGACTACCGCACCAAGGGCGGCGACCGCGGCCGGCTGTTCGGCGACCAGGGCCTGGCGCTCGGCGTCGGCAAGGGCGCCGGCGGCCGTCCGGAGGAAGGCGCGGCCCTGGGCGTCAACGCCTACCTGTGGCGCGGCGCGCTGGACACCCTGGCCTTCATGCCCCTGGCCTCGGCCGACCCGTTCGGCGGCGTCATCATCACCGACTGGTTCCAACCCCCGGCCGGCGCCGGCGAGCGGTTCAAGGCGACCGCCTACATTCTGGGCCGCCAGTTGCGCGCGGACGGCGTGAAGGTGTCGGTGTTCCGCCAGGTCGCCCGTGGCGGCACCTGGGTGGACGCCCCCGTCAGCCCCGTGACCACTAGCGAGATCGAGAACAAGGTCCTCGCCCGCGCCCGCGAGCTGCGGAGCCAAGTCGCCGCGAACTAACCGTCTGCCCCCTCTCCCTCCGGGAGAGGGTTGGGGTGAGGGGGGCTTGCGCGCCCATCCGTGGGCCGGCAGCGCCAACAGCCCCCAGCCCCGCGTCAGAACGGACTACACTGCAAGACCCCCTCACCCCGGCCCTCTCCCGGGGAGAAGGAGCAGCAAGCCGTTGCCGCCGTCCCGCTCTTGCGGGATACAGAGGGCATGGACGCCCCGCACGACCCCGCCACCTACGACTTCGCCCAATCCGAGCCGCACTGGCAGCGCGCCTGGGACGCCGCTGGCTGCTTCCGCGCCGCGGACGTGCCCACCGGCGACAAGCCCAAGTACTACGTGCTGGAGATGTTTCCCTACCCCAGCGGCAAGGTCCACATGGGCCACGTCCGCAACTACACCCTCGGCGACGTCGTCGCCCGCTACAAGCGCGCCCGCGGCTACGACGTGCTGCACCCCATGGGCTGGGACGCCTTCGGCCTGCCCGCCGAGAACGCCGCCCGCGACCGCGGCGTCCACCCCGCCGAGTGGACCTACGCCAACATCGCCGCCATGCGCGCCGAGCTGCAGCGCATGGGCCTATCCCTCGACTGGTCGCGGGAGTTCGCCACCTGCGACCCCGCCTACTACGGCCAGCAGCAGCGCCTGTTCCTGCACCTGATGGCCGCGGGCCTGGCCGAGCGCAAGCTGAGCTGGGTCAACTGGGACCCGGTGGACGGCACCGTCTTGGCCAACGAGCAGGTGATAGACGGACGCGGCTGGCGCAGCGGCGCCCTCGTGGAAAAGAAGCAGCTCAGCCAATGGTTCCTGCGCATCACCCGCTTCGCGCCGGAGCTGCTGGCCGCGCTGGACGGCCTGGACGGCTGGCCGGAGCGCGTGCGCGTCATGCAGGACCGCTGGATCGGCCGCAGCGAGGGCGCCCGCGTCCGCTTCCCGCTGGCCGCCGCCGGGGACCAAACGGGGGACGGCCAGGCGGGGGACGGCCAAACGGAGGGCGGCCAGACAGGCATCGAGGTCTTCACCACCCGCCCCGACACCTTGTTCGGCATGTCGTTCATCGCCCTGGCACCCGAGCACCCCGTCTCCGCCCACGCCGCAGCGCACGACCCGGCCGCCGCCGCCTTCGTGGCGCAGTGCCGCAACCTCGGCACCAGCGAGGCCGCCATCGAGACGGCGGAGAAGCTCGGCTACGACACCGGCCTGCGCGTCACCCATCCCTTCCTGCCCGGCGTCACATTCCCGGTATGGATCGCCAACTTCGTGCTCATGGAATACGGCACCGGCGCCATCTTCGGCTGCCCGGCCGGCGACCAGCGCGACCTGGACTTCGCCCGCAAGTACGGCCTGGCCACGCCCGCCGTCGTGCTGCCGCCGGGGGAGGACGCCGCGTCGTTCACCGTCGGCGCCGAGTCGTACACCGGGCCGGGCGCCATCATCCACTCGGGTTTCCTCGACGGCATGGACACGGACACGGCCCGGCGCGCCGCCATTGATGCGCTGGATCGGGCTGGCGCCGGGGAGGGCGTCGTCAATTGGCGGCTGCGCGACTGGGGCATCAGCCGCCAGCGCTACTGGGGCTGCCCGATCCCCGTCATCCACTGCGACGCCTGCGGCCCGGTCCCGGTGCCCGACGCCGACCTGCCGGTGCGCCTGCCGAACGATGTGACGTTCGATAAGCCCGGCAACCCCCTGGACCACCATCCCACCTGGAAGCACGTCCCCTGCCCGGCGTGCGGCGCCCCGGCCCGGCGCGAGACCGACACCTTCGACACCTTCGTGGACAGCAGCTGGTACTTCGCCCGCTTCTGCGCCCCGCAGTCCGCCACGCCCCTCCAGCGGGACGCCGTGGACCACTGGCTGCCGGTGGACCAGTACATCGGCGGGGTCGAGCACGCGATCCTGCACCTGCTCTACGCCCGCTTCGTCACCCGCGCGCTGCACGCCACCGGCGTCTTGGGTGTGGCCGAGCCGTTCCGCGGCCTGTTCACCCAGGGCATGGTGACGCACGCAACCTACCAGGCCGGGGACAATGTCTGGCTCTATCCAGACGAGGTGGAGGTGCGTCCGGACGGGGCGGTGCGGCGGTCCGACGGCCAGCCCGTCACGGTTGGCCGCATCGAGAAGATGTCCAAGAGCAAGCGCAACACCGTGGACCCCGGCCACATCATTGACCGCTACGGCGCCGACACCGCCCGCTGGTTCGTGCTGTCCGACAACCCGCCGGAGCGCGACATCGAGTGGACGGAGGCCGGCATCGCCGGCGCGCACCGCTTCATGGGCCGCGTTTTCCGGTGCGTCCAAGCCGTGGCAGCCGTCTCGCAGCCCGGCGTGGCACGACCCGGCTTCGCCCCGCCCACCGCCACTCCGCCCAACCCCGCGTCGCCCAACCCCGCGTCGCCCACCACTGCCTCGCTCAGTGCTGCCCCGCTTAGTGCTGCCCCGCCTGGTGACGCCCCGCCTGGTGACGCCCCGTCCACCGCGGCGCAGCCCATTGCCACGCAGCCCGGCACCACGCAGCCCGGCACCGCACAGCCGATTGCCGCGCCGGCAGACTTCGCCCCGTCCGCCATGGCCCTGCGCCGCACCGCGCACCGGACCGTCGCAGCCGTCACGGACGCGGTGGAATCCTTCGCCTTCAACGTCGCCGTCGCCCGCCTGCACGAGCTGACCTCCGCCCTGGTGGACGCCGAACGTGCGCCCGACGCCCCCAGCCTGGCTTGGGCGCGGCGGGAGGCCGCCGGCATCCTCGCCCGCCTGCTGGCCCCGATGGCGCCGCACCTCGCCGAATCCCTGAACGCCATGCTCGACCCCGGCAGCCCCCTGCTGGCCAACCAGCCCTGGCCCGACGCCGACCCGGCGCTGGTCGCGGTGGACCAGGTGACGGTTGCGGTCCAAGTCATGGGCAAGCTGCGCGCCACCGTCCTGCTGCCACCCGGTGCCGACGCCGCCACCGCCATCGCCGCCGCCGAGGCCGACCCGGCCGTCGCCCGCCTGCTGGACGGCAAGCGCGTGGTCAAGCGCATCCACGTCCCCGACCGCATCGTGAACTTCGTGGTCGCCGGATGACCCGTCCCGCACCCGGCCGTATCCCGCCGTCATTGCGAGCCGCTCTTGCGGCGCAGCAATCCAGGGGCCACCCGCATTGCGTCCGACGTGCGGAAACCCCCATGCAACCGGGCCGGGCCGCCCCATGATGCGCCGTACTCCGCGCGCACCAACCCGCCGCCTGCTCCTGCTCGGCACGGCCGGCGCCCTGGCCGGATGCGGCTTCCGTCCGCTGTATGCCACCGCCGACGGCGGCGCGCCCGGCCCGGCGGCGGCCGGGCTTGCAACGGTCTATGTCCCCGTCCTGCCGGAGCGCACGGGCCAACTGATCCGCCAAGCCCTGCAACAGCGGTTCGAGGGCGCCGGGACCGGTGCCGCCAAGAAATATCAGCTCGACGTCACCTACAACGTGGCCAACGAGGGCGTGGCCATCCAGCGCGACAGCTCCACCTCCCGCGTCCGCCTGGTCGGCACGGCCAACTGGGTGCTGCGCCGCCTGGCCCTGGACCGCACGCCGCTGGCGTCAGGCTCGGCCCGCGTGCTGGACGGCTTCAACATCCTGAACCAGCAGTATTTCGCCGCCGACCTGGAAAGCGGGGCGGCGACGGCGCGGGTGACGCAGGCGCTGGCGGACCAGATCACCCAGAGGCTCGGCATCTACTTCCAGCAGCGGGCCGCCGCCCCTGCCTGAGCCGCCGCCCCTCGTGGACCGGCGCCCACGCCCGACCGGCCACCCCTGCCCGAGCCGCCGCCTTTGATGGACCAGTTGCCCATGCTCGACCGGCCATCCCTGCCCAGCTGGCCACCCTTGCCTGAGCCTGCGCGATGAAGCTGGACGCCCGTCGCACCGCCGCCTTCCTGCGCGACCCCGGCCCGGTGCGCGCCGTGTTGCTGCACGGCGACGACGAGGGCATGGTCCGCCACCGCGCGGGTCAACTGACCCTGGCCGTCGCGGGTGCCGCCGACGACCCGTTCCGCGTCGCCTGGCTGTCCCGCGAGGACCATGCCCGCCTGTCCGAGGAAGCCTCCGCCATCGCCATGATGGGCGGCCGCCGCGTGGTGCGCGTGCGCGACGCCGGGGACGGCCTGGCGGCGGCCGTCGCCGCAGTCCTGGCCGCCCCCGGCGACAGCCTGGTGGTGCTGGAGGCCGGCGCCCTGCCCGGCAAGTCCAAGCTGCGCGCCTTGCTGGAGGGCGCTGCGAACGGTGCCGCCCTGGCCTGCTACCCGGAGGAAGGCAAGGCGCTGCAGGAGGCCGTGGAGGGTGGGTTGCAAGCCGCCGGGCTGCGCCTGGACCGCGACGCGCTGGATTGGCTGCTGCAACGCATCGGCGCCGACCGCGGCGCGACCCGGGGCGAGGTCGAGAAGCTGATCCTCTATGCCGGCGCCGAACGCTCGTTGAGCCTGGACGCCGTGCGCGCCTGCGTCGGCGATCAGGGTGCGGTGTCGTTCGACGACGCCGTCTTCGCCGCGACCTTGGGCGACGTGGCCGGCGCGGACCAAGCCGTGGAGCGCACCTTGGCAGAGGGCATGGCGCCCGTGGCCGTGGTGCGCGGCGTGCTGTCCCACCTCGGCCGGCTGCACCTGGCGCGCGGGCACATGGCGGCGGGCCAATCCGCCGCGGACGCCGCCCGCGCGCTGCGCCCGCCGGTGTTCTTCAAGCGGGCGGAGGACTTCGGCCGGTCCTTGCAGCTCTGGGACGCCGCCCGGCTGGGCCAGGCGATGGAGGAAGCCCGGCGCGTGGAGCTGGCCTGCAAGCAGACCGGCGCCCCGGACGGGCTGCTGGTGCGCCGGCTGCTGCTGGCCCTGGCCCGCGCCGCCGCAGCCCGGCGGGGCCGGCCGGCGGGCTGACGGGGCGGGCCTGAACGGCACGCGGCCCGGCGCAGCAACTGCCCCACGTCCAGGGCCGGTCCGCTACGGCCCGCCAACCCCCAGGCACTGCCGCCCGCCATCCATCAGTCGTTGCGAGCCGCTTGCGGCGTGGCAATCCAGAGGCCGCCCGCACAGCACTTTGGGCTCCTGGACCGCTGCGCTGTCCGCGGCGATTGAGCGGGACAGGCAGGTGCGTCTCCGGCGGTCGCAGCTCACCGTGCTCGTCGTGCGCGGCACAGCGCACTCCGGCCGGCTGGTCCGGCGCACCTTCCCGTAATGAGCCATAGCCGCACGGCCCACCATACCATCCCGGTGCGAAATCGCATTGACCTGGTAGGGCAGACGGCAGCATGGTGCCGGTCCGTTGAAGCAAAGCAGGAATAGGACCGATCATGGTGAAGCGCAGGCTGGGCCTTTGGGCGATGTTGCCCGTCGTGGGGATCGCCGCGTGCGCCCAAACGCCGATGGGACCGACGGTGCAAGTGGTTCCCGGCCCACGCAAGTCGTTCGAGGCGTTCCAGAACGACGGCGCGGGCTGCCAGCAGTATGCGCAGGGCGCCGTCGCCGGCCAGGCTGAGTCCGCCAACAACCGCGCCATCGGCGGCGCGGTGCTGGGCACCGTGCTGGGCGCGGGCCTGGGCGCGGCCATCGGCGGCGGGCGCGGTGCGGGCATCGGCGCCGCGTCTGGTGCCCTTCTGGGCACCGCGGGCGGCACCGGCTACAGCGCGGACGCCCAGGGCGGCATCCAGGCCCAATACGACAATGCCTTTGCCCAGTGCATGTACAGCCGCGGCAACCGCGTCGCCGGCCTGCCCGACCCGTCGCCGGAGCGGCAGGCAGCCCAGCAGCGGTACTATCGCCGCGCCCCGGTGCAAGTCCGGCAATCGGTCCGGGCGCAGCCCGCGCCGAGCTATGCCGCGCCGTCCACCGTCGCCACCGATGGCGGCACGAAGACGCTGGTCTCCCCGACCAGGGCAGAGTAGCGCCATCGCCCGGATGCGCCGCGCTGGCGCTGCGGCCGGGGGTGCCCTGTTGCTGGCAGGCGCCGCCCTGGCGCAGGGTGCGCCCGCGCCGCCGCCGGGTGCCGGCGTCACCGTGCAAGTCCCGTCCGGTGATGCCGGCGCGTCTGGGCTTGCCGCCCCGGCGCCGGGCCTGCCGGTCGTCATCGTGCCGACCGGCGAGTCCGCCCAGCCCACCATGCCCATGCCGCCGGGTGCCGCGGCGCCCAGCGCCCGGTTGCCTACCGTCTTAGTCCCCAGTGCGCCGGCTGCAGGTGCCGTGCTGCCAGGCCTGGCAGTGCCCGGTGACTATGTCTCCGGCGTTGCGGCACCTGGTATGCTGATCCCAGGTGCCGCGGTGCCGGACGCCGAGGTGCCGGGCACGTCTGTACGCGGCACGTTGCCACCTAGTCCATCCGCGCCTGGCGCTGCGGTCTCGGCCGTTACGGTCCCACGCTCTGACATTCTAGACGCTGCCATCCCCGGCGCTGCCGTGCCCAAGGCGCTGGTTCCTAGTGCGTCGGTCCCCAGTGCGCCGGTCCCTAGCGCGTCGGTCCCGCGTGTATCGGTGCCCGGTGCCGCAAGTCCGGGGGCATCCCTGCCAAGCCCCGCGCCGGGCGCTGCCGTGCCGCGTGCCGGCCCGGCCCCGGCGACGGACCTTGCGCCGCTCAGCCAACCCAAGCCGGACCGGCGCGCTGGCGCCCGGACCGGTGCGGACCTCGGCGAGCCGTCCGACGCCCTGCCCAAGGTGGAGACGCCCTCGCCGCCGCCGGGCCGCTTCATCCTGCAGCATCCGCAGGCGGTGGACAGCGCCACCTTGGCGGCGGACGGCCGCACCGTCGCGCTGAACGGAATCGTCGCCCTGCCCGACCCCTCCGGCGGCTTGCAGCGCTACCTCCGCGCACAGGGGGACGAGGTCGCGTGCGACGTGCAAGGCGCTGGCTACGCCTGCGTGCTGCCGGACGGCACCGACGTGGCGCTGGTGTCGCTGGCCAACGGTGCCGCCCGCGCCACCGCCGACGCCCCCAAATCCTACCGCGAGCAGGAGGCCGCTGCCCAAGCCGCCCGCCGCGGCGTCTGGGCCAGCCTTCCGCCCCCGCCCGTGACCGTGCCGCATCCGGCTGCGCGGACCTCCGCCCTGCTGGCCACCGGGGGAGGCACCTATCCCTTGAACGGCTTGCAGGGCCTGCCAGGCCGCCCGGCGCAGGAAGTGCAGGGCTACATCGCCGCCCATGGCGACAGCGTGACCTGCCAGCAGCAGCCTGGCGGGCGCACGTATGTCTGCACCCTGCCGGACGGCACGGACATCGCCATGGTCGCGCTGGTCAACGGCGTGGCGCGGCTGGGGACGGACGCCTCGGAGTCCTACCGGGTGCAGCAAGACCAGGCCGTGGCCAACCGGCGCGGCATCTGGGCCACGGGCGCAGCACCGCCGCCGGCCGTGCTTGGCCCGGCCCCGGCGCCCACAGCCGTCACGCCGCCAGGCGTGCCACCCTACCCGCCGGGCGGACCGGCGTACGGGACGCCGGGCTTGACCCTCTATCCACCACTGACCGAATCCGCCAACCCGCCGCCGGGCGTGCCGGCCCCCCTTGAGCCAGGCGGGATCGCCGTCTTGGGTGGCCAACCAACGGCGATCATAGACGGGGAGCAGGCGTTCTTCGTCTTCGGCGGTGCCGCGCTCGGCTGGGGCTACTGGGACCACTTGCGGCATTGGCACGGCGCACCGGACCGCTACGCCAATGAGCTTGCGCGCCTACGCCCCTTTGGGCGTCCCGGCGGCTATGGCGGGTTCGGGCCTGCTGGCTTCGTGCCCGGCACCGGACTGGGCGGCTTCGGACCGGGCCAGCCACGCTATGCACCGTCCTACGCGCCCGCTTTCGTACAGCCTGGGCCTATCTTTGCCCCACCCGTAACCGGACAGCCGGCGTTTGCGCCACGCGGGTTTGGACAGCCAGGGTTCGGGGTGCCGCGGTATGGTCAGCCCGTGTTTGAACAGCCCGTGTTTGAACAGCCCGCGTTTGGGCGGCCCGCATTCGGACAGAGGCCATTCGCACGGCCAGGGTTCAGCCCGGCACCGTTCGGCCGGCCAGGATTTGCTCCAGCGGGCGGGCGTTCAGCGCCGGCCTTCCAACCCGGCCCGGCGCTCCCAGCCACACGCCCGACGCTGCCAACCGCAGCCCCGGCAGTCAGTTTTGCGCCCACGTTCGGCGGCGGACGCCGCCGTTGAAGCATCACCGGATAAAACGTGTGTACGTTCCGATAAAGATGCTTGTAAAAACAAGGGCTAGACCATGTCCGATTCGGTTATCCGCATCGAACACCGTCTAGCCCGGGGCAGCGCCCCTAGCCCGCCGCCCGGCCCCGCCCGACGATAGCCGTGGGGTCAATGAACCGCAGCGCCACCACCAGCCAGAACAGCGTCACCGCCATGTATACCACCGCCATCGCATCCACCGACTGCCCTGCCCGGATGCCCGGCGCGAACGCCGCGTAGTACAGCGCCACCACCAAGGTCTGGCTGTCCGGCCCGGCGGTCAGGAACGACAGCTCGAACATCCCAATCGTCCGCACCAGCACCAGCAGCGACGCCGCCAGGATACCCGGTGCCAGCATCGGCACCAGGATATGCCGGAACAGGCTGGGCGTGCGCGCCCCGAACACCCGCGCCGCGGCCTCCAGCCGCGGGTCCAACTGCTCGATGAACGGCGTCATCGTCAGGATCACGAAGGGCACGGACGGCACCAGGTTGGCCAGGATCACGCCCCACAGCGTGCCGCCCAGCCCGGTCTGGTACAGCACCGTCGCCAGCGGGATGCCGTAGGTGATGCTGGGCACGATCAGCGGCAGCAGGAACAGCAGCACCACCACGGACTTGCCGGGGAAGTTGCTGCGCGCCAGCGCATAGGCCGCCGGCACGCCGATGCAGGCCGAGATCAGCACGACCGCGAACACCACCTGCATCGTGGTCAGCAACACGTCGGGCAGCGCGAACTCCTCCCACGCGCCCGAATACCAGCGCGTCGTCAGACCCGCCGGAAACCAGGTGCCGAACCAGCGCGTGCCCAACGAGTTGACCGCCACCGCCGCGATCAGCGCAAAGATGTTGAGCAGCATGAAGCCCATCACCGCCCAGATCGCCGTGCCCCACACGCGGGCGCGCAGATCCCGCAGGCCGTGCCGGGTCATGGCGCCGCACTGCCGGGGCTTGCCTGTGCCGCCATCACGCTGTCATTGCGAGCCGCCCTTGCGGCGCGGCAATCCAGGGGCCGCCGGAACCGCGTCGCAGTCCTGGCAACTCCTGGATTGCCGCGTCGCTGCGCTCCTCGCAATGACGGCGGCTTGATGCCCGCCATCACCCTTTCCCCCCGCCCGCCGGCCCGCGGTAGGCCAGGCCCCGCAGCCCCAGCACCGCGCCCACCACCGCCAACTGCACCAGCCCCATCACCAGCGCGATGGTGCTGCCCAACGAAGCGTCATACTGCTCGAACGCCGCCTCGTACGCCGCAATCGAGATCACGTAGGTCTGCCCCGACGGCGCGCCGACCAGCACCGCCGACGGAAACACCGCGAACGCCTGTACGAAGCACAGCGCGAACGTCATCGCCAACCCCGGCGCCAGCAGCGGCAGCGCGATGTGGCGGAACTGCGCCCCCGGCGGCGCCCCCAGCGTCGCCGCGGCCCGGCCCAGCGACGGGTCTATCCCCGTCACGAACGACAGCAGCAGCAGGAACGCAAAGGGAAAGCCGACGATCACCAGGGACATCAGCACGCCCCAGTAGTTGTGCACGAGCCGCACCGGCGCCGACACCAGGTGCAGCGACATCAGCACCCGGTTGAACCAGCCCTGCGGCCCCAAGTAGGACAGCAGCCCGTCCGCCACCAGCACCGTCCCCAGCGTGATCGGCACCACCAGGATCGTCGTCAGCAACCGCCGGTGCCGCCACGGGGTCCGCAGCCGGTAGGCCACCGGCAGCGCCAGCCCGACGTTGATGACCGTCGCCGGCAGCGCGATGCCCAGTGTCGTCAGGATCGTGCCGAACAGCCGGGGCGTGGTGAAGAAGTGCTGGTAGTTGCTCCACGCGCTGCCGCCCGCCATCGGGCGAAAGGACAGCACCAGGCCGTACGCCGCGGGATAGACGAACAGCAGCAGCACCAGCAGCACGCCCGGCGCCAGCAGCAGCGGCGCCGCCCCGATCCGGACATTCGGCGCATTCCTTGACTGTGCGGCCCGCGCGGTTGCCGATGTGACGGATGCGGACACGGCGCTACCCTGCCGCCGGGCCAGCGGGCCATGTCAGCGCCATGGACCCTAACGCCAGCCTCGCGCGACGCCGGCCGCCAGCCCTAACGTCGTTGTCGTTGGGCCGCGCCACCGCTCCGGCGGCTGGCGTTGGCTTCGTGCGACACCGACCGCCGGCCCAGCCGCCGTTGCGAGCCGCTTGCGGCGTGGCCAACCAGGGACCGGCAGGACTGCCCAAGCCACATCGGCCGTTCCAGGAACCAGACCTCACCAAGTCATGGAGGAATTGGCCGGACACCACCCTTACTCCGCCGCCAGAGCCACAGAGGGCGCAGCCGCGGCGGCGCCATAGGCCAGCACGCGGTCCGGCGGCAGTACCAGCCGCAGCGCCTCCCCCTCCCGCACCGGCTGATGCACGACGGCGTGCAACAACCCGAGCGGCGTGTCCACGTCCACCAGGTAGTCGGCGCCGCAATATTCGGCCTCCACCACCCGGCCCTCGATCCCGTTCGGACCGTCGCCGGCGCGGATGTCGTTCGGGCGGATCGCCACCGTCACCGGGCCACTGCCGGACCCAGCTTGCCCCAATCCGGCCTGCCCCGGTCCGGCCTGTCCAACTCCGGCCTGTCCAACTCCGGCCTGCAACGTCCCCAGCAGCGACACCCCCGCCTTTTGCAACCGCACCAGCCCGCCCGAAGCCGGCACCGCGGCGTCGAAGTGCAGGATGTTGCGGTAGCCCATGAAGCGCGCGACGTTCAGGTTCAGCGGCCTTGCATACAGCTCCTGCGGCGTGCCGATCTGCTGCACCACGCCGTCCTGCATGACAACGATGCGGTCGGCCAGCGCCAGCGCCTCCTCCTGGTCGTGCGTCACGTAGATCGTGCTGCGGCGGACCTGGTGGTGGATGCGCCGGATCTCGTGCCGCATCTCCAGCCGCAGCTTGGCATCCAGGTTGCTGAGCGGCTCATCCATCAGGATCAGCGGCGGGTTGACCGCGACGGCCCGTGCGATGGCGACGCGCTGCTGCTGCCCGCCCGAGAGCTGGCCCGGCAGCTTGTCGCCATGCGCCTGCAACTGCACCAGGGCCAGCGCCTGCTCCACCTCGGCACGGATCGCCGCCTTGGGCAGCCCGCGCATCAGCAGCCCAAAGCCGATGTTGCGGCGCACCGTCATGTGCGGGAACAGGGCATAGTTCTGGAACACCATGCCGAAGCCGCGGTCCTCCGGCGGCAAGGTGTCTATGCGCCGGTCGTCCAGCCGTATCTCCCCCGACGTCAGCGGCAGCAGCCCGGCGATGCAATTGAGCGCGGTGGACTTGCCGCAGCCGGACGGCCCAAGCAGCGCCACGAACTCGCCCCGGCGGACCGTGAGGGTCAGGTCGGTCAGCGCGGCATGATTGTGGAAGCGCCGGGTCAGGCGGTCGAGGTGCAAGGCCTCGAAGTCATGTGGTGCGGCCATCCGCGCGCCCTCCCCTACCCCGGCGTGCG